>JGI24509J20081_1000367_pt1 | contig 21667 bp, 19 predicted proteins | sample LinPmetageLP29_FD_20081 | JGI IMG/M metagenome (IMG submission 20081) | reverse complement strand
AAAAAAAAAAAAAAAAAAAAAAAAAAAAAAAAAAAAAAAAGCAAAACCAAAATCAATGCTTATATTTTATCTGCTGGCTCTCATCACGAGTCACCCTCTGCATCTTGAACAATGAACACTGAATAAGTTGATCTGAAAAACAGAATCCCGCCATGCAAGTCTACGTGGGGCACTTCAACCGCGGAACCTCCCCCTCTGGGACGCGTCAAAGCCGGAGAGCTATTGAACTGCCAACCATGGATTTCTCCCGCATAGTTGCTCCGGCACAGCCCATATAACTACATATGTAATCCCTACTATATCTCTAAACAAACCCAGAAAACCCGAATGCGAAAATGCCGGTCATGCACGTTCCAGCGGCACAGGAGTGGATCGCATGTGGGGTTCTCGCGTGCATGGCTCTTTGCCTCTTTCCCTACATACCCGAGTAGGAGTACTTTTCTTGCCATTGGAGATAAAGCCGTGTCTAACCTAGATCCTAGAATCCTGGAACACTGGTTTGGGTTTTGACTTTTTCTTGTTGGTGTTTATCTGTCTATCTCTAGAATGGGTTGGCCACTGAAGGACCCTAAAGAAGACTGTCTTCGTTGGCTGGGGAATTCTGTTCTGCTTGTGCTATACTATACTACCTTACAATGTCTCACCTCACAATATCAACGCATCAGGACAAAGTTGCATTCTCCGCCCAGATCCTAAACGGCAGTACCACACAAGGCGTGGACGGACAAGTATGCTTGCGATTCAAAGACTTAAACTTGGGCCCATTAGGCCCAGCAACGTATTTCGCCTCTCCGAAAATAGACGGCTCATTCGGTGGTTGGTCATCTCCCCACTTCCCATTGAAGTTCAGCCAGGCAAGGGGATAATCAGCGCTACCGGCTTCAAAGGTCGCTGTTGATGGGTCGTACGTGTAGGCGAAGGCGTTGAGTACGGGGTCCCATAGGATGCCGCGGTCTGTATAGTCTAATAGAAAGCCGGTAGGCAAGTTGAGGCCCGGGATTGTGTGGTCATGTTGTCTGAAGAGTTAGTGTGTATCTTCTACTGTATATGAGGAGAGGTAATTACCCAGCAATAGCGTAGTTGGCATGGGTACCATTGCCAGAGTACGAGTATGGTCGTTTGCCCTGCTTCTCTAATGCGTCATAGGTGAAGGCCTGGCCGCTGGCGTGCTGGCTGAACCAAATTGACTGTGGAGTGCCGTCGGAGAAGCGGATCATGTTGTGTTCCCTGGCATATGTTAGTTTGTAGAGGTTTTGCGCTTTGTATGCGATTTATGTACCAGTCACCTATATGGTCTCCGAATTCCATGCCCAGGACGATATCACCCTTGTTGTATCTAGAGGGGTCAGTGAAGATATCATTTGGCAAAGCGGCTGAGTTACTTACGCGTAGAAATAAAAGTAGAACGCATCAACCTCCCCGCCACCGTGATCTACTACAATAATAGCACTTCCTGTGCCATTGCCGATCCGCCCGTCACTGTCAGGGGTGATGCCACCGAACCAGGCTGGTTCGGGAGTCGTATCTATCCCTTTATGAGACGTAAGGTATACACTGGTGTTGCCCATGCTATTGAGCTGATCGAGGTTGTTGAGAGTCAACGGCGACGGCGCACTTTCAACTGTGGTCCAGTTGACCTCGGGGTTTGTATGATCCAATTGTGCTTGGAGATCGCTTGGTCGGTAAGGATCCTGGCTGTGTAGCCAAACCAAAGGGGCTATCTATTGTTAGATTGGAACAGTGATTCAAATTGATCGGTTCTTACCATAGTCGTATACATATTGCGGGATAGTAGCCGTGGCACTGACCGGATGAATCAAACATTGAGCAACCAGCGCCACCAGATTCAAGGTCAAATGCATGTTGATATAACCCGAATGCTATATGATGAAGACAAAGTGGTGGAAGCTTATTCAGGGGCAGAGGGCTCAAGCGGTCGAGTTCCCACTCGAGCTTTTATCAATATGGCGATCAGCAAGACCCGTCACAAGACGCAAGCAAAGTAGCTCACATAGAACCGAGGTCTCCAGCGGAAGCCCCTGGAGGATGAGGGAGTGACCAATAAATAAGCAGTGAGTACAGGCGCGATCTGAATCAGCATCCCTTTAATGTCACATTGCTTTTTTTTGCCAGACCAGTTGCTACAGGGCAAGGCCCATCACAAGATTACATGCTTTAAGCACAGCTGAGGTTCCGGGGAGGCTGCAATGTTTTCTACCGGAGAAGCCGAGTCCACAAGAGGGGAGAATCCTCAGGGCGCGGGACGAGATGGGCAGCTGGCCTCCAGGGATGCGTTGGAATGTACCGATTCATACTCAGTGCTGCGCCACAGATCGATGAGCCCAGGAACACCTGGCGGTATTAGAGCTTCCGATTTGACAACCATAGAGGCCTAGCTTTATCTAGTTGCGTAAACCGTGGGCTTGTTCGCAGGTGACGGTATATACATGACAGAGTCATCTGATAAGATGGCCATCACCAGATCGTTGGATAAAAGGACGGGAACCCCATTCCTTGACTCTTGCAATCCAACGGGTAATCACTTGGACCCTAGATCAGCCACGATCTGCATCTCATCAAGTTCCAAGGTTTCACCGTCTCAAAACCACACCCGATATCCACCACGCAGGCCAAGCATCAGCCCTGTCAACATTCGAATCCAACAGGTTCACGAGACATATCACACGGACACAAGGCCATGACCAGCTTCACCACATTTATTTCACGCTTCATACATCATATACTCCGCTAAAGCTATCCATACCCTCTACAACCTTCCAGTCTTCGCCTTCTCTGCCTCCTCTTCCTTCTTCTTCTCTGCCTCCTTCATCAACTTAAAAATCCTCAAATCCAACGGTATCCGATCCCCCATCCACGTCGCCCGCTGCGTATGATTCCGCTCATCCTCCGACTCCAGCGTATTAGGATGAACCAAAACACTCAGCGGGCCACGGTTAATAACGAGCCACGGAATAAAGGCACCAAACTGCGCCGGCGTGAAGAGATTGACTTCAAACATGGCCACCGGGTGTGGGCCGACAGGCTTGTCCCAGAAGGTGTAGATACGTAGTTCGGGGACTATCAGTGTTAGATTCGACGACCAAGGTACTGGGGTATGGGATGCTTACATTCACGACGAACACGTTCCCACAACGCCCGGGCATATGCAACTTGGTCTGGGTTGTTCTACTCGGGTATCAGCGTTATGTTGAACATTCAGCTGTGGACTTCCCGAACCTGGAAGTGGTAGATGTGAATGTCGAACCCGCCGCGTCGGTCTTTGGCTAATGGGTCTGGGAACTCCTCGTAGGCTTTGCTGAGGACGCCGTGCTGGGGGTTCTTGAGTGACTTTCCATCCTCGTTTCTCTCCCTGGTTGTTGTGTTAGTTCTTCGCGGCGATGATTCAGTTGCCGGCAGACTCACTCGGACAGCGGCTCGAGGTTCTCATATCCTTCCAATGGCGATGGATAGGAGAAAGCAAATTGGTCCGTCATCGTGGGTGTGCTTGAGTGGTATACTCGGTGGTATGAGCCTCTTGTGTGAAATTGGAAAGGCTGATTGATCGATGAATAGCTCAGTGGGTGCGTTGCGCGCGACGATATATTTGCGCAAAACAGCCCAGCAAGTCGAGGGGTCAGTCTCATCAAGCAAAAATGTAACCTTGAAGGGTAGGAATTCAGCTGAATAAGATGAGGAAACAGTGATAGCTAAGCATTTGCAACGCTGGAAACTGACGATGACTGATGTCGTCAGTACGGGTGGCGGTATCACCATATGCGTGAGGTCCAATTCCGCACTTGACAAAGCTGCGGAACGCAGTGGGGCCTTTTCTTGGCTTTCTACAGATGACTCTGGAAATACCTTCAAGCATACACCTTGAAAACTTGGAACCCTTTGATAGGTATCTGAACAGAACTGAATATGTAGGTAGGCGTATGCTCAATGTATATTCGTACAATCATAACGTGCAGACCTCCGGATACCATGAGGTCCCAAATAAAAATGTATCCTGGTATCTAAAATATTGCTCTAAAACGCCATATCCAAGCCCATATGGGCAAGCTTACTTCCAGACAGCCTTGACATCAATGTGACCCTCATCGTCCATGACTTTGCCACGATCCCACTCTCGTCCCTCGCCTTTCTTAGACCATTTCACATCATCGGGATTGCGCTCGCCGTCCAGCCCTGTGAAGGCGGCATTGCTCTTCCACCGATCAATAGTTGCATCGTTCAGGCCAGCTGCCCGCAGTCTGTCCTCCCCCTTTTGTCTCCACTTGGCACGGTCGCGCATCGCTTCGAGGGCCATATCCCAGTCGTCCTCTTCGGTCATGAGACCTGCGACGGGGCGGCGAGAAGGTCGACTATCCACATGGTGTCCGTCATCGTTGGGCTGTACATCCTGCGTCGGGTCGTAGTCCGCAGCAAAGTGAACATCGATGGCACTTGCACTGGGTTTGTAGGCGCCCCGGCCTCGCGAACGAATAGGCGCTAGGTCCGTACCATCCTTATGGGGAGGAAGAGGGCCGATCAGGTCTTCCAAGGGATCCGACTCATCGTCGAACCTGTCACGGAGCAGTGTCGTAGTCGAAGATGGTTTGTTTTCGGGACGGCTGTCTGTATCGAGAGATGAACGGCTCTCACGAATTGGCGCCTCATCTCGTTTAGACCGTCGGTCCTTGTGTGTTCTGTGTAATCGTGATGAATGCATGCCAGATGGGGACTTAGACCGTCGCTCGCTACGGTGACGTTCAGAACTGCGACCCCGGCGGGGAGAACGGCTGCGAGATCGTGAGTATGACCGCTTCCGGTCACGCCGCTCTGTTCGAGAGGAATCGTGCCTGTGACGCTCTCGCCATCGGTCTGTGGGGTCGCCGTCTCTGCGTTCATCCCTCACTCTGTCTTCGTCCCTCCGCCGATGGCGACGACGCGAGCGATCTCTGTCTGCAGATATAGAGCGACTTGGGCGCCGTCTCCGATGTGAGCGGTGTCGGTCCTCGCGATCTTCCCTGTGGCGTCTATCGGCGTCTCGCGTACTACTCGGGCGATCTTGTCTGCGGGAGGATTGCGACGTAGAAGTTGAGTCACCATTGGCCTGAGCTTTCAACTGGCGCATGCGCTCCCGTGCTTCTCTTTCCTCTTTGCGTTTCAGCGCTGTATTGTGATTGTCCGTTTCCTTGATGAGATGCCGTAGAAACCGGGTATTGGGCTTGGGAGCGTTGCCTGCCGGCCTGCGAACGAGTCAAGTTAGCATGGGTATTGCGGAGGAGCTTAGCTCAACTTGTAAATATACACACTTGCGAGGCATGAAGGCCGAGAGACCCTCAGCCGAGTACTTCTGAGAAGTCTCCCGAGCCTCTTTGGCGATGACCTGCGCAACGTAATCGTCGTCCATGGTGTCGTCGAGACAAGTCGAGCAGACTGCGGTGTTGGATGAAGACTGCAGGATGACCAGACCAGAGGTACAAAAAGCCGATAAATCCTAGGTCACCGTTCCATTATCACCAAGACAGACCCTGGTAGTAAAAGGAAGTCGTGGCGCGGAGCAGATGGAGTTGCGCCTGCCAAAATCGAGGCACTCACCGCCCGGCTATCTGTTATCGAGAGTTGCTTGTTTGTTGCCGCGCTTGTTTGCATGCGGGACACACTCTCCTCGCTTTGATCCCTTCAGGTGTGGAATAGCTTTACTCGTGTCATTGAAATGGCGAGCGATGTCTCTGAGTCGATAGAGGCTCTTCAGCAGCTCGAAGCAGACCAGGGTGACCTGAAAAAGCAGCTCGCGATTATTCGCATAAGTGAACCTATATCCGACGTTAGCGATGCGAACTTCTCTCCCTCGAAGCGAGGCTCCGATGTCTCCATATCCAATTTGAATGATCCGACACCAGCTTCTTTGGAGGCTGATCTCACACACTACAAGGTTCGCAGCCCGAGTCCGACCATGTCTGTACCGAAGTCGCAAATACTAACATGATTCCCTAACTAGGAACTCTTTTCCAAGCTACGATTTTCCTACGTTGAGCAGGTGACAAAAGAGAAATTCCTACGAGCGATCGTGGGCGACCCGCCTCTCGTAGTCGGACACAATGAGAACGTGGAATTGGAGACGCGGCTGGCAGAGGTGAAAGCAGAACTAAAGGCGAGCAAAGAAGAAGCGCGCCTGATGATCGAGGAGATGGAAAAAATGGCCCGAGATCTGGCGAGCCGTAAGTCTGCATGTCGGTGATATATACCCGTACTGGCTAACGAGGTACGACGCGACAGGGTACAAGAATGTCGAGGTACAAACGGAACAGCTATCGACTCTTCCAGACGCCATCGAGAACCTCGAGTCCACCATTGCAGGGCTCCGCGCGAAACAGGTCGCCAATATGGACTCTTCGGACCCGCGATCATCTCAGAACCTTCCTCTCCCTGCGACTTTGAACCTGTTGGCTGAGCGCGAGGCGGAATTGGCGGCGTTGAACCGGCAGATTGCTGCTGTGCAGAACGCCCTGCCTCGTAAGACTCGAGAAGCTGAGGCGATTGAGAGGGAGTGTACGGTGCTTGAGCGTCGCAAGGTCGAGGCGATTGCACAGGCCCGCGAGGCGCAGCGGAAGAAGCAGCAAGGAGAGAGCGATGGTCTTGAAGAGATGGGTCGGTGGTACCGAGGCGCAGAAGAGACCTTGAAGGAAATGGTAGGCGTAGAGAGATGAAGCCAGGTGGATTTGACAACGATTACACGACTAAGGAATCTGGCGACTTGGGATCGGCGTTTTATGGATTAAAAATCTACTGTACATATGGAGGCCCGCGATAGCTCACACGCAATAAGGAGAATAAGAATTCGGGTTCCGAATTGAAGCCGTCTGGCTGTTTGTGATTCATTCAATTTGCATGATCATACATGATGTGGATATGCTGTAGTCATCATGAACATCCCAGAAGTTTTGAGGTGTCCAAAAGCGAAACCCGACCGTACTCCCGTTTTTCTTTTTTAAGGAATAATTTACTCCTCGTCTTCCTCGGCCTCCTCATCGTCACCACCGGCAGCGGCGCGCATCTTCTTGCGCTGGACACGGCCGGGACGGCCACCACCGAAGGGCGAGGTCAGAGAGAAGTCAATGTGCTTCTGGGAGTCCAGGCGGACCATGTAGGAGGGCACGTTGACAATCTGCTTGCCGACACGGATGTGACGCTGCTTGATGAGGACACGGGCGTGGTGGATGGACTTGGCGAGGCCAAGCTTGTACACGCAGGTCTGGAGACGGCGCTCAAGGAAATCCTCGACCTTCAGGGCAAGAACGTAATCGAGCTTCATGCGGGACTCGTCGAGGACACCGATGCGCACAAGACGGCGAATCAGGGCGTTACCCTCGAACAGACGCTTGGGATCCTTCTCATCGAGAGTGAGGAGCTCACTGCGACCGTTAGTTTCATATTTCCTCCAATGACCGGGTGTTATTCCTCCACATACCGAGCAGCACGACGAATCTTAGACAGGGTAAGCTGGACACGCCACACCTCACGCTTGTTGCGCAGGCCGTACTCGCCGACAACCTTCAGTTCCGAGTCACTAGAAAAAGTGGTTAGAGTGGAACACACGACATAACCAGAAGCACGCTTCTGATTAGTGGCCGGAGAGTACTAACAGACGGGCCGACTCGAAAGCTGCAATGGAATTAGCCTCAGATTTCACCAGGACGCGATTTTTCAAGGCTGTACTCACGGCGACGGGGGACCTTGTAGGTCTTGGAGTAGACACGACTGTATGGAAAAAGCGGTTAGATGAATGCGATGGGCGCATTGCAGACAGTATACTCACGGGGCGGGGGCCATGGCTGCGGGTTGTCCTGGTTGTCGCGGGAGTTGTCGAACAAGCACTTGAAGTGAAATTCACAGAAGGAAAGAGTTGAGGCGGGCTTAGCGACAGACTAGTCCCGAAATAGTTAGCGTTTGGGTTGAGCCCTAGATCACGTAAGCGAGACACAACCATCGAATCTCCGGGCCGCTTCACCTTTGACGAAGGTAGCCCGTTGTCGACAATTTTCACCACAACACCAACAACAACACCGCCGTCATGCCTCACTCGTACGGTCTGCGCGCTGGCACTCGGGTACGTTTGCGATTCCGAGATTCGATTACTCTTCTTGGCCCATTTGGAGGACTATGGCATACTAACTGCGTCGACAGTATGCCTTCAGCCGCAACTTCAAGGAACATGGCATGATCCGCATGTCCACCTACCTCAAGACCTTCCGGTACGACCCTACGAAACTCGATATGTGATGGATATGAGGAACGAGATCTGACGAAATTTTAGTATTGGTGACATTGTCGATGTCAAGGTCAACGGTGCCGTCCAGAAGGGGTCAGTACAATCCAAATTTTTCTTTCTCCCCGCTCGCCTAGCAACACTCTCGAGAATTTCGGCTTTCCAGCGATTTTCCCTTTATGAACACAATATACAATTTGCGATGAGATGGAACATGAGAAATTGACTGTCAGAACAGTATGCCCCACAAGGTCTACCACGGCAAGACCGGCGTTGTCTACAACGTCACCAAGTCCTCCGTCGGTGTCCTCCTCTACAAGCGTGTCGACAACCGCTACATCGAGAAGCGCATCAACGTCCGCATTGAGCACGTCCAGCACTCCCGCTCCCGTGAGGAGTTCATCAACCGTGTCAAGGAGAACGCCATCAAGAAGCGTGAGGCCAAGGAGAAGGGTGTCCACGTCCACCTGAAGCGCCAGGCTGTTGGCCCCCGTGAGGGTCACCTTGTCACCTCCGCTGGCAACGTTCCCGAGACCGTTGTCCCCATCCCCTACGACACCCACATCTAAGCGGCTCGCAAGGAATTGAGTCTGGGTTCGGTGCGCGTGGTTGTTTGGTGTTTTTTATCTGGGTTACTCTCCGTTTCTTTACCCGACCGGGTGGAATGGACTCTGGCTGCATGAGACGACACGTGAAGGGTGTCCGATGCCCCGGCACATCTCTCGCCTGTGCATAGATTCCCCTGAATGAAACAAAATCAAAAATTTCCGAGTTCACAAGTTATTTTTCCCTCGAGCAGACCATTAAGCGGTCTGTCTAGAGCGTCTGCGGACTGGCTTTTGCCTTGTCCGTCTTGGTTGCGCATGTGCCGATACCATAGTCAAACAGGCCTTGCTATCCATGGATATGCGGACACTTGTCAGATCTACATAAATAGTCACAGTCTAGAACAAACGGCGGACCGTCTTGTCGCGGAGAAACGACGGTTGTCGGATGTCCGCAGACCACCAGAAGAGCCTCTTGGGCGCCCAATTGATCTCCACGGTAGCTTCATATTGAAGGAATGCTCGCAAACGATGTACGAGTTTAGACCTCAATCCTACGAACATATGGGTGTCCTAGCAGGAATGAGTCGAGGACGATTCTCGAACGGTCTGCCCTTTTCATCCACAGCTTCTCCCCAACTCATTCCAATAAACGCCCACGATCTATGTAAGTCTAGGCTTTAGGCCACCTCAGGAGCCCGTAGCTTGCCCATCTTTTCCAAGTAACACGCATGACATTATGCCTCGAGTCTTCACAGAAGTGCCGTGCAAATGAAGAAAAGAAAGGTCTAGACCTACATATCTAGGAGTATACCCCCGCTATACTATACTCTTGCACCAAGGCCGCTCTGACATAGGGTGGGAGTCTGCTGGTCAACCCAGGCACCGTATAATACCTAGGTTCTGTCCTGACAGGAAATGGAAACGGCATCTCCCATCATCAGCTTAGGCCTGCACCCCCGACCCTACTATAAATATCTCTCACTTCCCACTCCTCTTCCTTCTCTTCTCTCCCTCTCTTCCTCTCTTTCCCACGTAGACTTATATATATACTGTGGGCACTGAGGGCTTGTATACTGTCGGCGCTCAATGATGAAACCAAAGATCATTGGTATGAGGGTTGATGGCTTACAGCTGGTGGCCCGTGATTTGAACTGAGGCACTGAGAGCACCTTTCACCCTTCCTTTCCCTTCCCCTCTACGCCACCAAAGATTGTACATAGAAGTAAAATCACCCGCTCGCGAGCTTGTCCTGATCCTACGTGCAGGTCTTCCCTGCCACAAAGCCTGCACTTCCACAAGGTATTACACCCCGGCAACGTATTCGCTGTAGAAGAGATATGTCTCAATCGAGTGACTCCAATCGCAAACTGCGCCAGGGTATCGCGCATAAATTCGTCACGTTGATCAATTAAGCAAATCGCTGTCAGACCTAGGTGAATAACCATGGGCTGGGCTGTGCAACGTCTTTCTCATTCTGCACCTTTCCTAGAAAATGTATTATGTTCGGGTCTAACGCCAAGAAAAGATCTATACCAAGCAAACCTTGAAACAACGCTAACAAAGGTCTGACACAAGACCCAGTGGGTAAATAAGAATTGTCAGGGTCCACGGGTAGCCGTGTGATCTACGGGATCTGCAACGCACCACGTGGCCGCGTGGCTAGGAGAACGGGTCTGATCTCCGCAGCGAAAAGATAAGGAATATGCCGCAGGGCAAAATCCAAATCCCGCTTCCTAAACCCGGTGGGCACTCTGCCGCTGGAGAGAAGCGCCAGGCTAAGTTTTAGTGCGATGAGGGCGGTGCTCTTCGGTAGGTTCCTGGACCTCAGGACCTGCGTCTGTGCCCGTGATAACGTGGATGGAGATCGTGCTCTCGGGCTTTCTACTTTGTATATACCATCTTCCAAGCGGTCTTTTCTCGTACTTGGCTCGGAGAGCGGTATATCCTGTGCTCAGGTTAGATTGGAAGCGAACCACAAGATCAAAGTCGGCAGTCATTCTCGCCAGTCACTATTTATCTGCTCGGCCTGCAACCTAACTGTATTTTCATCCACACTCTTCGATTCAACTTTGGGAGCCAAGTTTCCTCCCAGGAAAATTGAGATCGTCTGGCGGCTGCAGGAATAACTCGGTAGACAAATTAGCCAATCAAAAAAGGTTCCCATTTACAGACCGTCTTTCTGTCGTGGTGATATTGACGGCCTCGACGATATATGCAACTGTTCGCCCACTGGGAGGAACTGCCCGACCGTATACATTGGGGGCTGGTGGGCGTACATACGCCACCAGCTTGCTTCAGGCCGTAAATATCGCTCTTTTTTGGTCGAGGATTTCATCAGGTCCAGGTTACTCAGTGTGATGACCTCCATCCCATCTATTGTCCAACCCACAGTGTCGGTATATTGAACGGAGTCGAGACTCTTCAACTGAAGCAGGGACGGGAATGCCTCTGCGAGTAAATTGCGAGTAAAGGATTGTGATCTCGGGGCCTTGCATTGCAGTTACGATCGACAGGCGCGAGGAAGAGAGCCTGCTGTAGGGTTCGCGACTCGCGAATCAAATCCGCCCACATGCGACAGACGCGTTGAGCAGCAATCAGGGTGCGCATGTCCATTTGGTGCAAGATCCATATCATAATCTCGGGAAGCCCCAGTGCTCTACTGCGGCTAGAACTATCGATTTGCATTTTGTATTTGAAGCACACCCGGATGCTACTTGGCGATTCGAATTTGCATGTTGTCTTCTAGCAATGACTGCTGATGACCAGTTAGTTACCACTACAGTTCTGCCGAAACTCAAACGCGGTGATCTAAGATGGGTTAGCTTATCCCGGATATATTTTCAGGCAATCAAGGCGTGAGTGAGGTATAACTGATTTCGAAAACTCCTGTAATCTGGTTTCTGTTGTTCCATTTCTCGGCGTTTCAAGACCGTTATGCGGTCTGTGTTCCAGACCTGTTGCATTCAGATGTGCCAAATTGGAAAAAGAAAAAAGAATCCATCCTGCCTAGGGCTGCGAGAGCAATGCGCCTTTTTTCGTGAGTGGCTGAGGTGTCCGGATGGGAGATGATCATTTGGAATACGAGATCGTGCCGTGCCACATTCTGCACAGCCGCACGGACACCTTATATTGCAGGTGTCACTCCACGGTTTCTGTCAATGCGTCTGCACCTGGCCATTGAATAACATCTTCCAATTCCTCACGCTCCAAGCAATGCTTCTTCAAGTGCTCGCAAGTCGCACATAGTGCTGACAGGACAAATCGAATACGTCATGGTTGTTGTGCCCAACGCCCCATAGACTAAGGCCAGGTCATCGAGATAAGCGCAGCCACACGGCCCCGGCAGTCATCCATCTCAACACCCTGAGGCTTCCCAAGTTTACCAGGGTTGTGGGCTATGGGATCAAGAGATGAAATGCCATCAGGGTGGCTGTCGTCCAAGTTACACCTGGGTTTCAACAAGGTAAATGTGATGGGTAGTAGAGCCCAACGTACCCTCCATCTCGACCCCATCGATGTACCTCCAAGGCTGATGAAACAGACCGGCGGGTCCAGCACGCTGTTGCCGCATCTTGACAATACTCAAATCACAAATTTCACATCGGTTTCGACCTAGTGGCAGGGGCCGCGCTCTACCATAGGGGTGACAGGGGCAAGGCGATCAGCAATCGAGAGGGGCCAGACTCCGGTCTTTGACGGGTGATCCCCACCTGTGGATGCTTGGTCTCTCGGGGATATCGGGGAGAATGGAAATCCTCGACACAGCCACCGCCACAGCCACAGCCTGTCGACTGGAGATATGCATAATTTACAAAAATGGGCGTCATGTGTTGGCAGATTAGGGTATTATTGCACTATATGATAGCTGTATTAGCACGCTCCGCTGTATGAACGGGTATTGTTCCTATATGACTCTCTTTCTCGGGAGATTGGAGCGGTGGACCACACAGACCTTGTTGCATTGGTATTGTTCCGTGTGATCGGCTCCATCAGTAGTACATGGACAAGCTCCCATCGTCCCGAGAAGATCGAATGCACGAAATGAAGTGACACCCCGGGATCCCGTTGTCTGATAATCTTTTCCTATCCCTACAAAGAGCATATCTCACGAATCTACCACGACAAAGCTATACCTAGGATAGCCACTTCTGCAGGTCGTCTTGGCCGTTCTTCTTTGTTAATTTTATTCAAATGCATTATTTTCCTGGAATCTAATTTGACCGTTCCCAGGCAACCACGCAAAGCCTGGAACCCGAGAGAGAGAGCTTCAGAAGAAAGAATAAAAAGGCTCTGGCTGGAGTGGCACATTGGCCAATGACAGAGTACGAATGAGGACTTGGCAGGCCCAGATCTCCGCAGGAGTGAAGTACTGAATGGATGACCTGACACTCTTCTGGGAGCATGATGATACTCCCAGGTTGAGAGAGGGTGCAAACCCGGGTTTCGATCGCAAACTACCCATAGGCCAGATTGTGCCTTGCCTAATATAAAATTAATCAATTCTCCAGACTAAATTGTAGTTTTTTTCATCCATCTCCGCGACTTCATTTGCACGTGCACCCGTCCTATACGGCCCAAGCTGTCACCAAGAGTCATAACTGCCAATATCTACTATCGATCCACGCTGTTTATTCAATCAACCTGCTAGAGAGATCGTATTATCTATTTCCATCATTACTCTCTGAATATCGCCAATTTCTCGCTGTATACGGAGTACCACAGCACCATATCCTAGGATCCCAACATGAGTCCCCCACCTAGGTAAGCATCGACCCTGCATACAGCAACATGCAGCATGCCATTTTAACTCCCTATACATCCCCTAACCACCTATGCCATTCCTAGCCCAGCCATATACTGATCTGCGATGGAACAGAAACCCTCAGTTGAGCCAAATCGGCGCATTAACCACCACATCCAAGGGTAGCCCCTCGTCAACCCTGAGCTCCGGCAGTTGCACTTATACCTCATCTTTTACTTCAGAAGGTAAATCGAGGAAGGGTAGCTCCGCAATGCTCGACGAATACATCAAGGCCCCGGCTAGCTCCCAGCCGTGGTCGCCTCTGAAAGTTAGCCGCTAAGTACGGTTTGGCGAGTCGAGATTATCGTCATAATCAGTGATATGAGGACATGTACTATACTGTAAGGAAAGGCTGGAAAAGAGCGCTACGTTTCATACTTCTGAGTCTTGGGTGATCGGTCATGGGTCATGGGATACCGAACGGGTTTCATGTTTGCGGCGGGGCACAGTCGGTGGGGCAAGGGCAACGTGCAGACATTTTTGATTTTTTGACTTTTTTTGACTTTTTTTGACTTTTTTTGATATTTTTAGCTTTTTCTTTTATTTTATTCTTACGAGGGTCTGGAGAGATCTCCATAGATGAGAACAGTTATATTTCCTATTGGTCTTTGTTCACGTGAAAATTCTGCCTCGATTACATACCTTTGCAGCTGACTGCAGTAACTAGTTAACTAACCTAACTACATAGTTACGCATTCCATGTTCTTTTACGTTCCTCAGGCACTCCCAATCAGTTCATGATATCCATTTTCGAGGCCTGATCGTGGAGTTCTAATTTTATTTGCCGATCTCCTGTTCTCAACCACGGTACACCGCACGGGTCGAGCCGGGTCGTGGCCCCATATCGGATTGACTTTCGATGTCTTCTTTGTCTTCTTGAAGCCATGACGAAGCAATTACACAAGTCAGCAAAGGCTGACGAGTTCCCGATTCTCAGGTCTGTGCTCGCCTTTGTCTTGGCCGTAAATTGAAGTGGGTACGGAGTATCTCCAATGTGATAAGGATCACCCATAGCGGCAGATCATAACTAAGACGAAGGCCGAACTTGAGTCGTGGTTGGCCAATGTAGATCGCTGTTAAATGTCGACCGTTGTGATATCACTGACATGGTGGCAAATAGTGAGCTTAACACGGGAGTTAATTCAACTCGCCCAGTCACTGATTCAGCTTAATTTCTCCAAGTCGATCTGGTTCCTCGTATTTCTTCGCGCCTCCTCACCGCTTCTGGGTGATCCACCGGGAGTAGATCTTTTCTTCCCGGCCGCGATAAGTGCCCCAAAGCTCCACCGACAGACCGAGAGATACGGTGTAGATTCGCCAGTCTTCCGTTCATCTCAATCCCACCCCCGGATTCTGCCACGTTGTACACAGTCTCCCCACTTCTGGGCTCCACCTGCCTTCATTAGGCTCGACTTTCCATATCTCGTGTCAATTCCCGTCCCTGGGATGAAGTTCGCTTCATGGGGCACTTGAGGGGACAGTGCTCGCGTCAAAATTTCCCGATCTGATTGGATTGGACCTACTGACCTCTGCCCATGGCAAGTGTCGGCTCTCGATTAACCGTTCTTGATCGGGAAGTGTCGATACGAACCAAGGTTTAGACCAGTCCCACGTACCTCCTGAGCGTTCCTTGCATTTACCTCACTGACCCAGAACTCGTGCTTTTGCCTTATCACTCACAGCTGATACTGGGCCTAGTACGATCTCTTAGGAAAGAGGAAGCAGCGCCCACAGCTAAGATTGAGACCGCAATGTTCGAGCGAACCACGGCAATAGTCATACGGACCAACCAATAAGCGATAAATAAAGGGAATATACCATCAATTACATTGAGCTGATTGGATTCCTGTCGGTCTGCTTCTCCATTAAACGCTGACCTCGGAGGCTGCCGATCGGGCGCAGCAGCCTTTCCCCTCATTGAAGCAACTGGGCTGTGCCGTGTCCTTCTTCACCCTCCAAACTTTTAAACTCATTAAAGCTGAGCTAAAGGGGTGGAAAAATGACGAAGAGAGCAGATCAGTTCCACAATTTCCTACCCTTTGTATCTCGGCAGCATCGTAATAGCCGTGTTTAGCCGTGGTGTTTCCCCGTTTCTCATTTGCTGCCTCACCATCAGCGCACCCAATTCGGATTATGGCCTACTCTATTTGAGAGCCCATATAATCTGGCACATAAGACCCACCGATGTGAGCGTGGAGGAGCCGGTACTCGCATTTTGTGTCAGATTGTGTGTTTCTATCCATCACCGGACCGCGTACTTGAAAAGACGCCATACGCTTTGACGAATCCTCGGTGGCCCAATTTACCGGTCTGCAGGTTTACTTAATCTCTTTCTTTGCCTGGGTCAAAGCTTGCGTCTCACCCAGGTTCAGTCGCTCGACCTTATATCAAGCTGGCTCCCAGCACACCGTGACCAGATCTTTTTTGTCTTCTTCCCTCTCCTGCCTCTCCTCTCATATATTCTTTACTCATGCACCATCTTTGACGGACCTCATCCAACCAGTTCCCGGCCCTAGTCCTGGTGCACCAGTAAAGCTACTTAAAACTTTACCGCCACCATGAATCCATACCAGGACGGCATGCCCGATGGGGAACAGGATGCTGGCATAAATCCAACCCTGTTACTGCGACAAGCAACTGTGAGAGGAAGCTCCTTTGAGGCCCCTGTGGAAGTAATGTTTCAAGACATAGAATATGCTGGACGATCCTACCCAGTGAGTCATTCCATTAGGCCTCCAACACTTCCCGTCCCCCGTCTCCTACCGCCTTTACCTCTCCCCATTTCACTATTTGCTGGTGGCGTATACTGGCAGCTAACAAGCTCTTCATAGGAGTCACTCGTGTCCTCCAACCACTATGATCCGAGTAAACCTCCCGAAAGCACCACGACGGATACTAGTTGGGACATAGACCCGTTGGACTCCGGCTCTCTTCCGTGGGACCAGATCAACCCGTCACATCTGCCTGCGTCACTGGACTCTGACCTGCGTGGAATGACCGGTGGTCACGAGATGGACCCAGCCATTCTTGACGGGTTCCTGGAAAGTGGAATAGACACAGGGATGTCCTCTACTTCGACTTTTCCTGGACGGAGCAACGAAGGTGCTCTGATGGGTTTGGCTGGCTGTGAAAATCAGCCAATGGTCTCGCACCAGTCAAGCCTGGTGCGTGAACTAGTACAGTACCTTCAGCATGTCAACGATGGCTACCGCAGGATCCTATCCGGTATGAAGTGCAGCCAGGACCAGTTGCGCCAGGCGGCACAGAGTCTGGCCTATCTCACTGATCATGTGAATACTCTTCTTCAGAACCAGGAGACTCCTCTGCCCGTACTGGAGCCTCATCATCCGCCGTCGCCCACCGAGTCCGCAACCATCACCAGATACAAATGCCTGGAGTGTACCAAGCTCGACACTCATGATAAAGGTACCTTTACCCGCCACGTCAATGACTTGCATTACCCAAAATGCAAATATCTCTGCCCAGAGAATGGCTGTCCGGTTAAGAGACCCCGGAGAGACCAGACCAGAGGGCATGCGCTTCAGAAGCACAAATGGGAACCCACATATGAGGAGCTTGAAGCCAAAAAAAGCGAAAATGCTTGTCCAGCCCAGTGCTCCATCTGTCGTGAGAATCTCAGTTCCTGGAAAGATTTTGAGAAATGCTACCTCAAGCACTGCTCCTATAAGGTTTCCTCGGATGCAGGAGTGGCTTCTCGTCGTGGAAGTGATGATCATGGGAATGGAGGAAGACTTGACGAGCCGAGCAACAAACAGCCAGTAGAGGATATTTGCATGGAGGACCTCGCGTCAGCTCAGGTACAAAGTGGGTTAAGCAGCACCACTGAGCCGGGCCGTTATCCTCATTCACGCTCGGGACTTGATGGTCTGGCAATCCATCCTGCAAGGCCACTGGGTCCGTCTCACCCGTCGGCAGATGGCCGGATTACCGGTGACAATGGCCTGACCCCTTTCCCGGCCAATGTGCCCCGTAGGCACCTTATGCCCGCTGATTATATTAATCGAGTTGATCGGCATCACCGACATGGTGGTACAAACCGTGGTACTCAGGACACGAGATTAGGAACACCCCGGCGAGAGTCCGACCCACGCTGCAAACGATGTCTGCACCGCTTTAGCAGCTGCCAACGGTCGCGCTGCTGCAACAAAACCGAATCGACTGAGACCTGCCATGCATGCTCATATCGTCTGAGTGCTTTTGCCAGTATACTGAAAGATGGGCTACAGATGACTGGTCTACCCCCCGGACAACAAATGTACAGCAACCAGACGACTGTACCGTCTCTACTTGCCCCATGGTACGAATCCCAGCCGGCTAATAGCCAAAACATACAGGAGCAATCTCCATATGGACACCTACAATACGGAGGGCCACAATTCCAGGGATGGACCTTTGATCCCAGCATGGGTTGGAACTTTACGGGCACGCAGAGAAACAGCCTTAGGACCAACCGCAGGGCCTTGGCGGTGATGAGTCTTGAAGAGTCCGGCTTGAGCGAGCAAGAGATGGAGATACCACCAGTGCCTGCCCTCAATGCAAATAAGATCAACAGCGGCTTGCTCAAAATGTTACCGATGATGAACCCATTGAAGAAATGGGTTTCCAAGCCTCTGGGAAACTCGCTCTCAGTATCTCTGAGTGGTAAGTGCCTCCATTTCTCCACAATGATCGGGAAACGAGATCAGAATACTGACAAACACAGGCCTAGATCTTGTCACACAGATTGACAAGCCTTCTAGCACAATTCCCCAGGTCAACCCTGGTTGCCAGTGCAAGTGCGCCTGCCGAGCCAGAGCACGAGCTGAGCTAGCCTCAGGTCGGCAAGTGGAGATGAACTTCAAGCTGCGCCCTGAGTACCGCGGAAGCAGTCATCTCCGCAGCCGAGTGGAGATTGTGGTGAAGCTTCTAAAACTACGCTCTTCTGCCGCTGCGTCCAAAGCAAAGAGAGACGAAGACAAGTCGGCCATTGCAAAGGCTTTCGAGCGGACCTTGGTCGATCGTATCTCGGAACTCCCAGATGTCGACTCTGATGTTTCAGATGAATCTGATGCTGAGTCGGTGTTTGACGAAGATGAAGGTGATGCATTGTCCATTTCTTCTTCCTGTCCGGACCTTACGTCCCTTATTACTGCCCAACCGGACTCTTCTGCCTGCCCGGACATCCCATCCGGTGACTCGCTGCAACCCATTGATGACAATGAGGACAAAGGTAACAGTGATGACGATATCGAGATTGAATTCGACTTCGATCTACAATCTGCCCTTTCTAAACTGTCTAAGTTGACTGGCCGGTCTTCCACGGACATAACTTGTGATATGTGCATCTCCGACACGAATCATGTCTTTGAATACCTCACTGCATACATTTTGTATGTGATCATGTCGCTGGCCCGCTCGCGCGATTATGGTAATCCGCGTTCGGCCAATTGAACGAACTCTTCGCACGTCAGTTATGAGCTACCCACTCTACGGTGCCCGATACCCTTCGCATTTTCTGCTTGTTGTCTCTCCTTTACTTTTATTCTGTTTTATTATTTGTAAAAAACTTGTAAAAAATCCCTTTCTCTTGTATCCCTCCAGCCATGTCCATTCAACATGGGCTTGGTGATTGCCTTGGTGAGTACTCATAGTTCATCCCTTCTTAGTACCTAACACTAATGGCCGAGGTAGAACAAACGTGTACATCCTAGGCAGTATCATATCTATGATCAAAGACTAGATAGGAGAGATACCCTTTTCAACTTGTCAATTTGTTCATATTTTGTTATGGTGACCTGCATGATTTACGAGTATGTTTACATATTGCAATTTATCTCAGTCCGCGTTAGCAATGCATTTCTTCCAACCAAGGCCAGACCGCCCAATCCCCGGGGCTTCAGACTCATGATCTCTTCTAGACGAGACGTAACTTAGAACTGCTTATTTATGCCGCCTTCTACAGGGGAGCTTTCTGAACTTCCTGTTAGCTCCTTCCAACACTGGGTGTTGGCAATGATGCATGTCCAAATAAGTTGACTTTATTGCAGCTGCGGAAGGCCATGAAATACAATAAGCTATAAAACTATTTCGACCATTTTGAGCACATTCAAATTAAAGATAAACAAAGAGAGAAAAGTCACAAGTGACACTTTCGAAACCACTAAGCGGCAACAAGCTCCATAACGCGCGCCTCAATGGCCTTAATATCAGTACCAGCAATCTCAGTGATCTTCTCGCCACCCTTGAAGAACATGAAAGTAGGCATCGCACGGACACCAAGCTCCTGGGCAACATCCTCCACTGCATCGACGTCGACTTTGAAGAACTTGACTTGCGGGAATTTCTCACTGAGTTCTTCGTACGCTGGGGCGATGGCCTTGCAGGGACCACACCAGGTTGCCCAGCAGTCTAGGACGGCGGCATCTCCTGAGAACATGACCTCGTCCAGGAACTCTGGCTTACTGTAGGCTGTGTTAGTTGTGTTGGGGCGGGGTGAGTGATATGTTGACCTTTTGATGGCAGTCACTGGCATTGTGATTTGATCGCTGGAAACTTAAATGGAGAATGAGCTGGCAGAAACTGAGAATGGACGGTAAACGGGTGGTGATTTAAAGAGATCGGAGTATTTCGGAGTTGAAGGTGGTGAGGTGGGGAAGATTGACGTAGTGCGAGGGATGAGGGGCTTTAGTCATGTTGTGTAACTCGTGCAACATATGAAGGACATGTTGATCTGGAGATAGAAACGATATATATGCATAAATAGTTGACTTGCATTACACAATTTAGGAGTGGTGCGCCTCGAGGAAGTCCGATGGGTTGGTCCTCCGCCGAAGGTTGCTCCAAAATGTCATTCGAATATGTCGAACGTATAGGATCAGGATATGATACGGGAATCAAAGAAATTTGCACAGCCCGTTTCTACCACAGGATTGTTCCAGAGTTGCATGTAAAAGGTGTTCAAAGCTAAGAGTTTACTGCTCCCACCCTCTCTGCCTTGAAAATGAGGCTTCCACATTTTCTGCCGCGTAAATCACCACTGATTCGTAAGGTGTCTATTTTTCTAACATGCTGAGATCTTTGATTCTGGTTTCCATAGTAAAATTGCAAATTCTAACCCCATTACATCACTTTGTATTTCTTCTTGTATAATTAAGCCCTCTGCATGCATCTCCATTGAATATACGTCAACCATGAGAAGGAACTACAAGCGATAGGTAAAGCGGTGTAGGATTTGCCGGTAGATACCCTGCACTAAACTTGAATAGGTTGGATGCCTGATTTATAAGGTATGAAATGGGAGCAGTCATTTTCCTTCATAGTAGAAGCAGTTGCACCATCCATATGTGGGGAGCATATTCCTTTAACCACGTGGCTACTTGCGTGGTTACCTACACTACGAATCCGACTGCGGTCTATGGGATTTGACTTTTGCTCAAGATGCATCGTATGCGAGGACTTTTGAGATTCGCTCACGCGTACACTAAGCCCGTCCTGGACAAGCGTCAAAGTCTAGAGTTCCTTGACTTTCCTTGACTGGATCTAATTGGGGCAGGACTGTCACGTAATTGTACCACCCTCACGGCAATTTGCAAGCCACAAATTAGAAGCATAACTAACCAGATCGGGATGGTGTGTAGGGTGTGACAGGCCATCGGCAGAGGTAATACCCGTCAAATTCAATGTACTCACACGAGGAGCTAGGATGGCTCTTCCAATCTCAGCAACGTGGTGACATGGGGTATGTATCCTATCTATGTAAACTTTGGGGAGAAGTCAAAATGAAGAGCAAGAAACTTTCGGAAAATTAATCAAAGCTCGGCCCCATCAATTGAGTGGGTCTTGTGGACCGGTGGATCTCAGCCCTATTTACTTTTCTCGCTTCAAATGGAGACAATCCAAGCGATTCTTCCGCTCAATATCACTCATAGTCATGAACCTAAATATGATCTTACTGTTATGCGATAACGACGTGCTTGGTTGATTCATGCCAAGATCAAAAAAGTGGCAACGAGAGTTGAAGCGTTCGCCTAACAAGGCAGTTCAGTATCTCGAGACCCCCCCCCC
>JGI24509J20081_1000364_pt1 | contig 22509 bp, 20 predicted proteins | sample LinPmetageLP29_FD_20081 | JGI IMG/M metagenome (IMG submission 20081) | reverse complement strand
AACTGGTGAATGATCCATGAGGTGGTATGATGGATCAGAACTGATCTCGTTGTGTGCTGTAACTGGTGAATGATCCATGAGGTGGTATGATGGATCAGAACCGCTCTGGTTGTGTGCTGTAACTGGTGAATGATCCATGAGGTGGTATGATGGATCAGAACTGTTCTGATTGTGTGTTGTAAACGAGGAATGATCCGGGTCATGGTTGGGAGCTGTAAGCGGGGAATGATTCATGAGGTCTGCTGTAAACGAGGAATGATCCGTGTCATGGTTGGGAGCAACAAATCTAATCTGATTCCTATGTACCAGATTCCTTCTCCTAAAGGCATCTGATAGCTCCATTCGGTGGCGAGCGCCCTCATTCAACTGGGAAAGGAACTCTGTGGCCACAGGGTCCAGGGTCTTGTAGGCCTGCCAGATCTGGATTATGGCATGAATATCAATCTCGACGAACTGATTCGACCCAAGGTGGAACATAGTAAGGCCCAAACCGGGTCGGTCGCCAAAAATCTCGATCATGCCATCCACGGATGTCAGGAGCCCATTGAAACCGGTAATAACAATGTTGAAATTGTGATTGGGATGCGCGGACAAGAAAGATGCAAGCTGAGAGTGATAGACCGGACGGAGCCCAATCTGAGCTGATTGGACAACGGTCATCTCAAGGGACGGCCCTGTGATTGGCCCATATTGCCAAACATACCAGCTCCGTAATTGTGTGATTGTTTGTCTAAGGCGTTCTTGCTTTGCCGCAGCACTCCTTCCGCCGAGCGAAGAGGCACGTACCAGAAAGATTGGACCCCGGTCTGACCGGTCCATTTTCGAAAGGAGGGTGATGGGAGTCAAGTCAAACTAAGTCTGATTCTATGTAAACTAAGAAGCATCCGCCAAGTAAAGGCAAGAATCACGTGGTTGATGACTAACCAAACTGTTGAAATTGCATTAACCGTGCCTCCGGGCCCCACTCGCTTGGACGCTCCATGACGAGAGCGTCGAGCAGAGCATCTTCGGTGTCCTCCATACTCTCTACTCCAGCTCAGGACAGCGATATTCCAGTTTCTAAGGAACCTGCCCCTGGCACTCAAGCTCAAGCTCAAGTCGGGACTCCACGAGCCCCAGCCCCAGCACACCCTCACATGCCCACCACCGCAGTAAGGGCGCCTAAACGTCAAAGTCGTGTCCAAAGACAGGCGACTACTAGGTCGCAGCCACAGTTCCAAGCTTTAGTATCCGAGAGGAATCAGATTCCAAGCGTCGAAGCACCGGTCCCGGACGAACCGCTTCCGTCAGTTGAACGAGACGAACCAGTCCCTACGTTCCCTAAGCGTCAGCGTTCTTACTTCGAGCAACTCTCACATTCTCACAACAACATGGCTCAGCCCGCTCCCGAGGGCACTGAAGCTGCCCGTCCCCAGGGCGCTGAAGCTGCCCGCTCACCCTCGCTGGAGCAGGGTGTTTTCCAAGCGATGCTAAGGGAGGCGCTCCGTGAAAACCCAGATCTACTACAGAACCTTCGAGGAAACCAGGGCCCGCCTAGCCCCCAAGGGCCAGCTGGCTAGTTAGCAACCAATGATACTACTTGGAAAGCCGCTGACATCGGTTTCTTTGACCCCTCCAAGCGCTTCAGAGATGGCATGGACACGATCCAGAATATCAGTTATTACTCAGACGTTCATACGTTTATTGACAGGATGAGGGACCTCGTGATGCTTAAGTCGGAGGCAGTCGTCAGAGCCAATATTCATAGTTGCCTAAAAGCAGATGCGTTACGATGGTATTCGCAAGAGCTCACTTCTGACGAGAAGCGTCTTATGAACGAGGTCAGCTTGGAATCCGGCTGGTTCGCCATGATGACTAAGCGGTTTAAACCCAATCGCACTGATGCGTTGCTCGAGCTAGACACCCATGTTTACACGTGGAATGACGTACGTACCGGTCGCACACCACGAGAATATGCCCAAGGGATGCTTCGACTCCTCAAGTCGACGGGTTATACCGCGACGTTGGATCAGTTGTTGAGAATTCGTCAGAACATCGACCCCTCCCTACGCCGGGACATTGACGAACCTACTGAGACCACTACCCTCGCCAAGTTCATGGAGTCGCTTGACGCACGTTACCAGGATTGGAAAGACCTTGCAAACCGGTCTACACGGTACCAATCTATGCAAGGATTCCAAGCACCCCGACCTAATCGTGACCGTCCCCAAAGTCGTGGTGGACGGGGTTACCAAAGTCAAAGGGAGTCCTACAACTACCCCCAGTATCAGGGCTACCAGCAGCATCAGCCTCAAGGCTACCAAGGCTACTAGCAGCGCCAACAGGGTTACCAACAGGGCTACCAAGCGCCCCCAACACGCGGCGGCTACCAACCCACCACCCCTAATCACATTCAGGAAGCGGCTTATCCACGCCAGACTTCCGGGTATCAAGGACAGGGCTATAACAGCCAGCAACGGCCTCAGAGACCCCCACCTATCCAAGCACAAAATACGTACTCCCCGCGTCAGTGGGAACCCCAGACCAGAGGTAATTACCAAGCCCGCGGCAACTTCCAAGCTCGCAATCCTTCGTACCGAGGTAGACGTCCGTCCCAGACTAGACCGGCTCCTTGGAACCAATACCGTGCTCAAAGAGCTTATCAAGCTGACGTCGACGATTCCCAGAACGACGACTTCGAAGGAAGTTTTTACGACGCATTCCAAGACTTCCAAGCTGAGCCAGAGCCAGACGGGGACTACTACATAGAGGACCCGTACGACGTTCCGCCAGAGTCCGCCGAGGAACGAGAACCCAAGCTTGAAGACGGGGTTCCTAGCGCTCAGATGGTGGTCGCATCTGAACCAACAGTCACCTGTCTCAACTGTCTACAGGTCTTCACTTCCAATTCAAAGCTTCACGAACATCTCCAGGACTGCAAGCCGCAAGCGGCAGCAGATATTTCAACTAACGTTGTGGCAAATTTCGCAGAGTCGATGCCAATCTTTAATTCCGCTGTTCAACCCTCTCACATGCCCGGCTACGCTTTCCGCTCGTGGCGATATGCCACCGCAACGATAGGTCTTACCAGCTTAGATAAGATCACCACCTACTGTTTAGACTCGGGGTGTGTCATGACATTGATTGACTCCAAGCTCGCCACTTCGCTTCCTTGCTCTAGGCACCAAATCACACCTCCAATCCCAGTAAACGGGATTGGTTCACAGCACCTCTCTAGTGAGTATGTTGTGATCGACATGTTCTGTGTCGGACAGGTAAACGGTCAACGCGCAGCGGCACGGATTCAATTCGAAGCGCACGTCGTTGAGGACCTACGTGCGAAGTTGCTAATTGGAATGGACGTCATGGGACCCGAAGGCGTAGTCCTAGACTTTCCACGTTCTCGGGCTATTGTGGAGTCGTGTGATGGGCTCACATTTCCAATTGCACTCTACGCTAAGCCGAACCACGTTGACACACGACCGGTGTATGCTCTGAGCAAGGTCGAGATTCCGCCGCGTCAGAGAGCCCGAGTTCCGGTTCAGGTCAAGACCGCACTACCAAACGATCGCGACTTCATTTTCGAACCACTTCTTCCCCGTTCCAAGCTAGTTGTACCTAGCCAGGTGGTCGACGCACAGTTCTCTTACGTCGACGCCGTCAACGAGACGGACAAAGTCCAAGTAATCCGAAAGAGAGACAGGATTGGAAAGGTTCTTGAGGCGGATTATACTTCCGCTTACCAGGTAACGTCTGGAGCGACAGAGCTCGCAACACAGGCCACTCAGCACAGTCCCCATGAATCGACAAGCCTAAAGGTTCATCAAGCTCTCTCCCTACGTTCAATGGAGTCGGTCTCGCCAACTACGACTGAATATTCCAAGCAGCCAAATCTTGAGACAGTTCTTCCTAATGGCATCATTATTTACGGCACGCCAGAAGTCGCCGATACACTCCGCCAAGTTTGCGAGGCTTACGACATATGGTCTGATCCTAGAGTTGTGAACATCCCGCAGGATCGGTGGATGAGGCTGCCCGTCATTCCAGACTCCAAGCCACAGCGTTGTTAGGTTTACAGGCAGCCACCGGAGAGCCAGAAAGTCATTGACGAAGCCTTCGACGCGCTTCATGCGCAAGGCAAGATGTCTTTTGCTACACACGAAGTCCAAGGTGTCAACCCCGTCTTCGTCGTTTGGAAATGGGTTACAAGAATAGATAAGAACGGGGTTTCTAAGCTGAAAAGGGTAGGCCGCGCAGTCGTCGACAACCGTCCAACCAACAAAAACCTGGTTCCAGATCTGTACCTACTACCCGCGCAGGACGACATTATCGCTATGGCCCGCGGAAAACGTTTCATCACAATCGTTGACGCCGCTAAGTTCTTCTATCAATGGCGCATTCATCCTGACTACGATAGACACCAAGCTATTATCTCACATCGCGGTCAGGAGATTCTTCATGTGGTCGCAATGGGCAACTCCAATTCGATTGCTTATGTACAACGACAGATAGACGACATTCTCCGCGCTTTTCGAGAATGGTGTCGTACTTACGTCGACGACGTTTTCGCTGTTTCCGACGCCTTGGAGGAGCATATCCAGCATTTGCACCTCCTTTTCTCCAAGCTACAGGAATATAACATCACCTTGGACCCCAAGAAAGCCCGTATCGGGTTCCCGAGCCTCACATTGCTTGGAAAAAACATCGATTCACTCGGAATAACTACGACCGACGAGAAAGTGAAAGCTATCCGGTCTCTCTTATTTCCAAGGACATATAAGCAGCTCGAAACTTACCTTGGAATGACCGGTGACTTGCGCCACTACATCAGAGGGTATGCTTACAAGGCCGAACCACTCCAAGCCAGGAAGACAGCGCTACTTAAGGGGAGCCCTATGAAGGGAGCACCCCGGAGAGCTTGGAGCGAGAGATCTCAGCTTAACGAACCCACTGAAAGCGAAATGAGAGCTTTTCAGACGCTCTAAGCCGAGTTTGAGAATCCTTTGTGGCTTGTCCATCATGATAAATCTCGCCAGATTTACGTTGACGTCGACAGTTCCAAAGAAAGTGGACACGGCGCTGTTCTCTACCACGTCACAGGCTCTCATACAGATCTTTCCAAGCCACCCTCCACCAATCAAGTACAGCCGATCATGTTTCTGAGCCGTCTTCTCTCTAACCCGGAGAGAAACTATTGGCCAACGGAGCTGGAGGTTTCCGGCCTATGTTGGGTTCTGAAGAAAGTAAGACACCTCATCGAAGCTTGCCTAGCAGACTTGCCGGCGATAGTCTACACCGATCACAGTGGAACGGTGGCAATCGCCACAGCTACGAGTCTTTCTTCCACTAGCTTGGAACGACAGAATTTACGTTTGGTACGCGCGTCCCAGTTCATTCAGCAGTTCAGATTAAAGGTTTTTCACCGGCCTGGCAAATCGAATCGTGTCGTAGACGCACTTTCCAGGCTTCCCTGTTCCAAGCCAACACGGCCGGCTGACTCGGACAACCTGGATGACCTCCAGGCTCCTTACGTCATCGAACTCCCAACAGCCTACCAGCTCACTGTCTCCGTGCTCCAAGTGAGCGACGACACGAGGGCACGAATCATCGCTGGCTACGCCTAGGACCATCGGTGGTCCGTATTGATTCAGACATTGCAGAATCCCACACCGGATCCAGTCTTACCCAAGCTTCCTTATCACATAGATTCCGATAGTCTACTCTTCTTCCGCAACTCGCTTGGCGAGGACAGCCTATGCCTTCCTCAGTCTATGACGGAGGAAATTTTCCAGCTCGTTCACGACAACCAAATGCATCAAGGGTTCGACCGCGCTTAGAACAAGCTTCGTGGGATCACTTTCTACAAAGGAGCGAAACTTCTAAAGAAGTACATTGAACATTGTCCGGCCTGCTTGGAATATCGAATTCGCAGGCACCGTCCCTACGGCTCCCTTAAGCCGATGATCACGCCGCCTATTCCATTCCACACTATCACTGTGGATTTCATCCTCAGCTTGCCAAGCACGCAGGACGGGTTTAACACCGCTATGTCCATGACGGATAAATTCACAAAGTTAATTGGTGTCCTCGCTGGTTATGACACGTGGACCGGCGAGCAATGGGCGGAGACAGCCCTGGCATACTGGTGGACAGCAAATTGGGGAATCCCTACCGCGATCATTAGTGATCGCGACCCCAAATTTGTCCAAGGTTTCTGGCGTCAGCTATTTCAGTTGATTCATACTAGGCTGCTTTTTTCTGCAGCTTACCATCCCCAGACAGACGGACAATCTGAGCGTTCTAATCAGACCCTTGAAGTGGCTTTGCGCTACGCCATTGCCACCCATCCAGGTGTGGAGTGGACGGACCACCTTCCTGCTCTCCAAGCAACCTTAAATGGTTCCTTGAGCGTTTCTACTGGGTATTCACCCTATCAGTTGCTCTACGGCATGGAACTACGACAGCCATGGAGCCTTCTTAGACAATCTCCAAGCCCAGTTCTCGCGATGCGCGCTGACGCGGAGCATTCGATCGCTTGGGCCGCAATGAAGATGAAGGCTCAGTATGATCGAAAGCATAGGCCGATCCACTTCGAACCAGGCGATCAAGTCTATCTGAAGCTTGGAGACGGCTACCAGTCTCAGGCGAACCGAGTGCTGCCTACAGTTCTCGCACAGAAATATGCTGGGCGTTTCACGATTCTTGAGAGGATCGGCCGCCTCGCCTACCGCTTGGATTTCCCCGAAGGTTCGAAGGTCCACCCCGTAGTGAGCATCGCTCACTTGGAACCTGCGCCCTAGGACGAGGACCCCTGGCATAGAGTAGATTACTCTGAGGATCACCTACCGACAGACGATCAAAGGTTCCCGCACGATGAGGTTTTCGAAGTCGACTATATCTTGGCGAAAAAGGTGGTCAACGCGCCTGGTCGTCCGCGCCGAGATGGCACTCGTGCCAAGCTAACTAAATACTTGATTCGCTGGAAGGGCCAGACTTCCAAGCGAGATGAGTGGGTCAAGGAGGAGGATTGCATCGGATGCGACGAAGCTATCCGAGAATTTGAGAGCCGCCAGGCTCCCCATTAACTAGCATTTCTTCCTTCCTATTTTTTGCTTCTCGTTTCCCTTTACACTTCAATTTCACTTTAACACATTTCTTTGTCTGCAAACCTTAATATCGCTTTCACACCTCTCCTTGTTTACAAGCCTCGTGCTCCACCCCGTACTCGTTGTCCTTTATCCCTACAACTTTCTTTCTTGATCGTACAACTACTTCACTTCGCGTATCCCCTCTTTCATTCCGTCCTCCTATTCTGGCCATCGTTTAGCATCTCTCGGGCTGTTTGCGACGTGTCTCTCACTTCCGAGCACTCCCATCGTCCACGAATTTGAGATTCTCGTTTCTCTCACTTCGAGCACCCCTCTCCACCTTTTACACGCATATTCCCTAGTCTCTTTTGGGATTTCTTTGACGTTCGCTTCTCTCACTTCGAACCAACATGGCCGATTCCCCAGCCAAGGGCACCCGAGCCCGCAGAAAGGACCCGGACACACCGTCCAAGAGTTCACCGTCCAAGACTTCAACTGATATGGTCCTCGCCGCGCGTGCTAAAATCCCCGAGTGGGACTCCTTCTTCGCTTCCAAGCGAGATGCCGCAGCCGAGGCCAAGTTAAACCGCCCGCTCTGGACGCCTGACCACAACCAGGTTGAACTTGCCCTCACGAAGAAGGCTACGGTCTCTCCCAATCACCTCGCCAAATTTTCGCTGTACACAAAGTTCGAGCGTGATGCCCATGGCGATCTGGTCCTCCCAGACGACAAGAACGTCATGCTAAGTGATGAACTGGTATATGCAGCAATGAAGGAACTCACCCAAGACAAGCTCAAGGAATACAGAGGCGTATGGGACGGCAACGGACAGATCAGAGCAAGCCGGGTTCCGCAAGACCCCGCCCCACGTATTGATTTCCACGGTGTGCCCTGCGCACCAGTTTGGAAGGGGTACTACGCCTTGATCGGTTTGAAAGCCGCTGCGAGCCACGGCTACCTCCTGGAGGGGAAGGATGATAAGGTCCTCAAGAGAAAACCTTACTTTACGGTCGGTCCTGTTGTTTTGGGCGAAGACTACGCCCACGATGCTGGCGAACTTGGAAACGGACCAGTTCCAAGAACGATCGTCCGCCAGCTCCACGATCATGCAGGGCGCTACCAGACGAAGTGGGGAGAAGAAGCGAAAGGGAAGAAGCTTGACATCGGAAGTGATATGCATCACCACTGGAGCATTTTCCTTGCCGAGGGAACCCACAATCAGCCGTTTCAGCTTACTCGCCTTTGCGACTTTGAGTCATGGTCACCAAAATGTTCCGGAGAGCTTGGAGCGTTCTGTTTTACAAAGACAAACTGCAGAAGATTCAACCTTCTACAGTCTTATCAGACCCTGACTGAGCGCCCATATTACGTGACTTCCAAGCCGACACTGTTGGACCCGGACAGCCGCGACGAACAACCTAAACCACATACGAAGCGCGCCAAACTGCAATCCACAACTCTCGAGGACGATGATGACGGCAGTGACATCGAATACCTCAGTTCGCCGAGTCCGGCTCATAGATCTACCATTTCCAAGCCTACTCATAGGTCCACTACTCATACATCCACCATTTCCAAGCCTACTGCTCGAACTATGCCAAGCAACAGCTCTCTATCCCCAGGCCAACAGGCTTTGGACACTATGCTCCGCCAGATGATAGACAACGACTACGTCGAGATCGCAAAGACTTTGGATCACGCCGAAGTAACCCATCGACGCCTGGCTGTTGTCAGAGAAAGATTGCAGCAGGTGCGCCCGCTACAGGAAGAAGAGAACGAGTTGCGCGCTGAAGTCGAGGACTTGGAAAAAACCGTCGTCGGAGGCATCCACAAGGCCTCTTTTCCGACTAAAGTGACCGGTCTACTCCGAAACAGGTACGAGTTGATCTGGGATCAGATGTTCCCGTCGGCCCCAAGCACTCCAAGCCCCGACCCCACAGTCACTACTCAATCTGCTACCGCTACTGCTACTCAAGCCGCCGCTGTTGAACAACCATCTCTTTGTTACCCAGCGGGTAGACAGCGTCTGGCTCCAAGCTCAGACACGGCGGTCGTAAGGGATCCCTCATCCAACATCACAACGTCTGGAGAAAATGATCCGTTCTACGCCAGGCTCGACGAGCCGGTCAACGTTCCACGGGATGGACCTCATGGGGTGCTTAGTGCGATGCGCGCGGTGCGCGATGAGGACGCCTCCCTTGCCCAGGATGATTAATCACTTTATCGGGTTCATTCCGAGTATTCTTTATCCCGTTTTTTCCAAGTGCTTTTTTCCAAGTTCTATTTGATTTTGAATGTTTTCATTTTCTCGTGCGTTCCATTGTTCACAGCCAGGAGGCTGCGTTTTTCCCGCGACCGGCAGTTGTCACACGCGGGTGACTAAGCACCGCAGGTAGTTAGTTGACAGTTTTCCTAGTTTGGAATGGACGATCTTCCATCATCCCATCAGACCATAACAGCAGATGTTACGTAACAACATGGGTTAGTTAGCAATGTCAAGAACAGGTGGCTAACCAAGTTGATCCGAGACTGGACCACACTGCAGGACAGGGTAAATAAATTTATATCTCGACTGCGAGGATAAAGGATGTCTTGCCACTGCCAGATATACCGCAGATGGCAACTTGCTCGCCGGGGCAAATAGTCAAGGATGAACCACTAGTCACATGGATTATGCACCCAAGGCATTCCAAGGTTATTCTTGAGGAGACTAGACAACTGAGAACTAGGGTACTCAGGCAGAGAATCAAAGGGGAAAAGTCTTGAAGGAAGAAGAAAGCTATCGAGCACAAACTGCAGCTATATAGGAGCAGACAAACGAAACGGGAGGCGGTGAGGTACTGCCTGTCAGAAGGCCTCACCCTCACCGCCTTTTAACAGCTATTGATGCCTACATAATAAGGCACTAATGAATCTAGGACTGCATACATCATCCATTTTCTATTTATAGTTCTCTTATCTTGCTCTCTTTCCTTCCCCAGCTTAGTTACTCTCTACAATGGTACTCCATTCGTTGGTACGTCTTGGTTTCGACCTCGTAACTGAGCCTGTGACATAGCTGATGAACCTGGCGACTCGACCGACTCTTCTATCTTTCTATTCTTCTAGCGCCAATTATGAAGCTATAGAATTCTCCAAGATGTCAGTCGCTGTCCCAGGTCTTGCTCAGCTCTGGCTTTCAATTTTTGTCTCTTGATCTTTCCCCGCGGAGATCTAACGCTACCCCGGACGGTCGTCCAGTTTAACATGTCGTACATTCAACCAAATAAGGGCATATGATTTATCCCTTTTTAAAGTGAGCAATCATCTGAATTCCAGTGGCCTGATCATGGATGTAGGTGAATGCCGACTCTCCGTGGTAGGGATACTCCGCCATGTGGGTACGATGTGGCGATCTACGAAATGAATGTAATGTAGGGAATCCCCTGCTCCCCTGATATAAAGTCCAATCAGTCACCCTCTTTGGAGTTTCCACACCCTCCCACCATCATGGACGTTATTCTAGATCTTCTCGACACATTCGTGCTCGATCGGTTCTATGCCTGGGCCCTTCCTGACTCTGCAGGTCAAAAGGGTGTTGCCGATCCTCTCTTGAATCAGCATGTCAATGTCTATTATCCTCTACAACCGTCAAAATGGGCCGAGGCGAGCCAATGGAGGCGCGACAATATGGCCAGACAGACACTGACGTTATTTTTGCTTGCATGGTGAGTACTCCCCGAGGTCTGCAGCAACTTGGGAGAAACTAATCAAGGCCTGGTGCCATAACAGGGCATTTGCAACAATACTCTACCTCGGTGGCAGCTACATCATGTATCACACACTATACGACAAAACCTTAGAACGACACCCACGATATCTTAAAAACCAGATGCAACAAGAAATCAAGCACGCCTTGTCCTCCATTCCGGTCATGTCCGCTCTCACGGTCCCCTTTTTCCTCGCTGAAGTCCGGGGATGGTCAAAACTCTATGACTTTGCCAGTGAAGCTCCATTTTCCTTATGGACCTTGCTTCAGTACCCGGCCTTCATTCTTTTCACTGACAGTGGCATTTACTGGATCCATCGATGGGAGCATCACCCTCGCCTCTACCGTTGGCTGCATAAGCCTCACCACAAGTGGGTGGTTCCGACCCCGTTCGCCAGTTATGCTTTCCACCCGTTAGACGGATGGGCTCAAAGTCTGCCTTACCATGTTTTTCCCTTCGTCTTTCCGTTGCAGAAGGTGGCCTACCTCGGACTGTTCATGTTCGTTACGATGTGGACAGTGTTGATTCGTAAGTCCCTTCCACTATACACCATGATGGCCTTGTTTCTGACGCTGTCTAGACGATGCCGAGTACGTGACTTGGTCCAAGGTGATCAACGATGCTTCTTGTCATACCATGCATCACCTCTACTTCAACTATAACTACGGCCAATATCTCACGTTGTGGGATCGTCTGGGAGGTACCTATCGCAAGCCCAAAGGTGATAGCTTCATGGAAAGCCATGGGGCCGCCTACATGGACAATCATGGCGCAACGAAGATTGTGGGGAAAACGGAGTAATGGATATGGCTTCGGAGGTCATTCATTCCACTTGACACTGTAATAATAATAATAATAATAATAATCATACATAGAATAAAAAGGGTTAAATATTGAACAAGATGGTCTTCCTATCGGGTGGGTGAATTCCGACCGCCTTGTAGACTTCCGGGTTTTCCCTACCAGTTCTTTCCTACAATTCCAACAACCCAATTGGTTTTATTCCCCGGTCTCTCGTCATGTTTCAATGTCCGCATTGCGATAAGAGTTATCAAAGAAAGACACATCTAATTCGCCATGAGGCTACGCGTGAGTCTGGAAAACCTTGACCACCGAGTTGCAAAGCTGACCAGGTACTAGATAACCAGCAGCTATCCTCAAGCTGTCCATTCTGCGGGAAATCATTCTTGAAAACGTAAGAACACGGTACCTCTTTCTCCACATTACATCTCTCACATCTACAGAGAGGTCACCCGAAGACATGCCAAGGCATGTGCTAAGAAACACAACCAGCCCGCGCCAGAAGCTGGGAAAGCAGGGAGGAAACGCCAGTCGTGCGACTCGTGTTTCGAGGCAAAAGCAGCCTGTGACAAGAAATCGCCATGTTCACGTTGTTCGTCTCTTGGGAAACTTTGCACTTTCGCAGCCCAACCATCGCCTTCTCCAGGGCCGACACGCTCTGAGGCTGCCTCGCCTGCACCACCTACAATACCCTCTCAACCATCAGCAAGACGCGATGGGCCATTTTCTTTCCTTCATCACTTTGCCCATCCATCGGTTCAAAAGGATAGACTTGCAATTGGAGAGACCGGGAAACATTCCCCGCCAAGAAACCTCGCGACGCTATATTCTCACATTGAAGATGCACTCATTCCCAGCAACCCGTTGTCAGCCTTTCTTGGGTTTGGTGAATATCCATCGAATACTTTATCCGGGGACGAGGGCTTCCTCTCCGATTATCTCTCCGGCACTCTTTTTCCATCGAAACTTTCCAACCAATTGACGGAAATTACGTCAGAGTTGATCGACACGTCCAAGTCTATGGGTTTAGGCAGTGAAACCCCCGAGTTCGACATTATGCAGCTTACAGCTGTTTTCGGAGTGTCCAACATCTCGGCATTTATATCTGTGTTCTTTCATGCCTTCCATTGGCACCTACCTATCGTCCATTCTCCCAGTTTTGATCCCGGCACGGTTGCAAATCCCCTTTTACTTGCAATATTTCTTGCTGGTGCAGCATATAGCACCACCATGGACGATACAACTGCATCTTCATCGTCTTGGGTCGTCGATGTCGCGGAGGAATATATCTTTCGGCAGGTTTCACACCTGGCTATGGTCCCATCACCCATGGATCCGGCAAATCTCCTACCCACTGTGCAAACACTACAAAGCGCGCTTATTATTGAAATGCTTCAATTTGCACGCGACGACCTGAGTACCAGACGCCGCATTCGTATCATCCGCCATCCATGTTTGGTATCGACTGTCAGGTCACTGGGTATCTTCCAACTCAAGCGGAGTACTATACCCAACGTTTGCGATGATCTTACTTGGAGGAACTTGGTGGCTGAAGAGATGTGTCTACGGTATGTCATTTATCAGATGAACCTTACTATGAGGACGTATTGCTGATTATCTCCCAGGATTGCTTCCTGGGCTTTTCTTGCGGACGGATTCCTTACCGTCTGTCTCAAGAATCACCCTGCAATATCTATTTTTGAGATGGACTGCAACTTCCCGTGGAGTGCCGATTTATGGGAAGCTGAAAGTGCGTCCGCCTTCAGTAAGATTGCCGCAAAACACTCAACAGAACTTCCCCTCCCTCCTTTGTGGGAGGTGGCCACACAATTACTCGAAATCCCCAAAACAGCCCCGATCTCATGGAGTCTCTCGATATCGGCAGAACATTTGTTGATTTTGATATATGGTATGTGACTCACTTTATGTTAGAAGTGGACCAACCCTGATACTGACAAAACAGCCATCAATTCCCTCGCCTTTCAGACCAGAGCAGGCTTACTTCCATATTTAAAGGCTGATAAAATCCGCCTTGCAGCTGAGAACTGGAAGCGAATCTGGGATTCCGTTATTGGCTCCCTGGGCGACGACCAATATCTACATCTTGGCTATCCGAAACATGCCGAGGAGCTCTGGTGGCTGTTAAAGGCGACGTTGGAGGTTGCGGAGCAGAGTGAAATCAACTTTCCATACCTGGATAGTACTGCCACGGATGACATGGGAAGTCTGAATGAGTTTATTCAATGGTGTCATCGTAATTTCTCATGAAAGATGCCCAGGTGTATCATATGTATTATTATCTGTATTTCCTCATTTGTAGAATGTGAGAACTCATGGAGTTAATGTTGGAAACGACCCTCCATCTTAGCAGCACAAGCATTATTAGCCACCTTCTATTTCTCCAGGGACACCTTTTCTACTCCATACTCTTCAGGGAAAGACGTCCCACTGAGATCTCGTCTGTGCAAGTCTATGTACTCTCAACATTCGTCTCCTCATCAGACAACATCCACGTTTTCGACCCATCCTCCTTCGAGAACCGAGGCTCAGAAACCCACTTCACCGACCCAGTTCCATAGGGCTTCACCATCTCAATACCCCATCTCAAGTCACCCTCTCCATCAATAAACCAGCCCAACCGTGTCAAGCGATCCTCGTACTCAGATTTGGTAAGATGACCATCCTGAATATCCCGCACAACCTGAAGTAGATTCGTGCTACCCGCAATCAAAACAAGCACATCGCCCAGCGACTCCACATTGCGAACGAGACCAAAATACCGTCTCTGCAAGACCACCACGATGGTAGTGAGAATCAACCAGCATAAGATACCAATACTAAGCCACACAGCAACGGAATTCATCTTGAGTACTTCCACACGCCGTGATAGAATCGCTTCCACCGTCTGATCCTTAGGAAGACTCGTGTTGAGTTTCTGATAGCCCCAGCCACCACCGGTTGCCAAAGAGTTGTTATTGCTAATGAAATGCTGGAAGAAGGTTGAGAAAGTCTTTTGGGCGAGCGCGTTGAATGTATCTGGGTTGAAAAGCGCAGTTGGGTCTTCATGTGCCATTTCGTACATGGAGTATGTCATGAAATCCAGATTCAGACCGTTTACTTCGTCGCGGATGTTGAATGTGTTGTCGCTTAGATCTTCGTATTGGCCGTCGCTGGTGTATCTGCTGGATGCCGCGAGTGTGGATTCCATGAATAATATGCCGACGCTGTAGATATTAATTAATCATTCTAATCATTCCTAAGTGGATTTGTTTTTGTAGCAAGTGTAACTCACCCCTCTATTGCATAGTAGCAGTTGTGTTCGAAGTCCGTACAGCCCTCTTTGGTTCCAGAAGGACCCGTTGAAAATGCATTTGGAACCTCCTTGGGTGTGTCGGTGATGCGGAATGTCTGGATACTACCATCTCTTGGGTTCACGCTGATGTCTGCAGTGGCGGATTCAATGATGGGTTTGCAATTCATCAGCATCATTGAAGGTGGCTCGGGGAATGCGAAGTAAAGCTCCTCGGCATACAAATAGCCTTTTAGAGGAATTTTCTTGATCCCTGACACTGAGCTGCCGCGGACCCATTTGGCGGTGAAGTTCTGACCCAGATCTTTGTTGATGGTCCAATACCCAACAGCTGCATTGGGATCCCAGTCGTTGCTGCTTTCGTTTTTGCAGCATCTGATCTCATAATAGTTAGGAATCACGGATGTACATCCCTCGTCCCATCCCTGGTCGTGGCCTTCGATGGTTGTGTTTCTAGAAGGCGCGTAGGGACAGATCAGATTGGAAAATTCTGCTCCTGGATCCTCTATGGATGCGGAGAGCTTTCCCAACTTGTATACTTCTCCGATGCCGTGGGGTATGGTGCTGCTGTTCCAAACTGTGGGGTCGCTAATATTCTCGGGCGTGAGCCAGTTTGATATATTCGCAATCCCTTCCGCTGGAGGCGGGCTGCATTCAATGCGGGCTCGCAAGGCAGGCGTGGTGAGAGAGACGTTGAGCTGGGATGCATTGACCTGTAGATTTGATTCGAGATGATTCGAGAGGTCAATATTGTTCATTTCGATGGGCACAAAGCTCCAACCATTTTTGCTCCAGCTGGGCTGAGACCCGTTCATGGATAGCTGGATGGTGGACGTGTACATCCAATTCGTGGAGAGATAATCGTGAAGATCAAAGCCAACGTCAACTTTGAGTGGAGTGTCACGGATCTCTAATGTACGATTGAGTGTTACGGGGTGGGAAACAATCCCTGGTCCGAGTTCAAACAAGGCAGACATCGACGTGGTGACTTCAAAGTGGATATTAGTGAGAGTCCGAGATAATCGGGTATTGACCTACATATTGGCGAGAGAGTGCTTCCAAGTGTGACGAGAGCAAGTAGCCAATGCTTGTTGAGAGAGGCTTTTGCACATGCCCATAGCCAAAAGGATGACTGGTATGATATACCAGGGCCTCTTGAGAAAGGTGGAGGCTCGTTGCACGACATTGCAAGAAATGGTTGAAGGCGACGGAAGTTATCATCAATGGCTCCCCACCACAGGCCGATACCAGTCGCGAATAGAGTCGGAATTATTGCGAATGGAGCCACCGGTGACAGGCCCCGGTTGATAGAAGATAATTGAACTTGCCAGACGAATGCTTTTTCATATAACCCAGTGGTCACAGAGTAATGAAAAAGCACTGCAATCCCCACGACCAATGCTATAAGAGCCATCACCAGTGGGATTAGGGCGGGGAGCCGAAATAATCTTGGAGTTCCACTTTCTGATTGAGAGAAGTCGTGGTCGTGGTGTACGTTATCAACGGCACTGGCCCGTACTAGTCCATCAGTGTTTGTGTGAAACCATTCTCTGCTTAGCTTCTCGCGAAGATCACTATGAGACGGCTGTCTGAATCTTCGGAAGACAGAGACGGCGTGGTCATTATGTGTCAACAGGAAGGCCACACCCATAGTAGTCATCGGGTTCGCTTGTAGATTTAAGGGTCTCCGCTGTTGCCGAGAAAGCCACCAAATGACGAGCACGAGGCAAAAAGAGACGGCTAACAGGACCCCTAGAGCGATTGCAACGCCGGTTTGTACCACTATTCGGGTTTCAATGGCATACACATGCCCATTAATGGGAGCTCTTTGCGAGGCACCCTGCTGGCTCAAAGACGATTGTAGCACCTCTCCAAAGAAACGATGCTTTATTTTGGCCGCTAACTGAACCAAATCCAGACCATTCACCTTTAGGCCAGAGACCATAGATGAAACGTCGTAATCGTAGAGAGCACCCAGAAGAATAGATGGGCCCCCCAGTCCTATTTTCCGCGACGAAAACACCGAGTACATATAGGTTGGCCAATCCGGATTCAGCATCAGATCAGCAAACTGGGTTGTATTCAAAAAACTGTCCGGAATCAAGACCTTCTTCCGTTCGAACTCAGCTTCATCGAAAGAAAATTCCGGCTCAACCCCGTCAAGAGTGATGGACGTGGAGACGTGAGCCATGTAATAGTTGGTATCACATAAATAGGCTGCGTAGCGAGCTCCCGATGGGCCACTTTCGGCCGCTGACTTGGATGGTTCGTACACGAAGATGACCTCTTTGTTTTGGCATTCGGCCGTAGAGTTTGTCACGGATGGGGCACTATGTTCTGCCGTTTCTGGATTGAGGATGCTCTCTGCACTGTAAAAGGTGGAAGTATTGGACCAGCTGCCACCACCCATTACAAAGGCATCATCTGATGCTGATACTCCGTAGGTACACCCATCCGGAGATGACCAAATGAATGATCGTGAGAAGCGGTTATTCTCGTGTGTTGTGTTTCCAGTACTTTGAGATTCAAGCGACATCTCAGTACAGCTCAGGTCGGTCTTGAACACTGCTGTCTCTGCTTGCCACTTTTGAGATGAGCTCACTGGCAGCGAAGTGACGGCGCTTGGCATATCGGTTGGCCAGAATGGAAGCAAAGTATACTCATCCGTAATCCAGGGTGAGGTGGATACGTTTTGTAGCAAGTGCGCGATGGTCCGAAAATACGCAAAGCGATCGGCGTCAAGTCGAAAGTTGGAATCTGTTATCGGAGAAAGGCTGGTGAAGGCCGTAGTCTTGGGAACGACCACATCCTCGGAAATAAGAAAGGCAGACGAGAGAGGCGAGATCGCCATGAAGCCAAAGATATTGAGAATTGCTGCAACGAAGAGAATCCAACTGCGAGAGCCATTTTTCTTTGCGAAACCGTCATATAGCGCGTTCCACCATGCGCCCGGGGCCTTGAGAATGCTTGTTGATGCTTTTGCTCCCTGAGGTCGAGACAATCGAGCAAAGGGTTCAGTGCGTTTGACGTCTTCGAATAGAACGGTGGTCATCTGAACGTAGAGCACGGCAATCAAGGTAGGGCTGTATCTCCAGCCAAATAAGAGAACTGAAGAGCCACCGTCTGGCCCGAGACCATAGTTTGTCGATGATCTCCACCATAGCAAGAATGTAGTAAGGCAAAGTCCAAAGGCTACCAAGCTCGAGATTGCGAGATATAAATTGCTGAAGGTATAGGGTGCCCAGCTCGTTGTCCAAGCCCTCGTTGGTGTTTCGATATTGTCTGGATGCGGGGAATGGACCCTTTCGCTGACGTTGTCGGTATGAACACTGGATACTGTACTTCCCGAACGGCTTCGCGCACTGCTTCCAGCTCCAGAGACACAGCGAGTAGGACGAGTGGATTGTAACAATAATTCAGACTCATGAGCGACAGCCGTGCTGTCCTCCGTGGAGGCATCTGGGGTATCGTTCTCGGGTGTCATACTCGAACGAAGAATCGACCATCGCAATCCGAATCTCAAACGAAAAAAACATCGCAACTGCGTCTGCAGTATTTTAAAGAAGCAGCGTCAGGGTCTCATGTCAGCCTCACAGACCGCCCCGTCTTGGCGCTTGTACGCTCGGTTCGGGAGCGGGGTGGTTGTGGATAGCATGGTCAAGCTTGCAACTAGCTTGCATTTTGGCCCGCGTATAGCCCGCGCTAAGATGTATAGGGTTCCTATTGGTGCCAACTCATTCGCTGTGAATAGATCTGCAATGCAAGACAATCCTGCCTTGGCTCAAAACAGGAGGCAGTGCGAGACTTTGCCCTTCCAAAACCCACGACCCCATTACCCTAACGCGGGTTACAGTTGAGCGTGGTCAGGATTGCCGCCGATCACTACTGCCAAGCGTGGTCAGAAATATCTCTGACCACGCCTAGCTATTATCAATCTTGTGCTATGTTATACTATATAGTAGAAAATATCCTTACCTAGCATCTATATTTAAAACCCCGTTATTTACGCCTAATCGGTCTTAATAGAGTAATATTGTTACTTTTTAGCCTACCTACTACGTAATTATACCAAACGACTTTGTTTATACATATCAAGGGTCGGTTATATAGGCCATATTAATATTTTAGGCTTATAAAGACAAAGGTTAAAAGTAGTAAATAGTAAAAATTAGTAGGCTAGATTATTTGATATTTCACTTGAAACCAAAATTTCTATAATTTCGTCTGATTAAATAACTAGCCTTTTAAAAGATTAGTTAGTAATAATGGTGACGGTAAAACTGCCGCCTCGGGAAGTGATCGGCTCCCGGAGCACAGGGTGAGTTAGTCACCCCGCCGCCCTGAGCTGCTCACTGAGCAACCCTGAGCTGCTCCCTGAGCGACCCTGATTTACTCCCTAAGCAGCCTGATCGCTTACCCCAATGCTCAGGCCGACCGGCCCATTCGATCTCATTCTACCTCTCCGTTCTTTCACATGCTCCGACAGTAACCGCACTGCTGCCTACTCGTGCTCCTGGGAGCCGAGCTAGGAAATGACGTAATTTTCGCGGTGCTATATGTAGTAACTTTCGGCTTGGTCTTCGAACTTTCAGCTGATCAACCAGTCTTTCAACTTGTATGAGATGTTAGTCATCCCATCATCCACTCTTTCCTTCACAATATAGGCTCTATCCCGCCGTCCATCTAATAGACTCTAACACAAATGCCCTCATTGCCTTCAAATCTCTATGTCCGAGGCTGGCTCGATCCTAGGAACATCAAATACTGCCTCTATTGGGCAAATATTCTTAGGTTCCCTATCATGGGCCTCGACTGCATCGATACGCCGTGCTACGAAAAGCGGAGACATCAACTATCGGTCCGAGTATAAATTCGGAAACGAAGTCCCCTAGACAGTCTATATCATGTTAGTGTTCCTAGGAACGCTTCCTCTAGTCAATCTACTACGAGATAGAACGGGTTTCAATTGGCCGCCGTAAAGGGTCGAGAAGCTATGCCGATAACATATATAGTCTTATTACCATGCTACATTAGTTATTAGGCCGAAAACTTTGCCGATCTTCTTACATTTCGCTTCATAGTGCAACGGGGGTAAAGAGACAATGACGCCTAGAATATAAAAAGCCTAAGGATTACTTTCGTGCGGCCTTTTTCCCCTATATCCTATTAACTCCAACTTCGCTATCTCCTACTTCAACTCTTCTCTAAAGATCCTTGCGTTTACTATGGTAACGCTAAATCATCAAAATTTCTAGTAGCCAACAACGAATTCCCCGCGAAGGTGCTCTTCGGTTGGTTCGGAAACTCAGACCATCGTTATAACAGAGCAACTAAACACGTTAAGAGAAAGCTACGAAGTAGGCGGCTATAGCTAGAAGAATAATATGCCAGAAGAAGAAAGTAGAGTACTAAACTTCGGTAAGTTAAATCTTTAACGATTTGCTCTAAGGCGTTTAGATTGATATATTATCCCTAGCATTGGAAACTAACCGGCTCTCTCGACCTATTTCGCCTAAGGCCTATCCCGATAATACACCAGCCGCCGATAATTACCCTAATTATCCCGAAGAGGTTGCGCTTTATCCTTCCTCCCGAGTTAGTAGTACGGCATCTATAACTAGCCTAGATAGACCTAGAATAACGAGGGTCTTCGATGTTTTTGAAGATGATTATATGCAGTTTACTCCAAGTCGAAGGAAACGTGCCTTAGGGGACCTAGGTATCCCTTCCCCGAAACGACGCCGGTACCCGACTTCAACTACTATCAATGCGACTAAGTCACGAGGAAGACGAACGAGTCAATTAGAAGCCGAAAGTTCATTATTTCATAGCGAAGAGGACTATATAGACAATTATCTAGTCGGGCTCGGGAATACGATTAGGTATATAAAACGTTTTTACGGCCTAAGTACTATCGAGGCTAAGTTCTCTAATAATCTTGCCGATGCCGATATTCTCAAAGAGAATCTTACGGTAATCCAACTTGCAAGTAAAACATTGTAGTACGTATATAGTATTATTGCAATAAGCACCCTATCAATAGCGAATCCTATTCGACAAGCTACGACCGTATAAGCACGGCAAACTACTACGCGTAAAAAGTAGACTCCTAAGGATGATCGTCGTTTGCTCGATCTAAGAGACAGCCAAAAATGGCTATAGGACCGTATCTATAATACTTTTCCCGAAAGAACTCTAAACGTAGTTAAACAACGTTATTCCGGGCTCTTAAAGCAATCTAAGAGCCCCTCTAGCAAAGAAAATCACTTAAGCTTCTCCGGTCGACGTAAAAACTATACCTAGAATATCCGAAGAAGCCAAAGGCTAGGTCGGCATTATTAACTCAAGAATACAAGGAGCGATGCCGGGTGCTATCGAAGGTATACCTCGCGAGCTATAAAACATTCCGGTATGTTAAATATACTAAGGCTAGATTGCATCGATCCCTAGCTACGAAGCATTAGCAAATTCTAAAATCCTTTTATTGAATTATGCCGGTAACAAGCTCACTACGTGGACTCTATGATCTAAGTAGCAAAAATTACACCGTAAATACGGCCATCGCTATACCCCTTATAGGTTAGGGGGTGATGCATGTTTAGAGCTAATTCAAATACTAGAATAATGTTTAACGAGCAGACTTTATTGCTTTTGTTATACGCTCTGGCTTTTTGACGTAAATGTTAAGGAAAGGCCCAGGGACACCGGAGAACTTTAGCCACTTTTTCTCCAATAAGTGTCGCAAGCTTAGCGTATCATCGAGTTTGAGATCAAGGACGAATCTAGGAAGTGGGTCAATAATCACAAATAACTGATAATTTCATTCACTGACTATGAATGGAAGACAATATTCTGTGGATCTTTACCGTAACTATTGAAATAAACCATTTGAAAAGCACCTAAATATAGATGCTGAGAGTGTGGCGTGCATAGTAGGGAGAATCCGCCGAGTGACCCGAGAGGCCCTTATCACTCTAAGCGTATTATGGGGAGTTAGCAGATCCTAGGAAAAGGCTTACCCGCTCCTAGGGGACTTGTCACTCCTAAGAAGGCAACCTATATTCCTATGGACTGACTAACATGTTCCTAGGAGACCTGATAGCGGTACTAGAAGCCATTGATCTCCTAGAGACCCTTAAGGCTTGTGTATGTTTACCTAGCTTTATAGTAGTGGCCATAAGACTACGCCCTCTCCCGATGCAATTGACTAAAGGGCTCTAGCATATATGACCTACGCTATGTAGACAACTCTGCAAATTCGCTAAGAAACTATGGATAGTGATCTACCTTAGATCTAGCGTAGCTACTACGGCCGTAAGGATGTTTTACGTCACGATCTGCCAAGATCTAGATTCTCCCGGGATAAGTCTTTTATATACTTAAGATCTAAGGCAAAAGAGTGTCTATTGTAAAACGTAGGGGCCGAGGATCAAAAGGGCACCCTAAAGGCGGTAACCGTGGCAGAAAACTAGGTAACGTAACCGTAAGGGTACGTATATAAGGTTCTAGGATTATATCCTCCCCTACCTAAAACGAACTTGGCCTTAAGTTCGCGCTACGTCCTCCTAGACGTAACGGCAA
>JGI24509J20081_1000362_pt1 | contig 22646 bp, 21 predicted proteins | sample LinPmetageLP29_FD_20081 | JGI IMG/M metagenome (IMG submission 20081) | reverse complement strand
GTTTAATCTTAAGTAGATACTTAGATAGTCTAAATCTTAGTAAGTAAGCCTAGCTAAGTAGGATAAGCTTACGAGGTCTCTTAACTCTAGTTAGTACTACCTTAGCCTTTTATATATTTTATAAATATATATTTAGGTACTACTAGCGGAGTAACTATTTAGGCGTTCTAGAAGGACTATTAACGTAAATTTCCTATACTCGTAAGCCCTCGTACGTAATATTCTCTTAATTCCTACTATAGGTACTAGCGTTAAGCGTCTCTTTAACTCTACTTAGGACGTCTATTACTACTATCGAGGCTTACTAGGGTCCGAAACGATCTAGGAGCTTATAATATATAGGTTTATAATATAATTTATAGTCAAAAATAAAAATCTTGCTCTTAAAAAGGAGTACCTAATAAGCGGAGAAATTAAGGTAGAAAGTAAAGAGAAAAATCTATAGTTACTATAGGATATTAAGCCTATTAGTAATAATAAAGAGAAGGATATAGAGGCTACATAAGAATAGTATACTACCTAAGGCCCTTCTTATAAAGCTTTATTATCTAACGATAAAGCTATAAATACCTTTCTAGAGACTTAATATCGAGTTTTAGGTAGAAATTGGAAGCGAGTAAGGCGGGATAATAATCAATTTATTAAGTATTAGCTATTAATTTAAATTAGTTCTTTCTTCTTTATATCTATCTATTATAAACTTTATACTAAAATATACGGTTATAGATATAAGCGAAATACTAAGAATTATAGCTCGAAACTATATAAAATATATAAGTTATAGGGTTCTATCTATTTATATTGTTTAACTACCTATAGGTACCTAAAACCTACCTTTAGGTATTACCTAGCTACCTACTACCTATATATAGGTAGGGAAACCCTACCTATTGCCCGCTAAGAAATAGATAATAGGGTACCTATTTAGGTAGACCCACGGGTCCTGGCGAGGTCTAGTCTCTTTTGTCCGCTAGCCTTTCCTTCTAAGCGCCTCGCTTATTTCGCCGATATAGGTCTACGAGGCTATAGAATAGTATCTTAGGCTTCCTCAATATACTCCTCGCCTTTAGCTATGTTCGGTTGCCCTCGGTACGTCCTATATTATATTATATAGCCCTAGTACTATAGGTACGCCCTAGTCCGCTTGTTGCCTTGCGGTTTAGGGTAAGACTATCGTTATTATAGATGTCTCCTAATCGCTTATACCTAATTTATACGACTTTAAAGGGGCAAATTCCCAAAAGAGCTAAAAGCAAAAATCTCGTAATCCTAGTAGGTCTTAGTAAGTAATATAATTTAGCTTACAAAGCCGAGGATATAGATAGCTATCCTATAGACGGCCTCTAATTGCTCCTATGTCTAAGCGAATAGAGACTATTTTGATAAACATAGCGGGCCCGAATAACTATTGATATATATAGAAGCTCTTGCTAGTAGCCTATAGTCCCTTGTTACGGAGCGAAACTAGTATAGCTCTATATCTTCAATAAAACGGCCTAGATCGGAGGAGGCGGTCGGAACTATCTGCATCGGAAAACCCACATATTCTGCGTCATAGATAACCCTTGTTTATAAAGGCGAGGACAATTCTCCCTAAATGGCAGAATTCGACAAGAACCCCACTCATTTCTCCCTCCTCCGTCCCCTCTTCTCCCCGCGTGTCTTTTCCCTTCCTCTCTCCATTCTTACACAGGTCTCCCATTCCCTGAGTATACTCAGATTTTATATCATCGAGACTCTGGCTGTCTCCTTTCCCAAATATGTCAAATACCAACTTTCGTCTGGAGAGCTTTCGCCCATGGAATCCTTTCCAAGACAAAGCCCAATCTCTACGTGATTCCCCTGGTAATTGTCGCTACCCAAGTCCGATCTCGATCACTACCACCCCTTCTTCCTCGAATGCTTCCGATCAAGGCGCGAAGGGTCAAGATATTCGTTCCCACAACTCTGAACGGCATTCCCTTCCTGCTCGCCCAGAGGTCTGCTTGAATGGACATCCAGAAGCCCAAACTGCTCGGCAAGAGGGATTGGACCAAGCAACGTCCCCCACCAAGGGTTCCAACGAGCTCAATTCCGCGGATGACCTGCAAGCACAATACATATCAGGGGCTGATGAAGTCTATCTTACGATCTTGGAAGAAAACATTTCTCCAGGAGATGGGCACCAAGTTTATGGATCGGGTTTGGAAGATTCGGAGCCTGTCCTTCTTGCCGGTCAGCATGCGGAAGCTGTTGATTCTGGAAGTTTTGAGGAGACAAGAGAACTTTCCAATACTGAAACAATCGATCCTGCAATTTTGAATCACTATGACTCTCCAGATGCCGGGCATGCCCATGCGACGGAATGTATTGCTGGTAGTGCAGCAGGTCCGGACGAAAATTTTGAGGAACCTAGTCGCACCCGAAGCAAAGCCTCGCCTTCCCAACACAGACGACGAAACCCAAAGAGGAAAATGAGCGAAAACTGCCAGTCTTCAAAAACAACAAAATCTTCGATTGTTGCAAAGAGACAAACCAAAAAAAGTTCCGGTCGTCACCGAATGGGTTCGTTTCTTGCCGTTCGTTCTCAATTCGAGAACCTTTCAGTTGAAGATCGATTGCAGTTCTTGTCCTGGCTATTTGAAGGTGCTTTGTCTCATTGTGTTTCTACGCCCCCAGGCGCAGATCCCTATTCTTCATCAAGATGCATCTCAAAGCCAGGTATCGAAGCAACATACGACTGTGACAGCATGAGCTCGAATACCGAATTGGCTGACGCGCAATATACCCCCTCGACAAGAAAAGGCCTATCATGGTCCTTAGGAGAACGTCAGTTCCCAGTTACTGGTGAAGCTCCGAGAACAACAGAATCTAGGTTGGCCGGAGGTGGTACAATGCTTTTCAGAAAAGATCCCTGGAAGGAGCAAAGGTTCTATACAGGTATACTGGTGCACGACGCTCAAACAACTCCGACAATCTTCCAAGCAAAGCACATAAAATGGTCGTCTTTCTTCATTCGCAAGCCATTTGCTAGCGAATCTCTTCATAGGGTCTGAAAGCTTGACGCTTAAACCTACATCTCGCATCTATTTGAGTTTTTAAAAAGCCCAGTGATTAAATTATATGTTCCGTACGCAGAGGCCATTCATTAGTGCGTCCCCTTATCCACCGTATCAGTCAGTCTCCACGTACCCTTTTATGTGAACGGGGAGATGAGGCCACTACCTTCACTCATTAGTGCGCACTGAACACTATTTCGCATTTATTGAGGGACTGGGATTTATGCCTGAATCTCACGAAGCCAAATACCGGCAGAATATTTCCCTTTGAGCGACTCTTGGGGCTGATGGGAGATTTTTGAACATGAGGAATGTACTACTGATTGTCCGCCACCTCTGGTGTCGGAACACAATCGACCATGTCATGTAACTTACTAACTAATCAGTTTTATTAACAGCGTGCCACATGTCAAACTGCTGTGGTGGAGACTAGAAGTCGACAAAAGAGGGTCGCCATTTTACTAACCGGCCCCTTTCATACATTACCATCTGCCTGACGATCGCAAGGTGTCAGAACGTGGTCGTTACAGTACAGACTAGTACGGGCATAGCCAATTGAGTACTTGAGAGTGTCCATTGTCGTATACTACTGAAGATGCAGGTCGCTGAGAGCCTTACGATCGTCAGGTAGCGACCCGCTTGGGAAATACGTTACATGCCTTTTCGACCGTGCTTACGTGTTCAGAGATCTGGTGTGCAACACGTGAGACACTGGATGTCTTGGGACGTTTGAAAACTTTCTCACACCGCAAGAATCCCACCTTCCTCAGAGAAAACCCTTCTTTTTCACTTATCTACCCCACCATTTATATTTCAGGTCAACTCTACGACGAAAGGATGACTGCTCATAAAAGACCGGCCACCCTCTCGCCAGAAGAAGCCCTTGACGATCTCTTGGACGATGACTCCGAAAATGAATGGCTGGAATCCATGCAAGATCCAGTCAAGCGATGCGAATTTGAAAGAAATTGTATCTAGGATGATTTGATCGAGCAGAAGCGAGTGATAATATTGCAAGACAATCCTAGCAGTAGAAGCCATTGTCGCTTCTGGAACTGCGCTCCTAGGAAGCTAAATGGAGAACCTAACATCAGGTCTGCTTTTCGTTTCAATTTTAAGGATCTTTCCGGTCGATACTTTGGTAAGTCCTCACAGTCCCGTATAAATATATCTTGAATCTCACAAGCTGTAGAACCGAACAAGTACTATCATGTGTCATGCATGGAGCAAATGTTCCCGGATTTGAGCGCCTTGGTAGAGCGGTGGGTTTTGCAGATGGAAGGGGGGGCCACCCAGCTGATCTCAGCCAGCTGGCAAATATCACGCTTTCACAACGCCATTGAAGATTGGTTTCGCCATAAGGGCCGTACCTTCGAAGTGAACATATATGATCGATTCCAAAGAGCACATGCCGAATGGGAGCGGAAAGCCAGCACAGTGGAGATCAACCATCAACTCAAGGCTCATGAGGGTAGTTCTCAGGATTGTGAGAAGTGTGGAGAAGTACCGGATGAACCGCTGAGAAAAGACTACTTTCCTGAAGAGCCTCGTAGTAGCCTATTGAGTGAAGTTCTAGCCTCCGTGATTAGCGTGGGACACTTGGATGGAGTAGATGGAGATTCGAGTGCTCGCCGTAGTAAAAAGGCTCGGCGCAGGTAGTGCTACAATTAATCAATCATATGATGACACGTTATTAGAAATCTTGGCTACGAGTGGAAAATCCCAAAATCAGTGATTGTGCGATCGGGATATTCGCATTTTGTTTACGCTTGACCTCACTTTGTAAGGCACATTTGAAGAGACAATAAACATCTGATATTCATGGGAGTGGTAGGTCAAGGGCTGGTGAAAGTAAGCAGAAGACAGTTCCATGCACTCTTTCCGCATTGTTCAGAAGTCCAGATTTTGACATCAGCTTTTCCCCACAAATTTTGCACTCCCAGTGCGTGTCGATCAGGAACGGCTTGATATGTTTGTTGACGGAGTGTCGGCCGATGGACCTAGGGCTCTTGCATTTTGTCAGGCGCTCGCTTTCTGGCAGTCTAGCATTACTAAGACAAATGAAGCACATCTCTGGTCTCTCTTTTGGCGATTTGACGAAATGCTGATTGAAGGCGATGAGGTCAGCCAAAGGCGATGAGGTCAGCCAAAGGCGATGAGGTCAGCCAAAGGCGATGAGGTCAGCCAAAGGCGATGAGGTCAGCCAAGCGCAGCAAAAACTGATCATGAAACACTCAGACACCAAAACCTTTCTAGATCATTACCTAACACGACATATCAACACCGATATGCAAAATATCATCGATGGTCGCAAATCCAACAAACCCCTGATGCGTGCTACTACGCGAATGAGTTTGTGGATAGACAGAAGGCGACCTCAGTATCTTACAGATGAGCAGAGGGAATTCCTTCGCAATCATCCCGAATACCTCAAAGTCAAACAGCAAAGGGGTCAGCAAGTAGAGTCTTGCAGAGCAACTTAACCAATATTCAAAGTCAGCTACGATTGGAAAAGCTGATGCGGGACTTGGCAAAACCCTCAGTCGACAGGAACGGAAATTGAGAGACAGAACACGGAAGGAATATTGACCGAAAGCAGGCGGTCATTGATATCAAGCGGCACTTATCAGGGTCCGCTGTTGATGACGAGATAGTTAAAAAGTTGGTCCAGACTGAAGATCACATGCCCCCAGAGCAAATTTATCTTATAGAAAAACTGTTACATGGTCCGTCTCTACGTCGTTGGAAACCGAGTGGGAACGGCTAAGTGCCGCGGTAGCTGTTATTTCATAGTACTGCTCCGTCCAAGAAGGCGGCCCGCGTTGCATGGATGACGGAAACGGCCATCACCTGATGACAAGTCCAATGGGACAACAACATCAATTGCAATTCACCCACCTAAAATCAACCGCGTATCTCGCGAGCTGTGCCAGAGGGACATTCTCTTGCAGCAGACCGAAGAACACATCAAGGCCTCCGAGAGACCGCCAAGATGTTTGCAATGCTATGGCAACCTTATCCTGCCGGATCATCGCCGGGTGCAGGGATGGAGCCAGTACAAATCGACATTGAGGCATTTTCGCAAGAAGCATTTAGATGATCGAACATGTTATATGTATGAGATGTATCTTGGAAGGCATGCGAGGAGGTTCATCAGATTTACATGCATGAAGAGCTAGCATACTGGAGTCTGGGTAGCTGGGTTTTCAAGTTGTATAGATAGATATGCTACTGATAAGTTCGTCCAAAATCAATGTTTAAATCGCAGCCATATTTAGTAATCTCTTAAAATATATTTGTACTTAGCTCTGACTGGGCCTCGAAGTTTGACTTGTGTTGGCATGTGTGGTGCTCTTGGTTTTGAATGTAAGGCCAGTGATAAGAGATAGACATTCAGGAAGTTGGTAGACTCGGTATAGTGATGTGAAGAGCAATCTCTCATAAACTCGTTTTGGCTAATTGGACTGGGTATGGACCGCTTTCAGGACCGCTTTCAGGACCGCTTCCGGGACCGCTTCCGGGACCGCTTCCAGGACCGCTTTCAGAATCGCCTCCTGAGACCGCTCTTGAGACCTCCTGTTTGTGGAACCGCTGGTCCGGGGTAACCTGCGGGTGACCCTTCACGGGTGAGTATAATACCAGAACCGACCCGCGTGTAGGAGGTCAGGACCCCGCAAATCAGAGAGGGTCGCGGGTCACCCGCGGGTCATGGCGAGGTCTACCTATCACCACTATTGTTTCCACTCCACGGCCCTTCAGATAATTCGCAAAGAACGGGTTTGACTAGAAACAACCCGTTAAGTCCGTAAGGCTCTGATAACTGAAATAGCAACATATGTACGAACCGATTGTTTTCTGCACCGCTGTCTCCTTTATTGTGCTCTTCTGGGGACGTAAAGCCAGCTACCAGCCTCTGTTTCCCTTAATCGACAAAGCATCTGGAGAATAATCGCCTTGGGAGTGTTCTATAAAAACGATTTCGAGCTTTGACCGGCTTGAATTTTGTGCGCGAAGCCGAGCAGCACCTCTCGTATCACAAATGCAAGCGTGTGGAATAGTCGTGCTAGCGACAGAGGCGGGCTCTGCTTGAACGTGAATAACGAAAAGAGCTAGTTTCTTCACAGATAACACTGTCAACTCAATGATATAGCTGGAACAAAAGTTAGTGGTTGCGAATTTGCGGGAAACTCTACCGGTTCAGCATGGGACTCCTCATGTACTGCGATACTGGAAACGTTCGAATTACACCCACATTGGACGAGAATGGCGGGGAGGTTCATCAGGTTCTTGGAAAATGGCCTGAGCAATGGACAATGTGCGGACCAACCACGATTTGGCGAGACGTAGGAGATTAACGTGTGACGATACGAAAGTGGATCTGCCGATGCGGTACTGTATTACAGTACAATACATAACAAAACTGTCATTGTCCCGAACAGCCGGGGCTAAGTGGCAACTTAGCCGGGCTGAGAGTGGGTCAGCAAAACCGTTGCCCATTTGGAAGAAAATGCGAGTCTTACGTGGCCGTTTGAAACACATTCAAGCAAACCGAGATAACAACACATCCGCAGACCGCACTCGCCTAGACTGTCTCACGTCGATGGCAGATATGACCCACTAACTCCTCTCCCTTTTTAAGGACCAAAGGTAGTTTTCACAAAGTGTTTTGATTACACATTAGCTTCCCAATCTCCGAACAGACGTTATCATCAACAGCCAGCAAATATGCAATCCCGTGAATACACATTCAAGCACGGGGATGAGAATGAAGAGCTCCTAGTTGATGTTCACTGGCGAATAGGTTCATTTCATCGAACACAGTCTGGCCGTCCGATAGGTTCGTCGCTCCATCCGATTGTGGAAAACCGTACAGAGCATGTTGACGATATGTATTTTGACAAGTGATCATATTCCATGGTGGAGGTTTCGTGCAAGGTTCCAAATCGATCATTCCAAGAATGCAAATTGACTCATTGTGTCGACTTGGCTTCGTCGCCGTCGTACCTAATTACCGGCTCTGTCCACAGATATCTGTCTACGATGGGCCAGTCATCGACTCCCTTGACTGCCTCAAATGGACAGTTTCTTCTTTGCCTGCAATTTTCCTTCACGAAACTGGGGTTATCCATATCGATACAACCCGTATCACGGTGATGGGTCACTCAGCTGGCGCTGCGCTTGCTTTATTAGCTGTACGATATACTTGGTCTCAGTCGAGTCGTGTTTTAATACTCATTTGAAGATACAGGCTTGCAGCTCTGATTCGGTTGTTGCCGTTCTCGACTTTTACGGAGGCAAATATTTTGTGGACCCTGTCTGGCACTCGCCAACCCCTTTCTTTGCTGATATGCCTGATTATCCGCATTCATTGGCAAATCAGGTGTTTCTGGGGCCACAGCTGTCGGCCGCAACTCCTTCTGCCGACACAGAGGAAACTACCGCACGTGATGCTTGGCTCTCAAATGCATTCAAATCCGGGAAACACCTGTCGCTCGTGACAAAGGATGGGAAGTTTGATCGAATTGATGGATCGAAAGGATTTTCTGCTACCTTTCCCCCTACAATGTTTATCCATGGAACAGCAGATACCGTCACCCCATCTCGCATAAGTGAGCGCGCCCATGAGGAATTGAGGCGCCTTGGAGTAGAGAGTCATCTTCTCTTGGTAGAAGGTGGAAACCACATGTTTGATATGTTTTGCTCTGAAGAGGAAGAAATTTACCAGAACTACGTCATGAGAGGGTTCAAATTCCTTGCTGATAAAGCCGGACTTCATGACGTATTTTTTGATAGCTAAGAAGTTGTGATAACCCAGCTTGGCTTAGGATATACAATTGTCCATCGCCTTAACCCAGAGTGTCCCGTCGCATTCAGTTTTCAGACTTGTTCAATTTGAAATCCATCGAGACTTACTCTACCTGTCCCTAGTTGTAATTGTATGTAAGTTGTAGGATGGGTAAGAAACATTTGTCAATTAGGCCTTAAGGAACGTCCCCTTGCGGGTTGGCTCAAAGCTGCTCAAGCGAAAGTCAATCATCTACAAAATCAAAAGGCATCAACGAAGTATGATGGTTCTTGCTTGACGAACCTATAGGCGCACCTGCCACTTGTCGCAAAGTACGGCGCACGGCGCAGAGAGCAAAGTAGACTTCTCTAGTTTTTTATTGACCATGCTCAACTCCTACAGTACTATACCCAATTAGCACTTATTATATTCTAATCCGTGTTTTGAAATAGTCTATAAGTACCGTATACGCCTAACACTCGGCAAAATAGCGACTCTTCTTGGGTCTCCCTATACCTACTTAGCACGTTTTAGACAAGGGCTCTATACCGAAATTCTTTGTAAAGTCGGATACCGATTTCGAACTTAAGTGTCCCTAATTCTATGGTCCTAGACATATTTACCACAAAAAGCTCTCTAGGGTAGACTAGTAGATCTAGAACTCGCGTTTAAGTAATAGTTGCTTATCTTAAGGCCCCTATCGGTAGGAACTCACAAAAAGCCCTTACTAGTAGAAGCAGTAGACATACTCTCCTCGACAACTATTATGCAATTAACCTAATATAGTAGCAGTATATATCTAGATAGTATTAAGTTAGATCTAGTTTTCTTATCCTACTTCCTACTAGTGCTAAGGCAAATTCTGGCAAAGCATTGACGAGAAACTTACTATTAGATTGTAGATATTTATGTAGTCTAAAATTATCCTAGGATTGCGGTCGAGAGTATCTTATATAGGTAATGCCACAATACCCTCATCCTATTGAAAAGTAGTAGATCGAGGAACACCGAATCTACCTAATAATAGCAGTAAGCTATCACCACTCAAATCGACATATAATCTACTAACAGCCATGTTTCCTACCGGCAATATACAATAATATCTACGGCATTAATAATTAGACGGTCTTAGCACACAGATAAGATATTCTATCGAGATCTACTCTTCTAGAAAACTAAAAAAAAACATTTCTATTACTGAGCATAAAATTGTAACTCCGGTAAAGTAAAGTCTTCATAAATAAGAAAATAAAGATCGCTTTATTGTTACCTTAGACCCAGGGCTGCTTGAGACAACCGAGACACGGTGGAGAATGGGACTGCACCGGATACGTTGCAGGCCATTGCCACTCCGACTGCTACCGGGAGTGCAAAGCTTCCTTTGCGAACGGTCGGCTTGTGCCCTTACCCTCAGATTTTGACTTATACTAGGGGTGATGCTAGCAAAGCGTCTTCGTTTACTTGTAAATAATTTGTCCTGGGGTTTTGGTCATACACTGCGTATATGGCATTTTTCTGACTGCTGAGTGGATTATATTGGATATAGTGTACAATAGGAAGAAGAGATTTTGACTGGAGTGATGAGGGTGTTCGGTTGCCGTAGGCATGCATCCGTGGCTTCGTTGGCATCTTGCTGCGTTGGTTAGAATTGTCTCATCTCTTCGTCGTCCCGCTGCGGTTTGAAATGGCAGAGGATTCGGGCAGATAGCAATGCATAATTTTCTTCTACCTTCCTGTGCCCTCATGAATTTCATGTCATGTTGATGCAATTACGCTGGGCTTCCCCGGTTGTCATGAGTTAAATAATACGTCAAACTCCAAGCTATATTTGCAAGGGTTGAAACACTGCAATGGAATACAAGACGACATGGGCAAAATAACGGCAAGGGATAGCTGCGAAGGTTTACAGACGCGCGGGGTTGAATGACTGTAATTAGTAAAGCCTGGATAGCGCAACAAAGGATGTCCTCTAAGCACGAAAGTCTGGACGTGATGGAAAGGGAAAAGTCTTCCATTAAGGGTTTATTCTTTCGTCCCCGATGAATAAAGGGGTTCTGAAGGCGATCGGAAGACGAATACGAGTTGCCCCACGGGGATCTCCACACTTCGCGTCTCTCTCCCCATAGCCGTGCCAGCCCACCAACACGGTTATCCGATATTATCCCTTGGAGGTCGCCGTAAAGCCGATATTGCTGCGCCAAATCCGAACTTACGCCACACTCTCCAAATTGTCGGATCGAGGAGTTTAATTTCGGCAGTTCCGGTAAAGAAGACTGGTGTGGTCTATACATAACGTCTTCCATTCTCTCTGACTTCTGTCACTTCTGGCTATTCTGCAACAACTTGAACACGAAAACCCGACCCAATGGCTGCATCTAAGAAGAATTTCCGCGTCGCTGTGGTCGGCGGTGGTATTGCAGGCGTGACTTTGGCAATTACTCTTCACCACCGCAACATCCCTGTGACACTCTACGAGCAAGCACCTGCCTTTGGCGAGGTAGGTGCCGGCGTGTCCTTCGGACCCAATGCCGTCGCGGCGATGAAAACCTGCCACCAAGGCATTTTCGAGGCCTTCGAGAAGGTCTGCACGCGGAATATGTGGTCGTCCAAGCAGAATGTCTGGTTCGACTATCTTGATGGGCATAGCATGGGCAATTCGACCTCGGCTCAGAATTCCAGCCACCAGGACATTGCCTTTACTATTTCAAACAGCACCGGTCAGGCCGGAGTTCACCGCGCCCACTTCCTCGACGAACTGATTCGGTTGGTCCCTGATGGCATCTCGCGGTTCAACAAGCGACTGGATGACGTCACCGAGCGCGAAGATGGAAAACTCGTCTTGAAGTTCGCGGATGGCAGCGAGGACGTTACTGACGTGGTGATCGGTTGTGATGGAATCAAGTCCCGGGTTCGGCAGCTGGTGGTGGGTGAAGACCATCCATCTGCCAACCCCACCTATACGCACAAATATGCATACCGTGGTCTGGTACCCATGGATAAGGCGATCGGGGCGATCGGGGAAGAATTGGCTTCTAATTCTTGCATGCATGTAAGTCGCACTGGAGTATTTGACTAAAAGTTGCTTGGCTAAGAATGATGACAGATGGGTCCCGGTGGCCACATGTTGACATTCCCCGTAAACCAGGGCAAGACGCTTAACATTGTTGCCTTCCACACCACTCCGGATAGCTGGGCGGATTACCCTAGATTAACCCGACAAGGCACGCGGGATGAAGCTCTGCGCGACTTCGCCGGATATGGACCTAACGTGATCAATTTATTGAAGTTGACTGATGAAGACCTCAGTTTGGTAAGCCTCAGCCTATCTACACCAACTGTGTTCCATAAGTCGTGAAATGCTGATCGTTCCGTAGTGGGCAATTTTTGACCTGGGAGAATACCCTCTGTCCACATTCTCTAAAGGCCGTATCTGTCTTTCCGGTGATGCGGCACACGCCACGTCGCCGCACCACGGTGCCGGGGCTGGCTTCTGCCTTGAGGACACGGCAGTCTTGGCGGCATTGCTGGAAGACGACCGAGTGCAGACGCACAAGGACCTTGAGCATGTTCTCGATGCTTTCGACTTCTGTCGCCGAGAACGAACGCAGTGGTTGGTGCAGAGCAGCAGGTTTGTCGGAGACTGCTATGAATGGCGGGCTGAGGGGATAGAAAGGGACTTCAAAAAAATTGAAAAGGAGATCAATCACCGAAACGGTATTATCGCCAATGTGGATATTGATAAGATGTGTGAGGATGCTCGACAGCAGCTTACCCAGAGGCTCTGAATACCTCAAAGATTTTTCCTTTCCGCTATTTTTTTTTTTCATTGTATACAACTTATTTCTTCATGTTAAGTTGCTATGTGTTTTGTGATAAATATGCTAGATTTAGTATTCAACTTGAAATGATCCAAGAAATGGTATAAAATTGTACATCTTCGGGAATGGAAGATCAGTTGTCTCATCTCTCTATGTATAAGATGAGCTGGGCTTTGGAGACCAACTTGTGGGTTTAGGGATTGTAAAGTTATATTAGACTCCCGAGGTCCCTATGGTTCCAGATGAAGCGCACGAGCGCCCTGGATATCTAAATTTAGCGGTCAGAACGCCGATAGGGCCAAAATCTTCGAATTTCATCCTTCTGCATTCCAAGGTTATGTATACTCGATGAGTCTAGAATAGAATTGTTGGATCGACGACCGGATTTCCAGGGTCCATCTCGGAGAATCCATGCATCATGCATAAATGCACACATAGGGATCAACCTTGAAAGTATTCAACACACCCCATCAATTTCTGTAGTTGTGACAATGAATAATAGAGCCATCCGGGATATGTCATGTTTTAAAACCTTGGTATGGAGAGAAAAGAAAGGAAGATTTCATTTTCCATGATTGGACTGTCTTCTGATGCCTCGGTGAACACTTCGGGTGATACGAAATGTTCCTGACGACACGATCATCAAGTAACACTTTCTAGTTGTCACTCTCCGCCCTATCTAAGAACTTCTAAATTTTCCTGACTTGCTGTCTACCTGTCTGAGGACCAAAGTTGTCCTCAGGATCCAATATTCCTGCACAATTGACCAGGGATCGCTTGCGATCAATTAGCTGTTGATTCAACCACGGTATGATTATCTGCTATACGTGGCTGCCAAGACTAGATTTGACTGTGAATCAGCCACATGCTATACAACCTTGGAAGTCTTATCCAATCAAAGTAATGTGGGTATCAGGAAGGCGGGAAAAGGAGCTCCACCAAGGAGCTTCCGAACGGAACCCGCATCGGATGTTGAACCCCCAACGCGGGGCTGCGGAGTACTGTTTTGCCATGAACTATTGATGTCACAATTTTAAGAAAGTAAGGGGTCCGTTCATATCGAGGTGCTAAAAAAGTCCGCACTTCTGTTAATCGTTGTGAATAAACAATTTCTGTACTGATACTTCATCATGGCGATATGCAATACTAGCGCATTAGTTGTCCAGTCTGCTGGGGCCAAACCCGAACTCCTCGAAGTCGCGCTAAGTTCGTTGCAGGCCAACGAGGTGAAGGTTCAGATACACGCGACTGGTATTTGTCATACAGATTTGGCGTGTATGGGGGGCCATATTCCAGTACAATTTCCCAATGTATTTGGTCATGAAGGTTTGTTCTACATGGCGCAAAAGCCAAAATATCCCGCAATGCAGTGATAGTTAAGAATTCGAAATAGGTGCTGGAGTCGTCTTGGAAAGAGGAAGCGGCGTCACAGATATACAAGTCGGCGATAAAGTGCTGCTGAGCTACAATTTCTGCGGTGAATGCACCCAGTGTCGTGGAAACTACCCGGCCTATTGCGAAACCCTAATGCAGCTGAACTTCGGGGGAAAACGAGCAGATGGATCGAGCATAATGTCCCTGCCCAACGAACACGATTTGTTCTCCAACTTCTTCGGCCAGAGCTCCTTCGCCAAAATCGCCATCGTCAGCAAGTCATCAGTCGTACGGGTCCCCCTGGCCACAGACCTCCAGCTGTTTGCTCCTCTAGGATGTGGGATGCAAACCGGAGCCGGCGCAGTCTTCAATACTCTGAAGGTGAGGCCTGGAAGCTCAGTGGTGGTTTTCGGAACGGGGTGCGTTGGTCTCGCTGGAGTCATGGCCGCCAAAATCCGGGAAGCTCGAATCATTGTTGCTGTGGATCTTCAGCCTGAAAGACTGGAATTGGCCCGGGAGTTGGGCGCTACCCACACTTTCCGTGGAGATGACCCCGATATCCGTAAACACATCACCGATCTGTGCGGCTCGTCGCGTGGCGCGGACTTTGCCCTTGATTGCTCTGGTGCCATTCCTGTCATCGAGAATATGATTGCGACTCTTGGTATTCGCGGAAAAGCCGCTAGTATTGGGGCACCGGCTCCTGGGAGGAAGGTCGAAGTGGATGTGTTCTCGCATCTCACAATGGGTCGTCAATATCTTGGCTGTCACCAAGGTGACAGCGTTGCAACAGAGGTATGTCGTGTCTTGGCTGTAGCCATGTCTTGCGCGTGGACTAATGAACCGAGTAGATGATTCCCTACTTGATCGAGAAACATAACGAGGGTAAATTCCCTATGGAAAAGTTGATCAAGGTTTATGACTCCGATGACTTTTTGCAAGCGTTCAGTGATATGCAAGAGGGAAAAGTATTGAAGCCTGTATTGCGATGGAGACCAGAGATTCAATCATGATAAATTGCATGCCCACGAAAGACAGGAATGGATTGGCATTGCTTGCTTATTATGGGTATATTCTATTTTAACTTCCCAAAGTCATCAAAAGAATCGAGGAGATGATAGACAATACGTAATACGTCCTCGGTCAAAAAATGATTATTTAGGCAGCGTATCTCCATGTACAATTCTTCACAGTGATATTAACAACGAGTAAGATAGCCATCGCGCCGGAGGTTGATACAGTAGGGATAAATTGGGATCATCCCAATACCTTTTACTCCTCTAGGCTTTTATGAACCTTTTGACCTGCATCCTGACCTTGGAATCATATGGCTTCATTTGCAATCATATCTCGCAATCTCTGGAAAATCTATACTGTTGAATACCCAGGTAGCCTCTTTTTTACTGCACCTTAGTTCCTAGCGTACCTAGGTACTGGTTAGCTCTCTCTCTATCTCTCTCTCCCCCTACTTCCAACCTTGGACAGTTAGCATTGATTAGCATAATGGCAAATAGTTATCATACCATTACGTTCTAAGATATGTAAAGACACGAATCCGCTCACGCAGCTATATCGCATGTCAGGGGGGGGGGTTCCGACTGAATGACCAATCAATAAAACCTTGGATTCCGTGTACTGAGACAAAAAAAATCCTAAACGGGACCTATGAAATGATCGACATTGAGTATCTGACACGAATATATTGACTTGCAACTCTCGTCTCAAATGCCAAGAGACACTATCTATATGATGGTCGTGAAATAGAAAGTACAGCACTCAAAAACCAAGCAGATAACCAAGCGACCCGTCCACATCTGATATCTATTGACCCACTTGGGTTCCTTCCCGACCTCGGAACTCTAACGGTGCAGGTTTCAATGCCCATAATTGCAGAAATCCATGGATACAAGTTGTTGAGAAAACAGGCCTGAAGATGGAATGTTTGGGGAGAAGCAGGATCAGAAAATCTGAGTAAAAACTATACGTAGCTTAACTTGAGTGAATTCGGATGATTCCTTCTAGTGACATGATGAGGATATTTATCCTCGACTTTCAGGAGTCATTTTCTGTGTAACGCAGCACTGAAACAAACTTGACCGCTACTCAGTCTCAGGTCCCCCCGACGGTATCTCACAGGAATATACTCAACCGCTTTGAGTCAGATACGCGTAGCCGCCTTGATCCAGACTGGTCATGAATAGGACTAGAGACACGGCAAGGTCGGGGCGCGAGATATGCCGACCCAAAGGATGCCTCAACCCTAAGGCATCAGTATGGCTCAACATGCCATACGTCAACATAAGTAAGCCTGACAAATTTTTGACAAAGAACTTAGTTTGCTGGGCATGTTTCATGCTATATTTTTTCAAGGCACCTAGGCATATAACCTTGCCCAGGTGATTTGTCATGATACCCCTGTCCCTAGGTGCCCTGAAGGAGCTCAGCTTGATTAATAATGAACGCTTGACAATATATCGGAAATCTTCCGTGACCCCTTCCCCTTGAGAATAGGAGAGTATATATAATTATTAGAAACTCATTTCTCATCGCTCATCTCATCAGTCTGTGGAGTTTTTAATCATTAGCCATGTCACCGTTGAGCACATTCGTTGCCAGCCTAGGTCTCATTGGCCTGAGCTCAGCTGCGATTCTTCCAAAGTTGAACAGTTATCCCGGTCACGATCTGGCTTTGGAAAACCGTACACTTGATGAGATCTATGCTGCTACAAACAATGAATCTGGTGAACTGATCGTCCTCTGGGGTGGAGATGGTATGGATCCTGTTTCCAATTTTTTGTTCATTGCCTGTGATTTATGCTGACCATGGTGCTTTTGATACTTAGCTGTTAGTCAGGGAGATCCCACCATTGCTACGTGGCAGGCTCGGTTCCCCGACGTGAAGCTCAACTTGACCGTAGATGTGTCGAAATACCACGATAGTCGGGCTAACCGACAATTCCAGCGTGATGGCACCGATGGTGCTGACATTGCTGTTCTTCAAACTCTCCATGACTATGGCCGATGGAAGCGCGAAGGACGCCTTCTTCCCTACAAGCCTTCTAAGTAGGAAGACGTCTATTCATCGATCAAGGACCCTGCGGGTGCTTTCACTGGCACGTACATCTGTAAGAAATACTTCCATGTCCAGCGACAAACAAACGTGATTGCTAACGAGCTTCACAAATAAGATCAATTTGGTAGCTTCGTTTACAACAACGAATCACTGAAGGCTTCTGACGTTCCCGAAACCTACAAAGGATTCTTAGACCCTTTCTGGAAGGACAAGCTCGTTCTTACCCAGCCCAACGACGACGATGTGATTACTTACTTGTTCTCGACCATTATTTAGAAGTATGGCTGGAAATGGTTTGAGGGTCTACAGAAGCAAAATGTGAAGTGGGTTCGTGGAACAGGCGAGCCCGCAAACTACGTGGCCGAGAAGAACTCCTCTCGTGTTCTTTCCTTCACCACCAACTTAATTACCGCCGACAATATTGCCAATAAGGCCGTGGAAGATACTCGTCTTCTTTGGCCTCAGACTGCTGCGACCTTCGCCACCTCGCCCCGCCCAGAAAGCTCCCGACTATTCATGAGCTGGTTGCTCAGCGACGAGTACCAACAACAATTCATCGACAATGGCAGTTTCCTCTCTCGGAAAGACTTGGTTTCAAAGTCTGGTAGCGTATGGGATGAGCCCTACACTGCCCTCAGCCAGTTCTCTACCTTCATGGAAAATCGTGACCTTGTCGAGTGGTGAAGACTCCAGTTCGAAACCTCTCTTGGAGTTTCCATTGGAGTGAGCCCTGTTGACTCTTTCTATGGAAAGATCCACGCTTGAAAAATTCCAAATGACTTGGTGTAATAGAGAACTCTAACAAACTCACTGAATGACCGATCCGCATTCTGTTCCTTTCAAATACGTTTCTGGAGCTCAAATGTTTCCATGTTTTCTTTACTGCTCAGGTGTTGGGCTAAAGAGACTCCAGAGTAAATTCATGTACTATAATTATTGATATCAATTGCTATCTACTCTAAACCACCGCCGAAGAGATCTATCCACGTTACAAAGGCCATATATTTCTTAGGGAAAATTTCGCAGGGCCTTTTGAGTCATGGAAAAATGGTCCCTGTTTTTTCCTTCTTCGTCTCTAATGACAAGATAGGAGGCCGGGAAACGCTATAAGAGTAAGTAGCAAGGAGAGAGGGAAATAAGATGAGAGATTAAAGAAAGAGAGGGTAAGAGAGCTATCTAGCTAGCCTTATTAACCTAGCGTATCTAGCAGATCATTAATAGTATCTTCTTGGTTTTTTTAGTAGTTAATACCAGTGGTTTTACCTATATCTCTCTTCCTCTGTCTTAAAGCCTTTAATACCCGAGTATATCTACTAGGGTCCTTTTAAGACTCCTCTATGTAAACGACTAAGGACAAGCAGAAACAAATCTCTACAGGCAACCATTGACTCTAACGAGAAGTTAAGGAGGGGGCCAAGGAAGGAAGAAAATGGCAGCGAGAGAGGAAGAGCGGTCTCTACTAGGAGAAGATGAGTAGCTCTGGCCTGAAGCAGACCTTCTACAACCACCCATGACTACGATCATATAAACCCAGCGGCAAATCCCAATAACATATTTATAGGCGCCGTATCCCTAATTTCGATCTCGTAGGTAATAGGGCGCTTAGGAGGAAGTTCGTTAGGTAGTTCGGATAGAAATATCTTAGCGTATTTATCTAGAATCGACTAAATACGAGGGTCTTAATACCTCTCGTCTTAAAACGGCTTCGTATCTCCTATCGCGTAGATAGCCGTAAGGGTAATTTTAGCGCCTTTCTTACGTAAGATATGTCTATATTACTTTACCGATATCGAATTAAACCTTTCGACGCTTTTTACTAAAATATTCGGAGTCGGACGTAGAGAGATAAGATATATACTACTTATATCGCGAATCCTTATAGTCGAATATCTCTAGTCGATACTAAAGTTATACTTTCGAAGGAAATCTTAGCCGAAAATAAGCTCGTAACCTTCTATAGGTAGGATCTAGGCGGATATATATCTACGCTAAATTCCTAGTCGTATTAGTAACTATATAAAGGCTTATATAATAAGTTAGTCTCTATTCGGTAGGTTTACCTTTATCGGTCGATAGCTTTTTTTAATAGAGATATTCGGACGTAGGCGATTAATCATCTCTATTAAGGCAAATATATAGGTTATATTACTATCGAGTAAGGTAGAGATAGTTAAAGAGTCGGCTAATAGTCCGATCTTCGCGGAATAGAATATAAAGAAGTCGCTAATAATATTTAGGGCGGCTTTAATAATATTAATAGATACTTCTACGTAAGGTCGAGACTTTTCCTTTTTCTATACTTCTATAGTTAGGTCTAAGTAATTAATTTCGTCTAGTTAAGCAAAATCGCTTACTTACGAAGCCTTTTTATATAGCTAACTAAGGCTTCGAAATCGGCTAGCCGTATTAGTTTTTTGATTTAGGCTTCTTATTATTTAACGATCTACCTTTATCTTTCTTTTTATCCTTATCGAGTTTTAGGTAGTTTCGCTTGATATACCCTAGCTTTTTATAGTAGAAGTACTTTTTCGAGTCGTTTTAGTCTTTTTTCGATTTATCTTAAGAACCCTTAAGTACGTCTAGATCTATAGGGTCGGGATCGTAGTTACTATAGCTATTTGTTTAGTCGATATAGCTAGAAAGTATACTTCCCTACTCGAATTCGACGAATCGATAGATAACTTCTAGAATAGTTATAGGTAGATAACTCTCTTCGGCCTATCTCTGCTAAAGATAAAGATTTCCTCTATCCTTTAGATATTAGATTAGTATTTTCGGAGGGATTAAGAGATAATAATTAGTCGTAGCCTACTATAGATTAATAGCAAAGTATTAGAAAAACTACTTAGGGCCCTATTTTATATTCTTAAACTTTACCTACCTTTTTTCGCGGCTAACATACTCTATAAATTCCTATTCGATCTATTCCCTATACTACTACTATATTTCGATTTTCTTAGTATAATAGCTAACTACCTTATCTTTATAGGTAGTCTATATATCGGCTACGTAATTAGTTAGCTAGCCGCTAGTAGTTATAACTTTATCTATATCCTTAGGTTTAGCGCCTACGTACTATACGATCTCCGAGAAGTATTATTCGTAGTCGCGAAGATAGTTATAAATGCTATTATCTCGGATTTTACTACTATAGTTCTTAATTAGCTAGATATACTTAAGTATAAGCTTCTACGTAGTAGCTTAAATAGTACTAACGTAAGTAGATATAGTAGTTAGTAGTACTAGACGTAGCGATAGTATAGCTAATAGAGGTAGGACGCTATTCGTAGGGATATTCGCTATAGACTATACCTAATTAGAGAATTCGATCTCCTACGTAGTAGTATACTTAATTAGATTAGATATTCTAAGCTTATCTATAGCTACGTACTAAGCTTTATAATAAATACTAGCGAGGAAAGGTAGTAGTAAATTAAGCGCTTTATTAGTTTTAGGCGTAGTCGGACGCCGATAAAAAGAGGAAGTTTCTTAAGATATTAATAATAGGGGATTAAATTTAATTAAATCTAAGTAAACTAAAATAGAACTTTATAGATAGTTCTCTTCCTTAAGTCGGCGTCTCTCTTTTTATACTTTTTAGTCCGAGACTAACCGGATCGGACTAAAAAAGATACTTATCTCCTATATCTTAGCTAAGAAGTAAAGGATTTTATCCTATCTCGTATTCTATATCCTTTTTTAGTATAACTATAAGGTTTTTAGGGTAATTAGTCCTAAATAACCCTTTATAATAATATTAGGCGCCCCTAATTACTTACCGCTAGTCGTAGTCGGACTATTTCGGAGAGAGATACTAAGATACGGAGGGAGAAGGAAAGTAAGAAATCTACGAAACTTCGCGGCTTCGACCGATTAAGATTAAAAGACCGTATTTAGGGGAGGTACGCTAGGTATATATAGCGGTAATAGAGATATATCGGTCGGTAGCGACCTCCCCTAACTATTCGTAGAAGAATAGTCGGTTAGGATATACTACTAGATATAATTCTAGAGAGAAAGGAGTATATTTTAGATTATATATATAGGCGGTAAAAATAGGAGCGAAAAAGGTAGAAAAGGGCGTATTTAGGGGCTAAAAGGAAAGAAAGGGATTATCTAGGTATAAATACGACCTATAAATAACCGAAAAGGGGGTCTTGTTATCTTAATAGGAAATTTACGTTAATAGTCCTTCTAGAACGCCTAAATAGTTACTCCGCTAGTAGTACCTAAATATATATTAATAAAGTATATAAAAGGCTAGGGTAGTACTAACTAGAGTTAAGAGACCTCGTAAGCTTATCCTACTTAGCTAGGCTTACTTACTAAGATTTAGACTATCTAAGTATCTACTTAAGATTAAACTCTAAGGTCTATATCGTAGACGTATAAGCCTTAGATAATATCTAGTTCTATAGTAGATACTACTTATATAGCTCGAAGTAATCTACGAAGTTCTAGCGATATCGATTACGCTACTTATTATTCTAATCTTTCTTTAAAAAGAACTAGAGCTTATTTTACGGTATAAGTATTATTCTAATAGCAAAAAGGTCGCTAAGAACGCTATCTATCTTACTATAATATTAGGAAAGCTTTATCTTCGCTATATAAAGCGTATTTAGTATTACCTTTTTCTAAGCTATCTTTTTATTTCTAAACTAATTAATAGACTTTTTAAAGTTGTTAAAAAGCTTATTATAGATACTAAAGATAAAGTATATTATAATATCTTTTATCTTCGAAAAAGTATTCGTAAATTAGAAGAAAAGTTAAGTAATAAAAAAAAGGTAGTCGATCTAATATTATTACTCTTAATTAAGCTTTAAATATAAATATCTATATTTAGTATAGAATATATTAAATATAGACTATAATCGCTTAGTACGTTAGAGTATAAGAAAAGTCGAGTTCTAGTATATCCTAATATCTTAAATTAGTATAAGAAATATTAATATAGTTTAAAGCTTATAGAATAGCTTTAGGCGTTAAGAGCTAATATTAATAAAAATAGCTAAGTCTTAAATCTATATATAATAGAATAGTAAGTAACTAAGCTCTATTTATATTAAACTAATTAATTAATTTTATTAAATATATTAATAATCTCCTATTTTTACTATCTTAAGTAGATTAATTAATCTTATATTTTAGACTATTATATCTTAGTAGTATTATTCTTTAGGTTTACCTTTATTTACCTAAGAAACTACTTAAGACTAAATTAAATAATATAGGCTAGATATAGAATCTTAATAATAGCTATACGATTACTAATTTTAAAAGACTAAATAGAATCCTAGATACTTAATCTTATAGTATTATTATTTAATATATTTTTAGTAGTAATTATAAGTATCTTATCTATAACTTAGTATTTCTAAAAGAGTTTAAGAAGGATAGCGCTAAGATTAATACCTAAGTATATCTTATAAAATAGTTTAAAACTAAGAAATATCTTTTAGTAGTTCTAGTCTTCGTAGATAAAGTAGCTAATTATTATTATAAATACTTACTAGAAAAAAGATATCTAATAGTCTAGGGCTACTAATAGCTTT
>JGI24509J20081_1000358_pt1 | contig 23283 bp, 26 predicted proteins | sample LinPmetageLP29_FD_20081 | JGI IMG/M metagenome (IMG submission 20081) | reverse complement strand
CCCCCCCCCCCCCGTAGCACTAGTAGGGGGCGTATATAAATTTCCTACCTATAGAATCTAGGGAGGAGGAGAGCGAAATAGAAATAGGGATGTTAGGAGAAACCGAGCTACGTACGGCAAGGCATTAGGACAGCCCTAAGGTCTCTGGTTCATATAGCCAAAAATTTGCGTCGTTGTCATCTAGTTTCCGATATGGTGTAATCCAGGGGGACAACGGAAAGACTATGGTTGTGCGTGGTTTTGAGAGTAATAATCGTGGTGTTTCCGTATAGGCGGTTTTATAGATTTAACTAGGACTAGTGTCATATGGCCAGCTGGGTTTAGCGTGTGATTGTCCCCACCCTTCCTGCATAGTAATAGCCCGGCGGCTTTATCATGGGCGGCCATTGATTAGATGTTCACTACAAATTCATTATCATTATTTTGGCTGACAGTGGTTAAATACCGTACACTCCCCCCTTCAAGATTTCCCTCTTCAAGCCTACCATGATCGAAATGCCTCCTCCTAAGCCTACCAAGCGGGTCAGAGACTGGAATGCGTTTGTTCGCCAACCGGATCCAAAGGTCACGACCGACAAAGTTGGATCGACAAAGGAGCGGATAAGAGGAATTCATCTTAATTTTCAGAAGTATTATACTATTACCCATTTACTCTATATGCTTTGACTAAACGAAAAGTACTTAGATAGGTACAAGAACTTGACAACAAAGACTATAAATATTGGCTTGAAAATATCACGTTGAGGATCGTCTAAGGCTTCTTTGAGTGGTATTTGGATGAGCATAATCTCAACTATAGGTCTAGTTTCTTGACAATGGCGCGTTTTTTCAGAATGTACTGGATGGAGGAAAGGGGTCTTGACCTTCCTCTACAATTTGGGAGGGATATTACTTCGGTATGATTTCTACGTTTTTAGCACTAGTCCTTAATTGACTTAAGAAGCTAGTAAAATCAATGGCCATAGAATACGACCTTGACAAGACTGCTAAGGAACAGCCGCTATTTAGCATTAACGAGGTATTCGTTATTACGTATTATTTGGTGGCCGCTTGCGATATAGCCTTTCCTACGGCCCGGGTTCTTTTCTAATTGAATACCCTACGGAAAATGATGGTATTAACTTCAGCCCGACCTAGGACCCTTGTACTATCTTCCTGTTACGAGAAAGAAAACGATGCGCTAAAGTGGAAAGATATTGACCTGTATATGGTAAAACACCCCGAGTATTCTGATGCCTAAGTTCTTCTTATGAGGGCGAGGCATAGGCTCAACAAGGGAAAGAGAAACCAAGGCAATCCGTGAGTCTTAGTCCTATACTATTATTTATAGGTAAACCTGACTATCTCTAGGCCTACATTCACTTATACCGAAAGAAATGATAATCTGGGACTCTATGTTATTCAGGACATACTTATGTATGCCTTTCTTGACGATGCATTTGCAAGCCTATATATCAAATGCCCTCGAGATATTTAGCGCTTTACAAAAGTTCTAGAACATCGCTATAGCACTCCTATCCATTTCAAGGATAGCGTGAAAAATATCCCTATTTTCAGCCGCGCTGTAAAGGCAGAAGACGGGACTTGGGTCACTGACTGCACCGTCGGCTTTTCATATAAGCAGGCGCAGGAGTACGAAAGAAAAGCTAGCGCAAAGGCTGGATTTGTAGATGAGGGATCGCTCTACAAGTACCGCAAAGGCGCAGCTAAAAACTTAAGTATGGCTGGGAGAATTTGAACGAATGATTTTCATACTAATGACTTTAGGGAACCTTGACGAACACTCACGTAATATAATCATGGGTCATCGAAAAAGTGCAACTTTTTCGAATTACATGTCTGTGTTCAATGACACTCAATCCATTTTTATGCAAACTCCGACGAGGGATTCTTTATTGAATCTAGCATGCCATAGAAATCTGACACGAGATGCATCAGCGCCACAAAAACTGAACACTAAGCAAAAAGAGGCCATCGAAACGGAAGCCGAGCTCCATAACTTGAAAAAGGCACTTAAGTCGACTAGAGACGAACTTATATCAGAATTTCATAAGTTAAAGAAAGCGGAAGGAGCTTCCGACCCACGATTCAGCGAAATAAAGCAACTACAAAAGAAGATTAGAACGAGACGAAAGATGTTAGAACGCCGTGCTCAGAAGACAGCCCGGGAGGAATTCTTTGATAGTATTGGAAACCGGATCATCGAGCAAAACCAGCAAGGGACTCCGCTCACTTTCACTCCAGACGTCAGCCATATCCAGCCGGAGAGAATAGCCCTTGCTGAGCTTGAATTCAAGAACAGGGATGTCGATACCATCGATGATGCTGAATTGATTGAAGACCGCATTCGATCTCTTGAGCTACGACTGAAACTAAACAGCCTCCATATACCTCAGGCCTTGAAAAAGCGGATTGTGTTCAAAGATAGACAGAAGGGAGCATCAAGACAAGCAGTAGTCCCAATAGAAAGCTCATCTGGACTGGAATGTCCTGTGTGTCTAGGGGGTACTCGCTTAGATCCCACCGCTAGGCGATATAAGTACTCACGAAAGGATGTACTTCAGGTTCATTTTAGGACTCATCGCCTGCCATTCTTTTTTCAAAAGCCTGGTCGAAAGTGTGATTGGCCTCATTGTCTTCAAGTTCTCCCCACACTTTCACAATACAAATGGCACCTTGCAGACATCCATAAAATTAATTTATAGAAAATCAAATTTGGCTCTTCATGGCATATCTGCCCCATTGTTTTGATCTAGTATGCTAGAAATGTGGCATCGATTTTAATTTCATAGACAAGGGATGCTTTTCTCTGTAGGTTTACTATATCACGAATGCACGATAGTGGCCGTCGTGATTTACATCAAGTCATTGGGCCATCATACCTAAATTATTGATCAGAAATCTTTACTTTTGTATAAGACACGAACAAATCTATTTAAAATAGCTAACGCTTTCAAAGTCAGGATCGTATTGATAGTACTAGACTACAATTCCTCATCGCTAGGGGGCAGTCTGGTCCACCCTCTTGGATATTGACGTTCATTGCATACATCAGAAAGCGCAGTCATGCATTCTCTCGTCTGCTCATCCCCCTTTGCCTGGAGTCGTGGATCTAGAGTAGTAATAATCATCTTCCACTTATCAATGAGTTCTTGGCAATGAACAAGGCCTAGCCCAATATCTCGCTCTCCAGAAATGTTTCGGTCCATTAGACGACCATTAATTTCATCAACCTTGTTCATAGCGTTTCTGCGCTCCGCGTCTGAAACTCGGGGGATGGTCTCTGGTATACAGATTGAACCTTCCTAACATCCAAAATAAATTGTACGCAAATATTCCGTCGCTTGGCGATATGCCGATCTATGGTAATCATATCGCAGTTTTGATTTCAAAGTCTGTAGATAGTCAGCTTCATTATATATCCGAAGGTTAGCTCTATGACTCACACTAATCTTTTCCGCTGGAAGCGAGAACCCTTGAAGCGCTAGCGAAGTGTTGGTGACTAGTCGATTAAGTAGATACACTAGAGAATGCATAGGGCTCACTGAGGAATTATCTAGATAACTCACCGGTCTTAGTGGCTGTAATAGCGGTAGGTGGCTGAGAAGAGACCTTTTCTTCTAACCGTGATCCAGGAGCTAGGGATAGATGTGGATAATGAGCCCTAGATCGAGGGCTAGGTGCAAACGTACTACCATTCCCAGGAGGGAGCAGGCCATTCCCAGGAGGGAGCAGGCCATTCCCAGGAGGGAGCAGGCCATTCCCAGGAGGGAGCAGGCCATTCCCAGGAGGAAGAACACCATTTCCAGATGGAAGCAGACCATTCCTAGGAGGAAGCAGACTAGCTGCCGGAGGAACAGAGGGCAATAAAACCCATTGGCCAGGAGGCAGCGTACCAGCAAGAACCCATATATAGGACATTGCGCGTTAACGAAGCCAAGAATGAGTGGCGGTGGAATAAATTAGAAGTTAAAAGCTAGAATATTTGATGGCCGAAAGCTCCACGCTTTATGAACTGTAACTTTCGTAGGCGTTTTGAAGGCCACGGTTTTGAAGGCCACGGTTTTAGGGGAAGATCACGGTCTTACTTTTTATCATAGCTTGTTTGATTTCATTCTTACGGTTCTATTGAATCCATTTTCTTTTTATCTTTTGATCACTCTACTTGTACGCTATCTGAATTTTCACACTCAGCGATCACGGCTTAGGATCGTTTGGGGACCAAAATCGTGGCTTTTCCTAGACGCTTATGGTAAATAAGTGTATTTATATTTCCAATTTCTAGCTCGTCTTTCACCTTAGATTATAAGCTGTCCGGTTGAGTCGTTATGTTTGGCCTTCTATTGCGTGCTGCTCGAAAGCTCGGCCTGCTCACAGCAGTACATGTTACAGTGGTTTATCAAAAATCCTACTCGCTTCGTGTGATCGAGGCTTAATTTCCTCCTGAAACACTCATAGATGTACGTTCCCTCCCTTATTAATCTCGCTCACACTAAATATCAATAGGTCGATGTGCACATCTCCTTTCCACCCGCGTATCACGAATAGACCCTCGGCCATAGCCTAGACAATAAAGATATATCTCGTGAATGACGTTTTCCTGTTTTTCAATCTTATTGCGTTTGACAGAGCTTGAGGCATACATTCTGAATCATTCCATTTTCTAGCTGCAACAAAATCAGTGTCATTTTCAAGTTTATTGAACGCTTCTAGTGCAAATTTATGTACTAACCAGAAATTTTTCCATCCTGCTTTAAGCGCGTAGCTACTTGATAACGCTAGTTTTTGACTGTTGCGGAAGTTCTAGAGCGTCACCTATAGATTAACCAACGGAAATCATCATCTTAAAATATAGAAAAAAGCCATAAGGTTTCTCTTTTGCACTAAACAGTCCGCCTTTGTCCTTTGATACATGTAGTCATTCGGTTTCTTAAACTTCGATCGCAATTATAAGTAAGATATAGTGATCAAATTTCAAATGACTGAAACATAGGGAACCCTGTCTGCATCGATTTGCATAAGGATGCTACTAGGAGGTGATAATTACCTAAATGTATATTTCTTGATTGGCTTTAAGCGACTCATTGATCTGGCAGTACCCATAAATTTGTGTTTTCGTTGTATATCGGAATAACAAGCTTCTTAACAGAACCTAGCTGTAACGTGCTATTAAAATAGCCTTTCCCACTAACTATCAGACAAGGGCCCTGGCTGCACCTATCTGATACCTGCTTTATGGAAATCGTTTGAAGCTTTTGTTTATCTTCGCGGGCTTCGGCAATCCATTGATCGTCCTGATGCATGTTGGCGAGCACGTCGTCTGTGTAGTGACGGACAAAATCAGCGATACCAGCCGATGGAAAGAAGAAGACAACAAACTGACAAGTACGCGAAAGTGGCTGGAAAGAAGCATAGAATGACTTAGGGGTCATATTGAGTTGACACCTGCAGATATTCGATGACTGCCGGGTAATGGCTATTTCATTTTGAGTAGCCCCATCATTGGTAAGAAGCAAAGTTGATTGAGGCATAGGCTAGGGCTCATATACCACTGGCGCAGTGTTTATCAGCGCAAGATTCATCGGCACATTTGTTGGCAAGTCATCTGTTCGCGCGACATTGATTGTCACATCATCCATTGGCGTAACATCCATTGGCGTAACATCTATTGGTAGCACTGGTGCAACATGTACTGCACCATCAATATTTCTAGTAGTCAAGCCGCCGTTTATGGGCCCAGGCATAGTAGACATCGGTAGCTCTAGAGCATTTCCATCATTGAAATCTGGAAAGAATGACCTGAAAATGTCGCGCTTAACGGCGAACGATGTCATGCTAGCACGAGCAGGCTGATCTACCGAGTAAATATTATGTAGGAATAGGTATCTTTGGTCAAAAAGGAAGGTGCTTGAGGTTGTCATCCTATAGCGTTGCTCTAAAGACCAGTCGTCTTGGTAGTCCAGACTTTGGATTGCTGGTGGGTTGTCAATCTTGCGTGGAACCATGTCCCTAAGGATGGTGGCAATATGGTTACTGCATTCCCTGACTTTAGCCTCATCATACACAAAGAGCTCTGGGGGGGGGGGGGTAGTCGAGTCAAAATTCCGTGTATAGCGGCAAATTCAATAGAACCTGTGGGATGAGCGCGTTTAGAGGATTTTGATCCTGGAAAGACAAATCCAACGTTATTCGCACATAGCTTAAACCGCTTCCATAGCTCAGAATTGTCGAACCTTGCCTTCAAACGAGATTGACCTACGCCAAGCGGCCGAGAATCTGTAAGACCATAGAAATGGCGCATGGCGAAAAGGAACAACTGTCTGTAGGCTGCCCAGAATCCGTATTCCTTTGATCCTGCTTTTTGAACATAATCGTTTTCTGAAATTTGAAGTTGATGTTTTAAGTCTTGAGGACAGACGTAGTACTTGAACATTAACTCCCTAATAGTGCCCTTGTGTTTTAGAGGGAGCACCCTCTTGATAACATCAGTCATAGCCTTGAGGTATTTGGTATTTTCGAGAAACGTTCGAAGTGAAGGTATATTTGGGTATCCTAAAGCGGCTTGTCGGAGCTGAGACCGTATGGCATGGTCTTCAACATCTTGAAAGGCCCTCCCATCTTGGAATATTTGATCGATATGCTCACGATCGGCGATAGACAATCGTGGGCATCTGCCTTCTAATAATGTGAGGGTCGTTGGATCTAGGATCACGGGATTAAGGCACGTTAGTGACTGCCATGCCTTAAATATCTCTTCTAATGAATCTGCAAGCTCCTATTGACATTAGTTTGACGATGATGCCTTATAGGAATGTCTCACCTCGGGGCATTTAAGGCTAGGGAGGTGTGTCCCTATGAACCAAGATTTCCATAGCGCTGGGAACTGAAGAAGTAAGTCTAGCTTCTGTCCTAAATTGAGAAAAGCGTCTTTGTTCTCCTTGGGATGATAGATTCTGTTGAATTCGCGACACTTGGTAGGTGACCATTTTGCAAGCCACTCCTTAGCGGCTTCTGTCTCTCCCCGTTGCTGGTAGTGGCGAGTATTGCGAAAGATCTCTCTATCTGCAAAGCTCTGGGAGCTTTGATCACACTCGCGTAGTCTCTTTCGACAGTCATCGTCTAATTTTGTAGTGTCATATAGATCGAAAGTCCACCAGTAATCGCCTGGGTTAAGCCATTGAAGCGTAGCAGCAATCCGGTGTTGCCCCTGGAAACAACGTGGCTTCTGACCCTGTGGTAGCTCTAAATCCTTGAAGTAACCGATGGGTGAGCCTTCACCAAGTAAGTGGCTTACGCCTATGTAAGACACTTCGCATGGGATCCAGGTAAGAGGGTCCAGTCGGCGACACCCCTTATGCTTAAATCGATGAATAAGACGATCAGTTTGCGACTGTCGAAAGGCTCAAGCCCTATAGATGTCAATTCCATCAAATAAAAGTTGATCTAGTTGTCTGATTCTAAAAGAGCCTATGCGGGCGGCGGTCAATTTGCGAGCAGTCTCTAGATCTTTAGTCGCCATGCCAGAACGTTAGCATTCAATACTTAATCGAAAAGCGCTGTGCGATAACTAAGAGCCTAGGGTATCCTACGACAGGAGAAATCTCATTTTGAGATGCGAAAGCTGTGGTTTCTAGTCAAAGTCGTGGTTAAAGGCCGCACAATAATGAACCAATTAGATTAGGTGGTTACGCGCCTATAGTATCTTATGAACTAAAAAAAACGTCTGATTCTCTTCATTGTAGGAAAAACCACGGTCTCCGCAAAACATTAATTTCATGCGAAGGCAGGGTTCTTCTGAACATCTATATTATAGGAAAAACCACGGATTTCCTCTTAATCTAAGACCCTTCGGGTGAGCCTAAACATCGTTAGACTAGGTAGATCCTAGGAAATACTACGGTTTTCCGCGCGCACTAAGCTCCTGTGAAATAAAGGATCACCCGAATAACTTTGTCATAGGATAAACCACGTTTTCTGAAAACAATGGTCTTCCCGTGAACCTGAGGGTCCTTTGACTATCTCTGTCATAGGAGAGACTACGGTTCCACGAGCTCTGATACTCTCACGAACCGCGAGATAACACGACAGTTGCTATCCTAAGAAATATCACGGTTCTTCGGAAACATTAGAGGATTTCCTCAGAATCAGGCGCCCGTCAGACTACCGGTATCTTAAGAAGCACCATGATTTTTGTTCATTTCAAAATCTTAGGATTCAAAAGATCAAAGGATGACACCGTTCCTAAGATTTACCACCATTATCAGATACGAGTTTTTCATGTTGATAATCCCACGAATGAACTAGGGTGTATAAAACACAGAAACAACATGAATTTTCTAACTAATCTTGCGTTCCGAAATAACTTCTACTTCCTTGGCAGCTACCTCTCGAGAGAACCGAATATATGGTTTGAGGCACGTGGCTCCCGGAGAGAGCTGTAAAAAATCATGCTGGTCGTCGTTAAACCCGACTTAATACCAAAGGAAGACTGAAAACTGACTTTCAGGAGCTGACTAGCAGGCTGTGATTTGGTAGACTCGATAAAATCCATCGCGTTAGATCCCTAATCAGAGACGAGAGAGCCGACTTTTCGTAAGAATGTACTCGGCTTAAGACATTCAATGATCATCTTGCCAACAGACTCAATGTCACTTTGTGAGTCCCTAATATCGTTATTTTGAAGCATTGAGGTTCCGACATTTCCTATTTCATTTAGTTTTTGATTAACCTTTCTTATCATGATAGCATACCTATCTTGACCGCACCCGTTACTAAGAGAAGGATAGAGCTCGAGGATATATCTCCATGGGCTATCTTTAGATGTTTGTGAATATGCTCGAGGCCTGTCAAAATCTCCCGTGAAAAGGCCGCCACTTCGAAAAGCTGAAGGCGACCAAGGGGTGAGCTAAAAATTTGACTCAATGAAATATCCATGATCTCGTAGACCAGAAATATGGCACCCTTATGATATATAGCCTCCTGAAGTTCAACAATATTTTTGTGAGGGCTTGTGATCAGTCTTGCTAGATCTTTACTGGTGGTTTTCACCTCTTTAATAATAGCCTCGGAGAATGTGTTGTTATAAACAACCCACCCGCGTCCTGCCTGGTTCATCTTAAAGCTCTTTTGATATCGACTCCAAGGGTTATAAGCTGTCCTTGGCAGTGCATTAAAAGCCTATGGACGCTGCTTCTGGAGTTTTGGCGCACCTTGTTTTGTTCCGTAGACTGTCGATTCAGGCTCTAGAGGCCGCTTCAAAAGGTTGCCGGACCTAGGAAAAACAGAGACCCGATTATGGGAGGCTTTGTCTTTGGTAGCCTCCTGGGCAGACATTTTTCGCTGAAACTTTGGATTGAAAAGATCTAAGGAAATGTTGGGCTTTTATCTGTGACACACGAGGAATGCTTGAGGTTTAAAATCGTGGTTTTGCCCCACTTTCCAAACGGTATGCTTTAAATAAATGTCATCACCTCCCAAAGTTGTTTTTTCCAACTAAATATGTTCGTCCAAATGGATATCTTCTTAGTTTACCTCTATGTCGTGGCAGCACTATTGTCCTTACTTTTTCTTTAGCAATATTTCCATCCTCGACCGACTTCTCGCATCCGTCGCATATACCGCCTATTTAGGCGACACATAACACTCCCCTATTTGCTCCGAAGGCGAACACCATGGGGTCCTATAACAAGACTACAATCGGTGATATACTCCATCTACATCGGTGACACTGTCACATGTAATGTACCGCAATTCATATCGCCTTCATAAGTTAATATCGGGACAGAAATTGCGAATCCAGCTTACCACTTACCATCATAGGTGAGTTGTATCTATAGCACGTATATGCTCAACAAGAGCTCCTCTGACGCTCTGTCTAGCTTGCATACTATGTCGACCAGCGTTCGCCATTCGACAGTGACAATGCTGCTATCGCGAAAGTCTCTAATGACTTCTGCCATACCGACACGCTCAATAACGGACTGTTGAGTCACAAGGTCTCGAAGTTCAGTTTCGACATGGGTAAGGCGATGAGAGCAAACGAATATGATGCGTACTGTGCTCAGGAGGCATAGGTGCAAGAGGCTTGTCAACATTTTGAGATCTTAGAACGAAGCAGTGGAAATAAGATTAAAACTATGGTATCCCAGTGCTGTATAAATATCTCGAGCTTGTCGCGTACACCATGAGTCATTAGAGTGGTCGCGTGCATGATGAGTCCGTCTTGCAGAATCACATTGTTGGCGCTAAAGCGTACTGATAAAGGCTCAATAAGGTCCCATCCATGACTTGTATTGGAATGAGTGACTGACACGTTTATCGTTAGGCGACTGTGAAGGAGTGGAATTTGCATACGTCATGTGAGGCATTGATTCCCCGATATTTCCTTGAGTATGTATATTAAGTTAATACATCCGGAGAGAACCACCACCATCAATCCAAGACTTTTACGGCCAGACTCTTCGACCGTCCAGGTAGATGTATGAAGAGTAATGTCTGTGGCTACGACGAAAGGAGGGGGGGCAAAGGGGCTGATCCCTTTCTTTTTATTGGATATGTTGTTTAAAAATAGCAAGCGCCTTGGTTTCACACTGTCAGCAACGACGGGAAATAACTGGCTGTTAGTCACCACTGAGATAGCATGTCTATCTGACCCAATTTTTATTTATAGTAACTAGGCGTGGACCCGTAGTGGACCCGTGGAAGTTGACTGCCTAGGTGGACGCTAATACTGCTGACTCATCTACCATACCGCCCGAAGTGTCTCATGAGTTCCCTTGTCGCATTCCTTCTATCATCTCTTTCTTTGAGCCAATCTCTACGTGTGTTGAACACTTGCTCGCAAAATGCTGAGAGCGCTCAGAAAGTTTACGACACATCGATATGGCAGACCTGGATCGTCTTTATCGATAACATGTCGAGGTAAGAAAAGGGGTGTAAAGGCAGCTGCTTTCAGTTTCTGATTATCCAAATAGGTGCATCCATTACATAGGAGGAGCTTTTCGCTTACACCAATGGCCATTTCCTTACCAATGAAGAACACCAGCTAAGCAGAAGATATGTCCGATTCGATGTGGATGAGCTTTGCAATACTACTGCAGCAGTCGGCGGAAATTCCAGTCAGGTCACAGCTATTGACAAAATGGAAGGAGGTTTCAGCAAGGTTTTCTTGATGAAAAAAGAAAATGGATCCGAAGTGATAGCAAAAATTCCATGCCACATTGCTGGCCCGCCTACCTTAACGACAGCTGGTGAAGTCGGCGCTCTCGAATACAGTACGTATATTGGTATAATTCTGCTTCCAATGGCTAATATCCTATAAAATAGTCAGAAAACACACTAGCATTCCTGTCCCTCGTGTTCTTTCCTAGTCTTCGAACAACTCGAATGCTGTCGGCGCAGAATATATCATCATGGAGAAAGCCGCCGGTGTTCCACTATATCAAGTTTGGGGTGCCATGGCCGAATTTGATCAACTGCAGTTAATCAGAAACCTGACCCAGATCGAGGCTCAACTATCAGCTATTCATTTCCCTGCTTATGGAGGACTGTATCTTCGAACGGATATAGAGCAACCAAACAAGCCCCTTAATGATGATCCATCTTTCTGTATTGGACCTTCTTGTGACCGAGGATATAATCCTAATCCTAGTCTGGATTTTGATAGAGGGACCTTGTGAGTCCCTTGCGTACTTTGACAATTTATATACTAAATGTTCATAGGGTATTCAATTTCAACCCTTGGGGTCTCTCTTGCAAAGCGCGAGTTGCTACGAATATCAAAGAACGGCCAGCAAGATCAAGCACTCTAGCAAAATCAAGCAGTCTTTTATAAAGGAGATATCAAAGAACAAACCGAAATCTTACAAGCAACAGAGAGTGTTATGGAACTATTAGACTCGAACGAAATTTTAAACGGGGAAGCTTCCCAGCCTACTCTATGGCATACCGATCTTCATATGGGAAACATTTTCGTCGCCCCTAACGAGTGTTCAAAAATAGTATCCCTTATCGACCTCCAGTCGATCTCCGTTCTCCCTGCATTTCTCCAGGCCCAATGGCCGGTCTTTCTCAAACCCCCGCAGAACTACGATTACGAGATGGGCATATTTGAGGTAAAACTTCGCGATGATTTCGATACCCTAGATGAGGATAGTAAGATGCTTACAATGCGCGAATGGTCTCAAGTAAAGCTAGCAAAGGCTTATAAGATCTCAACCTTACTTGAGGACAAACCAGCGCATAAGGCCATGAACGTACCCCGTGTCTTCCGAGAGTTATTCCTTCGATGCGGGGAAGTCTCCGAAATTGGCGTTCTCCCGCTTCGTACGTGCTTGATAGAACTCTTTCAGAATTGGTCGGACCTTGGATTTTCTGGAGAATGCCCTTTATCCTTTACGCAGGAGCAGATCGATAAGCACGAACACCAATTCTCTGAGTATCAAGCTTGGTATAAGATTCAGGCTCTTGCGCAAGAATGCCTTGACACTGACGCGGAAGGATGGGTCGCACCAGGATTGGATGTGAATGAGAAGAGGACGCAGAATGAGGAATTGTTGACTATGTACATTGAAAGCGTTGGTGGGGAGAAATCCGCAGACGAGGCGAGAGCCATATGGCCTTTCCCGATTAAGGCAGGAGTATGATCTGAGAATTCTTTATGCTGGCTTGACAGATATGAATAGAATGCCAGCGTCAATTTTAGGGCGGAAAATAAAATGAGATCAGTTGGCCTACTCACCAACAATGCAATGACGGTTTAGAGCCAGTCCAAATCAGGCTGCTGGTAGTTGTGTCAAAACGGATGACGGCCACAATTCCTCGAGTACTCGAGTATAATGCCTTTTTAAAACATCGTGCACTGCTGGCGCCATCACCGAAATGAGATCGTTCATTTGGTATAGCATTGCAGGCTCCTGGGATCGTGATGGCGTACTCCTAGGAGCTATAGGGCTCCCAGGATATAACCTTGATGCTCCTAGGAAGCGGTCTACCGGCTCCTGGGAGGTATGCTTGTGAAGGTGGAGAATCTGATTTCGGACCATCCTGTAAACGCGGCGAAGGAATGCCGATGGTGAAAATTTGACTACTATGATTAAACAAAAAGGATTCAGAAAGGAAATTTACCAGCTGAGCACCAATTCGCCAGTAAAAGAGGAGAGCGTCGGAGACCACTCTCACTGAAGATGGAACCCAATATATATATATGGTCAGAAGAATGTTCATTCGAGCTTCTGGACAAGGGAATATGACTCAATTTGCTTATTTCTCCTGCAATTTTTCACATACCTGCATGAATTCCCCCTGCTATGAATCCCATGCTCGATAGGATTGGGACTGTTGCTAAGCTAGGGCCAGCGAGAAAAATAGCACCAGTAGTGCCAACAACTGTGCAGGTAGCTAGAACAGGGTTTTGAGCACCCCAGCTAGCTGCCTGACAGATTTCAACGATAGAAGTTAGAGCTTTGTGGTACAGACAAGCTGTATACGAACCTGAACCGTCAAATTAGCGGATTTTTCAAGAGCAGGCTTGCCGCAGTTTACGACAATCTCTCCGCCCTTTAACCTTGCTTGCATAATTCTAGTGCCCCCCGAAATAACATCTTCGGGGGAAATGTTTAGAAAAGGCATAAAATCAAGTTAGAACACTATTCAATGAACGAAGCCGTTATCAGAGAAAGATGAAGTGGAAAAAAACAACAACAGTGAAGTGCCTGCACATGACGCCAGGGATCTCTCTCGGGCCAATGTAACGCCGGGCTGTATGCAGTGCTACCACTACAGGAGGTAGATAGCACAATATGATATATTGTCGCATGCCGTAGGCGGCCTATCCCAGGGCACCTCTGTACCAATGACTGGGATAATTGGTCTGGGCTCATCGTACTGATATCTCTCAGGCTTGCTGCGCTGCTAGGATACATAGATCGGCTCAAATGATGCTCATTCTTTCTAGTCTGCAGGGCATCACTTCTCTTGAGCCCTACATAAAATACGCTGATAGATTCGAATGAAGCGCTACTTGGGCGCATCTCTGTTCTATATCAAACGTCTCCCAAAGGTGCCCGCTTCGTCACGAATCTTCGCCGCCACTTCGATGCCTTCGAGTATTTTGGTATACCAATGTGCCTGTTTATTGATTTTGATGGAGGTCCCTGCGGCAGAAGATTCCTCATGCCCCTCATTAATGATCTCAGAAGAATGACCACTCCTATCACCAGAGGACGGCCTGGCTTCAATCATGGCCAGGCGTGTAGACTCCTCCCATTGTGCTCGATCTTCGCTTTCTTTGAGAATTGGATCAATCCATCTGAAGGCGCCATCACAGAATACAGTCGTGTCTTTTTCCATTGCTTCGTCGAATTTGAATGTGTCTGGATTCAGAGCTATTATTGTATTTAACATAGCTCTTCGAGAGGCAAGTTGAACTTCATAACGATCCATTCTCACCCCTGCGTAACCTTCCATCCAATTCTTCACGATCTTTTCTGGCGCAAAAGGGTATGTGTGCCAGAAAATGCAGAACATGATCCAGAAGGTGATGAAATACGAATCCCATCCCTTGAGTGTTGCAGCACCAATAGCAAAGCCCCATTGGCTTATAATGCACAGTCGCAATACAAACCGAAGTACTCCAGGTGTGCCAGTGGGACCTTTCGTGGAAAGAAGGGGATTGTTGAGGACAGAATTAAGGACGCTACTTTCGCCATAGAAGACTTGCCAGTTTGTTTCGTTCATATGCATTGCCGTGATGATAACTCGATTGTACTCGCTGCCACCTCTTGGTTGAAAATTTCGTCGCTCGCTTCCGTGGATAAAATAGACCACTGCGCCACTAAGTATTATAGTGGCTAGAAAACCGAGCGTGATATAGCAATGCAGCGCAACGCTTAGAGCGAACAGACCCAAGAAGAAGACCCAACCCATCACATGGGCTACAAGGAAATAGAGCGAGAACCCAGACCGGGACGATTGTTCAGTCCGATGCATGTGAATCACTTCAAGTTTTTGAATTCGTCTGTCCGGCTCGCTCATATTCTTGTGATTGTTGCGTATTTGTTTTGACTTGAGGGTTTCTAAGTACAGACGCAAAGTCTCAGGACTCGCCATATGATACAAATCCCCATAGCGACCGTCTAGACAGAGAGGGCTCAGACTGGCACCAAAGTCATCAAGGTAGCAGTTATTTTGCGCCTTTCTGTTTGAGAGAAGCAAGCGGCTTGCAGAAGGTGTAATGGACCAACACCAGAGCGGTTGATTTCCGGTGAGCTGGAATGTGTGAAGAGTGCGCGGAACGTCAAGAAAGTCGATGACCGCAGAGAGAGGTAGAATACCCGCTAATTCTCCTGACCACGGATGGCTAGCCAATATGGCATCCATGGTGGCCCGCACACTTTCAAACATTATTTTAGAGATCAACGAGGCTGTGGGTAGCAACGGTCGAGTCGAGTATGTTAATTTCTGGATCAGCAATTCATTGAGTGCTCATTGAAATTAGATAGAGGGTAGAGCATAGAGCACTCGTGGATACGCAGAGTTATTGGTATGGTTGGGTTAAATGGGACTCAACGCTAAACTATATTAGGCCATCACATGATATCCAGATGTACCCTGTTTTTTAAATGGTCATTTACACCTACGTTTCATTACCAATTCCACTACCAAATCCAGCCTCTATATCCAATCTCTATATCCATCATGTCTATCATCTTCAATGCCCTCCCTCTCCCACCGCCTATCTCTGAATTCGGCGAGCCCTTCTATCGCTCAGCTGAGCAGGCTATTGAGGCTATCAACATGCATGCCCAGCCCCAGGGCTTCGCAGTTTCGAAGCGAGGCTCCCAGCCTAATCGTATCCAACTACGATGCGCCCGAAGTAGGGTCTACGATCCCCGAAAAACCACCGAACGCCGATCGACTACCCAATCAACCCAATGCCCATACCGTGCCACCATCCACCTACGTCCCGATACCGATACTATAAGCAATCACGGACTTTGGGATATCTGGGTCGTTGAAAGTGGCTATAACTATAATCGACAACCCGGACATACCTTCGCTATCCACCAAACAAGGCAGATCGATCGGTTTAGCTCCCAAATCATTGCTGGAGTTTATAAAGGTTCCTCACCAACCCTAATACCACAAGGAATCAAGATTCAATGAGAAGCAACGAACGAAGAATTCACACTTAATCCTAAAAGGATAAAGCGTTTTATGTTCGAACATCGCCAATCAGAATTAGGAGGTTATTCGCAGATTCAAAACCTACTAAAGCAAGACAACAATCAATGGATTATCCACTACGATGTGGATAGAGAGGACCGATTAACCGCGGCATTCTTAATCCACCGTAGTTCAATTGAATTACTCCGGAGCAATCCCTTTTTTTTGTAGATGGACTACACCTACAAAACCAACAGATATCACTTCCCGCTACTTGATATTATCGGCGAGTCTTCGGTTGGTAAGAGTTTCTATATCGGGCTTACATTTATAGCCAATGAGAAAGAACTAGCCTACAAACAAGTGCTTCGGTGGCTAAGGGGGCTATTAAACCAGCAGCAAATCCCTTACCCGAAGACAATTATAACCGACAAAGAGAAGGCCTTACGGAATGCAGTTTCTAAGGTATATCCTTATCTCTTTACCCTTAATTTATACTAATAATAAATAGGTTTTCCCGGAAACTAAGACACTAATTTGCTATTGGCATATTATCAAAAACATCCAAGGCCGTCTACGCCCCCGAATTAACAAGGTTATTGCCGCTGAACAGCCGGCCCGGTCCCGTACATCTCAGGACCATAGAGATGCGGTTAATCAACAGTGGGACACTAACGTTAATCACTACCGGACCGATCATACTACCGAGCCGATCACCCAACTACCTACATTCCGGTTTATACCTATTTTTACCTACCAAAACGCCAATAAATTAACTAAACTATCTCCGATTATATATATTTGACCGATGCCCTACCTGATTGCATAAAGAACATCTAGATTGACGCCGTCGCGGTTGTTCTGCAGCGGGCTGAACCGGCTGAACTGGGTCCTGCGGAATAGGCTGAACCGTATTATTAGGCTGCTTATTAGGCCTAGATAGCTCTAGAGCTTCCGAAACTGATAGGCCTAATAGATGTTCGATGCGTCTATGCGTACGCATCCTTTTCTGCTTCTTTTTCTTATTCTCCGCCCGGTAATTATAGTTTTCTTTCGTCAGAATTGTGACCCTATTATCCCGCTCGTATAAAGCCTTCTCAAATAGGCCAAATTGGGCCCGAACTAGGCTATTTAGGGCATAGCGTAGTAGGCTTTTGATTGAAGATACTAAACGATCTACGTGGTGGCTAGTTTAGGGCGTTTTTTAGAGGAAAAAACTACCCTAACTAGACGGTCGGCTTAGGGAGGGGGGAGGGTGTTTCGATAGTGATATTGAGCTTCGAAAGTACCCGATCGGCATCAATTAGGACTAAACCGGTAGCTACGAAGCTATTTTTGATAGTATCTGATTTATAGGCCTAGTTTCGTACGTTTAGGTATAGTATAACGAAATCAATCTTGTCGATATGATTGATACGTATCCGTATTTTTTGATCGACTATTAAACTATATTTATGCTTTAATAGCGCAAAACAGCCTATATCGAAGGGCTATAATAGGTACGACAAATACGCTAGTATATAGATTAGTATAATCTCGTTTTTAGCATAAATCTAGTCGAATTAGGGGGTTAAATAACTACTATATCCGTCGAGAATTAGAAGCCGATACCGCCTAACCTTACGACTATTAGTCGTCGGAATAAACTATTTTTGTAGCTATCGTAGGCCAATTTTATCGGTCGTCTATCTATTTAGGCTTACTTCGAAACGCTAGTTATTTAGGAGGTCCTAAAACTATACAAAATTATATGTTTTGGCCTTAAAAACAATAGTAGGCGGGAGGGCCTATCCGGCCGTATTTATAGTTTCGATAGCAGTAACCTATTCGCGATTCCCGGGCTATAAAATAGCCCTCCGACTATAATATTTAGCCCGTATAACCACTTTCGTATTGGCCGTAAGGCCTATCGCGAACCTAGTTTCGTCGAAGTTATAAATATCTTTATCTAGAATCCCGTATCGCTAAATCGTCGCTTTCACGGTATCGAACTACTCCCGAATTACCTTCGGATCCTCCTATTTCGCGCGTTTATAGCTATAGCGACGGGAAAAGCGTAATCTAAGCCGGTCGGGGTGCCGTTGGATAAATTTTCTAACCCAATTATGGCCGACCGTATAGATAGGGGTCGAACCGCGCTTCGAGAGCAATAAATTGGCTATTTCTCGTACTATCGATGGTCGGAGGGCCCCTCCGCGATCATCTATAGAGATAATCCACTTAATAAGTGATTCCTCTTCGATTTGGGTCAATTTATGACTATTTGCGCGAATATCGACGCGATTTGGGGTCCTACGTAACCGCTGATGAAGCGTAGTATATGGGACGTTAAAATAATGCGCTGCTCTGCGAATCGATAGCACATCCCCCTTTTCTATAGCCTGGATGGCTAATAGGATGCGCCCCTCTTGTTCGACCAAATTTCGGCCGGTTTAGGCCCGAGGTGATGGCATGGTGGATGGTTAAAAAAGATGACGCGAGATGAACGCGTAGAAAAATCGTTGGGTGAGCTCGGTAGTATGATCGGTCCGGTAGTGATTAACGTTATGAAAATCCAGCTAGACCAAGTCTTCCTCGCACACACAAAGGAGGACCATGAACAACGCTGGCAGCGCTTCCGAGACCTTTATGACACACATTATGGAGATATCCTACGATATATTCATGATGAATGGATAAACCAGGTCCCCGAGGCCTTTCTCCGGTTCCACACAAAGGCTTATTTCCATTTAAATGAGCTATCAATATCCCGGGTGGAAGGCGCCCATTCAGCATTGAAGCGAGCCCTCCAAGCATCAAATGCTGATCTACTTTTAGTAGCTAATTCATTCGCAATCACTATTCAACGGCATGCCCAAGCGATTAAGAATATAATTCAAATTCAAAAGACAAGAAAACAAGGCATCTTTCATAAATTCCTCCGACCCGTTGAGCATCAGATCTCGGAAAAGGCGATATATATGGCCGCCACCATATATAATCGCTTTATGCCTGATACAGATCTCAACAAACCCCGGATTCGTGAAGAATGTAGCGGGTTAGCTATTCACACAACAGGTATTCCATGCATCCACACTATACTAAGCGCTGAGAGGGGTCCAGGCCTCTCAGTAGCTAATTTCCATCCCCACTGGCATCTTCCAGCAGCTATTCCAGCAGCTATTCCGGCATCGACCTGGAATCCGCCTATTCCGGCATCTCAGGTGCAGAACCCGGCTAAGGCCGTCACCCGAGGCCGCCCTCCGGCCTCATCCGCGCGGCAGGCCATTTCCCAGACCATTTCCCAGACCATTTCACAGACCATTTCCCAGACCCAGCGCTCAACCCAGCGCTCACCATCTCAATTTGAGATCATCGAACAGCAGATTATAGCTGGGAACCAGGCTTTTGAGGCATCACGGGCGGCCTCACGGGCGGCCTCGCAGGCATCTCAGGCATCGGGGGCATCGGGGGCAGGGTGGGATACTTCAGAGGATGAAGGGCCAAGAAGATCAGGCCGGGCGCCTAGGCCAAAGAGAAGAAGAACGGACGAGACGTCCCAGGGCGAGACGACAGAGACAGACCGATAAATGCATGTAAATAGCTTCAAAAAATGGAGATTTAATTCAGTGGGGCGGGCATGTTCCAATTACTATGGGGATTACTGAGAAATGGAAACACAGGATTACCATTTAAAAAACAGGGTACATCTGGATATCATGTGATGGCCTAATATAGTTTAGCGTTGAGTCCCATTTAACCCAACCATTGGTATTTAGGGAATGTAAGCTGATGACTGGGCAGGGCAGAATCACCTGTGTTTGAGCTATAGTACCCCTCCAAGGCTCAGCCGCAGCGACGCGCGCGCTCATTCGGTCTCATAATTCAGCCTCTAGTTTGATTGCATCGTCACTGGAAAGGCCCAGCGCCAAGCCGCAAACATCACTACATTGCATATTATTATGCATGATAATAATAGCAGGACGCGACAACTCAACATTGGTTTTTAGGCGTGTTGCTCTTGAGATTTTGTTGCCCTTTTACATTCAATCGGTTTGTTATTACGGAGTACTCAATTCCTTTCTAGTCGGGCGAAGCGTGAATCGTGGCAGCCGCACGAACCCTTGATTCCCACTCTCAAATGATTGGTCCGCACCATAGCCCCTCAAACACTAGACCCCTGCCCGCGGGTGCCTAGGTGCCCATATGCACTTAGTCGGAAATTATCCATCGGCCCCCGATGCTCTGGAGATACGGGCGTGCGCCATTCCCGCCCGTCTGCAAAAATCAAACAGAGAGCCACCATGATACAAATCATTGACACTGTATCAGTGCTTCCAAATTCCACATACCACTGGTGTTTCTAAATTTTTTTCTTTTCTCGAAAACTATCACTATCGGCCCAATTGATCACAATTCATATACGCTCTATTAAGCCATGTCGTTGCCCTTGGAAACAGTGCAGGCAGTACATGCAGCTACGGAAAAGCTGGGCTTTTGTCGCAACCGCGTTTGGGCGATAGCCAAGAGCTTACCAGGAGGTGCCAAAGAATTCCCAAAATTACTCCCTCGGCGAGACACACTATCCTTCAAAGTGAGCCGGGAAGACCATGATCTTTGCACTTTCGACTTCTGCGAGCAATCTCGAGTGAATTTCACTCTGATGAAGCAGCGGCACGAGAAACCTTGTGAAGAAGCACGCTGCGATCCTCGAATTTTCCGTCCAGACGATGTCGCGGAAGCTGTCCGAAATGAGCGACTCGTTGTGTGGAATTTTGGAACAAACCCAGAAGTTCTTAAACTTAACAAGCCCTATATGGCGATCTCCCATGTATGGTCGGACGGTACTGGCGCCGGAAACCAACTCCCAGGTCACGTGAACAACTGCCTGCTTGAGTTCTTTCACGGATTCGCTCAGAAGTTCAACTGTGAGGGTATATGGTGGGATACAATCTGCATTCCAATGACAAAGGACCTTCGTGAAAAAGCTTTGAAAGACATGCACCAAAATTACGAGACCGCGGCAGTTACACTAGTGCACGACTGCTTTCTGAGAGACTGCAAATGGATCGATGCAGACTCAGCGTGCTTTTACATTGTCCTGTCTCCATGGTTCAGCCGAGGTTGGACAGCATTGGAGTTGATAATGTCTCCCAATGTCCAAGTCATTTTCAGAGATGACGATGGTCCGATCACGAAGGATCTAGATAAAGACATACTGGAAGCAAAGAGCAATGATTCTTCTTCCCCTTTTCATGGAGTTGCGAGACGAATGCTCCAACGACTTCGAGGGAAGAAAGTTGGACAATTGAATGATCTCCTCGCGATTCTCGGTTCACGCCACACTTCTTGGCCAAGGGATATGGCAATCATCTCCGGACTTATGATGGGAATTGAATTGCCAGAAACCTTTGCACATCAGAAGATCTACCAAGAGATTCTACAGGAACTTGGGGAAATATCACATGCGCATCTGTTCCATAATTCAGCGACCATGGCGAATGGATACAACTGGTGTCCTACAAACATCTATGACCTGCCTGTTACACTTCCAGAAAAGTTCCTTCAGATTGAAAAGAATGGGAATTTGTTTGGCGAGTGGGATATTATGCCTCTCGATCACATCAAAGATGAAAGGTTTATCTTGGGTCATGCCCATCCGATGATCGCAGCAAAGGTTGAACTCGCTCGATATGAGAAAGATTGGCATATTGTGCTCATTGAGCCTGGGTCCAGCCCTAAAGGGGCTGGGATAAGCAGGGGCCTTTTAGTCAAACCATCGGTCAGGGGCGATAAGGACCTTATCGATTGCTATTGTGATTATGTTGGTCCGGTTTATTTCCATCCACCGTTGATGAGTTCAGAGGTCGAAGTCGTTGGCCAGATTTTTTCGTTCAAGAACGTTCACATTGGTCGCAACGAGAACATTCACAACAACAGCACCCAAAACACCAATGCGAAAGAGAAGGTTCAGAGCATGATTGAGCGCATGAAGATCAGTTCATCAAAAACGCAACCCGAAAAACGACCGAAAGCGTCAAGGGATTTTGGCCTCGGTGAATATGACCAAACGAAACTGGAGGAAGAGCTTATCAAGGCTGCCAGAGCTGGCGTCTATGAAAAAGTCGAAATTCTCCTCAAGAAGGTGAACAACCCAAGCAAGACTGATGCGTCCGGATGGTCCGCATTACATCATGCTGTTTGGAATGGCAAACCGGAAGTAGTCAATCTACTGGTCAAAAGTTTGTCTCTCAGACAAAGGACTGATCGTGGCGAGGAACCACTTCACCTCGCAGCAGCTCGTGGCAATGAACAGCTGGTGGTCATGTTGCTAGAAGGTTCTACTCTCGACTTAAAGCGGAAACAAGATGGATTGAACGCCCTTCACCTCGCGGCCATAAGTGGCTTCGCTGGGATCGTGGATAAAATTTTGCAGGGAAATTGGGCAGTCAACGCAACCGATAATAGACAACAAACGGCACTACACATGGCATCCTTTTGCGGCAATGAAGATCTAGTGCATGTCTTAACCAAGCATGGAGCTGATCATGCTCTCGAGGACATCAGTGGGGAAACCGCTTTGTCCTTTGCAGTTTTCAAGGGCCACGGAAAGACTGCGAAGGTACTTATAGAAGCAAGTGCGGAGTTAAATGGCCAATATAAGCATTGCACCTCTCTACTTCATTTCGCAGTAGAATCTAATAGAATTATGGCTGTTAAGATTCTTTGCGACCTGAAAGCGGATCTCGAGGTCCGTGATGATTATGACAGGACTCCTCTTCATCAGGCGGCTAGTTCTGACCTCGTTGAAGCTATCAAGACGCTCGTGGTCTTTAAGGCGGATATTGACGCCCGAGATGAGGACCGACGGACTCCTCTTCATCTGGCGGCTTATCATAGCCATCTTGAAGCTATTCAGACGCTCGTGGCCCTTGGGGCGGATATGGAAGCTCAAGGTGAGGACTGCCAGACTCCTCTTCATCTAGTAGCTATGTTGGGGGATGTTGAAGTTATCGAGACGCTCGTGGACTTGAAGGCAGATATTAAAGCCCGAGATCAGGACCGCCGGACTCCTCTTCATCTGGCGGCTAATTATAGCAATCCTGAAGCTATCAAGGCGCTCAAGGCCCTTGGGGCGGA
>JGI24509J20081_1000352_pt1 | contig 24378 bp, 13 predicted proteins | sample LinPmetageLP29_FD_20081 | JGI IMG/M metagenome (IMG submission 20081) | reverse complement strand
TTTTTTTTTTTTTTTTTTTTTTTTTTTTTTTTTTTGCCTTGAGCACGCATTGAGCGCATTTGGATTTGGACTTTTATTACGACGGGTTCATGGTGCGAGCTCTCGGTGGACTTTAACGGGACTAGGACAGGGGTGGGGATCTGGGGCTCTCGAGATATTGGCATTCATCGGCGTGAGCACCCCACGGAACCTGCATGGCATTCGCGTCATCTTAGGAATGTCTCTAGACGTCTCGTCGGTTCTCTGCATCTGCATCGGACATGAGCAAGCGATGTCTCTTGCAGCATTTTTGGGTCGAAGAGCCGCTTATTATTTGTATTATTTGACTATTCCACCACCGAGTGGCTTTGCTTCTGGCTCTCTTCGACCCCGAGCGCATGGCGTCATTGCCCGGATATCACAGAGGTGTTCTTTTTGTTCTTTCTCTTTTTTGGTTCCTTTCAGCCTTGTGTTGTGCCTTTTGCTTGTGATACCAGATTACGATCACCTAACGACACGACCACCTATTTTCTGGCTCTGTATTTATCAATAACTCGACTTAATTTATTCCTTTCTCATGCATGGAACGATTTTTAATAGCCAAGGTAATTTTCAACAGCTAGAATATACAAAATACCGTGTGCATCGGATCTTCTAGAGATCGAACAATGGGCAGAGCAGGCTACTCGCGGAAGCGAACACAAAGTTTCCAATCTAACAATGAACAAGGCCTAGTCAAGGGACAACCCTAGAAGAAGCAAAGCGTGAATCCATATGGATCTATGAATCATCGGCCATAACCCTCGAGCCAAGAAGCTCAAGGGCAAGAAACGTTGTTTCCGGACCAGCTCGTGAATTTACTGGGACTACATACTATAAACAGCAAGGGTAAGATAAGAGAGCGTATAAGCGTTTTAGTTGATAGTAGGACCCCTAGGCTCCAGTTCGATCCCAATCCGACGTCACACATATGAAAAAGATAAAAGAAATTAGAGAAAAAAAGACGAAACCCAAAGTGGAAAGGGAAGTGTGAGTTGGCCACGACATCCGTCCAGTCATGGCGCTGCATATGGCGGTGAAGAAAGTCTAGAGGAAAAGAAGATTCCCCGCAACCCCACTTACAGGACTCAATGATCGACTGCTGGAATGAATATCCTGGTGGATACAGAGAAGGTGTTCCTAAAAATTAGTAGGTAGTAGGTTCTTGACTGTACGTGATAAGTGCAAAGTATCTGTTACCTCTAGCACTAGGCTGGGGAAGTCTGGACCACGGGCTTGTGTGTGACACATGCAACTCTGTTAACTAGTTAACTAGAGTGGATCAATAATTGATAGGCTGCGTAAAGAGGTGGGCAAAGCATCGGGTTCGCAATTTGGGGGGGAGAAGAGGGAAACCTGGTTTCGAGCTGGGTCCGAAGCAGCGAGGCTCAAGGAGGGGCGGATCGTTGATCGATTGAAGGGAAATTTGGGGCTATGACGGACATAACTCGAATGGGAATGGGTAAGTTGCCATTACGTGCGCGTCATAGTCGTGCCCGATGAGATGGGAGAAGAGGTAGATTGGGCGAGAGACGTAGTATCCCTGCGATTCCGAGCGAATGGAGGAATGGAGGAGGGTGGTGGCACAGTGTAATTCGGTGTCAACGGGACGTATTAATCTTGAGGTTAGGCTGAAATTCAAGGCAGTAAATGATTTAAGGCGTAGGTGCAGAGGCAGTTTGACTGGGCTTTTCAGGATAATCGGGTGCTCTTAACACTCGGAGTCAGCAGGGTATCTGGGACCAATGATGACGAGACTAATCCCATGGATTTTCCATGTCTTCTGTGGATCTCTCTTGTTCCGTAATTCATCCAGGGGCTTCTCTGCCTAGGCGTTTAGAGCGCTTGTGCTTGCTCCTAGCTTTCTAGCCTCGTCTTTTGAGCAATAGCCGCATCAAGGCTAAAAGATCGTCGGTGATTGCCTGGTCTTCCATGACCTGACCTGAACTGATCTTAGGTCACACTTGGGCGTGAAGATATGGGGGCCACAAGCCTCGGTTGGACTTCGCCGGTTTCTCCACGGTTCGGCCATGCAGTGATGTCCAACCTCTGATCTTCAGACCGTGCGACCCTACTCTGTTCTTGCTGCCTTGCTGCCTCTTTGAGTTTGAGGATACTTTGGATACTGCGTAAGACACGCTCCTCTTCATTTGAAAGAAATGGCTCGGACTAAAGTCTGTGAGCCGTAAGCCCATGGATTGATCTCCCGATACCGAGCATGTCCGCTCTTTTGATCACCCCGGGTGGACTGAAGGGGATTTGGGCAAAGGAACTAATCCACAATTAACATCTGAACTGGGCTCGGGTACCAGATCCTCTGGTAGAAGGGGTCACAAAAGTTGTAGGTCATACCGGTTCTTCTGTAGTTCGCACGCGACGCCTCCAACGAGCGGACCAATCTCGAGCCTCAAGCCAACATCCACAACCCCAGCCACCGAATTTTGGAGAAACGGGAACAATTGAGCGAGGAGGGGCGATAAGGAAAATGGAAAAAAATCAAAGAGGGGAGAAGTGGGAGAGAGGTCGGAGAATGGGAGGGTGTGGTCCATTTTTATACTTCAATCCATTCGGCTCCACTACACGTGCTCCATTCCCTTTCCCTCCTAGCCAAAGTGCAACTTGCCAACTTTCCAGAAACGTTTTCCAAGTTTTAGCTCGGACCCAGCAGACGGATCAGACGGACCGGACTGACCAAAGAGGTGTAGACGAAGGTCCAAGGGTGGAAGGACACGGGAGAGCGGAAGCCCTAGTGGAGGCATGGCTGGGCTCTCCGACCAGACATCGAAGGCTTCTCATCCGGAGCGGGGTCATGGCGGTTCAGAAGGCGAATCGGCGGAGAGCATCGGATCAGCAAATGCAGCCTAAGCTCGGGAATTGGGGGTTACAGACGGAGAGGGGGGCGAGTCCATGTTTCCATGTCCCTCCGGATGGTCCAATGGCTCCAGTCCAGGCCCTCCCAATCCTTGCCCATCCCTCCTTCGCCTCGTCACAAAAGTGCCCCCGCCGGATAGAAGACTCCCCGGTGAAGGTTATAAATTCCCTCGTCTGATCCGGTGGAACGGGGGTCCCTCCTTCTTCCTTTTCTATCTCGCTCGGCTCCTCCGTTTGCAAGCCCTAGCCTTAGCCTCCACCACTTCAGATATTTTATATTGCCCTCACCCATCTTGAGCAGTAGCCTTATCATCTTGCACATCATTGCTTCTCGCAAAGAACTCATCATCCCATCAATTCACAAAACCTCTCGTCGTCATGGCCACTCATCGCCACTACTATCAGCCCGCCGCTGCTATGCACATGCCCTCCAAGGCACCGGCGCCAGCCAGCTTGTACCCTGTGTCTCGGGTACCAGGCTCACCACCAGAATATTCTGATGCCAGCACCACTGCCGGCAGCCGTTCCTCTGGCGGGCTCACCTTCAGCTCCGCCAGCGGCGATTTCGACTCCAACTCGGCCTCATACTCCGGCGTTGATGTCGTGGGCGTTCTGAACAACCGCCTGCAGAACTCATTCGATCCAACACCATTGGACAGAGGCCTGGCAAAGCAGGCACAAACGTAAGTGTCCCGCGCAAGCACCATTCCCCCAATCGACTTGTAGTTCTCGCAAAGAGACCAAGCAGTCCCACGTCCCACCCAAACCAAACCATGAACGTTGCCAACAATTGCAATTAAAAATTAACGCGCTAACAAGACCGTACCTGAAACAGTTCCGGCCAGCTCAACGCAAAGCAGCAAGAGCTGCTAGAATTGCAAGCCCTAGCTCAGCGCCGTCTAAAGGGCGTGCGAGCCAACTTCAACGAAGGCCTCAAGACAGCTCGCGAGACCAAGCGAGATCTAGAATGGACTCAGAAGCGCGTCAGGTAAGAGAACCCCCAACAGCCCCCTTAGACCCAAGGGCATGGAGTTACAAGTTCCGCTCCGCTCCGCGCATGGGAGGATGAGATTGCCTCCGCTCCGCCGGGGTAGCGCTTGGCACGTGCACTGGGATCGACGGGGACAAGGCATGCAAGAAACAGAAGGCTAACTCAGGACCACCAATAGCGCACTGAAGGGCAAGGCTGAGAAGGCCCACCCGGACGAATACCGACGGGCCGCGCAGAAGTACACCTTTGACGAGTACTGATTCGATGGACCCCTGTAGTGTGTTTTGCTAAATCTAACGACTTGTGATGAACCGGACAAAACCGGGACTTTGGGAATCTGTGGGAATCTGGGCCGGGATGCTTTTCTTTTTCTGGGTTGCGATTGGCGTCTTTGATTTTTGTGTATAGCTCTTGCCCTATGTGCGTGGGACTTGCCAGGGTATATGCTAGTGTAGATACACTAGATGCGATAAATGGTACTTGTTTTACCTGTTTCAGTGTACGGTTGGTGCTTTCCAGCCAGTCAGTGCGCGTTGATATGCGATCTAGTTTGTATTGTTTCGTAGACACTTGCACTACCTAGGTAGCTAACCCTAGCTAGGGTTACCGTATGAGACAAAGGGCAGTCATAGGCTATGAGCTGCTCGATTGGGGACGTGAGTTTGCGTAGCTCGTATGCTAGACCTAGTGGGGCTGGATTGACTCAGAGTTTCTGATAACTAGCTTTGCTGGAACCCTTCTTTAGAAGGATTGGAGTCTCTTCAATGCCTTAATAACCAGGGATGTCGAATTTTTTGCTCTGGGGTTCCATAGCCGTGGATAGGAGACGTATCAATTTTTATTTGGCAGGTTTGCAGACCGCCCAGGATTACATTTGTCTACATTGGAAAAAGAAAAAGAATAGAGGTAGAAAGCAATGCAGGCAAGTCTGTCAATGGTAAAACGATTACATCTAAAGCAGATCCAATCTATACATATCACGAGAAGGCTTCCTCGATGGCTCGGTTGATCACTCGGACAAAGCGGCCCACCTTATCAACGTCTTGTTTGGCCGTCTCAATGCCAAGCAGAACCTTCTTGATACCAACACTGACCCGGCCATCGTCCGCCAGACCGCCGACTCCCTCAAGCGCCTGGGCAATCTCCCGTGCGTCGAAAGCGCCGGACTGCTCCATGACATAACGCAGCTCGCCAAAGGAACTAACATTGGGGACCATGATATCCGAGTTGAACGAGTTGTAGATGTCCAACTGCTTCATCAGAGCACGCTCAGTAGTCGTGGCCAAAACTAACAGGCGACGTCCATGCGTAGGTTGCTTCCTAAGGAAGACCATGAGGGCTTGCAGTACACTGTTGCTGAAGCGAGGACCGATGGGCACCCAGTCGATGATTCGCTCGATGTTGTCAACGACAACGATGCTAGTTTGACTCTTGTAGGCGCTGTCAAAGATACGACTGATGTGCTGAATCTTCGCTGGCTCACTGAAGCCAACCATGTCCTCAGGGCTGATCAACTTGATAAAGGGGAAGCCAGAGTCGATGGCAATTCGGGCAGCGAGGGCCGTCTTTCCACTTCCCGGGGGACCATGCAGTAGGACAGAGAAGAGTGGTGTAGCTTCAGCCTGACCAACCTGCTTGACAAACAATTCGCCTTCACGCATGATTTCCTTGATGACATTCGAGTAGTGAATCACGCCATACTGGATGCGGCTGGAAAGCTCCTCCTCCGAAACGCCAAATGCCGGTTTGACTTCGTCAAGCGCATGGTGGAAATCAGCTCGGTTGACCTTCATGTTGACCACGTCATCGTTGATGCTAGCCATCGTGCCGACCTTGACATGCCGAGAGAAAGCAAATGATGAGGCTGACTTGACCAGACCGGCGATCTCGGCACCCGAGAAGTTCTTGGTCAAGTGGGCAAGCTCTGCCAAGTCCACGTCATCCTCCATGACATTGTTTGTTCGCATCTTCTCTGTGTGAATCTTGAGAATCTGGCTTCGACCGTGCTCGTCAGGGAGCGAGATCTCCATGTGGACCTCAAGACGACCAGGACGCAGCAATGCCTCGTCGATCATATCCATTCGGTTGGTCATTCCGATCAACAGAATGTTGTTAAGCTGGTCAACACCGTCAAGCTTCGACAGAAGCTGGTTAACAACGCTGTCACCGACACCGGTACCACCACCAGCACCGCTCCCACGCTGCTTGCACACGGCGTCCAACTCATCAAAGATGATAATGTGCAGACCACTCTCGTCACCCTTCTCCTTGAACTCCTTTTCGGCATCTGCAAACATCTTTCGAATGTTCTCTTCCGACTGACCCACATACTTATTCAAGACCTCGGGGCCGTTGATAATCTTGGGCTCTCTGGCGTTGAGCATCTTTCCAATTTGGCGAGCAATCAACGTTTTACCAGTACCAGGGGGTCCGTAGAGCAAAAGCCCCTTGACGTGATGAATACCGAGTTTTTCAACGAGGCCTGGAGGGAAGATGCGAGACGCAAAAGCACGACGGAAAATTGTGCTAAACTCGGAGTCCAGACCACCGATTCCCATGTTTTCAAATTTGAAGCCGGGCTGAATGATCGAGTTTGCAGCAGGGCGACGGTTTGAAGGTTTGACGTTGATTCCGGACTGAGAATCCTTGAAGAAGTTCAGCTGTGTGTGGCGGGTGACAATTCCTCTCGCCAAAGGGTTCGTCTCAACTTCACCTGAGGAGAGGTCGGCCTTCTCCGAAGTCAGGTCCACCCGCTGGACAGTCTTGACATGCAGAAGGAGCGGAATGCTTCTGTGATCCATCAGGATTCTTTGTCCGGGGGCAAACAATTGGTTTTCGAAGTTCTGATCTTGTCAGTAAAACATCCGACTGCTGCCGTCAAGATCGACTTACCCTGATAACGGCATTCGCCAGTTCATCTTGGTCATACGGGGTCTCCACGCGCTTCTTGACGGACGCAAAGCTGACTTCGATATCCGCAGATCCCAAATAGGCCTGCCCACCTTGGCTGAACGGATCATACAGCTGTACTTTGACGGCATCTCTCATACCGATGTTCGCCCATGTCCGCTGAGGGTCGGACATACCAATAAGCCCCGGAGGGAGGCCCTCGAGAGGGCGGGCGGACAAGACGTAGAGGTCATTGATGAGAAGGAGAACGTCGCTACCATCTCGTGAAGGGGGAATATCCTGTGGGGACACAGCAACGCTTGGGAAAAAGTCAGCATTGATCGGGGACAAGCGAAAATAAATATACGTACAGGTTACCAAAGGTGTAGTTTTCGTTCGGGCTCTTGCTGGGGTTGAGCATCCAGCTCGGACCTCCGGCTGGCCGACCGGTCGGCGGCCGGGCAGGCATCTGTGAAGGTCTTCCCATTGATGGTGGCGGTGCTCCATATCCCCTTGTTACAATAGAAGCGTCAGTCATGGGTACATCCTGATCATCGCGGAAATCCCTAGTGCTGGTTACGGGGGCCAGGATGTTGTCATACCGTGCCGGTGCTTGGTTAGGGTTTGAGTATCCTTGCGCCGAGGGGTGTTGTCCCCCCGATGAGAATGGATTGGGGACTGAAGGGAGGTTGTGTCGATTGAACATGATTGATTCGTAGAGTGATGGCTTGGAAGTGGAGGGGGTGTAGGAGGTTGAAGGTGTTGCGCTGTCGCCACTCTGTCTTAACGGGAGTAGGCAGCGACGTAGATCAGACCAGATCGATGCGAGTAAGCGATATTGGGTCCAATGGGAGATACCGGGTTTCGGTGCCTTACTTGTCAAAGAGAGTTTGAATAATATGAAAGTTGAAGCTGGCAAGTTGTCAAGCTGGGGAACTCAGTTGCGCCGGGAACAGCGTCGGGCGGTGGGGGTTGTTATCGATAAGACAGCTCTGACCGAACTGCTTCATCCCTCAACTGCCGGTCCACGATGCCGCTGTAAGTCTACCTTTGCTCTGTTATAGATACTGCTACTGATATTGAATAGTCACCTTCTCGGCAAGAAATCATGGAACGTCTACAACCCAGAAAATATTGCCCGCGTCAAGCGCGACGAAGCACAGGCCAGGGCCCGCGAGGAGGAAGATGAGCGGCATATGCAAGAGGTCGACGCCGAGCGTCGAACCCAGATCTTGCGTGGAGAGCGTGTGCCTACACCTCCTCCGCCACCATCTGCTCGTGAATCGTCGGAAAAATCTCGACAGGTCAGAAGTTCTCCCGTCGACCTTGGGAGAACCCGCGTCAAGAGACGCCGCCTCGCTGGCGAGGATGATACGGACAGAGACATCAGAGTAGCCCGAGAGAATGCGGCCCAGGCTGTAGCAAAACGTGAAGAGCTGTCTGTGGCTTCTAAGCAGGACCGTAAGGATACACAGGTGCCCATCTTGGACAGTGCTGGCCACATCAACCTGTTCCCGGAGCGCCCAAACAGAAACGCTGAGAAGAACGCCGACGCCGAAGCCGAGGCGGCACGAAAGCGGCGTGGCTTTGAAGACCAGTATACAATGCGCTTCTCTAATGCGGCTGGGTTCAAGGAGACTGTTGGCCGCCAACCATGGTACTCGTCTGAGGGCCGAGCACCGGATGCAATGCCCGAGAAGAACGTGTGGGGCAGCGAAGACCCGAGGCGTAAGGATCGTGAGAAGGCTCGTATGGATGCGAATGATCCTCTTGCAGCTATGAAACGCGGTGTGCGACAGTTAAGAGCCACAGAGCAAGAACGAAAACGATGGAATCATGAGAAAAGAAAGGAGATTGAGGATCTCAAATCCGACCAGCGCTCGAGACACCACCAGCGGACACGTTCAAGATCCCACGATAGTCTTGATGGTTTCCGGCTCGACGCACCGGTAGTCAAGAACCGAAGTCCTGATGATAAAGACCATAGGAGTTCTCGCCCTCAGCATCGTCACCGGCACCGAGATCGAAGCCGAGAGTGCTCCCGTCGGGACCGTAGTCGGGAACGCTCACATCGGCGGTCATATCGCTCTTCAGATATTGCTCATCGGCATCGCCGTGATGATCTTCATGATGATCACAGGGGTTCAAGGAAGTCAGAATCAGGCACATTTTACGAGAGGCGTTGATTGCACTGCTAGTATTGATTATTATCGGCATTACAATTACAATACCTCTTGCTTTTCCATATGCAAGTTCCATTTCACCGGAGCTAGATTAAAAAGCTATATGCAGGTCCCAGGATTCTATTCCCCCCGAAAAGCCCACCTTGAAAAAAATAAATATAGAAACTAGACAAGGGATGTCAACGGTGTGGAGGTGCCAAGAGGGAAATGAAGAAGCCTGATCCGGGTCAGATGCGGGATTACGTAGGGCCGAGGCTGTGTGAAGTCCCCAAGGAAAGATGCATCCACAAGGCTGGAGTATGTATGTAGAGGGATGACGACGCTTGGACAGGATGGGAAAGGGTGACCCAGTCGAGTCCGTTGGTATGGCGATCTTACGCTTCGACCCATGGGCCCGATTATGTATTAAGCATACAAGGGACATGTAGGATGTGTAGATGTAGATGTGTAGGACGGGTGCAATGTATTATACAAGACATGGAATATGACTTCACTATGCGCTATACTGAGTACATACTTACGCCTCTCGTTATGTACTACATAGGGTCTAATTCTGTTGAACTTCATGTATCAACCGAACAACACAAATCTCGTCAGGGATTAGCGCAGTTTTCACAAATAGAAACAAACGTGGCGTGGGTGAGTGGGGCTATGTTTACTTGATTTGATTGGCCAAATCAGTATGTCCCCTTCCCTGCGCCTCTCAGTCAAGGGAGGCTGGTGTCGATTTTGTTACTTCCCAGTAACGAGGCTGTACATTTTAATTTTAATTTGAATTTTTGTCCCGTCTATGTCTACTCTATTGCCGATCATTCAAGAGATAAAACCATCATCCCTCTTCTGACTTTCTCCTCTCATCCATCATCCATCATCCATCATCCCCATTTCACCTTCCCTTCTCCCTAATATCCAGTCGCTCACCTACCACCATGGGGAAAGGCGGTCGCATCGCGTGTATCTTCACGCCTTACGTGCTTACGATCGCATCTCTGATCTGTATTATTTTCGTCGGACTGGGCTGCACCAAGGCCGGTTCCAGCACGTTGAATAACTTGTACTTCATTCGGGTATGTTTTTGCATGACTCCCACTTTCCTTTCACCAAGATTGCGCTGCTAACAATCGGGCTCCGCATAGATCGACATCCAGAACATTACCAGTGCCGGGTCCAAAACAACAGCAGAAATCGAGAATATTCTCAATGAGCACGGAATTACCAGTGTCAGCTCGAGCGAGGTGTCGGACGTCCTGGGCAAACTCCAGGATGACAGCACCCTGAAGGACTTCTACTCGATCGGTCTCTGGGGTTACTGTGATGGAGATATCTCCAACGGCAAGTACACCACCGACACATGCTCGAAGCCCAAGAGCGAGTACTACTTCGACCCGCTCAAAGTTTGGGGTCTGGACAACGATGCTGTGAAGGATGAGCTTCCCGACGACTACACCAAGGTCATGAATATCTACAAGGCTGTTTCCAAGTGGATGTTTATCGCCTACATTATCGCCTTCGTCACCACCGTCGTGGAGATCCTAGTCGGCGTATTCGCCATCTGCAGCCGCTGGGGCAGCTGTGTCACCACCTTGTTCGCCGTCCTCGCCTTCCTATTCACCACTGCCGCCTCCGTGACCGCGACCGTCCTCTTCTCCGTCATGAAGTCGAGTGCCGGCCACCTTCTCGATGCCTACGGCATGACCTTCTCCATGGGCACGAACATGTACGCCGCCACCTGGCTCGCGGTCGTCTTCTCACTTGCCGGTACCCTCTTCTGGCTCTTCAGCGTGTGCTGCTGCTCCGGCCGCTCTCCTTACAACCACAGGGGCCGTGAGCGCCACCGCGGCGGCATCACCGCCGAAAAGGCACCCTACACCTACGAGCCCCTCGGCGCTGGTGCCGTTCCCTACGGTCACCATCAGAGTACCTCGTACCCTCCTCCCGCTGCCAACGAGTATCCCATGACCAACACCCACCACAATGGTCGCGTCAATGCCTATGAGCCCTTCCGTCACGTCTAAGCAACGACCTTGGAAAAACCTTTCATTGTACCCAAATTCATGAAGCGTTCTTAGACTGGGGATACCATGGCGTTTGTTTTACATGCCGTTACGGGCTTTGCTTCTACATATTTTCTGCATGTGCCTTAGCGACACTTTTTTTTCCCTTTTTGACGACTCTAATGCTTGGAAACCAGCGAGAACCGTCGCCGAAGGAACCAATTTTTCGTATATGTTCTTATCATGCCCGTCCTCCGAGGAAATGACTTACTGCAAATCGCCTTGAATAAAAATATGAATACCCTCAAGATCTCCATTTTGTCCTCGAGTCGTAGAAAATTGAACACATCCATCTAGTTTTGCTAGCGGGAGCCTACGCAGGTGGGCAATAGAATACAAGGATCCCCTGTTGCCGTCAATTCGAGGAAATGCTCCGTGTGGCTGGGGTCCTAACGACTTACGCTAAAATGACGAGGGGGCTGACCGTCAGCTGTCGATCTCAATCTTCGGGTTTATACCTGTTGGGACTACTGCTGATAAGCTGGATCGATGTTGACAGGTGGGGTATTGTAAATTCATTATCTGTAAAATGCCGTGGTAACAGTTGATAGATGATAGTATACATGAAAATCATACAAAGACGAGTAGTGAACCTCGAAAAAGCGAGTCTGACTATGGAAAAGGAAGAGACGGAGAAGAGAAAACACAACATCTCTCAATCACGGTGAATGGCACGGCGGATCACGCCCTTGTCATCAAGGAGCATTTTGGCTCCTCCCCGCCGAAGACGTTCACTTCGGACATTCTGATCGGCCTCAGCATAGCGCTTGAAAGGCGTATTAGGGTCATCAGACCACACGGGGTATTTGGGACGTATATGCCGCAGCGAGACGAACCAGTTCTCATCCTCGCTTTCTGCGTCAGGAGACGCTGGATGGGCGTCTACTTGTGATGGAGAGGCTGGTGCGGCCGAGACGAAGCTGTCGTCACCGAGCTCGACGCTGGCCGTTTCATGGTAGTCATCTTCCAAATGTGTTTCTTCCATATCGGTCTCCTCGACTTCGCCTATGCTGATGACATCGTCATTTCCCGCGTCGTGACCAGTGTCTGGGGGTTGTTCGAAACTCGAACTCGAATCGAGACTGGAAAGGGAGGGCTTGATGTCCCTTGAGTCGTCGATGTCCGTGGAGTACGCTGGGACATATTCCACTCCATTATAGTCGTCGCCCGGTCCTTCTATCTTGATAGAGACAGAGGAGGATCGCGAAGAGGAGGATTCCGAAGAGGAGGTGAAGTCGGCATGGTCCGCAACAGGAGGACTATTGTGAGCGATTTCTTCTATGAAGTGGCCGTGCAAGTCTGAGGGACACCTCGGCAGACTTGTCGCTAACGAAAATATCATGCCTTCGTCTTGAGCATCAGGCGGGTCTGGTTGCGCTTGGCCGCTGGCGATCAAGGGCGCCAACTCAGCCGGGATGAATTGGGACGCTGCAAGCTCGATACCGTGGGCTGTCAGGCTGCGTTTCCTGTGCACCGGGTGTGTGAAGTTCAGAAGGAAGTATTCTTCGTAGCTCAGCGTCTCCGAATCCTGAGACACACGGTCCTTAATGTGAGAGGAATATTGCTGGAGGTGCATGATGATAAAATCGTCCCATAGGAATGACCGCTGGAGCTGTCCCCCAGCTCGAACGGCCTGAAGTCTAGAGCACAACTCGATGAAGTGATCAAAGTTCCCAGTATAAGCTGAGTAGTCGACACAAAATCTTTTGTACACTTCCTTGGCCTGGGCAACCTTCTCTGGATTCGCAATATGTGCCAAACGCCGGGCCACAAGAGCAGCGCTTTGCGTGTTTTGCGTGTTCAACGAACTTTGGCTGACACCTTCATTTTCACGTGATGAGCTACTTTGGCTTCTTGATGGAGAACACTCCTGGTCTGAGGCTGCAGCGTTGGAATGGCTTGTTGGATAGGAACATACGGGCCCATCCTGTGAGAAAGATCCTGCCATTGACGCCTGAGTTTGTTCATTGAACTGCATTGAAGCAGGCTCGTGAGAGCTCGCAAACGGCAAAGATGAGGGCTCAGCCACCGCCTGTTGGCCTGACAAGGAGAAATCTTGGTGGCGATGAGCTGGACCTGAGGAATCGAGCACGATCTCTTGGGATTGAGTAGCATTCTGCGATGGCACATTCATGCTGCTGAGTTGGGTCTGAGTCCCCTCCACATCTACCCGAGGCGACACATCGCCTGAAGGATGAGAGGATAAATTCGGTCCTTCATTTGATGACTGACTTTTTTCATAGCTTCCATGATAAGGATAAGTGTTGAGGACTCGTGATGGCGAGGAGGTTTTGTTAGCCTGAGACGAAGGTAACTGCTTGTGGGAGGGTCTGAGTTCGGTTGCATTTGGGTTCAGGTTATTGCCATGTAGTCGACTACTGTGAGTCGCAGGAGTCTCCGCAACTTGGACATGATTCCCGCTCACTCCTGGAAGCGAAGACCCTGAGCTTGTCACTTCCTGCTGGCCCTGAGTGCTTTGCGTCGGTTCTGGCCAGCTTTCGCCAAGTCCCAAAGGCACGGAAGTGTCCATCATCGACTCGTCACTTTCGTCTCCCACATCATCGTCGTTAGGTGCAATGGCAGACTCTAAACCGCTGGAATGTGCGGGGGATTTCTTCGATGACTCCGGACCCTGGTTTGATGCTTCAGTTTGAAGTGTTTGGGGAGGTTTCCATTTGCCCACATCCGCATCGAGTTCATTTAGAGAAGCTTGGGCTGAGGGCAGGACCTTGTCGGAAAGTGCGTCTTCATCCTCGAGCGGCCGGGCAATTTCGGCTGCCGATGCCTGGGGGTCACTGTGAAATGACCCATGACGTTCTGTTTGAGACTGAGGTACCTTGCCAAGGCCAGTTGTATCGCCCGGAGAATTATGGCCCTTCATTTGGCTAGCAGTATGCTTTCCAGCACACAAAGCTGTCTTAACGCCGATAAAGCTTGGTTGCCTCACGGGGCTGCTATCTGCTGGGAGGCGACTCTCGAAAGTATGTTGCTCAGGACTTGGGTCCCAATCAATCGGAGCCCCTTCAGACTCAGAGTCCTCATGATCAGAAGAGACGGCGGTACCTTGCGTTGGAGTAGGGGGTCGGTCTGGTATAGATTTGGCTTCTTCTGCTTGTTGATGTCTGCGCTGCGCAATACTGTTCCATTGTCTCAAAAGCGAAGGCGGCACATGCCCTTGAGGCATTGGCTCATTTGGCATGGGCGGGATCCAAAGGCTTTTTTCGAGCAGTTGCGCTTGATCTTTCGGAATAACGACCTCGCTGGACGGTATCGTTTCAAGCCTTTCCCACGGATTCGCCCTGATTGGCCAGGATGAACGAACTGGAGCAGGATCTGCGTTGAGGCTCTGGGCCTCGGCATGAGGTGTGCTAAGTTTTCGTGCCATTGTCTCTCCAGCATCGGTCGCTTCTCTCGGGTTTGCACGGGCAGCCTCGACTCGCTGTCTTTTCTTCGATGGGGAGTCAGTTTTTGACTCTTCACGTGCCTCCTCATCGCAAGATGGCTGTGACTGTATCTCCAGACTCTCACGCTGTCGTTTTCGGGAGTATGATATTTCCATCTCATACGGTGGCTTACTAGCGATGTGGTTTGTGGTCAAGGGATCATCAGCAATCTGATTGCTTTCGTGAACCGCTGTGTCGGCAAAGCCAACTTGTGGAATCTGCGATGACAGGGAATCTGCATTTCCACCATCGCCAAAAGCTGAGCCACTTGGAATCCGCTGAGAGGAGACATTCATCGGCTCGGATGTCAGAATCTCGGAGTACGTATTGTCATCCTTCTCGTTTCTGATCTGTGATGAAAAAGAGCTCCCTTGCCGGCTACAAATTGTCACTGGAGCTAACGGCGTGGGCTGCTGAGAACTATTCGCATCTCGATCACCGCCACTTGTCACTTGAGGAGAGCCTTTGTTAGCAGAGGCCTCGATATGATTTTGCCGCAAAGAGCCTCGCAAAGAATTAGTGAGGTTTGGACGAGATGAAGGCTTGAGCTGATGGAGAAGCTCAGTCGGCGCACGCAAGAGAGAGTGACCCGGTCTGGAAAAGCGATCCGGCGTACCATGTTCATCCCTAGGAATTTGGGAGAATAATTGTTGCGAATTCACAGGATCCACGGGACTGCTCTGGTGTTCTTCTGACCGGAATTGGCTATGCAAGCCATAGGCCTTAGATCCGGGTGCCGGCGACCTTGGTCCGTTCGATTTGGAAAGTTTCGGAGGTTTCATGGCCTTCTGGCGTGCTCTCTCCAGGACGGATTTCAGACTTTTCTCCTTCTTCAGTTTCTTGACAGGCACATATTTGATCGGTCCTTTATGCCAGTCGATGCGAAAGCGGTTGACGTAAAGTCGCACATCGGCGGTTGAGTAATCGGTTGAGTAACGGAAGACGAGACGAAAGTCCAGAAGCTTCATACGATGCTTTTTGGGCCCGTCTGTCGGTTGTAGGCCCTCGGATTCAATTTTGAACATAGCAAGTGCATCTTGGGATATGGTTGCATCGATTTGATTGTTTGAATCCATCAAAACTGCGGTATCAGAGAGTGAGCCCAGGCCCCACTAATCGACACAGAAGCGTTAGTGATCTTTTGGATCTAAAATTGGCCAGAAACCATATACCTCTGCCACAATGACTGCAGCACTGAATCCTTGGACATTGAAGCGCAGGCAGGCCCCGTCATCCTCCACTTCAATAGAGCTCTGCGGAGACTCGCCCAGGTAGAAGGACAAGCACACACCCACGACCTGCGCGATCCAAGGGCATACTGAGCTCATTATGAAGATCCTGCACGGTCACAGACAAGGCAATTCCATGCCATCATTCTTCGAAAGAAAAAAAGCAGGCAGCGATCCCAGCAGCGACCTGTCAACTCTCGCAAAGTCAAGATCTCAAGGAAACGCGCGATAAACGATGCGATAAGAAAAAGTCGCGACAGAACGCGCTTGCTGACTCAGCCCCACCACGTCATTGCAAGGTGCTCGTGTGGAGAAAGTGACAAGGCAATCAGCTCTTTCTTTATCTTCCTTTCCCTTCTGACTCTAACTGAGATCCGAGCCGGAGTCTTCTCACTATCTTCGCCGCGAATGACTCGGCTACTACGAGCACCTACGCCCTTTGTAGGGATGATCTACAAGCTCTCGGCCTGACCGCAACATGTCCGCATCCATGGACCAAAAGTCGCATGGGACCTCGAGCCCCTCCGCGTCAACCACATCTCTTTCACTTGGACGGCGCGGGTCCAGGTCATCTCTAGCGACGAACCAGGCCGATCGAGGAAGCATGAATGCAGCTCTGGATCAGATTCACACTGCGGCCTACCAGTCCGACTCGCTGACGCATTTCAACGACTTCACCAGCCCCCCGGCCCCGGCCCCTGCATCGGATGATAAATGCCTCTCGGAAGAACTGCAGGGAGGACTCAGTGGATTGTATAGCCGTTTCAGAACCTCGGTGGGCGGGGTGAGGGACATCGTCGGTGGTGGGGTAAAGTCAGTGAACAGAAGTGCTGCGGAGACTCCTGCTGTTAAGAGCCCACCACCAGAGCGCTCGATAACCAAGTCTGCTTCGGATCTGACAACTGGCTCTGCGGATCATCGCCATCCACCGTCGCATCCCAACTCATCACCAAGCTCACGGCTACATTCACCCGCCGTGGCGAATTTTCACCTTGCTCAGGATGCCGCGGTGCAGTCAACCACCGGAAAAAGCTCCAAGATATCTTCTAAGAGTCCGAGCGTATCTTCCAAAATGTCGATTTCTCCGTCTCCAGGGATCAAATCCACCATCGCTCCCCTGACAAAACCCGCCGGTGGCCCTATGGCAGCGGATCCAGCGATCACCCAACTTCATGTGAACGCCGTGAATACAAGTCGACCTTCTAGGAGCAGCTCTATCAATGTCCCTACGCCGGGTTTGAAGAGTGCGGACTCGGCCAGTATTGGCAGTAACGACGTGCCGATTGACACATCCATGAGCCAATCATCTTCCGTGCTGAGCCAGAAATTATCCCATTCGCCGGTGTTGTCCCCAAAGACTCATGAGAGTAATCTTGGGGATCATGGCTCTCTGGAGGCTAGCGGAACACTGCCCCCAGCGGATGGTTCAGTCTCCGAGGATCGGCGGCGAAAATCGTCATCTACAGATCATTCTAGACCCTCAGATAATATGTCCCAGTCGGCAATGTCGCGAAGCTCAAAACATACAGAGCCTGCCCAAGACTTAACATCCCAGCGTCGGGAAAGCAGATCGAATTCAAGCATGTCTTTCGTACAAGATGAATCTACCGTGCCGACACCTGCATCGAACCGTCACCCAAAAGCAACTGCCGGTGGAGAAAGCTCATCGCCTGCGGGCTCAGCTCTGGACAGTAAAGCCCCGGCTAATCACAATAAAGTAGAAACCAGTGAAATATCGAAGTTTCCTGCTTTGGCAACATCCTTCGATAAATCGATCCCGTCGGCTACAAGAGGGCGATTGCCTGGCTACGTGATGTCTAGAGCATCCACGGCTGAGACAATGACTTCAGTGTCTTCTTTGCCACCACTATATACAGCTGGTCCACGGGATACTGGACCTATTCAACAGGACAATCAGCAGCCCTTTGCGACAAGCGAGAGTGGCGTTGCACAGCTGCGAAGTAGACTACTTAGCAGGGATTTTTGGATGCGCGATGAAAACGCTAAGGATTGCTTTCACTGCGGAGAGCCCTTCACTACATTTCGCCGAAAGCATCATTGCCGCACCTGTGGCCAAATTTTTGATTCCAGATGCACGCTTCTCATACCAGGAACACGCTTTGGTCAGCCTGGCTCCATCCGTGTTTGCAAGCCCTGTGAGGCTATGATCAATGCGCACGACGAGGATTCCTCCGAATTCTCTGATAGCGAACAGAGTCCCGTTGCTATGAATTCCCGGGTATCTGAGCCTAGCCCGGGAAGCAACCGTGCTCGACCGTCTGCGGATGATGACGATACTGCATCGGTCATGTCTCAGTCAATTGATCAAGTTCTCAGAACCCCAACTATGGCCATTCCGGCCACTCGGCGCGCGGGTGAGGGGCACAATCGACGATCGGCTGTTCTTGAAATCAACTCCGACCGCCCTTTGACCAGGCCAACTTCATCGCGCTCTTTGAGATCATCATTGGGAACTAGGGCGCACTCCGTGAGCCACAAACGCCATGGTTCTCGCCAGCAGCAATATATTCGGAGCTTCAAGCCCTATCATGAAGATCGGGCGCCGTTCCAGCGCCGCAATGCTGATGAGTTCAGCGTTGAATCCAGACTTCCTGCCTTTCACAGAGACAACATTATTGACCCAGACCTGGCTCAGTATCTTTCGGATGATGCATCAAGTGGTGATGAACAGCCTAGTCTCATGGCTGTGGTATCTGAGAACAACCTATCTAAAAGTGGCGGAGACCATGATAGGGCCACTTTCGGTGGATTTCTGGCCGCCATGAAAAAGGGCAGATCTGCTTTTGGAGATCGAAGTGCCCCGAGCATCAATCAATCTGGACGCGATGCAGACGAAGCAAGTATCAGTAGCTCAAGGGCGGTAAACCTGCCTCGTTCTTCCCGCCGTCGGAATCTGAGTGTCGCCAGTAGCATACATGTTCGTCAATCTCCGAGGGCCTCGAAAGAAAGCATGTTTCCCCCTGATATACCACTCCCAGGGGCTCCCTTTCCTGTCAGCTTGAAAGACAGTGGTTTCAAGATGACCAGAAGCTCATCGATGCGAGGCTCTGGTGCGCCACCGGTTGAGCTCAACAAAGCTAGCCTGGAGCATGTGCGAAGGCTTTTGCGACAGCTTCTAGCGGAATCATCTGTGCCGTACGGTGAGAGTTGGGAAAATGCTCTCCTTCCAGTCCTTTTGAAAGCGGCGGATGAGGTGAACCCAGATGTCCAGCATGGTGACGATATGGATGTTCGTCACTATGTTAAAATTAAGAAGATTCCTGGCGGCAAGCCCGGTGACACGTCTTATGTTTCGGGGTTGGTTTTCACCAAGAACTTGGCTCTGAAAAGCATGCCTAGAAGTATTCCACGGCCCAACATCTTGATCATTACATTTCCCCTTGAATATGCTCGCCAGCAACACCATTTCATGAGCCTGGAGCCTGTAATTCGACAAGAGCGAGAATTCCTGGAAAATCTCGTAACTCGAATCGCAGCTCTCCAGCCAAATCTACTGCTTGTGGAGAAACATGTCTCTGGCTTGGCTCTCCACCTTCTGGAAAAAGCCCGCATCGCGACTGCGCACAACGTGAAACCATCTGTTCTTGAAGCCGTGTCAAGGTGTACCCATACTCGGATTGTCACATCCATGGACAAACTTTTGAGCCCTGCTCCGCATAGCGATTGCGGCAGTTTTGATGTGAAGACGTATGTGTATAATGGCCGCAAAAAGACCTACATGTACATTTCTGGATGCCGGAAAGAGCTCGGATGCACAATTGTACTGCGTGGCGGCAACGAAGAAGTCCTTGGGAAGGTGAAGGAGATCACCGAATTCATGATCTATGTCGTGTATAGCCTGCGACTTGAGACATGCCTGATGCGGGATGAATTTGCGAAGCTGCCGACAGCATCGACTGATGATTCGAAGACGGCGTCCGGCGGCATTGAGAATCGAGTTGCTGTCAACGAGAGCAACGGAAGTCCAACGGAACCAAAAAACCAAGGCGACAGGCCAACTCAGGATTCAATCAGTAAACCAGTGACAACTGAGATCACGGAAATCCCAGATGATGTTCCTATGCCAACATACTTCGACGACATGGTTCAGGCTTATCAAACAAAACTTCTCTCTGCATCACCGTTTGTAAAATTTGAACCACCATACCTTCTCATGCGTGTGAGAGAGATAGGTCGCAGACTGGCCTACTTGAAACGCCTGCGTGACCAATATGGATTATCCGAACAAAGCATAGACGAGAAGACCAAACCGCAGAAGTTCACTCTCATCACCCCTGAAATGGTCCACGAATCTCCTCACGACGCTTCGCCCAAGGTCAAAGAGGTGCTTCGCGCAGCCCATGACGCCGAATATGACAGAACACTCTACCATTACCAAACGCAGAAACGGCAGTGGGAGGCCTACGTCGCCGGTAATCATGACATGTTTGATCCCTACGCCCACCAGAACATTGTTGTCCTCTTCAGCCTTGTGTGCGCCACAACATCAATCCCCTGCTCTGGTCCCGATATATTTGCTCTCGAGTTCTACAATGAGCACGCCGGCGATACAGTATTTGAGCCGGATTGTCCATTGGGGCAGTATGTCCAGGAGCTTTGCGTTGGAGTGAATGATGTCTGCACCGCCAATGGCTGCGAAAAGCGGATGTTTGAGCATCACCGCCAATACGTCCATGGAGAGGCGCAGCTCAGCATCGTGGTTCAGCCCTACCCTTCCAAGATACGCGGGTTGCAAGACACGATACTCATGTGGAGTTGCTGCAAGATTTGCGGCAATGAGACCCAAGTCACACCGATGTCGGAGAGTGCATATAAATACTCATTTGCCAAGTACCTGGAAATTACTTTCTGGGGTAGGAATCTGCATGCGCGTGCGGGGGTCTGTCCCCATGATCTCCAGCGGGATCATCTCCGCTACTTTGGCTACAAGGATCAGGCTGTCCTCATTCAGTATGATACTATACATCTTCTTGAAATTATCGTTCCGCGACCTCGAGTCACCTGGAAGGTGGATAATGATCTGAAGCTGCGAAATGAAGTCTTCAAGCGCACTGAGTCGCGCCTCAACAAGTTCATGATGTCTGTCGTTGCACGTTTGAAAAGCATTAATGTCGACAGCGTTATGCCAGAGCTGCTGGATAAATCTAAGAAGGAGATTGAACGTTTGATCAATAGAGCTAACGAGGACCAAGCTGCTTTGATTCGCCAATTGCAGGAGAAGTACAGCAGCTCTCGCTACTGGGAGGTCATACCGCTCAATGAGGTTCTTCGTGCCGTTCAAGAGAAGGTAGTTGAATGGGACACCACCTTTGCCGATTTCGAACAGAATTTCTTCCCGTCGGAGAAGGATATCAAACGGCTAGCAACTCTGCAACTGAAGAAAATCTTCCTTGACAAGGATGCAACATCTGTGACGACGGATGAATCCTCGCAAACTCCAATTGATGTAGAGGACGAAACGACTCAGATGGCTGAAAAACCACGGATGCTGCGGCGCATGACCATTTCTCCGGAAAAGGCAAAGGACGTTCTTGTGTCGGTTGTTGAAGAACACACTGGCAAAAAGTACCGAGGGACAACACAGGAAGACATCGCATTGCCACCATTGCCTACCTCTCCCACTGAAACATCTCTGGCTGTGGATGCTGTCAACGGCAAACGATCCTCTCCACAAGACGAAGTCGTCGCGCAGGAGGAGGTCCGACATCTTGATTTGGCTGTTCCTTCTGGACAGTCCGAACCGACGCCCATCGACTCAATCTCCCCGCCGACTCGAACATGGTCTAACATGGATGCACCAATGACTGTTGGTGTAGCCGGCGGTGAAATAAATCCACTGGAATTATCCCCGACAACGGCCGAATCCTCGAAAGACAGCGAGTTAAAAACGAAGGAAGAGAGTGTCACCGGGGTGCCGACTACCCCTCCAAGTCGACCTTCCGCGATTCCAAGACTTACTGAAGGGGCCTTTCGACGTTCCGGCAAGGCACGTTCTCCTCCCCTAGTACGTGCACAGTCTCAGCCGGCGCATATCCTTCGGGAAAGATCACTCTCTGGCTTGAAACTTGGCTCATCGCCTTCAAATGAGCCGGAGACTCCTCGGTTGAACTCGTTCAAGACGACGGAGAAGAAATTCACGGATCGCATCGGATTGAGCGCTCTCAAAAATGGACGATTTGCCCCCGGGCATTCTCTCATCCCACGATCTGCTCCTAATAAGCATGGCAGTTCTCATGTTTCTAATCTTGCGAGGCATTTTGAGCAACTGAGCCGTGAATTCGAGAAGGAAAGACAACGCGAAAGACGGCAACGCGCTGCTCGAAGCACGCATTCGCGTGCATTTCCCCATGCTTCTTCGAAGCCCATAGTTGAGGTCTATCGAAATGTCAAAGAAGCTGTTGAGGAGCGAGAACCTCCTGTTGATGGGGAAGAGTCTGTTTCAATAGTACCTCAGATTCCAACAGATGTGTCGGGCGGAAGAAGTGACGACTTCCGCGATCAGCTCGGCCATCAACAATCGGAAGCCATACCTCAAGGGGAGATGGTGGAGTATTTTGAGCCAGAGCCTGTTCTTCGATCTGACTCGCAATTAATGTCTGAAGCTGAAGCGGATGAAGGTCCTAGCGATGAAGAGCGAAACGCAGGTGAGGAGTTGCATCCAGTGGATTCGCAGGAAGAGGTCAAGTTACCTGAAGACGACTCAATTGAATTCAAGGACCTCGCAAAGCATGACCGTACATGGCTTCTGAACATTCTGAAGAACTTCTGGTCCGAACGGTCTGCGAGTGGATGGCCAGCTCTCGAGTATCCTCTCAGTTTGTATGATCATGTCTTTGCGGACTGCGATATTATCGTGAGAGAGGACGAGCCTAGCTCTCTGATTGCTTTTGCGTTGGACTCGTCCGACTACAAGGAAAAGTTGGCAAGCATTCAACAGCGATTTGATGAGATAGAGGAGCAGCCGGAGACCAACGGTGGTAAACCGGAAGATGCCAAAGAGGCTCGTGTCGAACATGCTCTCTTGCGGGAGACTGGCACACATCTCAAGTATCAATTTCAGGAGGGTCAGGCAAGGATGCTGTGCAAAGTATTCTACGCTGAACAATTCGACGCATTGCGCATAAAGTGCGGCGTTGCTGATCGAATCGTGGAATCGCTTTCCCGTTGCGCGAAATGGGATTCCAAAGGTGGTAAAACAAGGTCAATCTTCCTGAAGACCCTGGACGATCGCTTTATTCTCAAATCACTGTCCCCGGTCGAGACCCAAGCTTTCCTCAAATTCGCTCCGGCTTATTTCCAGATCATGTCGGAGGCCTTGTTCCACGAGCTGCCGTCCGCCATCGCCAAGATGTTTGGTTTCTACCAGGTCATCATCAAGAACCCGGCTACTGGGATTGAGTTCAATTGGTTCCTATTGTTAATGGAGAACCTCTTTTACGATCGAGCTCCTAACCGGATCTTCGACCTGAAAGGCTCAATGCGCAACCGCAAGGTTGAAAGCACCGGCGAGCGTGACGAAGTCCTGCTGGACGAGAATATGGTAGATTTCATCTACGAGTCGCCACTATTCGCACGAGAGCACTCCAAGAAACTGCTCGGTCAAAGCGTGTGGAACGATACTCTTTTCCTGGCCCGCCAGGACGTGATGGACTACTCGCTCATGGTTGCGATTGACGAGAAACGGAGCGAGCTCGTGGTAGGAATCATCGACTGCATTCGCACATACACCTGGGACAAGAAGCTTGAGTCCTGGATCAAAGACCGCGGCTTTGCTGGCGGTAACCGCAATCGCCCGACGGTGACCAGTCCCAGGGAGTACAAGAGCCGATTCCGTGAGGCGATGGCACGATACGTCCTTCAAGCCCCGAGGTCAGTAAAGCCGTCCCTTACAGACTTCCCAGGTAAATGCTGACCCAAGTAGCTGCTGGCACCAATTCCAGCCGATGTATCGATACCTCCAGGGCGAGAACCAGGTATCCCAAGTCACAGGCCTGGATGCCGTTGATAGAACTGTGGAAGCCGGTACTTCCCAGTGATGGAAAATGCAATTCATGACACGAAGCTAGAAGCACATGATCAATCTTTTTGTTTTATGAATGATGACTTGATGAAACCGCATTGATGCCCCTGCATCGCATGGAGAGTCCGAGACATTGTACACAACTACTGTCCACGGGGTCTTGCCGGGTGCGAATTCCTAGCGAAGACATCTATTTTCTTATATATTTATATTCTCATATTTCTCTGCTTCAATTGAGTTCTCTATGCGCTATGTACATTGGTTACTAGTTCACCACCGGCATAGATTGCATCCTAAAGCTGAACATCAATGATTCACTACTTCATGTATGCCTCAGGCCGAAACCCGGGTCAAGGGATCAAAAGAATCAGAGATCCCGAACCCTTCGGTAGAAACCGGAAGCCGATGGAGCTGCCGAAATTACCTTTAGCCATTGTGAGAAACTTTTGGCAAAGGAAATAACAAACTCTTTCCAATTCTCAAATGCGATGACATTCTCATTTTCTATTTCATTGCGGTTGCCCGGCGCATCTTGGCTGCAGAGTACAGGTATGCAATGCCGGGCACATGGAGCCTCGGTCTAGGCGCGCGTTTTCGTGACTCCCCCGCATTGTCTGTTTCTGTTCCGACTGAGTTCCTCCTTTTTCTTTTTTTTTTTT
>JGI24509J20081_1000346_pt1 | contig 24814 bp, 28 predicted proteins | sample LinPmetageLP29_FD_20081 | JGI IMG/M metagenome (IMG submission 20081) | reverse complement strand
GTTAGAAGGTGAAAACCTGATTGCTAATTTTTGAAAATTTAGCCGGCAGAAAATATTCTATATCTGATGTGGCCTACTGGCCGCTATTTCCGCCCGTAGTCTTCTTAAATACGGAGATAATCGGCTCTAAGCGTAGGCAAGCTTGGAAATAGCAACTCCAATTTAAAGTGACCGTGAAAGGGACGGATATACCGAAAGATATGCCGTACCGCCGGCAATCATGATAGGGTGGGTAGTACTCTGGACTGTTTACTGTGCGAAGATGCTGCTTTCTGACAATGGCTAGTCTCATTTATACATCTAAACTAAGTATAATGCCAAAGATCTAATGGCCAACACAGAGGCACAGTGTCGATATCTACAGGTCTTGGACTATCTAGCTACCCAGCTTGAGCCTACAGCAGCTATTTATATCCAACAAGAAGACTTGTTTTGGAATATTATAAACAGATGTAGCGATGGCTTCAAACCCAAGCCAAGAGGACAGAGGAAATTATCCATTTGGTGCTTGATGAACAGCAAACAGGGGAACCTTAGAAGAGACATTGATCTATACGCAGTGACCTATGTTGAAACAGCGGAGTAGATAGTGAGCAGTGTCACAAGTGACAGCGTGCACTAGTGCAATCATGTAACAGAAACCAAGATTAAAAGGATTAAGGTTCCATGTCTTTACGAGTAGGCATAGTTAGTTCAGCCAAGGCGTGAAACCCGCGGAGATTAAGGCAAAGGCTTGGCGTCACCTGGCGGGGAAAGCTATGCGATTGCCCACTCTCCACCTCGCGCTTCCTGACCCTTCCACTCCTTTGACACCGGTCATGTTTGGCCACTGATTGACTTGTATTCACCTGGCTTAGAAGCCCCCTTTACAGTCATGGACTACGAACCGCCCGAGGACGCCATCAACAACTTTGTCAGCTTTACCAGCACGACGCGCGAGCAAGCTATCAGCTTCCTGAAGGTCCCGAATGCCTTCAACTCTTTCAGGGGATAATGACTGACACTTTTTTGTCGCAGGCCAATAATCTCGACTCACAGAAAGCGATCAACGCCTATTTTGAAGACCCGACAGGCCCCCATACAAATGTGAAAACTCGGTGATGCGCGGGCTCGGAGTTCTGGACTTGAAGCTGACTAGCTCTTTCGAATGTAGACATCGAGCTTCTACAATGAGAACATTGTACCTTGTATGGCTTTTCTAATTATCCGCGCACTCCAGTGACTGACATACTCGGTTTCAGTTGGCCAGGAAGACAGTGCGCCTCGAGTACCCGCAACGGCCCCTCCCTCGCGCCCTCCGTCACGAGCCAACATGAATGAAATATCCCAAGGCGCTGACTTCGATGCATCCGCCACGGCAGCACCACAGGGTTCCACTGGTGAGGAGCACCCCAACACTACCAGTCAACAGCTGCTGATTGGGAGCCAGGCACAGGCGGCACCTTGCAAGGACTGAGCCTGGCCGAGCGCGAGGAACAGGAACTGCAACAGGCGGTTGCCATGTCCCTCGGGTCGGGCAAACAGGAGACCGGCGTGACGACCAAGAGCGATGTGCGTTTCGGCAAAGCAACACGCGATCATTACGAAGAGGGCGCTTGGGCCATGACCCTGTTCAACACCTCTTCCGAAGAAGTTGTGATCAGCCCCGACCCCGAGGACCGCAAGAGAGTGGACGGAGAACCTGCGTTTATCCGCCCTTCACAGGATCACCTCTACCTGGGAGGATTCCTCACCATCCTCCATGAAATCCCTCTTGCGCGCGAAGCCCTCTTGCTGCGAAACAAGGTTCTCTTTGACTATGGTCACGACCCGCAATGGTGGAATGGACAGGCAATTGACCTTCCGAAAATTGTTACCGTTCATGAAGGCCAGGAAGCAGATAGTGACTGGGATGACATCATCCACGAGACACAGCGGTTGATGGCATTTCTGGACTGTACGCAACGCGCCTTTGGAAGCAGTGATGCGCTGGCCAACCTAAAGCACGTCACGTCACACTCCTCCGACTCAGAGGAGGCTGTCACCCGGTTCCTTGAGACGTGGCATGATGCTGCGATTCGGGCAGACCCCGACAATCCACTAGCAACGCTTTTCATGTCGCATGCCTACAAAAACTCTTCGTTTGAAGTAGACGAAGGGGAAGCGCCCATTGAGAAAGAGCTTTTTACATTTAACCCTGTTGTTGAGTCAGATCACGGACAAACTTTGTATGATGTCTTGGACACTGCGATATGGAGTGACAGCCCCGGTGAGGAACTTGACGACGTATGGCTGGAGAGTGTCGGAGATGTCCTCGTGATGAAACTGGATGCTCCCGATAATGCCAAGTCTGTGGATGTGAAAACCCCGTCAGTGTTCTATCCAGACCGATACCTCAGCAGCTGTCGAGAGATCTCGCGTGATTTCCGCACCAAAAGACTTAAAGTCCAGGAAGAAATCGACAGCCTGGAGCAGGTCGTGCGCCGTCTGACCCATCCGCGGTCTCCAGTGGGCACTTTGACTCGGAAGGATATCCTCGAAAAGGCTGCCGCCGCAGTTCCTATCGTTCTTGCGAAGAACCTGGCTACAGAGGATGCCTCGATGAGCCCTGAAGTGGCAAATGAAAAAGCAGAACGGCTTGTCAACGAGCTGAAAGCGGCCTCTGCGAAGCTTGAAGCGAAGCTAAAAGAGCTAGAGGAAAAGAAGCAGACAGCTCTCGAGACCATGCGTAATTACTCTAAGAAGCTCACCGAGCCCTCTCCAACCCCGGGGGAACCTCCTCTTCACAAATACACATTGCGCGGAGTTTGCACCGAACCACATGTCACCTACGTCTTGAGAACCAGCGACGCCGCCAAGTCAGGCGATTTAATAGACATGGATGACAATAACGACGGCGGTCCCCAGTGGTGGCGCATTAGCTTCTCGATCGAAGATGGGAAAACACGACAGGCCGCGAAGAGGGAAGGCCTAGGCAATCAATCTGCCAGTCAGAACGGCGATGTCGTCGGCTACACGGCCCACAGGGTCCGCGAAGTTGAAGTCCTTCGGGCCGCTCGTGAAGAGTGGAGGTCGGTCCTTCTTGTCTATGCCAATGACTATGCGGTGAATGCCAAGGTGGAATCGGCACCCCATCCACTTAGGGTAAGATTAGATCGGTGGTGGTCTCGACATCTGCTGACACTGGAAAAACAGGGTTTCGTGAGCAAAGACAACGAACTATTCGCAGCCGAGTGCGAGCAGAGCATCGACACAAGCGGGGAGTCTCAATACTCGCCAAAAAAAGGCGCCGGCCGGCAGCAGCAATCGACATCTCAAAGCGGACATCAGGTGAATGTGTTTGACTACGAGGTATCCGGGGACAACGATCGTGGTGCCGGCCAGGAAATGCAAGAGAAGGAAGGATCTCGATTACTAGGCTCGACCGGCTACACGGCGGCATCGCAGGCCTTGGATGATGATATGGAGTGGAACGACGGTAATGAACCGGACCACGTGGAAAACGTGAGGAAGTGAACCCGCCTAATGTAACTACTCCGTACGAGTGATGAATAAATGATCCGTAGAGCAGTAGTTCCGGTACATAGTACAACGATATCTAGGGTGCTTTTGACTCCACCCGTATGTCTACTTGTAAATCTAAATATAGATTATCCTTGGGATTTTAATAGCATCTTATCATAAACTAATAGGTAGATAGAGGGTATAAACCAGACCATAAGTGTGTTATCTAAGATACTTAATCAATCCCGATGGCTTCTAGCCAAATGATGTAGCTTACAGCTTAAGCCATAACAGATTCCCCGACCGCGTACTAAACAGAGACCCAGATCAGTGGTACTATCATGGGCTAATAGTGAGCCAGTAAACACCCCCCGACATGGCCGGCCCTTGGCATGTTGAAATCCCATCAAGTTTTGGCTGATCTCTCTCTTCTCTCCGGCCGCTGTAAGCGGCTGATTGGAGTAGAGGCTAGAGGTAAAAGTTGCCGATTCTGCTGGGCAGGAGAGAATACCCCCCAGACCCGTGAATTCAGTAGCTCGGCCGGCGACGACATCCCCATGCAAGGCTGCTAGGAGGCCATGAGGAATATCATGGGAAGCGTCACAGCTAGCCTCGAGGTAGATACTCGAGCACATAGTAAAGGTGTATAAACAAAAAGGCAATGATAAGGATAAGGCCAACACGACGCACACGAAATCAAGGCAGCACGACAACATCGCTACTTTGAGGTTATCTGTGGGGCTTCCTGTGCTGTTCTCCTCATAGCTTCCAAGCAGCCTTGCATGGGGATATCGTCGCCGGCCGAGCTACTGAATTCACGGGTCTGGGAGGTATTCTCCCGAGTATGCGTCGGAGATTGATCAGACGCCATCTCGGACCAACTATGCGTTTGTTCTCTTCATCGGTTTGACCCCTTGGGAGTATCCGAATGCACAGTGGATAGTATGGTGTGGGGTGAGGCCATTTTCGATGTCGTTGATCTTTGAGCTCCGTGTGACTGGAAGGATGTTTGCTAGGAAGAAAGAGGGAAACGAAGCCAGAAAAGCATATGGTCATGGATGATCATCGGAGGGTCAAGAGGCATACGTGTTCGACGCATATCCCCGTGAGTATCGAGATCCGCTGAAAAAGCGGCGGGCCTGGCAGCGGACATCATGAAGAGAGTTGCCCAAAGTACCACCTGGTCAGATGCGCGAGTGCGCAAGGTGCTTATGGCTTCGTTGCCCTCTTTCTTTTTAGCATGTTAGCGAAAAATCGGTATAGTGCCTCCCACATCTGTAATATCTGGACCTTTCTGCTCTACTTAGTGTACTTCAACAAAAAAGCTCTAGGGAAAGTACCGAAGGGTCGTAACTCATAAGAGATCTGGGAAGAATATGTGCGGCTTCAATATCTCCGCATATGTCGTCCGACCCTAACGGAGGATGGCTATCAGCTAAGTAGGTAATTAAAAGGAGCAAATTTAGGCCAAGGTGGAGGGTATCGTGAGGATTAGGAGTAGGTTAGAGTGCCGATGAAAATACGTCGCTGTAAGTAATTTCGATCTGCTAGGTGTAGGGTGGATGAGGAATAGGGAAGATTCGCTAAAGTATTATTTTATTCCTCTTTGAGTATTACTTTTCTTTTACCTTTCTTTCAATCTTCTTTTAGTTTCATTATCTAGTTATTTATTCCTTGAACTAGTATTCCTTCCTCACCAACACTTACCTACCGACCCTCTTCTACCCTCTTTAGTGATTTCCATGATTCTGCTTTCTACCATTCTATCTTCGAAGTCACCTCCAGTATAGCACCAACGCTAAAGGAGCTTACTACAATATTCAAGAATTTCCTCCGCAGTATAGCCACGACAGCAGACCTCAAGCGAGCCATCGAGACCAACGGGGACAAGACCAAGGCCGCGGTAAAGCCACCTAGCATCGCTATATCATCTCTTAGCTGGCGGGAAGCCGAGACGTTGCTTCATCTGAAGCAGACCGACACCGATCCTACCCTGGCTAATGTGGCACCGTGTCATCTACCAACTACATTGTGTAGGTGAGTCTATAAGGGAATAAAGAGTATACCTTTGCTAACTCGGTTTAGGAGACGTCTTAAGGGTCATCAACGTTACCCTTGATATGGATGACAACTCCGAAGCGAATATCCGGGTGTCGCTAAATATGCTTCTCCTATACGCATAATACACTATTTACTCTAGCAACCTTTATAATGGAATTCAATATACTCTCTATGAGAAACATGCTCCAGATGAATATCTGCAGAAGATAGTCGTTTACGGCAAGAAGCGCATGACGTTACAGACGAGCGAGCACAGGCGCACGCAGCTTACAATAAGCTGGCTGCACCGCTCCAAGTTACCTTGACTCTCCCACCGAGTTCGCTAAACAGGTCAACGCACGGAAAAGTCAGTGGTTGATTTTCCTTAACAACGTTGACGCCGTCGAATTTCTGCACGTAGAATCGACCCTTGACAACTTAGCAGCGAAAACCCACCAACGCGTCGCGGACATCGAGAACCACTGCAGGTTTTGAAGCCAAAAGTCCGCAAGTCGGGCATTGAACATTTCTAGGCCATAACTAGTTACCCAAAGCCCTAAGCCTAAAGCCCTCCTTGGGCTGATTAACCGGATTATCATAACTATTTCGTGTCCTGTGACCGACGCTCGCATGATTCCCCCACATTTGCCGTGTTTGCACCAGCTTCAGTCGACCTCAACGAAGTCAACCACCAAATCCTCTCCATTGAACTATTTCATACTGCATACAATGTCACTAGAAAGTGAAGTCGTGGCCGGGGCGACCATCGAACTCCTCGAGGCGCGTCTGCGCCGCCTCTCCTACCTCCTGACTGGCGCCACGGAGTGGACAGGAATTCCTACCGCGCCCGAGAAGCCCGCCTCGCACGAAGAGACCGTGTCACGCCGTGTCGCCCGCCTAGGACGAGAGCTGGAGAAACTCGGCCGAAGTGTCCCGGCTGTGCGGGATGTGATCCAACTCCGTAAGTTGCGCCCAGTCCATTGTTGACATGCAATCCACGCGCATCACCAGATCACTCTGTCCCATGCCACAGCAATTGCAGACGTCCTCAATCCCTCAGTCATAATTTACTAACCTCTATTCCAGATGATCGCTTTCCAGACCTCTTCCAATCCCCACCACCCCAAGAAATTCCCCAAGGCCTTTCAACACGCACCCTCGCCTCGATCGTCCTGTCCTATGCCACGGCGTTCCCCGAAACCGCTTCGCGACTTACATCCCTAAATGACCTACCTGTTCCAGATGCCCATAGTTCGGCGGCGCTGATTGAGCTCCAACCTAGATTGGACCGCCTCGCGCAGACACAGGCACAACAAGCTGAAGCCATCTCTGAATTGCGTGTGCGGATGGCTCGTGTGCTGCAGCGGTGGTATGAGGTTGGGCTTGTGGGTAATGGAGAGTGCTGGGCTGAGTGGGAGGGACGACTTGAGGATGTGGAGAGGGAGGTACGGAGGAGGGAGGTGATTAAGGAGAGGAGGGAGAACGAGATTTGATTCTGTGGATCATTACATTGCGTTGCGCTGTATGATATCCTTCGGCTTTCGTTTTCAGGCGCATTGTGTTTGTTCATTTTGGCAGATTGTTAGAATATTTATGCAATAATACCAAGGACCAATTGAGTCTCGATTTCCAAGCCCAGTGTGAGTCTATAGAATGATTAGACAGCCTGCAGGACACTGGTATTCGTGAGATACGGTCCCATCAGGAACTTCCTTGTCCGGCATCTAGGCACAGCCCGGATGTCGATATTGTCATCCAGTGTCAAGACACTGTTCTACGCTGATCTTATCGGAACCTGGCACTAGATAACACGCGACACATTCCAATTGAAATCAGAAAGAATGCGAATATGACATGTGGATTTACCCCGGATTCCTGGCCTCAACCATGGCATTAGGGCCTGAAACATCCTAGGCGTCGCGTGCGGAACTTTGCCGGAACTAGACTTTGGTTCCCTAGGTTTACCTTGAACAGTAATGTGTACACCTGGGGTGTAAGCAGTAGGCTATGACATAAAACCAGCGACTGTTCTGTAATGGCCATGACAAGCTACACGTGTAAGATAGGAAAGAAAGGCATGTGTCGAGGCAAAAGTACGAGATCGGATCGAGCGAACCACTCGGTGGGGTAAAGTGGAGAGAACCTACTGTAGGAGAACTACGGTAGGAACCGTAGAAGTGCACTAATGGTACTAGTAAAGGGCAGAGTATATTATCCCCGGTTGAAGCCTAGTTATCGTACTATCAACAAGGCTTAGACACATTGTAGCTATGTACTGTTAACCGCGTCAGCAGCGGAGCCTCGGATATCGGTGACTAATGATCTTAGCGCGGTTAGTTATTTATAGATACAGCAGAGAACAATGCTTTGATCTCGACGAACAATTCAATAGTTGAGTAGTTTCCGCAGTAATCAAACAAACCAGAGCTACATATTCCTTGGGAATCGATCGCAGTGGGCCAGAACGGTGACACTTCATTTCCCGGATTCCACAGTGGTCTCGATTCCAGGGGCGCGTCTGTGTGTTTTGGGGCCAGGCCCACTTTCTTTCCTCTCTTCTCTTCTCCTCCTTTTCCGCCCTACACTCTCGTTTTTCGACCGACCATCGACGCCCTTCCCAGGCCTATTCATTCGTTTTTATCTTCGTTTCTCCAGCCTGGTGCTGCCGCCGCCTCTCTCGGGGCCTCTTTGTGCTTTTTTGCTACCCCATCCCCCCTTTCGTCTCTGTTCCGGTCCCTGGTGAACTCCTCCCCGTCTTTGTCTCAGGTACGAACCACTCTATTTCCCGCCTTGCGATTATCTTTCCCTTTTCTTTTTTCTATCCATCTTCTTTGGCCCGGTCCTTTCTTTGTTGAGATTGCGGAAGGCGCCGAGTTGATATTACATCTTGGGTACCAGTTGTTGGCACTGGACCCCACGCGACCGGGGCTGTGCGAATAGTTGAACTAACAAGCCGCCCTCCAGTGATCTCAACAGCGCATTCCATCACAACGTCGAGATACTTGGGCCTCGACTATCGACGACGTCTCTTGATCCGTCGACTCATTCAACCTCATCCGATTCGATTTATCTTTGCGGTTCCTGACCTGCGAGATCGATCTTTCTTCGATCCCGTATCCCTTCCTTCAACCTTCTATTGCACAATCTTGATCACTGCGTAAACCGAGCGCGGATCTTCGTCCAAAATGGCCAAATTTCGCGCAAGCAATATCCTTGGCGACCCCTTCGCGCTGGCCACCCTCTCCATCTCCATCCTGGCATGGCTCATCGCTTTTATCTCGTCTATCATTGCCGACATTCAGACCAAATATCCCAATTACTCCTGGTGGGCCAATTCTTACATGTTCTGCGTTATTGTCGGCCTGATCGTGACTTTTGGTACCGACACCTGCAATGTCTACGGCGTCGCAATTGTCGGATACCTGGGTTGTGGTCTTGTCTTGACTTCGCTGAGTGCGAACAATCTGGTCTATGGTAACCAGGGTGCCATGCAGGCCGCTGGAGCCGGTTTCATCCTCCTTTCCATGGTCATTGTAAGTGAATCACTATGTTCCCATTGACCAGTCGCTAACTCATATCTCTAGATCATCTGGATCTTCTACTTCGGCTCGACTCCTCAAGCTTCGCACCGTGGATTCATTGATTCCTTCGCCCTGAACAAGGAACTGCCTGACTCCTTCCGCGGCAGTCGTCCCATGTCCAGCGCTTTTGGTGCCCGCCCGGAAACCATGGCCACGAGCAACACGCCCCAGATGTATACCTCTGCGCAATTGAGCGGCTTCGAGACTTCTTCGCCCGTGTCCGGATACCCCGGTGGAGCGGCGGGCGCCGACCGCAGCTCATCCCAGCCTCGCTTCGGAGCTCCATCTCCCAGCCCTGGTCTTCACCAAACCAACACCACCCAAGAGGGTACAGAGGTGCCCCAGCCCACCGAGTACCCGTACCGGGCGAAGGCCATCTACTCCTACGATGCGAACCCCGAAGACGCCAACGAGATCAGCTTTGCCAAGCACGAGATCCTCGAAGTATCCGATGTCAGCGGCCGATGGTGGCAGGCTCGGAAATCCACCGGAGAGACCGGCATCGCACCCTCAAACTACCTGATCCTATTGTGATCTGCATGATGCCCCGTCTTTTGTGTGTTTTTGAGTTACTGTCCATTTCTGTCGCAAAATATTGTTCTCCCTTTTGATACCCTTCGGATCTTCTCTCGACATGTGTGTATTCCGGTTCCCCTCTAACGTGATGTCTTGATGGCCTCTTTTCCTTTTTGTGTCTACGCGATGTTTCTCCATCTCTCCTTGGAACGTATCTATCTGGTTTGGTTTTGGCCTAGTGTCGCGGGCCGTTCTCCCGCAAACTTTCCTTTTTATACTGGTTCATATGCTTTCTTTTGCCTTGTCATGTTGGAAATCATAGGCACGACTAGAGTCATTTCGGACTCTAATGAACTATCTTGATTTCCTATATGAAAAGTCCCAGATGTAAGAGTTTGCGTACCACAATGGTTGGTCGGTTTTTTCCATGTCACCTATGAAGACATTGAAAAGCTGGCTTTGCATGCAATCTAATACCTCTGTTCATCATACTCGCCTCAGCTAGTAGCAGTCAAAAAACTTCTGCAAAATAGGATACCATGAGATCAATGTGGACTCGCTTCCATTATTCTAGACGCATCTCCATGTCTCGAGGGGCCCCGCATTCCCTCGTCTCAGTCCAGATCCACATGCCCGACTCGGCCTGGCACTGTCCTCCCATTACCACGTGCAAGCATGTAAATAGTAGCAGATTAAACCGACAATAGCTTTATATCTAGAGCTAGCTATGTATCAATTCACACTATTAATACTACTCACACTATCAAATAACTTGTTCTGGAACAGCAATGTCCCACGGGTTGCCACCCACTTTAGTCCACCCCCACCAATCCAGGCCCACCATGGCATTGGAGATCCATCATTCCTCGAAATAAAATGAGCAAGAAAAGCATACATTAGTTCATCAAGTCCGGCCGGCAGCTAACTCGGCAACAGTACCGAGTTTCCGGTAGTTAAACAATTTCAAAGAATATCTAGGACACAATCTCATAACCCGAGGCCAAGAGATGGACACCAGCGATCTCTCCGGCGAGTAACCTATCTCGTCCTAGTCTTCTGCGAACACTCAGACCCCGAGTCCTGAAACGGTAACTGAATCCTGATCTTCCGAACGGTGATCTCATCCTATGATAGCCGGAGCATTTGCTGCCCTCTGGTTTGACCATTGACCGATTCCAGACATGGCCTGCATGCCTAGTTTCTGCTTATGTCGGCGATGTATTATTCACTTGCAGGTTTAACCCCATTTGGGCCAATTCCTAGTGTAGCGCGCTAAACTCCGGTCTGAGCCAGTTGTCACCGCTGCTTTGCTGGACTTTCTTGTCTCGTTTTATCTTCTGTGAGAACACTTGGGTTCAATTCATGAATATTGCTTCTATGATCCTTCTGTTAACATGCCTGGAGATAACGTCACGTTGGCATCCAATGTGCTCGGCACCATTGGTACTGTCTTGTGGTGTATCCAGTTGATCCCGCAGATATGGTATAACTGGCGTCGGAAGAAGACTGATGGATTCCCGGCAGCGATGATGTTTCTATGGGCTAGTTGTGTGTATTCCTGGTGGATGGAGATCTCGGGATGGAAATGTTGACAATGATGTCGTTAGGTTCTGTTCCAATGGGAACGTATTTGATTTTGCAAGTGAGTCTACTCCTCTGAGAAACATGCGTGATATGGACTTACAGTGCAAGGAATGCTGACCACGCCGTTGATATAGCAAGTCAATATCCCACTGCAAATCCAGCCGCAGATCTTCGGCTTCTTTTCTCTCGTCAGTTGGGGCCAGATCTTATACTATAATCAGTAAGTCTTCCTCCTTTTGTATGGACTCGAGCTTTGATTGACTGTTTGGAATAGCAACTATAGCTGGTTAAAGGCAACGCTCGTCTGCTCTGCATTTGTTGCGTTGTTTGGGGGCCTCGAGGCTCTTCTTATTCTGACATTGAGGGTGAGTACTTATATCAGCTATAAGATAAACTGTCTTAGGCCCCTGACAGTATCTATAGATTCCGTATAACAAGGGAATCACCTGGCCAGATCTGGTGGTCGGGATTGCGGCGGCGATTCTATTGAGTGCTGGTCTATTGCCGCCTTATTTTGAACTGTGGAAGAGAGATGGCCGAGTGGTCGGGTTCAGTAAGTTACACTGTTCTTGAGTTGATAAAAGAGAGTCTGGGGCACTAACTTCACATAATAGACTGGGTATTCCTGTCAATCGACACGCTAGGCGGGCTATTCTCGCTCTTCGCCTTGGGTATGGAACCCAGCCCGTATGAACCATTGAATAAATGAAGCCCGCTAATTGGAGAATAGCTGCACAAGGGAGTTTTGATATACTGGGTGGAATCATGTATATCATTGTGTCAGTAGTTCGGCTCCATTGTTACGATTACCAGGCTAACTCTTTCAACAGCATTGTTTTGGAATCGGGCATCTATGTCAGCCACATAGTTTGGCGCATCCGCTATCGTCATCTTTGCAGGGAGGCCAAGATGACTGGCAAGAGCATTGATGACCTTTTGGATTTGCGACGAACCAATATTGAGACAACCCGGGACCTCGAGTCGGGTATTGGCGTTGATGTCTCGGGGAAGACCCTGCATCAGGAACCCACTGAACAGCGGCCACGATCCACTTCGGGTGTGGAATGGGAAAAGGCGAGTTAAAACGTCGTCTTTGGGTAGCTATTCATGATTGATGATTTCTTGCACATGTATGGAGTCCGTGGTACATAGTCAAATGCTCGAATTGGGCTGTAAAAACTATTCATACCCCAGCATAATCATAGTTCGGGCCAATTGAACCCATCATATCAAAATTATCTCAAGGAAAGAAGCAAAGTGTTCTAGAACCAACGATGAAAAACAACAACCACCAACTGGCCCAAGCGGGTGTCTCGGGTTTAGCGTGAGATGTCAGAGCTCTTGCCCAACAATCGGGAGATCAGCACGGGTTGCTAAATAAACGGTCTCGTGCAACTGCACCCTCTCATCTCCCTTCTCCTCCTGCACCCTCTCTATTATAGTGGGAGAAACAGCATCATCGTTCGTGGCCTGGAACAGAGCTGGTCCTACTAGCAACACCCTAGGAGCTAGGTCGAAAGCACCTCCCAGCTCAATCCGGGGCAACCGTGCCGCTCCTTGCTTCGCTCTCTCAAGGAATTCCAGAAGACAATGCGAGTCTTCTGAGCCTCTGGAGTCACGATGCCGGAGGGACGCCTATCGCGTCTGCTCAAGGCCACACTGCTGCGACGATCATCAACACCCGCGGTTCCAAAAGCGGGCAACGGGGCGGACCCGAGTGTCCACCCAAACTCAACCTCTCGCCACTCTCGCGCTCCTCAACCCTTCGACACCGCTAGCGAAAAGTCCCCGTACAGCGTCGTTTCTTCGCCAGCCGATCCTTGCTTCGAGCTCGATCGCGGCTCTGCTCCCGACCGGCACGAGGGAGGCGTGCTCAAGCCCCGCCCGGAAGAGACTCACCAGTCCACTCCATCAGACCAGCGGCTTCATCCTCACAAGCGGGAAGATCGTACTGATACCCCATCACCGATTGAGCCCAATCTTTCGCGACTCTATACCCCTCTCGCCGGAGAGGACCCTTCTCCTCCCGAGACTCCACTTCGGACGCCCCAGCATTCGGACGATACCTCATTCCAGTTCGCCCACGCCAAAGTTCAAGCGGTGACTCCGAGCGAGCCTCCATTGACACCGGCATCAGAAACCGTTGTCGAGAGAACTTTGGACGTCCCTGGACTGTCGTCACCGATTCCCCCTCCCTCGAGCAAGCGACCCAGTCTTGCTGTGTGGCGGCAATCTTTGCTCCCAGCATCTCACCAGCACTTGATCAACGGGCTGTTGGATCCGAGCCTCTTTCTCTCAGGGAGACAAAGCAGTTTTCGTGCACCCGTAGCTGCGGGCGAAATGGTTCAACGCCGAGTCTGGGTCAAGCGGCCAGGTGGCTCCGCCACCCTAGTACCATGCGTGGAAGACGCAGTGGTGGATGAATTGCGAGACCAGGTGATCATGAAATACGTCAACTCGTTAGGGAGGAGCTTTGATTCACCGGATATCGTGATTCGGATTCAAGCACGAGAAGGCTCGAACAGACAGTCACATGCAGAACGCCTACTCGGCCCAGAGGAGGTTCTCTTCTCCGTCATTGATTCATACTACCCCGGAGGTCAATCAATAGACGAAGCCTTGATAATCGACGCTCCGTCACGCCGAACCCCGAAGCCTTCGCCCCGTCATACAGTCTATCATCACCATCAGCCCGGCGAGAATGGTGACTATTTCCCTCTGATGCCGGCAAATCCGAACCCTACACCACCTGCACATCCCTCGACTGCCGCACAGGCTAATGCGCCTTCTATATCAATTCTTACCACTGGTCATGCCCCTCCTGTGGCGTCGCCAGGAAGTCGCGGGGCGCGCCATCACCGCCGACCGCAACTCACCAGACACGCAACAACTTCCCCCACAATTCACGGCCCCGCGGCTCCTGTGACAGGTATGTGCATGTCCGTGTAATTTTGATATTCACCTTGACTGACGTCCCGAAGAACCTGGCATTTCTCCCCATTCACAAGCTCCTCCAACTGCTCCGACGCAGAATGTGCCCACTCCTCCTGCGCCGCTGCCCGACTCCCCCCAGACGAAGACACATACGCCACCAGCACCGGTCGCGTCTCCACGAGCTCTTCGCAAATCGAAAGGTGCCGCATCACCTGGTACAGCTTTTGGTGGATTGATCGATGGTACTGTACCGCCAATCAACGTCCTGATCGTGGAAGACAATATCATCAATCAAAGACTGTTAGAGGCCTTCATGAAACGACTGAGCGTGCGATGGAAGTGTGCGGCCAACGGCGAGGAGGCGGTGCGAAAATGGCGACAGGGCGGATTCCACTTGGTGCTCATGGATATCCAGTTGCCCGTCATGAACGGCCTGGACGCCACGAAGGAGATTCGCCGTCTCGAACGTTTGAATGGAATTGGCGTCTTCGCGAAGAATGCATCTGGCCGCTCCAGTGCTTCAAGTGCTGCAGTCACTACAATGGACATGGATAGACGGCCTAGTCTTCATCGCTCTGTTAGCGAGGAAGATACATTGTCTGATTTGTCGCTGTTTCGCAGTCCGGTAATTATCGTCGCATTGACAGCTAGTAGTTTGCAAAGTGATCGTCATGAAGCATTGGCTGCTGGCTGCAATGATTTCTTGACGAAAGTACGCACTCTTCCTCCCCGGTCTTCATATTGCATGCTCACTAACTTGGAAATAGCCCGTTGGATTCCCATGGCTTGAACAGAAAGTAACGGAATGGGGATGCATGCAAGCCCTCATCGACTTCGAAGGCTGGCGGAAATGGCGTGGATTCATGGATTCCTCTCGATCCGCCTCGCCTGGTTTTGACGGCGCCGCTAGTCCGATGCAGGGTAGCAACCATCATCGGTCTCCATCACAGACACAACCCGCGTCACCATCGCTCACTCGCACTGCCTCTAAGCAGAACCACCATAAGCTGCAGAGGCCTAATCTGCCTGACGCGCGGGAAATCCTACGGGAAGATTCATGGGGAAGCGGTAGTGGTGGCGACACTGCAGATTCAAGCAGTCCTCCGGTGGCTCCCCCTGCAGGGCAATCTTCCGAGGAATCTGACGCCCCTACACAATGATAGAAGTGTGGTGGTATGTTGCATATCTTGATATACCTTCGCACTCACACTTGGTTATTTCCATATGTCTCGACTATTTGTCTTTTCCAATGGATACCCCACAATATAAACGATTACCTTTTGTTTTTGATTGAATCTCTGGATAGCATTTGGCGCTTTGAGGCCTCGGACCTAAACGTCTTGTTTTCATCCTACTTCCCATTTGCGTTGATTCAGTTCCATGGCATCGCAATCGCCGACAGAGTTCCTGCTTTTTTCTTGTTCAATTTTTTGTCTGCTTGTTGCACACATATGCAGACTGGACATACTCAGTATACGAAGAGATGTTTTTATGTCTATCTAGTCTGAGGTTCTCTCCTGTTAGGCTGGCCTTTTCGTTTTATCGTCTCTTCGTTGGTGGGACCTTGTGCGTTCTCACTTGTATCTAGACATATACCTCTAGATCTTAACTCGTTTCTCTATTTGATCTCCATGGAGATGCTCATTGATTCTCGACCATAGATCCAATTTGATATCATGTGAGAAAAAACCTACAGCTCCAAAACAAGCTTGACGCCACTCACACCAGCCTTCAACTCATCCAAAGCCTTATTAGCAGATTCCAACCCCCCTTCAACCACTTGGATCCTGGGACTAGGAACCAACTGCCCAGCCGAGAGCTTCTCCTCCAACCAGCTCTTAAAGATCCAAGCACACCTCTCCTTCCTCTCCTCCGGATCCTCCGGCGGCATGACAAAAGCCGTCTCAACGCCCTCCGGAACCTTCACAGTGGTATCCACGATAGGCGCAATCGCCAACTTAACCTTCTCACCCCCTCGCAACGCATCCAGAACATCCACCGACAATTGCTGCGACCCAGTAGCATGATACCCAATCTTAAACACCAATCCATCTTCCCGGGCAGCATTAACGATCTCCGACAACACATCTTCGGACTTATAATCAAAGACCCGCGACGCACCAAGACCCTTCAAATACTCATGATGCTGCGAACTAGCCGTAGCATAAACAGTATACCCAGACACTTTAGCCCCCTGGATCGCGAACGCCCCCATACTACTCGATCCACCCCAAACCAAAATACCTTCTTTGGCCATTGTCATTTCCCGTGCCACTCCAGCCCATAACCAGCCATTCCACGTCGTCAACGCAGCCATGGGAAACACACTTCCCTCGATGAAAGAGAACCGGTCCGGAAGTACGGTAACCATCTCCGACGAGACGAGCACGTATTTCTGTAACGCGCCGTAGTTCGGATCTCCCTTGCGCAGGAATGCGCTGGCGAATGCTGTCACTCTTGTGCCTTTGGGCGTGGATATGGCGCTGCCTGTCTCCGCCACGATTCCGCTCACATCGGAGCCGACCACGGCTGGGTATGCTTCGATGAACACTCCCTTGTCGCGTTGGTGGATGTCGACTGGGTTTAGGGCCACGGCGTGTACTTCGATTAGGAGTTCGTTGGGGCCTGGTGAGGGTGTTGGGCGCTGCACTATGGCTAGGGGGCCGCCCTTTTGAGGGAGTATGGCGGCTTGGTGTGAGGACATGATGTTTGACGTTGGGGGTTCCTTGTAGTGTTTGGCTTGAGTGGTAAGTTTAGATAGGTTAGGCTTGAACTCTTGTACTTATATACTCTCTATTATTTGCACTTGAATCCGTAGAATGCTGTTTATGGACGGACTTAAAGTCAGTTGCGCCGAGTGTGAACTCCCGGGCTTTGTGTTATCTCCGGTAGCCCTAAGTGGTTTGGAAAACGTCGGTGTTCGGTATCACGGGTTTCGGGGTCTCTCATCCCTTCAGTCCGTGGTCCGTGGTGGATTCAGGTATCCCGAAAGTTCGTGTAGATGGATGTTCAATTGAAGGTATGGAGTACATAGGGTGGGTCTTGGAATATACCAGACAAGAACGCTGTGGCCACACTGTTTGATTGGATAAGATAATGTATGATTACTGGAAATATGGCAATACTTGATAAATGGTCTATTAAGGAACTGAAGTTTTACATATACCAGTCCACAGCTTAGAAGGCCTGACGTTGCGCCCCGGGTCGACGCGAATGTTGGTCAATGCATGCACTAACCAAGGATGAATGAGGCTTCAGGGATGCGGTCGTAGTTGTTTCCCAAGCCCCTGAGACGTAGTTAGAGAAAACAACATAGTTCAAGTCGGAGGTACCTCTCAATAATCTGTAGAACTTAATATCTGACCACATATTTGGACGTTTGGATCGGTATCCTATAGTAGCTTTCGAAATCAGCTATACCCAATTAATCTCAGTATCCACCACCACCCTTGGGGCGAGGAATGTTTTGAGATGACCAAGCAGATTGTAATTCTGGTGATACATTGAGCCTTCTACCTGTTTAACTTAACAGGAGAAAAGAAAGTGGTCTTCTAGAACCAAAGACTTTATCGATACCTCGGCGAACTTCGGTGCTGTAAATAAACTCAAGATCTTCCAAGGTAGTCTAGTTAGACTATGTAAATACTGAACTTAGCTTTAGATAGCTGCATTCGAAATGTGATTATTGTTCAAAAGTACATCCATTAATGATTGCAGCATAGTCATGTCATACTAAGTAATTGCCCAGCGATGAACATGTTCGAACTCCAATCAGGCCAAAGCTGCGGGGTCCTTCAAGTCGTCATCAAATTTCTTCTCAGACTGATACTCGATTTGATGACGATGCGGCAGTTTCCTAGCCAGGTGAACAACATCCAGCACACCTCGGGAAAGAGCGAAAATCTCATCCATCTCTTCGAGGCTGCGTCCAGAGGTTTCAGGAAACAGATAATAGATGGCAGGGGTCATTAAAGCATTAAGAACCGCAAAGACGAGGAAGTATCGCTGACCCATTACGTTAAACGCGAGAGGTGTGACATTGGCGATCAAAATGCTGAAAATCCAGGAGATGCTGATGCTAATGCTGTTAATGGTGGTGCGTAGATGAAGGGGGGCAATCTCCGTGGCGAACAAGTAAGGAATGCCACCGAAACCAATAATATAGCTAAAATGGAACAGGAACAGGAAGAATACGGCTCCGTGTGATGCCCATATGTTGCCTGATAGGGATCCAAGGCTCGCAATCAGTGCGAGGCAGATGGCGTTTCCAATCGTGCTGGCCATTAAGAGCTTTCGACGGCCAAAGCCTTCAATGGCTAAAACGCAGACAGTGCCGCCAATGGGACCGATCAGCTGGTAGACTCCTGCTAGGAGTCGAGATGTTGATTCATCAAGTGCAAGGTTCTCCTCGAATATGGCGGTTGCTGAAACAGAGATCTCCATTAGTTCACGTGTGGAGCGTTTAGAAAGAGGCTGGCTTACTATAAAAGGTTGTCACCGTAGCACCGGTTAACTGAAGAAAGAACAGAGGTCCAGCAGCGAGCATAGCTCGATGGAAGATCCGCTGAGGTCCCATGTGAAAGATCTGGCCCAAAGACCGCTTTCCGCCAGCCAAGTCCAGTGAAGCCTGCACTTCCTTGACTTTGTCTTCAATAATCTCGTCATTAACACAAGTGTTCTCCAACATAGCCAGGACCTCGCGAGCTTCGGTGGTTCTTCCTTGCCGAATGAGCCAGCGAGGTGAATCGGGAAGAAGAGCAGCGAATACAAAGACGATGGCGGAGAGCAGAATTGGAAATGCAGATGGGAAGCGCCATGCTATGCTGGTGCCCATAAAGGACATTCCGTATTCAAGCAATAACGCCAGCGCGCATCCCAGCCCGCTAAAGATGCCTTTGGTGACAACATGCGTGCCGCGTTTCTTTGCAGGGGAGATTTCAGACTGCCAAAGAGGAATGGTGGCCAGCAAAGCACCGGTGCCGACACCGATAGTGACTCGAGAAACAATGAGTTGGATCAATGTGCAAGCAGTAGCGTTCAGGATACAACCAATGATCTGTGCAAACGATCCGACCATCATAGTCCATCGACGTCCGAGTTTGTCGCCCAGGAAAATGCAAGAAGCGGTGCCCAGGAAACCGCCAATTGCATAAACAGCGACGACAGTTCCTTGGATGCTCGATGTATACGACTGATCCTTAGCATGATCCACATCAATCTCAGGGAACTGCTTCTCAAAACTCCCCAAGCTCAACATTCCACCAAGTGATGCAGCGTTATATCCGACAGACATGATCCCGGGCATCAGAACACCCAAGATGGCCACAATGTTGAGGCTATTGCCACGGACTCCAAGAGACGACATTCTGGACGCGTCAGAACGAGGATCTGCACACCACGAGGCGAAGATCGATAGATCAGCGTGATCGACTGTGATACTTCCACAGAAAGCGAAGAGATGAAGAAGCAGTATAAGGCTTCCTCTTCCCATTTTTGTATCTTGTACACCCAGCACTTAGAGTCGAGCCTGTGTGGTCCAGACCTGCCTCCGGCCGGTTGTAATTACCGCATTCCATCCCCTGGAGGTTATGCATAGAATTCCCCCGACACCCCCGAATTCAAAGGCCATTATTCATGGGCCTCGAACTCGACTTCGCATTTCGGCAGGGGCACCCGAAGGGTGGCGCTTAATATCTCTTCGACTCGGAGAATGTGGATACCCTAGTTCATGCTGCGATATCACGTCAGTGGGTAGAGCTAAATGGCACGGCGTGAGTGGTAAGGTGAAGAATGGCCATGGGAACAAGGGATCGGAGAAATGAGCACCCCGGAACAGCTCCATTGGATGATCAGTCGAATGCCATTCAGATTGTTTGTTATATTTTTGTGTCTTTATCTCCGAATCCTTACTTCGTCATACCACCATAGGTCACACGTTCATCCGATTCACTCAAGTCTAGGGTAACAGACTGATGTCGTGCATTCCACCCACTATAGCGAAGGAAGTGGTTAGAAAAAATTAAATTGTATTAGACGAGTGGTTCTCACATGCATTGTATGTCGGGCATTTCGGATATATTGCACATTTTTTCAGTTCGCCTGGTATTCCCTATTCCCTGGAGTCGTGAAGCACCCTCAAGCTCTATGGTCTGGGCCGGCTAGGCTTGAGTATATTCCCAGACTGCGAATTCAAGCAGAGACCCCAGATTAGTAGTATCATCATAGGCTAATACCGAGCGTGTTTTGAGTTCCTTTAGATCGTGAAGACTCTTGTCGATTACCTCTGCCATTCTACTCGTGAAAAACTTTGCTAGTCAATAATAGGAGTCTAACCAAGACTCGCTCGCCGCATTTACTCGGCGGTGGGTCGCAACAAGATCGTAGTCATCCCTCTCCTTCCACTCGTCGGGAATTGTGACTCGGCAGGGTGAAAACTATAGCGAGTCCCCTGGTGACCCTAGTGGCAGGCAGCGCATTCCGTCAGCCCAGAGTCTGCGGGAAGAACCACGCAGTTTGCGAAGGGCCCCTTACCACGCTAGCAGTGATAGTATGGTAATGGTATAGAAGCTTTGGACGCCTTCGGTATGGGTAAGGTATAGGAAAATACGCATAAGGCTCTCTCCGGTAAGTAGGATATATCTATAGGTTTCGGGAATCTATCGCATTCCAAACGCTTCGATTGCAACGATATAAAATTTCAAGCTAAAAAATAACTCCTTTTCCGTAAGGAGGGCGCGTCCCTTCGGAGCATCTGGCTGATTCGAACTCGAATTCGTTGTTAAACTAGTTAGATCTATCTTAAGAGAAAAGTAAGTAAAAAGCAAGAAAAAAGAGACATAATAAAAGTATAACTAAAGTGAAACGCTTATACAACTTAGCTTGTCAGATTATTATCGATTGGATCAAATAGTACAGCTTTATATAACTATCCTACGTAGACAACCCTTTCTAGCTCGGAGTGCTTGTAGAGAATCTAGACTTTATAACTTCATGATACAACGGAAAAACCTTTACCAGTCCGGATTTGTTAAACCCGTGAAATGAGGTCGAACTAGGCCTATTCAACGCAGTTATCTCAATATCTACGGTCGTAGAACCTCGGGAGATAAGCTTATATTGAGTTCGACGCTATAGGTAGGCGGAGAGTATAGCGCGGAACCATTTAAGTGTAAGCTTTGATCCCTGTCGCCTACCGTACCCCTGCTCAGTCACAACGGCTGGTTAAAAGCTTGTCCTGAGGAATAGCCCCTGCAGCATTTCCTCAGTTTGCTGATCATCCAAGAATTGCAATAACGAAGCCATCCGTACATATCTTTCCTATCTGGATTCGTGCGTCGGGAATAGTAGCCCATTTATCCGTTAAGTCCGGCAAGCTTATCTATAGCATCTTTAAAGTGTCCGACATTATAAAGCAGATTCAATGAGAATTGCGATTAAGTTCTGTGGATCACAATCTATCAAATCAAAATTCGATTCAGCATGACTAATGACTAATTGTGTGGTTCCGTGACCCGCCTCAGTTATAAAAGAGCTCGACTCTTCTAAACGTTTAACAGCAAGGTCCACCCCACGTCTCAGCTGTCACCCCAACTTTCAAAGACATACAATATGGCCCAGAACCAATACACTTTGCCCCCGGGATCCCGGATTCTCGTCACCGGCGCCAATGGCTATATCGCCTCTCACATTGTTGACAAACTCCTCGATCTCGGATACCTGGTGCAGGGCACTATTCGCGCACCTAAGCCCTGGTTGAACAAGTACTTTGAGGATAAGTACGGGCCCAATGTGTTCGAAACAGTCTTTGTCGAATCCTTCAGCAACAAGGATGAGCTTGAGGGGATCATGGAAAACGTGGATGGAGTTATTCACGCGGTAAGTCGAATATCTACAAGTCGAAATTCAAATCTTAATATCCTCTTATTATATAGGCTTCCGATTTGTCCTTCAGCGGTGATCCAAACGTCGTTATTCCCTGGGTGGTAAAAGCCGCTGTAAATGTTCTGGAAGTTGCGGCCCTGAAACCCTCCATCAAGCGGGTTGTTTTGATTTCTTCCTCGGCTGCCATATACCACACTCCGGATCCCAATGGACGTCGCTTTGACGAAAGTAAGTCATTGGAACATTTTTCCGTCAACAGTTTAAGCTGATCAGTTTCGTCACAGATAGCTGGAATGATGCCGCCGCGAAAACTGCATGGGACAAAAGCATTCCGGAAGAAGAAAAGGGACTTGCAGTCTACGCGACCTCAAAGATGGAGGCTGAGCGAGAGTCGTGGAAATGGGTCAAGGAACATCAACCTCATTTTGAGTTCAACACAGTGTTGCCCAGCTTCAGTGTAAGTGTTAAATTCTACCCCGTCCTACGAGAAATCATGCTGATTTCAACAGCTTGGAAGGACGCTCCTCCCAGAAATCTTTGGGTCTACCATGGGCTATGCTCGCACACTTCTGGCGGGAAGTGACGCAGTTCTCAAGTTTACCGACCGTAAATATCTTTCTCCTTTAGCCGAATGGAACCCGATGACTGACGATTCTCTCTAGAATATGTCGTTGATGTCGAAGATGTCGCTCGACTCTGTATAGTTGGTCTTCTCGAGCCAACTGCCAAATCGGAGCGCATTTTTGCAATGGGCGAACAATTTAACGTTGGTGATCTCGTTACTATTCTTCGCGAACTTCGACCGAACAACAAGAAGATCCCAGATCCCCCAGCCAACATTGTTATAGACCGAACGGAGCTGGTTCCGAGACCTAGGGCGGAGGAGTTCCTTCGCAGCTTCTTTGGACTCTCCGGTTTTACTGGTCTCAGGAAGAGCCTTGAAGCGGGCATTGAGGGATTTGAGTAAATGGAGATACTGATTGTGGCGAATGAAACGCGATCATTACGTATTCCACCGGGCTTTGGTTCTATTTTGTAAATTTAGGCGTCATGTTCTCATGTAAGATCGGGACGTCTACGATCTCGGGGCATGGAAAGTCTGGAATCCTTGAATTGCAGTATCCGACCTTTTAAGATGAGTTGATCCCGACTAAAATGAACATAGACTTTTGGTATAGATATTGTATACAGGGTAAATTTTGAATCTAATAACTTGTTCAGTCGTAGGCTCGTCGAAAATACTGATTATTATACATGCTCCCGCACTCGCTGAGATCCCTGAAATCCATCATCCCTATCCGCGGTCGTCTGCGTGACCTCGAACGTCTGATGGATACCCACTTCTATTTTTTGGCGAGCAGGAGTCTGGTGATGGACGGTTAACCTCTCCTCGCTGCTGTTTGTGCTAGACGATGACCCTGTCCAGTCTTCCAAGTCTCTTTGGCTTTCAATGTTCGTGACCATGACGGCCAACTTATCCGGTCTCAGCCCTCCCCGCAAGGGAAGGTCCCTGTCTACAGACCCCAATGGCAGCCCTCGCTGCACACTTGCTCTGTTCATACGTGACCCCGATCGCCCCGGCAATCCAGAAGGATAGTCCGAGTCGTTGTGAGAGCCATTCCAAATACGAAGGAGAGGACGGAGCGTTGCAAGACTACCAGCAGTGATTCCAAGTCCGGTTTCAATGTTAGACCAAACAGCGATTTGGTATGTAGCCCCTAGAGTTCGTTAGTACTTCAGAAGGATTGAGGGGTTCAGGGAGTCATACAGAGGAAGTCTCTGTTGGCGAATGTCTTCACGAATGGAAATCGGACAATGACGGCCGCCGAAGCACTGTATCGAGTCAGTTGAATCCATCAAAGTTGAGGGTACGAGGCAACATACATGCAAGCCATGCTCAAGATACCCACAATGGCCAGCTTGGCATCCTTCCTCATGTGCAGCTTGTATACGATGAAAAGGGGCAAAATGCCGACAGTGAAATCACACGCTGCGGCAAATGCACTGTAGACATAAGTCATGGTGATGATGATGTCGATGCTAATGCAGTGACCCTCGATGCTAGGGTCCATGGCCGCCTGTGTCCAGAAATACGAGAGCGGCTTGCATTGCAGGAGCATCAGGAACATGAAGACCAGACCCGCAAGAACGGTCAGAACCATGACACTGTAGAGGGCCCAGATATGAGCTTGCTTGACGGTGATTCGCAGAAGAAAAATGCAAATGGAGATCTTGCAGAAGATGGAGGCGAAGCAGTATGCGATTTCGCAAAACCACCAATACTGTCAAAAAGAGAGATGAGCAAGGTACGTTCTGGAGGGGGTTAGATGATAAATTGCGTACCTCCATGGCCGTCACGCGGTTGGCTGGTTCGAGGCTTGCAAAATGATAGCCAGTACCATATAGAGTGCCTCCAATCATACAGGCGCCGAACATCACAAAGAACATCTAAGTCATTAGCTTGTCGTTGCCGGATCTCTAGAAGGAAGAGGTGATATACCGCTGCGACCACCATCGATGCATCATCCCATCCAAAACCCTTCACTATCCAGCCACGGACATAGCAACGAAGCATCACCGATATTGTTGCAATAGGCATGAAGACGGCCGCAACCGTCTTCACAGCCAGTGCCCTCGATTCCTCATCTCCCATGCTGGCGGATGAGTGATAGAAGGTGAGGTGACATGGAGAATTATTGTGGGGGAGGCAAACTTAATTAGTATTTTCAGACAGCAGGAAACAAGGGCAAAATCTGCCAGGCAGTACAAACGTCAAACGTTCAGGGGGGGGGGGG
>JGI24509J20081_1000343_pt1 | contig 25033 bp, 25 predicted proteins | sample LinPmetageLP29_FD_20081 | JGI IMG/M metagenome (IMG submission 20081) | reverse complement strand
AGCCCTGCCGGGCTAGCTCAATCGGTAGAGCGTGAGACTCTTAATCTCAAGGTTGCGGGTTCGACCCCCGCGTTCGGCTATTCCTACAAAATAACCTGAGATATCTTTTTTACTTTTTTTGCTGAAAAGTTTTCTCGAGGCTCGTTTCGTGGCCGCTGAGTGGCTGCGCCAGTTCGGGGATCCACTAGTGGGGTTCGGCCCGGCTGTGGAAGATCTAAGAACTTCGTGAGTACGTATGTCAGACGCGCACGGAAAAGAGAGAGTGTGTGCGAACATTTGACCTTGTGACGAACAAGAAAAGCAAATATGGTAAAAAGCCGAATAAAGGAAGATAGATAGATCCCCGTGGGCCGTGGCTGGTATCAGGGCCAAAGCGCAAGGCAGAATATACTAGTCTACATCGCGGCTGAAGGTTTCTCTGCAGCTGACTAGGCATCAATGATTGATTATATGGTGGCTTTGTTGCACTGGATTAGTTAGGGTTCCCCTGGCGTTTTTTGGTCCGTCGTGACCAGAGCAAGCACGTGTATATACATGCTCGATTGCGTTGCCTCGTGGGCTATAGTCCGGACGAATCCCCTCGCTACCAGCTCGATAAGGAACACCAAGAGGCATTATTGGACACCTTACAACAAACATAGATAGATCAGCAGGCAGCGTGAGAAACCATACCGATAGAGCCTATTGGGAAAATGTGTATGGCAACAAACGAGAACCAAGAATGTCTCCAAGTTCATATATCAGATTAATACAACCCTTGCCATCTGCACCACGATTTTTCTTCTCATGCTCACAATCAACCTCAAGACTTGGCCACATGAACAAGAATCTTCCCCCTTGCACGCCCCGAGCGAAGCTTCTCAAATGCCTTGATCGCATCCTCAAACTCATACTCACTATCGAACTGGACCTTGAGCACCCCCTTTTGAACAAGCTCCCCAAGCTTGACGATATGCTCCTGAATATTCTTGAAGAAGAAAATGACATACTTCCTGCGCCCACCACCCAGGAACGAAGGCCATCCCATCCTCCCAACAAAGGTAGTGAAAGCCGAAGCCCCAACCTGGGCAAACACACCACCAGGCCGCAGGAAATGATGACACTGATAATACAACTCCGAAGGCAGCCCAATCAAATCAAGGACATGATCATAAACAACGCCTTTCTCCTTCAATGTCCCCACAAGATCATCAACAGCAGTATAATCAATAACCTCATCAGCACCTAAACCCCGACAAAGCTCAACATTCCTCGTCGAGCACGTCACCGCAACATAACATCCCATATATTTCGCAATCTGGATCGCGAAGAGCCCACACCCCCCAGATCCACCATTAATAAACACCTTATCACCCTCCTTAACATACCCCAGCAGCGCCTGATACGCCGATTGCCCCGCGATCCCCAAACTAGCCGCATCGTCAACCTCCACGCCCTCCGGCACAGAAGCAATCAATCTCCCCGAGATAATGAGGTACTCAGCCAGTGCACCGTACTTCATCGGCCGACTGTGACATCCATAGACAAGCTGGCCCGCTTCGGTATCCGCATCCGGGCCGGCTGTCACTACTCGTCCGCAAAAGTCCATTCCCGGAGATGCCGGCATGCCGATGACTAGGTGTCGGGCGTGCGGGCCCAATTCGGGGACTTTGAAGTCGGCTGGGTTGAGGGCGCTGGAGAGGACTTTGATGAGGACTTCGTCGCCGCGTGGCGCGGGCGGGACGCGCGCGGACGCGTCGAGATACATGTTCTTCTCCAGTCCGGAGGTTGTGGTGTTATAGAGCCAGGCTTTCATGGTTGGAGGGATTGATGAAGTCATTGCGGCTAAGGGGTGTGCTTTTGATGTTGGGTTTTGCTTTTTCCTAGGCTTGGTTATGAGCTGATTGGTATTCACCGCTTTGGTGGTCGGGTTGTTTCCGCGGAATCTCCGGGGTAGCTGGTGCCTATTTATGTCTGTAGGTAGCCCGTAGTGGTGCGGATTTAGGCTTTACACTCGCTTGACTGCGGGAAAAGTTTCCATGATTTCTACGATCCGGACGGGACCGAACCGAACCTCAACACGGAGCGCTTTTAAGATTGGTATTTCTCCCCCTAGTTATTGATGCTTTTCTAACTTGTCATTAAAAATGATTTTGGTTTTGGCATCAAGATATAGTGCTACATACGACCATAGAGCGTGGGGAACAGGGCTTCCCGTCCGCTCAGCCATACTTAAGCCACATACTAAACGCGGCCAATTCTCAAAGCGCACTTGGCTTTTAAAACGACGCCGTCTTTTATGTTACGGTGGGTGTGGGTGATATAGTGAGAACATGGATAATACCCACCCCGGAAGGTGTACTTGACTCTCACGCTTCAGTTTTTATCTCCGCCCGATAAATCCGTGACCAGATATCATGCGCATCTTCAGGATCAATCAATCGTGCATGATCGTAGTCTGCCTCATTGTCTGCCGCCTCCGTCTCCCGATATCCCGGTGCGTAAATCTCAATGTCCTTTGTCCACCCGTCTCGACTGCCATCAATCCGAAAAGAAACTCGCGTCCCCTAGCTCCTTCAAGAATATCAATCACCGCCTGTATACTAGCTGCCATTTGAATTAGCCATCACTGATATAACCACATTCGCTTGTCTCCTTTGGGTCACCTACTCAGAACTATAGATCGGGTCCCCCAACCTATGTATAAGGGATCTTCGATGAGAAAACAGCTCCAGATACACAGGATACATATTATAAGCCCGTCGACGGAAAGATCCCCGAATTTGGCCATTACGCTTGAAGTCAACGATGGTAATGTGACCACTATCGAGATCATCGGCAGTAGCCACGAATCAGTTCCGTAAACGGTTCATGAAAATGACCGTCCCTCGGTGGGTCATGGTGATGCAATTGAGGTTAGCCATTTCGATAAGTCCTTGGTGAAATGTCGGTGATTTGAACAGTGGAGGGGTCGGGAAATGAAGCAGGTTGGGATCAATCCCTCCGTGGTCTGCCCCATGCCGTCCATACAATGACCCATTTCTCCATCCAACCGGCAGGAGTGAATGTATAGCTTGACCCATTTGGGGCGGTTTGGGCGGTAGGATGGGCCTAATGGTGGGAATCGTGTAGAGCGTCTTCCGGATAATCCAGTGCTTTCCTCGCTGGGGCTCGTTCGTGATATGACTGTAGTTTGTTTGGTTATCGTGGACTATTCTTTTTCAGAGGAAAGGAATAGTTGAGACGTACGTTACGGAATTCCTGGCTAGCTTTTGCCCAGGTCTCTACGAGTGCTCGGTCTTGACGAGTTTCATAGTCTCCATCTTTGTAGGAGACGTTGACCATCGCGCGGGGCACCCATTTCTCCTAAAATCATTGATAACGATGAGCAATGAGATTTTATTCTCTCCTTTTTATCAAAACCGAGTGGAGAGTTTCTTACCTCCACGAAAAGTAACCAGCCCTTGGCGTCTTCATCGACCTCTTCGGGGTTGATGTCACCGTTGGCATCTGGATTGATCTCGGGTGGAATGCCACCAGGCCAGTGAAAAGGGTGGGAAAGAGGAGAGATCATGATGTGGTGTCGGAAATATACGGTGTTTTTCGTCTGTGAACGGTGGCTGCTTCGGGGTAGAAGTCGGCTCAGAGAAGAAACCAAGTGGGGTTTTAGGCCCAGAATGGAGGGACAAGGATAGCAGTGAGTGTTTAAACTAAGTGCCTTTTGCACGTAATGAGATGCTTGTTTCCACTAAATCCTAGCAAGATATTCCAATTCACATTCGACGATTGTATTTACACTTGACACAACTAGACATAGTAGGTCCATTAAAGGGCCGAGTGCTTCCCGGGATGATCCACCAAAGGCGAAGAATAGTCCTCATCATCCAAATCCATCGTCTGAATTCGGTGGTGGGTCATATTCTCCTCAGTCCGAGACTCAATCTGCTTTTTCATCCGCCCCTCCTCGCTAAAGCCATCTTGGCTATTCAGGGTCTCACGGGCAGTTGAGGAGTCACCATCTTTAATACCCGCCTCTGTCTCATTCCGGAGCCTCTCTGCCTCCTGTTTCTCATCTTCAACGGCCAGGGCACGCTCTTCGCGTTCGATTTCCTTCATATCGACATCTTGCAGCCCAACCAATTTGATGATTCTGCCCAGCAAGAATTGGTATCGAAGGTGGCCACTGATCATGTCGCTCACGTTGAAGTTCTCGACACCAGGGGAGTTTTCGATGGGCTGCAATCCAGCAATACCGAGCTGGAGGCTGCTAGTCCGGTACAGGAACCCAAGGACGGAGTCGTTCTCTGAGTAGACATTGACGACGCGACCGCTGACAACATTGCGAATGCGGCGCCAGTACTCGGCATCTGATGGAGTTGGTGATCCCATCAGAATGACCGACTCCACGAGACCGTAGGCACCTCTCCTGTACAAACTTTGGAGACACGAGAAGATCAACCGGGACCCCAGTGAATACCCGACAAGAGTCACGGGTCGTTCTCCTTGGGCTTTGTTGATCAGCGCATCTGCCAGGACCTCGCCAGCTTTATCGGCTCGAGTCTTGGCAACGCTGAACGGATTGTCCACAATGCCAGCAACCTTCATAAGACCCATCGGAAGCATCACGGCACTCATGATTGTGGAAAACACCGTACGAGTCAAGACTTCTCGCCCGGCGACCGACCATGCTGCACTGGTAACCAGGGCAGAAATAGCATTGCCCAACTTCATCAACGGCTCCATCTCCCAGCGGAGCGCGAAGACCTCAGAGTCAGCGCCAAGAACCCGCCAGGGCACAACGAAATTGGATTCTTCTTTCACCCAGCCAGTGACCCCAATTGTGACACGCAATCGATGGTCTTGCTTAGCTGCTTCACTCTCACTCTCAGTCCGCCGACTCTGTGATCCCCGGATCGGAATGAAAGCAAAGTCATCCACCTCCTTGGCATACTTGTCCATCATCTTGCCCGTCATGCGTCCTCCGTAAGCGCCGAAAAGACCCCCAACAACGACGCCGCTTCCCGCTAGGGTCCCCAGTAACCCTGCAGCTGCAGTGGCGCCGAGGCCTAATCCACCCATGACTGTTCCGATGCCAGCTGCGACCAACGGAGCTGCAAGACCACCAGTGACGCCAATCAGAACGGCACCGGCAACCGAGGCAAGGCCGACCTTCCATTTCCGGGAATCATCACTCTTTTTCGTCTGTTGCGTGGCATCCGGCTGTGATGACAGTGCCAAAGCAGTGTCAAGAAGCCCGCGAGCAACCTTGACTTCATCTTCATTCAGCACTTTGATGTCTATACCCAAGCTAGACGCGACGTGAAGCATCAATACCCGAGAATAGGCACTGTACTTCTCCAAGCTGAGTAGTAATAGAAGAAGCGAGTGTAGAATGAGCAGTCTTGTCGCTTTGGGAACCTGCGTCAGTGGCGAATCCACTGGGTGATAAATTTCGCAAAGCTTTGCCAGTCTTTCTTCATCCTGAACAATCGGGACGTCGTCAGACTTGGCGGCATCCGAAGGCTCTTTGCGTTGGTCTTCATTCTCTTCAGCCTTGTTAACAACCTCGCCAAGTCTCAATAATACAGCGTCTCTCCAATCTTCAAAGTGGGAAAGAGCCTTTTCTCTGGCGCGAGCTTTGGCTCTAGCATTCCTTGCGGCCGGTTGTTGATTGCTGCTACCCGGTGATGCTTTGGACCCATTTGGCCTGGGAGGCAGCGGGGGCGCTGCTTCGTCATCGTCCTGGTCAGAGGGTTTTCGATTCGGAGACGAATCATTTCCAGATGGTTCATTTGGGTTTTCAAATATCTCGAGAATTCCATTTCGCATCGATTGTGCGATCTCCGCTACAAGCACTGTGAGGTCGGCTCGCTGGGAGCGGTCCAGGATTGACGTCAGATCTTGGCCGCGCTCACTCTCGGCGGGTGCATTGGATTTCTTGGATTCGAAGAGGTTGCCATGTTTTTCTTTTAGATTCTTAAACATTTGGGAAACGGGAAAGAGATATCGATCATTAGAAAGTGTTATGAGTGTAAGGAAGATGGGAATTGGAAGTTGACAGGACAAGAGAGGGGAGATATGGTTCTTGGCTCGGGAGCCTCTTGGTGGCCTTAGGCATAAGTTTTTTGGTTCCTACAAACATACAAACATCGAAATAGAACCATCTCAAGGTGCCACATGTATCGCAAATATTTTCAGATCGCTTGGAAAAGGGTATTCTGGGCTCGGCGCCAAATGACATGAACCAACCATAATAAGCATATATGCATGGAATGAGTTCTCAAGGGAGAAAGATAATTCTAGATAGGACGGAAATATTGGGTCGCTCGTTGTGCTTCACGATGATATGATAATAGCTCTGCTTCTCATGTCTTTCTGGCAAAACATCGAAGAAATTTATAACACTGGAAATACATATAGGTACGGCCATAGATATGGAGAACACACCTTCCCGCTCAGCCAATCTCGCTGCTACTGCAATTCTTCTTGATCTCTGAACGGCCACCCCTTTTCTAAAAGCCTGACGTCTTCCTGATCTTCCTGGTATCCCTCCTCGCATAATGCAATGAGGGACTCCTTCAGCTCGGCAACCTTTCGGACAGCATCCTCATACTGTTCATTGCTGACCCAACCATCTTCATTGACTCCAATCTGCTCTCTCCAGAGATTTACAACCGCATTGATCTCAAACCACTGCTGCTCCTGCTCAAAGAATCCGTTCAATTCATCGTCGGTAAAATGCACAGGACAGGGCAACCCATTCGTCTGTAGATGAGGCCAATATTGAACCATACGAATCAGTGCTCCCTTCAAAGTGAATAGGTTTCCATTCCATTGTCTCCCAGCCCATTCGATAATGTGCTGTCGAGGACGGAGGAACGGGTCTCTTAGAACATTAAGATGTGGCTTATTGAAGGCTCCGTTGAAGATACGATAGTAGTGGAAGATAAGGCGTCGTCGATAAAGCTCATCGGCTTCTCCCTTCGCTTCAGGGGGGAGAGTTCCATAGTCCTCGGGCAGTGCTGGCTCTTTCAAGTTAGACGGTTCTTCCGGATCTGGGTTTTCAAATATCCGGGGGTAGCCTGCTACCAACAGACGGGGCTCCACTGCCGTATGTTGCCAATCGATAATGCAGGAAATAGCGCCCGTGTCGGGTGAGATGAAGATATTATTTGGGTTAAGGTCTGGATGACGAAGAGTAGGCCGGTGAGATGCAGGATCTTGTGGAAGTAGGTGTGGAACCAATGCGAAATATTTCTGCAAAAGATCAAGGTATTCTTCGGGATTTTTTACTTCACGAAAAATGCCATTGTGAGGAAAGTCAAGCTCAATCGGTTTGCCATATCGGAGCGTCCACTCCTCTTCTTTTCTCCCAATTGACTGAATATACTCGTTTGGGTTATTCCCTGTATTTATATGTTAGCAACCAAAATGATAAGACTAGGATTGCAACTTACACGGTCCACGGAAGAGATTCAAGCCCACCCTCTTTCCATACCAGAACATATAATCTGCAGTAGGACCAATGCAAAACGTCTCTGGGCCTTGGTCCTTCCCATTGTCCATGTACAAGGGCCTTTGAATTTTGGCAGGGATATCCTTTTTGAAATAGATGCTCCCGATAGAGCCAAACGGAATATCGAAGAACTTTTTTTCAATATCCACAAAGCTTGTTGCAAGCTTATGCCGTTGCCGCTTGGTCATATCTAACCACCTTGATTGCAAGCTCACACCGGGTGCCTTCTCCATGAGAAGATACTCCACGCCGACGGGATTGTCTGCATTGGAAGAATAGCCATAGACCTTAGGCACGGGCACCCCTTTTGAATGAAGGTATTGCAAAGTGGCAGCTTCGCTTGCAGTGGCGAAATGTTTGGGCCCAGCAATATGATAGGGGATCTTCAGAACAGCCTCAAACCCATCGTCCATTTGAATAAGGAAAACTCGGTTGAAGCCCCCTTCCGCCAGCTTGACAATGGATAGAGCGCGCCCATGATCAGGGCCCAGGATCTTTTCAGTCTCCTGTAGAAGGGCGGTGGTGTTAAACTCCACATAGCGCTCACGGAGGCGGAGATTCTCATTGAAAAGAAACCTCCCAGAGGTATAGGAGTAAAGGTTTTGCTTTGGTAAAATATCTGGATAACGGTATGAATAACTATGAATCAAGACTTGGGCTGAAAGAGCCGACTAACCCATGGAGTCACACCGGGTGTATATCCCTGCATTTTGTATGAGGGGAGCAAAAACCCGCCGTTTTAGAGATGGCGTAAACATTGTTAACAGATGACATTGGAGCAAGATCGTGCCGGTGCGGATAGGGGGCAGGATCGCTGAAACAGCTTTCTTCGCGACTCCAGACTACTTGCGATAAGCCAGTTATGGTGATAGCTCTCAAGCAGAAAGAATAAAAGATTGCCGATTCTGCTCTTTGTTTTAGGTGAGCCGAATAACAAATGGTTGAGGTCGGGTAAAGAGACGACATCTGCGGCGTTGTCTGCAAGGGGAGCAGGCTACATCGCGGAAAAGCCATTACCCCCAGGACTCGCTGGGTCTACTGACCTTTTGATAGAGGATATTCTATCTTAGCCCACGATGAGTCCTGTTCCAGTGCATGCCAGGAGCGAAGGGAATTTCACATGATTTCGGCGCCTATTACTACTAGCCCCGAGTCTGCGCTGGACGAGTTCCCAACATTTCCGTTTGAACTACGCAGCTTGGAAGTTGGAGCTGTCAGCAAACCGAATACTCGTTAGCAAGAAACTGAATAAAGCGACCTGCTTGGGTAGGTCGCGAGACAGTCATGTCTAGGTTGGGCTACAGCCTCAGTTGTTTTGCGCTCATTTCCCTCCCGCGAACGACGTTTTCTGACACCTACGAGATAACAAAGTTCCGGAAGCCGGGTATGTGCAGTTGCTTCTTTGAGCCGCATCCAAGTCAATCTATTGGCTCATTTGGCAGATAATTCAGACCGCGGCTATAACTAGCAAACTGGAGGGAAGTATAGCCTAGCCCGATTAGGACCCCGCCGAGGAATATATACTAATGCCTCGCATTCTTACGCGTTTATCAGTATACGCCTAATCCAGATTGATCGCTTGCATCAGAGATTGCAAGCCGTGCTCCTGTGCTACAATGTTGTTTCTTTCTTACTCTGTCGGTTGAAGTGATCTCCGCGTGAGGTGGAAGTAGATATCTCAATGCTTATCACTGCTGTCATCTTCCCTGCAGACGATATTCATTTCGTTTCATTCATAATCAAACATGGGACTGCCAAGAACCTTAAGATGTAGTTGGTCACTCTTCGACCAGGCCAAAAGAACAAAGTAAAGCGTGATGGTCACTCCAGAGTGTACCTTCTTCAGTTGACCCTGTCTGCTGGTTTTCAGACGAGTCTGAGTGGCCGAGCCTCTGGGGTTCCAAAGTTTCGATACTGCGTGGCAAGAGACCCAGAACCGCAACTTTGTCGAGACGATTCGGTGGGAACGGCTGCTTCCCATCTGCTCCCCATGTATAGCCAGGATCATCAGGATGAAGAGATGTCCAGACATCCATCAAGCCATTATGTTCGAGAAGAAATGCATCTTCATCAAGGACCGGGTTGAAATCACCAGCCACTAGCCCATGGCCTGCAGTGCGTAAGAAGGAGGAGACAATAGAGACCTGCCGGGGCCGCTGGGAAGGCTTGATAGGCAGAGAATCCAAATGAACATTCACAAGCCGGACTCGTGTGGAAAATTCAGGGTCTTTAGGTGTAGGAACAAATATATCACAGCATAGCGCATCCCTATCGAAATGACTCGGGTATTTCAGCCTCCAAATCGGTCCCAGCACGGCATGCTAATCCCCGGCCCACGATGCCATGCAAAGCGTGACTTGAAAAGGAAGGTCATTGTTGCGAAGGGCCATTTGCCCCATGCCGTGTCATCGCACTCGCTTGAGAACCAGGATTCACGGATGCGCGCGTCTCCCAAGATTCGCTGTAGGGCCTCCTTTGAAACCTCTTGGAGGAAAACAATATCCACCTTATCCAGCCCAGAAATGAACTTGACAATATCTGTCACGCGTTCTTGGGTCCGGGCAGATGCGGCGTCGATATTCCATGTCAGCAGCTTTAAATCCGCATCATCTCGTGTGGGACCTGTGTGATTACTTGTGGAGTCCGGGCGAGTAGGGGCCCAGTGTTGGATAGGGTCGAAATGGTGCCAGGACTGGAATTCGGAATATGCTTGGGCTACAGATGGAAGTGGTGCTTCATTTGCCCAGGAGAGTATACTCGTGCGGGCACGCGTGTAGATCCATACTTGGTGAGTTGGCAGTGAAGTGGTTGTTTAGATTTGGGGACGTCTTACGGCGACCCCCCTCCTTCTGCCTTAGAAATCAGGTTCCTATATAGGTAGACACCTAGTTTTTAAGCTGTCTATTATGGTACATATCCTGTTCCTCGCAACGAGTCGAAAGATTTAGTATAATCAAACAATCATGAACGCATTGATTACAGAAAGTTCTGGCCAGAAATTTTCATATAACGATCTGGAAACGTCAGTTGTCCAAAGCACGCATAGTCCAGGGAATTGCTATTGTTGGGCACGAGAGCTACAAGAGCAGGATAATTTTCATTTCTAATTTGATCTGGGTCTAAGATCTATTCTCCTTCTGCAGGACTGGATAGTTACAGTTGATAGAACTTTTCAGGCTATAGCTATAATTTGGCGTTGTCGTATTTCGCGTTCAGTGTCTTTGATACATCTTTGATTTATTTATCTAGGCCGACGTCTTACATTGATACTTTCTTTGTCTGCGTAGAATACAATTATTTCTTTCGAGTGTCTCCTGATGCGCTCAATGTCCTTTGATACCTCTTTAGCCTATTCATTTAGGTCGATGTCTTGTATTGGTAATTCTTTGTCTGTATAGAATGTAGTTGTTTCAACTCTCTTCTTTAACTCGATGGTTCCTGTTTCAACTACACTATATAAATCTATATAACCCTCGATAAATATTCTCCGTCAAGCTCCAACATTCCAACTTCAGTCTGCAGTAGATCTCTGTGACGAGTTCTAGTGACTAAAGCAATCTTGTGAGCTCCAAATCTACTATTCCCATCGCTTACCTCAACAGATAAGGCCATTTGAACCTTCGATGCCATGACTCGCGCGCAATGGAAGTACACTGACTTTCAAGAGACTGGAGTCAAGTGCCAAAGATGGATCGACAACCATTGGGCGCGTCGTTGTCCTATTCTCAAATCAAATCTGACGTTCAGCGATCTCCAAACGGGAGGTTGGCAAATAAAACCCAACGACACAGACATGATTGAAGAAGTCCTCATGGATGCCATCGAGCAGGGCCTCCCCAATGAGAAGGACCACGTGGCCCGTGAAAAGAACTACCATGGATACCACCTATCTAAACCGATGACAACTGCCCCAGGGGAAGAGCGGAAAGAGGATAAATGGATTGGTCGAACTGGACCTGGCGTGATTTTCCTTGAGGATACCCAGCGGATCTACCAGTCCCCTAATCCTCCTATCTCTGAAATTTCCAAGGCTGTTTATCAGGTCGATAATGCCATTGAGACTCTGAAGCACGTCTATGTAGTTAATGTATTGAACTGCGAGACTAGGCCCTTCGTTATCAAGGAGCTCTATGATCCGGAGCATCGTCTCAGCTGGCCTAGCACAGTGACGGCCGAATGGGTGTATGATACTCCCGAGTATCAGGGAATTTTGGGCACCCGCATTGGTAAGACTGTAGCTTACCTGGTGCTTAATGCGTTTGACAAGGGCACACATCGTATCGCCAAGCTTGTGACTATTCCTGGTGAGTGGGGCAGGCTACATTTGCGTTTTGATATTGAGGAAGTCCCCCTGGTTTTGATTGCTTGAAGTACTGACTGCAAGGTTATTTACAGGTATTAGGCCATTTCGAGGCACACGGTCTAGGTAGGGAGTGGAAGTTTCATTGCATCTCAAAAACTTTGTAAATATAGAAGAAAGAGAAGGAAAGGAAGATGTGAAAATGCGAAATAGATGTCCTTTATGCCTTTGTTTAACTCTATTTGCAGAAATAGATTGCAGGAATACTTATCTAACCTTGTAATTCTAGAAAACTATCTGTAGCTTCCTATGAAGAGCCTGGTCATCTATAGCCAACGTTAACATTAACCCCACATTCCGACTAAATTAGCTACGAATTTGTGCTTAAATCTGGTACTTCCACCAAGCACTAATACAGTCTCTTTTATCCATTAGATATAAATCCAGGTCCATGTTTGAGTGACTTGGTACCCGGTCGCATAGCTGACTCAGCTCGTAGTGCAAGCCAATAACTAGTTAACTACAGATCGGACATCTCACCCGGAGGTCATAGTGACTTCATCCTCTACCCAGGTCCATGAGGTAATAAAATTCACTCCGCCCAGTCCTATAAGAACGCGGGGTATCGAGGCAACATGATTTCCATCATCTTGTCTATCACCGAGTGCGTCACTCGTCTTTTAAAGAAAGAACCCCAGAAACAACGTCATCACCCACATCATCTCTCACCTTCAGGAACCTAAGTATACAGTCTTTTCTCCCCTTAAATTTTCGAATCTAACATCATCAACAGATCAACAGTTTTTATCCAACAGCCAACATGCCAGACGAACTACAGAAGAACCACCCCACCACCTCCGTCCACGGCGGCTCCAGTGCCGTGCCCACCCCTGCCAACGTTGCAGGCTGGGGCGACAGGACCTTCCGAAGAGGAGGATCGGAGAAGGAGCCTATCAATGAAGGCGAGGGTCATGTCCCTGTATGTGTTGCTAGCCCCGAGACCACGTTACATGATACTGACATATCTAGTAGGCCAATAAGCCGAGGGACACGATCGGCAAATTCCTCGGTCTGCGGGACCAGAAAGAACGTGCAGAGACCAAGTTCTCACAAATGGCTGCCCTTGCGGACGATATGGAGCCCGTTCGCGAGGACGGAGAGCCGACGTGTGCGAGTGAGGATCACAGCTTCATGGGACGCAAACCAGGTGGCTCGGACACTTGGCCTGGATGGGAGCAGGCGAAGAGTGTGTTCGGGTAAGTGGTCATTAACACTTTGAAAGTTATATTTGGAGCTTTGCTAATGGTTGCAAAGTGCTGGGAATCAGAACTAGGGATATGCTTTAACGATATGCGTTGTATGAATTTACAGACTTGAAGACTGGAAGGAGCGTCTCAGATGAATATGATTAGAAACAGATTAGAAACTTAGTCTACGAGCAGTCATGACGTCTTACTCGACCTTTGTTGCCTTTGGCCGTACCAGGTCTCGTATCATCACCAGCTTGCTCAGGATGCGACCTTTGAGGGTATGAGACCCCAGAGCAGCCGCTTCGTCCAAGGAGACAATGCGCCGCACCAGCAGATTGAATACAGTGCCAAACCCAAGAGCAATAACCGTGCTCGTGAGGATAATCACATTGTAGGGCATACTGAAATCCGGAGTCGGCAGGGGAAGCAACAGACTGGTGGATCGGATGTAGACTGGACTGCTGTCTGGGGTGTTCAAAATGCGGATGATCGCAGGCGCGACATTGAATCCACGGTTGGCATCCGGCGGATATTCCGTGTAACGCAGAATGGCCTTTTCAAAGTCATATGTCAAGGTCACCGTCGATGCGGCTGGTACTGACAGTGCCAGTTCCAGCTGTGTTCCGCGTTCACGATCAATAGCGGGTCGGAAGAAGGTTTCGGTGACAAGGTCGGAGGCAGGGATCTCCCGCCGTACTCCATCGCGGCCGGTGATTGTAGCCTGCAGTGTATGGATATATGGCCGCAGGAACCACGGAAGTGATTCAAAGTAGATAAAGTCCACGGCTGTTGTTTCAGAAGGATTGCCAAAGATGATGCGCATGCCACCACGCTCTTGACCGTGGCCAACAATAGTCCGCTCTGCGTGAAGGATGGGCTCCTCAAGTGGGACCCGAGTATTCATTTGCTGCTCGTGAACAGCAAGATCGAATGGTTCTGAGGGGTCCAGTTTGAAACAGCGTGTGTAACCATCGTCCTTTTTAAATTCAGAGGCGCCATTGGAAGTAAACACACTTCGCTCATGGGGAACCCGAAGGCACACAGACTCCTCACTAGAGCTGTCAGTGCCAGCAAGAGGGCATACGCCTTGGAGAGATCGCCCAAAGACGTCTGTCAAACTCCAGCCCGTTTCAGTCACCTTCTCCAGAGGGTAGCAGGTATCTTCTGAATTGTACGGCTTGGATGTGTCGCAGACAAGCTGTTCATTGGGCACAGGTCTTGGAATGGGATTGGCTCGAGGTCGTTTAGACCGCTCAATATCCAAAACCATATCCACGGTCTGCTCAATCTGGACAAGACATTCACTGCCAGGAGGGCAGATGGGCCTCACATCCACTGACATACTTTGCCATGCTGCGTCAAACAGTTTATGGCCATCAAAGAGACTAGAGATCCCAGCTTTGCCCTTGCACGGAAGGAGCTTCAAGAATGGTGTCAGGTTCTCTGTGCATACTACCTCACCAGGGAGGATACCATGGAGCAGATGAAGCCCATCGGCTGTTGAATGATCACCAGTAGGCTCAAATGAAACAACTGGTCGTGTGGTTCGAGTGGAATCGACAAAGTTCAATGAGGCGCAGAACAGGCCCGATAGAGATTGTGTCAAAGTAATCCATCTTGCGAATGCCCTAGGAAAATTAGCATCCAATACAAAATCCTCAATACAAAGATCAATATAACAGAGCGACATACTCTTCATCGTCTGCCGCATCGATCCAGGCCCAAAGTTCCACACCAGTACCTCCTTCTTTGCTGCCATTCCATGGCCGAGGGCCCCAGCTTTCAGCGTCCCATCGCCCTGTACTAAACCGTAGGTGAAGCTCTTTGGTATGTGCGTGTTGAAGTATTTGTCCCAATGCTCGGGGAAAGTATCGGAAATGCTGGTTGTCGAACGATTGCTGCGAAGTATTACCCCGGAAATTGAACGAGGCTAGGAGGGAGGATTGCGGGAGTGGTTGGAGGAAAAGCTGTTCATGATAGTCCGACGATGCCGAGACATTGAAGCCCCATAGCGTGACAGAAAGCGCCAGCAAGAGCGAAATAAGTGAGAAGGTCGTCATCACTTCATGCCGGAGCTTGGTCTACCTGCACTCTCCCTAGTCCATGCGATAATCAGTCGAGGTGGAGAGTGGTCCACGGATTGCGAAAATTTGGACCGAGTGGCAAACTGCGTCACCAGGAAAAGCCCTGAATAGCACCGAAAGCCCTGAACATCAGACACAAAGTGAAACGAGCAAGTGTTCGACACGGAGCACATCTGGTCTGTTGATTGTCGCGCCTCACCGCCTTCCTTAGCGCCAGCATCAAAAAACCTCCAGGACTTCGCTCACCTCCAATAGTCCCCGCCTTTCTTCGTGTTGCCATTGTTGCCATACCTTCTCCTCGGATACATAGGCGTTGATCATGGCGGCGGAACAGAGAAAGCTGCTCGAACAGCTAATGGGAGGTATGTTGTCTGTGACTTGCCCATCCTACGCAATCTGCAACCTATTACCCCAATTCCCCGGCCGAAGCTAACCACGATCTTACTTACAGCTGACCAGCTCATTGGTACCGGCGCTCAGGGTCGCAATTCTCAGCTTTCCATCACAGACCCTAAAGTCTGCCGTTCCTACCTCGTCGGAGCCTGCCCGCACGACCTCTTCACCAACACGAAGCAGGACCTTGGTCCCTGTCCCAAGGTGCACAGCGAAGGACTGAAGACAGAGTACGAGGCCGCCTCGTCAGCAGAAAAGGTGAAATGGGGCTTTGAATTCGACTACATGCGCGATATGCAGAAATACATTGACGACTGTGACCGGCGGATCGAGACTGCGCAGCGCCGGCTGGAGAAGACACCAGACGAGATTCGGCAAACCAATGCTCTGGTAGGTTCAGGATTCCAATATTCTTCTCTGTGGCTTGTTATACATGTGCTAACCTCCATAGCTTAAACAAATCGCCGACCTCGCCAACACCATCAACGGCGGCCTTCTCGAAGTCTCCGTCCTCGGCGAGACCGGCTCCGTCGCAATGGCCATGACGGAAATGCACAAAGTCCGCACGGCGAAACACCAAAAGGAGACCTGCGAGCGCGATCTCAAGAATCTCCAAGATACCTCGGGTCCGTCTGGCCATCAAAAGCTGCAAGTCTGCGACGTCTGCGGTGCCTACCTGAGTCGACTCGACAACGACCGACGGTTGGCAGATCACTTCTTTGGAAAGATGCATATGGGTTACTCGGATATGCGCAAGACTTTCAAGAAGCTTAGTGTGGAGCTCAAGGGCCGGGCACCGCCGGTGCGCCACCATGAAGATGACGACCCCTACAGCGGTGGTGGCCGCTCTGGTCGTGGTCCTCGTTATGGCGGTGGTGGCGGTGGAGGTTACCGCCGTCGGGGTGGAAGATGGTAATGATTCTCGGTTTGTTCTTTCGCTCTTCGGGTTTTTGCATAGCGCAGGCGTTCTCTACTTGCGGTACGGGGATGATGCTCGGTGATGATGGGTGGTTATCAGCCATGCGCTCAATATATCCATGTTTCTTTTGAATACCATCAATATCATATGATATTAAGCTATCTGTAGTAAAAACTTCTCATGTGTTGGGAACTTCTTGTATATGCCACTAGACCCAAGTTAGGGATGTCTTGCTAGGTATACTGCAGCTGTGGTTCTCTTGGTAGTTCCAAGCCAGAGTATGAACTGGAAGACGCCGATAGCTAGCCTATTTGTATAGACTCTTTATTCTTGAACTCAGCAGGCAGAAGTGTCCACGGGTGCAAATATCAAATCTTAAATGTCTCGATGACATGGCTCCTGGTGCACAGCCCTAAGTCTAGTCTAAAATCAACCATGAATTAAATCTACTCCCTTACGGTGAAGTTGTTTGTGGTGAAAGCATGAACTCGTCTAATAAACTTACTATGGGTGTAGACAGGTGAGCACTACAGAAGAAGACATAACACTAAAAAGCAGATCCATTTTTTGCGGGTAAACCAGTCACTGGCTAAGTAGCCCACTCATAAAACCCGAAGGCCTCACCCCAGTTTCATCCGAACACCAGACTGCAATAAAGGCAGTATCACAACCCACTAAGAAAAAGCAGAAGTAAAAATCAACTCAAGAACTGTACAGTACAGGATAAAATGTTTAAATATCATCATCATAGCATTAGGCGTTCGGCTGCGGGGCGTGGCCGTTCGCCTGGGTCTCAAAGAGCGCCTGCATGAGCGTATCATAATTGCCCGCCGCAGCGGGCTGACGGTTCAGGATGTCACGCACGACGTTAAGCTGCGCCACGTCCACATTGGGCGCGGTCTTGAGAAGTTGTTGGATGGCAGGTGCGCTGACCTGTGAGCCGAGCATTTGCACCGCGGCGGATATGCCGGTCATGGCGGGCTGTTGATAGCCTGGGATTTGGCTTGGTTGCTGGCCAAATGAAGTTGAACTGCCCAAGTTGGATGGGGGAGTGGGTTCGACTTGAGCGGCTGGTGCATGGCCGGGGGTCGAGAACTGACGGGATTGAGGGGTGGCTCCGACGGCTGTCAGAGGACTGGCAGAAGAGGCCGGCTCCAGGCTGGGTTGGTGAGAGGGTGGTTGAACGGAGGAAGGGTTCGAGTCGCCGGTCTTAACAACGAAAACGATAAGCAGAGTACGCTCGTTGATAGGGCCTTCAAGTGAGTTATTTTCCAGAAGCTCGATGAACTCGGGCTTGTTTGTAGTGCCGGCTTCGATGGGAACAATGTAGGTGTCCTTGACGGCTGGTAAAGGGTGTTTTCCAATGACACCGTATCGCTTGCGGCCTGAGAAGTATTCGAAAAGCTTGTCAAAGCCTGCACGCTCGGTAGGATGGTCAGGACTGCTGACGGCAAGCACAGACACGTCGGTGGAAGCGCTAAAGCGCAGACCGCAAAGATAGTTGCTCGCAAGTTGAATATCGATTCGCCCATCAATGAGCAGTGTCGATGGTGCAAGTTGACTCCACGGAATCCGGCCGCTCAGGTCCGCACCTCCAACATGTTTGGCAGAGGACGTGAATTCGGCGACTGGAATCATGGCGAGCTTGCCGCGCCAGACGATACCGTCATCGGAGAAGTCCTTTGGTGAGTATGGAGGAGAATCCGGCTCATCATCGCGAAGTAGTTGATCAATCTCGGCATCTGCTTGGATCTTGCCATGGGGTACTGGCTCGCGAATGTGGGTGGCAACTTCAGGGAAGACGTGATCATGGTGTTCACCGGTGGGTGATTGGCCTTGACGTTGTCCTCCTCGGCCTTTGGGCTGCGGCAACTTCGGGGTGGTTGGACTCTGATTTCCAGGGCTGCCATCAGCACCTTCGACAGTACTCCGGCGAGGTGCAGTTGAGAAGACCGATTCTGTGGCGGCATTGTGAACGTCGTCTTCGATCAATTCTTCGCCCTTATGTGTACGTCGGATCCGGGGGCCCTGTTCCTGGATAATGATGTGCTGTCGTTCAGACTCCCGTTTAATCTCTGCGTCCTTTTGCTGCAACTCCTCGCTGGCCATCTCCTCCGGCTTCATCCTAGATAGGAGATCGGGTGAGAGACTACCTACGAGCAAGCGGTCCCGTAGAGAAGGATTCTTCTTTACGTTGAACAGGATTGTTCGTAATTGCAACTTATATGGTTCGGTAGGCTCGCCTGCCCGTCCACAGAAATGGTTGTACATGGCATCTTCGATGGTAAGACCGAGTTGCCTTGCAGCATCCTCTGCATTTTGCCCACTGGGCAATGAGTAAGAGCCCTTCTTCTGTGCCGCAGTGACCTGTTCTACAAATAGCTTGATGAGAGCGGTGGCCGCGCTCTTGCGAGCCGGGATAACCAGCTCTTCCACGGTGCCACCTGCGGCAGAGGCATTTGTTGAAGGTTCTGTCTTGACCTTCGAAGATGCCGCCGTGGACTGTGGAGAAACTCGCTGCTGCTTCACCTGCGGTCCCTGTAAGAGAATCCCGTTAGCTTTGTGGTTGACCTGGAGAGGATGTAGAGGATGAGTACGTACCATATCCGTCTCTGCCTGTTCATCAAGCTTGCGCTTGTTTGTGCTCGACCGGCGGGAGTCATGGCCATTCTTCTCGCGCTCAGCCGATGCTGAGATGCCAGGGGCAGGGGACTGGCCAGGACCTGGTGTGGCAGAGGTGCCAGCGCGACCGGGGGTCCCAGAATCAGCTTTGCCTTGGCTCTTGCGGGTGCTACCCTTTTTGCCCTTCTTCTTCTTGGACTTCTTCTCCTCGGCTTCCTGTCGCCGACGTTCGGCGACCTGTTCCCAGGGCTTCTCGCCCTTGGCGATCTTCTCCAGCAGCGCCTTGTGGTTCTCAGGTTTGCATCGCTCGCAAAAGTATGTGTCCGGTTCGGAGCCCTTGGCAAATGTGAGGCCCATGCAGTCGTTGTGCTGCCATGCCAGACAACTGTCACAGCAGATCATATCCCGTTCCACATCTTCCTCCTCTTCGTATTCGCCGCAGATGCATCGGATGATTTCCTCTTCTTCAGCTTCGCTAGGTGCGGGCGTTGGTTCGGCGGAGGTTTTGCTGCCTTTGTCTTTTTGGCCCTTCCCTTTGCCTTTCTTCGCAGGGGTCTCGGGTAGTTCGAGGTTCTTGTGCTGGCCTTTGGTCGCTCGACCAGAGCGTCGTGGTTCGTCTGCGTTGGCTGTTAGCATATTGGAGTTCATTGAGTGATTTCCAGCGCCGTCCGCCCCAATCGTGGTTTGTCCTCTGGTGGGTGGGCTCAAATCGGCGCCTGAGAAGTATGGTGTACGAATGCTTACCGGCCATGATAATAGCAGAAGGCTGCACTACAGGACAATGAAAGACGCCAGCGATCGCAGTCTTCTCTCTACGAGCACAAAGGGGCTAAGAGTAATACACAAGAGAAAAAGCAAGACGCTAAAGCAGCGCCGGGGCCTGGTCCACGGTATTACTTCGTCACCAAAATCGATTCCCCCAAGATACTGAGGGTATCTGCACAGGTGTGTGGTGGCAAAGTATGTGCTGAGATGTGCGATCCCTTGCTGCGCGTCAGTCGCGACTTTTCACCCTGCGGGTCGCGTGAAATGTTATGGGCGCTTTGAGATCACAAATGGCGGAAGGTAGTCGCGAAGGTCGATATAGCAGTCGCTGCTCTAGCAGGCGCTTGACAACGATGACACTGGGTGGATGAAAGGAGATGGATTGTGTCGCAAGTCAGGAGAGGAGAAGACGTGTCAGTGGCTTTAGTAGTTATGTAATACGGTCACATGACTCATCAGCCACTTGGATAGCGATGAGCTTCTCCAGCTTCGTAGGTTCTCCACTTGCTAAGGAAAATCCACTTTGCAAGTATTAAATCAAGCCGAAAACCGGCTGCAATCTTAACTCATTTCTCTGCGACCCACTCGATCTCTGCACCTGAATACTCCGGCGTTTACCTCGCTCTCAACGATGGCGGACGTCCGATCGCTCCTCCGGAATGAACTAGCTTCGCGCAAGGGCACGTCGCCGAATACCGCAGGAAACCGTGTCAGCAAAAAGCGTAAAGTTGATAGTGGGGAGGGCATGATGCGAAAGAAGCTGCGGTCTACAGATCTCGAAGCCGTTCAGGCTGCAGCCAGTGTACAGGGCACCGAGCCCAGCGCTGAAGACACAGCTGAGCATGACGTCTCGGAACCTATCGACGAGGACGACATGACAGGCTCCGGACAACCGCTCGATGAGAATCAACGGGTCGCTGCGCCAGCTGCACAACAAATACCGTCAGCGCCGCAAGAAGCTGCTGGTGCTGTCGACGAAGATGAATGGGCCGCCTTTGAACGTGAAGTCGCTGCGCCAGCCCGAATGCCACATGCGCCAGCTGCCATCGCTGCCGAAGCTACGATATCCGCAGCTCCCGTATCCAACGAGGAGCTTGCGGCGCAACAAGAGAGAGAGAAGGCATCGGCGGGGCGGACAAGGGAAGCCGAGTTGGAAGGAGAGCGAGAGGATGCGGCACGTTTCATGGAGGAAGAGTTTGATGAGATGGACCAACTCGAGGAACGCGTACGGAGGTTGAAGCATATGCGAGAGGAGCTACGACAAAAACGTGCCGAAGACCAGACCAGACATATTTCTACGGTGGCAGAGCAGCAACCTGCTGGAACAGCCGAGAGTGACAGTGATGACGATGAAGATGAGGATGAGGATTGGGATGATTGGCGGTTTAAATGATCGTGGAAGTGGGAATAGCGTGCCCATTTCTACAGGAAGGGACATGGGCCCCCTTTAATCTACAATGATACCCTCAAACAAAATGAATGGCGCCTTTTTTTTCCAAGGCTCTTCAAAAATATTCAAGACATCTTTCCTGCTTTTTCCAAAATTCCACTTTTGAGTTTAAGCTGTTGATATTAATATCATCCCGGCCTTTCATTGACTGGGCTTTTCTTGCTCGACGGCTGGTGTTTCTTCAACATCCATATAACTGCGTAGCCCATCTTTGCGGACCTTCATGGCTTCTGCAATTTCGGCCTCGCCTTCTCTGAGAAGATGCTTGCCACGAATCACATCACCTCGTTGTCTCCGCTTCTCCTCCTCTACCCGTTTCTCTCGGTCCTCAAGGGCCTTTTCACGCTTCTCCCTTTCCCTCCGCTTTCTTTCAAGCTCTTCATGTTGCTCCGCAGTCAATTGTTCCTCCGGTGGCGGCGGCAATGTAGATATGTACGCCTCGATCAACGGGTTGCGGACCTTGTCTGGGAGCGCAATGTATCGGATATCGGTGATGATCTGGGTTGGAAGAGCCTCCAGGTTTGAGGAACGATTCAAAGCATGCAATGGCACTGATTTGAGCAACGTTGAGAGATCCGACTTGCGAGTACTTTCAGGAAGCTTGAGTTTCGAAATGTAGTCACGGTAGTACTTTTCACGATCTTTTTCTGAAAGCTTTGTGTCCTTCATCTCTGATTCTTTCCGGTATTTCCGCTTGAACTCAGGCCAGTATAGCTTGGGTGTTGCGTACTCTTGAAGGAAAGCTAGGTATTTGATACGAGGGTCTTGCTTTTCCTGCTTCGCCTTGCGTTCTTGGACCTCTTTGATGCGGTCTCGACTCCAGTTGGAGAATATTTCCCTTCTGTGCTTCATGTTCGAAGGAGCCGTGTATCTGGTATCTTCGATAATGCGACCTTCTTCGATGATGGCCTCCCATGTCGTGAAAGGATTGATGTTGAAGTCGTCAAGCAAGTCGCGGAATAGTGCTTCGGCATCGGCGTCTGTCAATTCAAGCCCTTCCGCACCCTCCTCCCAGTCTTCTTCTCCCGGTTCGCCATATTCGGCGGGGTCCAAGCCATAGTCCTCGCCCATTGCGGCGAGTTGGTATTCCACATCTTCCTCGGTGAATTCGACCGGCTGGTCCTGCGCCCCTGGGCTTTCAGTGCGTGTGCGCTTTGACGGTTGGCCCTCTTCATCTTCTGCCTCGCTGTCGGTAACTTCGACTTCTTCATACTCGTCGCTGTCTTCAGCGTTTCCGGCCTCGGAGACCGCAATCGATTCCTTTTGAACAATAGGTTCTCGGGGCGACGGCGATTTCGGCTTGCCGGCCGTGACATCTTTGGCGGGCTCTTCCACCTCGCCTTGCTCTTTTCGTTCTTTTCTTTCGCGCTCCAGGCGATCATACTCGATCACACCCTTCAAAACCTCCTGCGGGAACTTCCAAAAGCTCTCGTTGGTTTCAGGATTGTGAACAAATCGCCTGCCAAGCTTGGTCTTCACGAGAACCCATGGTCCGCAATCAGGTATGGAGTGCTTCGACTTTGGTCGGTCCTGCGGCTCCCGTCGCCCGCGATCATGATAGCCTTTTCCACCCCGGAAGCCACCACGACCCTGGCTATATTGCTGTTGACCGAGTTGCCCCGCCCCAGGTGCGTAGCCTGCCGGTCCGTAGGGTGTTGAGGAAAAAGGTGGTAATGTTTCGGGCGAATATTGTGGGAGTGCCTGTGAGGATTCCGGGGCAGGCTGTGCAGGTTGAAGAGATTGCGCCTGGGGCCTATTATATGTTGACTGCTTCGTAGCAGCATTATAGTAGTACAAATGGCCTGAGAGCCGCAGTTAGCCAAATCCTTCATGTCTGATCAGGCGCAAAACCAACCTGAAGGCGCTCGATGCTCCGACCACCCCGGCGGCAGTGGAGGTGGAGCAGTGTACGTGGACTTGAGCATTTCAGAAAAATGGAGCTCTAGAATATTCAAATTGGCAGAGCCGGGGCTCAATGCTGGAGAACGAAAGGTCGAAAGGTCGAAAGCTTAGGGTGTGGTGAGGTGGTCCGAGCTTGGCGGATGACAGAGGACGCGCCAGGGCGAGTTGCCTGGAACTTCGAGCTCATCTCCAACTCCGACCCTGCCCTACTCCCTCAATCTTCCACATTTTCTACTCCTTCCAATTGTTGATTCGTTACGTCTTCTTCGAAAAATGTCTCGGCGTTACGATTCACGGGTGAGTTGATTCATGCTTTGTAGGTGGGTGCAGCTCTAGCTAACCTATGACGCTGTTCGGTAGACCACCATCTTCTCCCCAGAGGGTCGGTTGTATCAGGTCGAATATGCGCTGGAAGCCATCTCCCACGCCGGTACTGCCCTCGGTATTCTAGCCAAGGATGGAATTGTCCTCGCCGCCGAGCGGAAGGTCACCAGCAAGCTGCTTGAGCAGGACACATCTGCCGAGAAGCTCTACACAATCAACGAGTGCGTCAACGAACCCCTTCCTATCGAACAACGTTATTGGAGCCACTTTTCGATGTCGACGAGCTAACGATTTTCCAGTAACATGATTTGCGCAGTGGCTGGCATGAACGCCGATGCTAACATCCTGATCAACTACGCCCGCCAAAATGCTCAACGTTACCTCCTCACCTACAACGAAGACATTCCCTGCGAACAGCTTGTGCGCCGGCTGTGTGATTTGAAGCAAGGATATACTCAGCACGGTGGTCTCCGCCCCTTCGGTGTGTCGTTCATCTATGCCGGATGGGATCACCTTCGTCAGTTCCAGTTGTACCAGAGCAACCCGAGTGGAAATTACGGCGGGTGGAAGGCGACGAGTGTCGGCGCGAACAATGCCAGTGCGCAGAGTCTGCTCAAACAGGACTACAAGGAGGACCAGACTTTGCAGGAGGCCTGCGCTATGGCGGTGAAGGTCCTGAGCAAGACTATGGATTCCACGAAACTGAGCAGTGAGAAGAGTAAGTTTCCTCGCCCTGCATGCTGACGACTGTCTCCGTCGATTTCCTCGGATCCCAAAGTACTGACCAGCTGTTTCTCTACCAGTCGAGTTCGCAACAGTGGGCAAGACCAAGGATGGAAAGATCTACCACCACCTGTGGACCGCTGATGAGATTGATGCACTTCTGCGGGAACAAGGGCTGGCCAAGGTTGATGACGAGCCCGAGGCCGGTGAGATTAAATAGATTAATACCTTTGCCCGTTGTTTTCAGATACTTGAAAATCAATACCTGCAGTTTACCTTATCTTGCCTTTATCCTATTCCAGAATTCTTCGTGGATGATGCTCAATATCGGCGACTCCTACAAGGCACAAGTCCGGTTAGATGGATTCTGCTAATGACTGCATTACATGTGCTTTGTCTGACGTGGCATACCTCCCCGCGACAGGTCTTACTATGTATATGTTTGACCCAGTCCAGTCAGATAGACCAGTCCACGTATATAGTCGTTGGCCCAATAGCTTGGGGTTGGGTCCACGGCTGTTGTTGGTTCCAATCTTGGGATAGACTGGGCTGGGTAACCTTGGAAATTCCTGATCCTTGGACATCTTGCAACATGATATATACCCAGGTAACCCCCTACTCACCATTCCATTCCCTGACCTTAAGCCACCAGTCTCAACCTTGGAAAGTGCCACAAAAAAGAGGCTCAAGATGCTGTTTGCCAAGTCCATGGGTGTTCCTCTTCAATCCGTGCCCGGGTGGTATACATCGAGCATGTTTGCAAGGTAGGTGCTGTGTGTGTGTGTGTGTGTGTGTGTGTGTGTGTG
>JGI24509J20081_1000340_pt1 | contig 25561 bp, 21 predicted proteins | sample LinPmetageLP29_FD_20081 | JGI IMG/M metagenome (IMG submission 20081) | reverse complement strand
GTTTTTTATCCCCCCCCCCCCCCCCCCCCTCTTCCTTCGGCAGCCGCTGTCCCTCCGGCTACTGACGCTGTAAATAGGCAGCAAGAACCTTCAAGAGGGCGCTGGTGAATCAGGAGGCTTCACTGCCACATCGAAGAGTCTGGGATTAATGAGGAACTATAGAAGCTTTGAAAGCTTCAATAATTCCAGCGATCTTTTTGCTCTATGTCTATTTTACAGACCGCGAGGACACCATGATCCTTTTCAGGCCGGCATCTGTTGAATGTGGGCAAGTTATGTGGTCATACGTGACCATACGGTTGCCTACTATGTATTCGCACTCTTAACTATTTAGTCAACAAGTCAGTGTTGCATGATGTCAGTGTGTTAGCAGGTTAGCTGACTAGGGAGATGAGACAAGATTAATAGCTCATAGATGGCCTTGTGGATTCTTACATCAATCATCATTGAAGCATAATTCTTCGCTTCACTACAACACTTGGCTTGGCTCGTAAAGGGATCTGACTTTACGACCTGATCACGCAACAGTAGCACTTATATGGAAGAGTTGCTTAAGATATGCAAGATAAACCTTGTTTCACATGTTTCAACTATTTCTGATACACCATCATAATGAGGTCGTGAGTCGGCGAATTTGCATGTGTACCTAGAACCAGGTGCCTTCGTTGCCCTTGTGGATGAATGCAAACAAAGTCCCTGGGAAGCGAACTTGGGTGGTTTGTTGGTTGTTTGACAGAGACTCCGTCTTAAGAAACAAGACAAATAGAATAGTCCTTTCCAATCCAATGGGCTCCAGTCTACTATGCTCAGAGTGAAGAATTGGAGATGATGAGATATCGTATTCACAAGTCTATGGAGGTATTTCTGTCCAAGTGCTTAGCAAGCCGCCCACCAATTCTTCAATGGACTTTCTGATAGATTGGGCCATCACGCCGATCATGTATAAGTGTCGGTAAGTGTGAAGGGTAGCCGTTCGTGAAACCTTGAGGGCGGGAAGTCTCCAAACCCGGGTACCCAAAATGCGGTGATCGGTGTGAAGTGCTGCCGAAAGTGGGATTCGCGATTCGAGTATGAGAATGTCCGCCAAAAGCTGCCTCGAGCGCGGATAATGCCGCAGGCGTTTGAATCCATTAATTGCACTCATTGATCGGCTGGTCTCAGTCTCCACCAAGCAATGAATCATCCTGAATAAGATGGCAGTTCTGTATCAAGCCAAACAATGTGCAATGGGGTCGAAGTCATGTACATCGCAGCCAAACGCACACGGCATCTAGATTGCGGCGTATGCAATTATGTAAAATGATCCAGTATTTCACCCCTCATCTTCGCTGCTGCCTCCAGCGTGACCATTCGGCGCGCTCGAAGGCAGCTGGGTCGATTGTGGAATATTGTTCGTCTGCCGCCGGGTCGAAGTCAAAGCCCTCTCCCCCACAAACTTGTCCCCAGGCCAATCCTTTTTGCATACAGGGCATTTCTCAGCCTGTTGCATACGGAAAAAGTTGCGGATGCAGTGATCATGAAGTCGACCAGGGCAATCACGGTCGCCACAACGTTGACCCTGCAAATCAGAGTTAGCTGTAATTCTCGATATCCGACCACATATCAATCCGTACCACTGTGACAATATCCCTGCAGGCAGCGCAAAACTTGATGCGCTCCACTTTTCGCCCATTCTCATTTACGTAGTTGTATGTATCGCACAGCCAGCTTCGAAGCTCCATCAGCGCACGAGGAGTCAAACTGAAGTAGTTCTTCCTGCTCTTCTCCAACCAGCCTTCCACAAGGAGGTTCTGCATCACTGTCTCGGCTTGTGTCATTGTCAAGGACTGCGCTGCTCCGCCTTGTGTCTCGGCATTCGTCGACCGGCGGCGATTGGTGTCTGCCGAGGAAACCTTGGCCAAATGGGTAGCTTGTATCGCCGTAACCACCATCCCTTCGGTGGTCCTTGTATTATTCGTGTCGAACATGTAATCCAGAATGCGCTTCACGAAGGCGGTCTCATCGGGGGTGTAGGTAGTTGCGAGTTGGGTCAGCGCATCGACGTGAACGTTGACCAGTGCGTACACCCGCTCGGGTGGGCGTACGGGGCTATCTTGGTCCGAGCTATTTGGTACTTGGCGCAGGGAGCTTCTAATTTCGAAGTTGAAGGGAGAAATCGCGGTGTTTGCTTTGGAGATGTAGGAGGAGAGGTGTTCCTGAGTTATGTCCTCTGGATCGATAGTGCGGCCCTCTGCAGATATTGTAACAATCAGTACAGATCCACCAAGTGTCAGCTCAGTCCCAGATAGCATATACACACCGTGCGCTGAAGATATGGCGGCCAGCACTGGCTGCGCTTCCTCGAAGGTCATGGAAGAGCGGGCCATGAAGGCCTGCAGGAAGGCGCGATTGCAGTCATTGTAGTCTGAGTTGTCCATGCTGCTGGGATGATGGTCAAGCAGCTTGATGACCTCCTCCAGAACAGGGTAATATTGTTGCAGAGGACAAAAAAGTTGGATGTGACGCGGTCCGACGCGCCGCGAGTGGAGTGCCAAGACTTCCACAAACTGAACTATGCGAGTCACAGCTTCACCTTCAGATGATATCAAAAGGATATGAAGTGATACTACGAAGATATTCCAAGATTCTCGAGACTAGGAAGTTAAAGACAAAGGCTTGAAAATTAACAAGCGACGCATTTCCAAGGGCCCAAGGTTATGCCGCTGTTTGTCGTAGACATAGGCAAGGTCGAGGTGATAATCATACGTCTAGCGCATAGCCTAGGTCCTCGGTCACAGAGCTTCTTGGTCTGTGGACGACAAGTGACTAGCGAGAGGTTGAAGCTACACCGATCGTCGATAAGCCCTCCATAACTTGCATTCTGTCCTAGTGGCTGCTATCCACGTCCGTAAACATGTTGGCAATCATGATTAATGAGTCCAACCATTGGAAAAAGATGATCATGTCAAAGATTTATAAACTCGCAGGTCTGATATCATGACGTAGAATACAATGCGAACCAGCAAAAGATGCAGCCGAAACCGCGACCGCAGGCGCTTCGTCACACACAGGAAGAGGAATTCGAACCACCCACTGAGATCACCGAACGCCAAAGACGGAAACACGAAGGCACCGAATAAAACCAGAATTTGTGGAAAACATCATCGCCCAATCGCTTAATACCTCCGACGAGTCGGCTCAGGACTGGGGCTGCGGCTGACGCTGCGCGCGTCCCGGCCACGCTCCCTCAGCCACTTCTTCGTGCTCAATCGTATTTCCCGGTCTAACTCAGGCGACGGGTTCTTGCGATGGATGAAGTTGCAAAACCCGCCTCGTACGCACCCTTCTCCGCTATTCAGTCGACAGCAAGCTTCGCGGAAATCTGTCACGGGCGATAACTCGCAGTAAATCGGTCGCGCGGCATACCAGCGGGAGTTCAGTGTGTCGCACGCTTTCTGGGCGTCTTCTTCGTATTTGAATCGCGCGTAGACGTTGCCGATCAAATCTAGAGCATAGAGCGTTAGTGACTGGCGTGAAGGATTGCGAGGAAAGGGACGCAGATGAGGAGTTGCGATGAAACAGACGTAGAGAACTTACGGTCATTGTTATTGTCGCAGACGACGAGCTCTTCGAGCTCACCGTACTGGCAGAGCTCACACCATACGTCCTCGTAGAAGGCGTCGAAGTGGTTTTGCAGCTGGCTCGGGTTCATCTTGGTCTTGGGGTCGTACAGCGGGTTTTGATACATGTTGGGCATGAGGATGGTCTGAGAGTAGGACGGCTTGACGTGCTTCCGAGAGCAGCGGTCGCCGTGTCGGCATGCACCGATCTTGTAGTAGAAGGAGCAATTGACCTTGTCCTGCTCGGTACCGAAGATGGAGGCGAGGTAGTTGGCCATGATGGGCAAATGTCAAAGATTCTTCTGAGCCAACTGCGGAGGGATATAGACGGAGGGAGTTGGGGGAGTGAAATGTTAATAGAGGAGATAAGAGATGGTCGCGCAGGTGGATAGAGGAAGTAAGAGATGATCGCGCAGGTGGATCGAGAGGCGCGACAAGTGAAGGATTGGCGAGGGAGCGGTCGACTGCTTGGTGATATCGGATGCCTGAAGTTTCTGGAGAGCTCCAGTGGCGTGCTGACTAACGCCAGGGAGCTTGCATCGGACGGAACAATAGGATCATCCGGGTTCATGCCTCAGAAATTGGGTATAGCCCCTATTTAGGCTTAGTGTTAGAAATTTGCTTAGTAAAATTTACACCGCTTTATTCACCGCTTTTAACCTCCCGCAACCATCACCATTTCTCCACGATCTATGCATGAGTCCCCTTCATAAATATGGCGTCTTCACCCATTGCGCTTCCCTTTGCTGAGCCAGACAGCGGAAATTATGTGCGTCTAGGATGGATGCATCTTACCGGTTTAGGGCCTTACAGTGACCTTTTAGGTGTAACTTTTGGTTTTTTGGGCTGAATATGCTGTTTTAACTGGTCGGTCGGGTCGGGGGGGCTAGGGGTATCGAGACGGATATTGAGCTTCGATTTGGTTGATGCGCATCCACACAGAATGAGGCCTATAAATCAGCTAGCATCAAAAATAACTTTGTAGCTGGTGGTTTAGTCCCAGTTGGTGCGTATCGAAGCTCAATATCCCCCGGTCCGATCAGTCAAGGCAGCATATTCACCCCAAAAACACCAAAAAAGGGCTATCAGACATATCGTCAAATACGTCAATCAAGGGTTCATTCGCTATCAGTCGCAGAGCTCCCTAGCTGGCGCATATAAAGCGCTTGGCCAGCTAGAAAAAGGGCTTCCATGAGAGGGACCAAGCGGTGATAATGCTATCGAAAGAAAACCATGATACAGTCTCCCGAGGATCAATGCACAGCATATGTAAAATACAAACTACAGATAATATGATTAGATGTTCGTAAATGGACGCGGGTGTTTACCCGAGTTGACTGGTACGGCCCTAGATGTTTGTGGGAATCTGCACCTGATAGAACTCTCATCCGCAGTTATGGAAAGTATACATAGATATAAGTTTCCTTTTAGATTATCTTTTTAAACAGATTGAAGCTATGCTAACAGAACTGATCTCCGCTTGAACATGACGTCGTAGCCACATCCCACGACATTATTAAGCACCCCACCGAACAACCTCGAAGCCTAAGAACGGCTCCAGCTTCTTTGGATATATCGAGTCTCACTATTAGCAGCTTATTTTCATATTGACACCTGAAAAGGTACGTTCGTGCGATGCTCAATGTTTTAGCCATTTGCTGCGTGTGGTTGGGCTTCGCGTATCCCGAAGATGTTTGATCAAGCAAGAATGGCTCTCTCAATTCACATCCGGATCTGCCGCTGAAATACTAGTCACATTGAAGCTCTCTTTTACTGACCAACTCTACAGCATCAAACATGGCAGCCAAGACCATCATCGTCACAGGTGCCTCTCGAGGTAAAAGGACCACCCCGCCTCTGTCAGAGCTCCAGACTCACAGTCATCTCAGGTATTGGGCTCACGATTGCCAAGTATCTACTCTCGGCACCACAATCCCACAATGTCGTGGTGGTGGCCCGCAGCATCGAGCCCCTCCAGAAGCTCAAGGAGCAGTATAGCAAGCAGGTCGAGGTGGTGAATGGCGACTTGGCAGACTTTTCCCTGGCCCAGAAGGTAGTCGACGCCGCCCTCAAATCTTTTGGACGCCTCGATGGAATGGTTCTCAACCACGGTATTCTCGGACAAGTCGGCAACATCGCTACGGCCGATCTGAACGAATGGCAGCAAGGATTTGATGTCAACTTTATGAGCCTGGTTGCTTTTGTACGTTGCTCACTTCTGCGCTCGAAGCTCTACGAAACACATCGCTAACTCACAATCACAGACCAAGGCAGCTCTGCCGGCTCTTCGCCAGTCAAAGGGAAAAATCGTTCTCACCTCGTCCGGTGCCGCCACAGCCGGCTACCCTGCATGGGGCCTGTACGGAGCCACCAAAGCAGCGATGAACAGCCTCGCTATGACCCTGGGCAATGAGGAGCCCGACGTGACCTCTGTGTCTATCCGGCCCGGCATAGTCGACACCGATATGCAACGGGAGCTGCGCGACGACCACGGATCAAACATGAGCACTGACATGCACTCCAAATTTACCACCATACACAAGAACGGAAAGCTTCTAAAACCGGAGCAGCCGGGCCATGTGATGGCCAAGCTGGTGCTTGACGCGCCCAAGGAGATCAGCGGCAAATTTTTATCGTACGTCTTCATACCCTACGACTCGGACAATGCTAACAGAAGGCAGGTGGGACGACAAGGAGCTCGCGGCTTTCCAGGCATAGATTTAGATATTTATTGGTAGATACATATGTATGAATGGATACTATACAGCAATCAGTATTGAATGCCACAAATCGCGATGGGTGAGAAAATTTCAGTTGAAAATGTTGTAATCAGCCGAAAGATGAAAAGCATTACATTTTATAAGCATTAGGTGCAGTACACCTTCATACTTAGCATGGAATGTAGATTGTTCATCATACAAAGAGGGTAATGTGACTGTGAAGGAGTGCTCCCATACCTAACAGATAATTTTGTGTTGGGTGTGTCGGCAGCTGCCGAGTTTCGAGACGAGAGTCGAGAATATTCCTACAATCCTTCAAGAAGTTAGCAACAGCGTCCCAACTCCGTGATCGTGTACAATGCAAGCAGTGAAAATAATATCAGTTGGTCCGTTTGGCTAGGACAGGTATAGTCACCATGGTTTTGTATGATAGGGGCGACAACAAGGTTCATCATGTAGAAAGCAAGAAAACAAGGGAGATATGAGCTTACCATTAGTGAGCATCCTCGGGATGAACCAAAATCAAATCCATCCCGAGGAAAATTGGAGTCGAGAAGACTTTGCAAGATGATGAAGGAAGAGAAATACGCGAAAAAAATCCTGCGAATAAAAGTAGCTGTAGGCGGTGTGGATCTGCCGGCTGGAAAATATAGGAAGCCGTTGCGCTAGAGACTTGCTCTTTCAAGGTCGGGCGTCACGCGGTTCTCTAAAGAAATATTCCGCCGGCGTGTTTCTTCGCCTACGTTTATTGGGGCTCTATCTCATCCTTGTGATCATATTCAAACTATCACATTTAAGTTATGTCTGACAGAGAGTTCAGCTGTGAGTTTTCTTTCCTCAATTCTCGGCACGCCGCGCGCATTTACTGACCTGTCTCCATTGGTCCAGCAAACGACGACCTGTCGCTTCCCAAAGGTATGCCCGGATTCTTCGCTTTATCCTCACTGTCTATTGCCATGTGTTGCCCCAGCAATTTCATGAAAGATGCAGCTGCTTCGCCGAGCCCCGCCGTTAGACCATATTCACTGACTTTGCCTGGTATAGCGACGGTCCAGAAAATCATCACCGAGATCCTGCCTCCCTCTTCCGGTCAGACATTCTCCAAAGATGCACGCGATCTGCTCATGGAGTGCTGTGTCGAGTTCATCACCTTGATCTCATCCGAAGCGAACGACATCAGCGAGAAAGAAGCCAAGAAGACCATTGCTTGCGAGCATGTTGAGAAGGCACTACGCGAATTAGGTTTTGCCGACTACATCCCCGATGTCCTGGCCGTTGCTGAGGATCACAAAGAGCAGCTGAAGGTGTGTTTCACCACGTTCCTCTGCTCGCGGAGCTGGGTCAACTAACACGGTGGATTCATAGTCTCGAGAGAAGAAGCAGAGCAAGATGGAGCAAAGTGGGCTCTCGGAAGAGGAGCTCCTTCGGCAGCAGCAGGAGCTTTTTAGGTCTGCTACTGAGAAGTACAACCAAGGCCCCGAATAAGCCGGCCACGACGAGATCTCATGCTGGTCATGGAGGAAAAAGATGCCAGGCGTTTTGCGTGTTTTACAGGGGCGCTGGGCTGGAGTTATATTACGGTATTTCTTAATTTACGAAGGCAGCGACGGAGGCGGGATATCTAATAGCATGCTTTGACATCCTACAAACTGGAAATACAGTCCCTGGTTTATGAGAGTCTTACCAGCAGGTAGCCTTGGAAGATTTTTCCTAGTTGCTTGTACACTTGGGTGTTGTAGAGGATTCAGTAGGTTACTAGTCTTCGCACTCGAAATGCAGCAGCCTGTCACTAGGTGTTGGCATCGTAAGTCAGATCTTGACTATAGATCTAGATACTAGGGCCTCAAAGAGTTAAATCAAGGATAAATAGTTCATGGGAACTAATAGCACATGTAGAATTTTGACAATGCGAAACTACTCCATCTTCACTCGTTTTGTTCAATCTGCACAATGTGACATTGTTCGTTTGCTCCACTCGCTGCCAGATATCTCAGGCTTCTATCACTCTCACCGCCCGATCCTTCATCACCTCACCGCCGGGTATCTCAGGCAGTTTGTCACCTCACCGCCCGATATTTCAGGCTCTATTCCAGTCCCGTGATCACACCAAGACTCGGTCCCCGCTAGTCCAAAATGGGAAGGCGAAGTCACAAAGCCAAAGCTCCTCGCGAAGCTGATTGCGATTATCCTCCCATTTATCCTGATCTTGTATTGGACAGGATGCCGCCATTCAAGGATGAGCACATCCTGGTATGCCTAACCCCTCGTCCTATTACTTCCATCTTGAATACCTCGCTAACCTCTAATTCAGTTGATTGCGCCGGGTTCGCAAATGACCCTGGCGCAGCTCGGCCTGCCCGAGACATTCACGCCCGCGCGATTCCGCTTCCCCACGCGCATGTTCCCCGCCGAGAAGGAAGGTGAATACGAGCCTTACAGGATCCGCGAACAGAGACATGAAGTCAAGGTCACCAGCGACAATGGTGCGCCCAAGGAGACTCTAAAGGAGGATGTGGAAATGAAAGATGCGGAGTCCGCTGCTCAGGACGGTTCCAATCCTAAGCCTGCTGGCGAGAGTGTCGACGGGACTGGGAAGACCGAGGACGCGACTCAAACTGTCCAGGAAGTTCTCTACGAGGAAGACGTCACCACCGATGAAGGGGCGGTCTATCCGATTCAGGATGGCCGCATCGTCGACTGGCCCTGCTTCTATGCTCTGTTGACTCATATTTACAATGCTCTGAGCCCACCTTTCCACACCCCCATTCTTATGATCGCCCAGCCTGTCTGGTCTGCGCGCGATCGCGAGGTTATCACCCAATTCATGTTCGAGAAGTTCAAGGTGCCTGGCTTCAGTCTGTTGGACTCTGCACTTGCTGCATGCTACGGTTACGGTGTAGCGACAGCCACGGTCGTCGATGTCGGCAAGGGTAAGGTGGACGTGACCGCAGTTACGGATTTTGGGGTCAACGAGCACGGCCGAGGAATTGCACTCAAAGGGTGCGGCGGCGATGCCATGACCGATCGCCTTCTCGAGCTACTTGGTCCCAGAGGATTCACCCGAGAGATGTGCGAGCAGCTCAAGCGCAGCAATATCACCGAGATTGTGCCCCCGGGCACTCCACTGCCAGGCGCAGCAGCTACCGCGCGCCAGGGTGTCAACCCCGCAACTGCCGCCACAACTGGAGCAGATGGAAACGATTCTGCCCCGCGCGGGCCTGGCGATGGTACTCAAACTGGTCCTGAGAACGGCATCGAGGATGAGGAGGGTGTTCTTGACGTTGCAGCAATTGTCAGCGGCAATACCACCGAGTATCTCGCCAGCATGGAGAAGGACAAGCCTGGCAAGAAGGGCGGTGCTGCGGACCCCAAGTCTAAGCTCCCCAATAACAAGAAGGAGAAGGCGACTTTCCAATTTGAAGAGTTTGTGCCAATGGAGGAGGAGAGTGAGGCCAGCGGCTCCAAGCGCTACATGCGTCACAGCCGGGAAATTGAGGTTGGCGTCGAGCGTTTCCTTCTGGCCACACCCAGCCATCAAGCTGCAGACCGTTTGTCCAGCGGCATCTTGGAGGATATCGCAACTCAGATTCACCACACCATCCTGGCTGTGCCAGATGCTACCAAGCGCAGCGAGCTTTGGGACTCCCTCATCATTGTCGGATGCGGCAGCAAAGTTCGGGGTAAGTCTATCACTCTACACACGCTCAATGCATGGCTAACTCTCATTTTCCAGGCTTCACCCAGGCGCTTCTTGGCGTCATTACCCAAAAGTTCATCATCTCTCCCTCTGCCACCATCTTCACATCTGAAATTCCTTCCACCTTTACCACCTCTCCCTTCACAACCCCTATCCCGACCGGCGGTACCAACACTCCCGCCCCTCAGCCCGGGCCTCTCTCCGCGCGCGTAAATCCTCTGCTCGTGGCCGCTACCCACAACAACCCCGGCATGGCTGTACCAGGTACACCGGGCATGGATCCCAATGCCGTATCCCACTACCGCTCAAGCGGTCACTCTCAGACCCCGACCTCCGTGAAGACCCTCCGGTTCCCGGAGTACTTCCCTGATTTCAAGGACCAGGGCAACAGCAATACTCCTGGTGCCAGCGCAGGCCCATCCGGTGCCTCGCAGGGTGGCAATGGCACTGAGGAAGCAAGCTTCCTCGGCGCCCAGATGGCTGCCAAGGTCTTCTTTGTGCTTGACCAGGGCTTGACCAAGGGCTACATGAGCCGTGTGGAGTACAACGACAACGGACCGTCGGCCATCCATGAGTACATTCTGTAAAAGCAGGATGACGGTTTTACGATTCAGTGCACAGGTTCTGCTTTGAAAAGGTTTCGATTTAGGCGATGGGGTTGATTTGGTTAAGGCCTTTTTCTTTTGTGCTATGCCATGGTGCCTTCTAGGAAAGGAACGCCGGTGCAGGTGAGGAGTTCGGTTCATATTCTTAACTTAGCTACTTAGCTTTCAAATACAACTGAGATTCAGTGTTATTTTACTTTAGCCATATGAAATCGAGCGTAGCCTCAGATACCACCAATGGCCCTGGGCAGGATAGATGAGTAATGTAAGCCGGGTCACGTGGGTGTGGGTCGTTATCGTCCCCGGCGCCGCATCTTCTTGTCGTGATCTCGACTCACCTTTACTTCACCCTTCTCACGACTTTGCATACCATAAGATCCCGACAGTTCTGTACTACTATCCAATATGCCCCGCGCTGAAGCAGGCTCGACAAAAGCCATCGGCAACAAGATCAAGGCCAAGGGACTTGGCCGACTGCGGTGGTACTGCCAAGCTTGCGAGAGACAGATGAGAGACGAGAACGGTGAGTCCAGTCTGGGTCCCTGCAACGTTTCACGCTGCTTATAATTTTTTCCTAGGATTCAAATGTCATGTGGCGAGTGAAAGCCATGTCCGACAAATGCTGCTTATCGGTGAAGACCCGCGTCGCCACATCCAGGATTTCAGCCGTGAATTCCAGAAGAATTTCGTCGACCTACTGAGGACCACGCACGGTGAGAAGAAGGTTCATATCAACCACTTCTACCAGCAAGTTATCGCAGAGAAGGAAGTGAGTACCTACCTGCCTTTTTACTCTGGGATGAAGATGCTAATCTGAACTTTTTGCAGCACGTGAGTTACCCTCTCTTGGGCGTACTAGCGCATACCTAACAGGCCTTTGACAGATTCACATGAACGCAACGCAATGGAAGAGCTTGACACAATTTGCGGCCCACCTGGGAAAGGAAGGCATTTGTCGAGTCGAGGAGACGGAGAAGGGATTGTTTGTCTCGTGGATCGATAACAGCCCGGAGACGATGCGCAAACGCGAAGCAATTATGAAGAAAGAACGGCAGGACAAGGGCGACGAGGAGCGGGAACAACGGTTGATTCAGGAGCAGATTGAGAGGGCACAGGCCATGGCTAAGGAGCGAGACGAGGCGAGCCTCGAGGATAAGATGCTACAACGTGAGGACGGGGAGAAGGTGACATTAAACTTTGGGTTTACGTCGAAGCCAAAGGATACCAAGCCCGCTTCGCCTCCGTCGATAAAAGCGGAGACAACGGAGACCCCTGCAGACCACACAGATGGGCCAACGACGGCCGAGTCTGCCCCAGCTGCGCCTAAAATCTCAATGTCCTTTGGTGCTCAGAAACCGAAGAATGTGTTTGCTTCGGCGGCTAAGAAGAATCCCCTCGCGGGGAAGAAGGGCCCTGTCATGGCTCCTCAGAAGAAGATGACGGAGCAGGAGAGGATTATGAAAGCTGAAATGGAGGCTAATGAGCGCAAACGATCTCGTCCTGACTCTGGCTTTAATAATAAGCGGCCGAAGATCTCGCTTAGGTGAACTGCATGATCATTATCATGTGTACCATATCTGTTCTGCTACTTTTGATCTATGACTCTATATACCCCATCAATGCCACCTCTCCAGGGCTGTTGACCTGACTAGCTCTTGCTCACGGATGCTGTGGACTTTCTTCGTTGTGTATTTTCATATATTGCTCAATTAATCTGAACGTTGGAATTGATAGATGCTTAAACATGAGGATTCCCATCTTTTCTGCCTCAGCGATATATATCCGCCCACCGGAGTTTACCACCGTGATATCGGGAAGCACATCAACACAATTATGTAACGTCCATCTTACTATGGAATGTCATAACTTTTTCAAGCACATCGTCATCGCTTCCATTTAAGAAAAACCCAGAGACAATTCAAATCGACCAAGCTTACGACCCACCATTCCAACGCAGGGGTACCGTCGACTATAATTTGCCCTGTAGCCCCGCAGCCCCACCACACACACATTTTTGCTTATATAGCCCAAAATGGCCAACCAATACATGAACAGCCCGGGTGGTCTAGTGGTATGATTCGCGCTTAGGGTAACCTAAGCACTCCTGCGCGAGGTCCCGCGTTCGATCCGCGGCTCGGGCCTGTTATCTTTTTGCATTTGGAAAGATTCACGGCATACATAGGCTTATTTTTGGTGGTGCGGCAAGTGTGTATGGATGGAGACGACACGTTTGCCGAAGATTGGACGCTAAAAGGAAGAACGCTCTTAATGCTAGGCTGCTTGTTAAATTTTAGAAAGAACCTCGTGAGATCAAACTATATCGATGAGACTATCCATGTTACACGATAATCCAATCAATCGAGATATGTCCAGGTGGCGAGCCTGCATTTATTGAACCCCAGTTGCAGGCACGGGCAGCCCGTTATGCCAGACCACATCTCGATTCTGTTTCTGCATCTCTTCAACAGCCTTTTGCTTGCGCAAGTCTCGAGCTTGCTGATCCGTCAGGAGTACAAAGTCATATGTGAGCAACGGAGTGCCCATCTCGACATTATACTGGGATGCCATAGCCGGGTCTGTCACCTCGGACAAATCCACTATCAAAGACTCTTTAACTCCAAACACTGGATCTGATGTTTCATAGGGATCACCACGAGGATATAGAGCCCTTCCAAGAGTCAGTTACTGCTTTCTCCATGGAAGGAAATGGACTGTCACGTGCTTGCCCTTACTTAGCTAGTTCTAGATAGGAGAGAATGAGATCACCCTTACATCTCCCATCAGATTGATGCTTACATTCTGGTAGCATATCAGAAGGTCGTTCCAGTAGGGATCCCTCTAGGTATTAAGTCTCTATGCGTTCGCCTGTTTTTTGAGGCACCAAGCTAGGTTTTTAGCTAGCTAACGTGGCCTCACAACTTCGCCTCTTCATCACCCCTGTTTTCTATCCCTACTTATCTCTACGCGGCCCTACCAAGGCCTTTCATCCTATCCGGTCCAATCCCATCAAGAGAAGACCTATCTACCTATTTCTGCTTAGGCTTCTTATCCCAAACCCTCATAGTTAAGCCGGTTGACAAGCGCACACGCTAGGCAGTCTAGCTCGCATACTAGCTTAACGCGTTCCGAGCACGTGACCAACCTAATTCTACCGACCTTAACCGCGATACCATTGGTCGGATCAATCACTTAGTCAGCCAACATCCGAGCCCGGCGCTACTAAGCCTCGAAAATCCCTATCCGTAGGACTAGCCAATCAGCCATCCGGCGCTTCACTAAGCTATTAAGAAGTTCTTATAGCTTACTACTTATCTCGCTATTGCTCTATTGCTAAGCGGTCCCCCGGATCCGGTCAATCCGCTAGGAAGGCCCCGTACTCGTAGGTCGCGAAGCGCTTCGGTAACCTCTACAAGCTTAGAGAGCCTATTATCGAGGCCTACTATACCTCGACTAGCTATACCTCTACCTCCCCGCCTATTTACTCCTTCCGCCAAGTTTAAGCGGCCTAATCTACTAACCGTAGTGCTACGAGCCCGATATTCGGCGAGAGAATACTCCCTACTTAGAATTCCCCGTCGCTTTACGACCCTTGCTAGCCCCGAAGCAAGTAGTACTCCAAGCAGTGCTTAGTAGGAACAAGCTTCGGCTTTAGATTAGGGGCCACGGCCAATCCCGGCCTTCGTTCCCCCTATTAATAGTTCAACTTCATCGATCTAAGAAGCTAGTTACTAAGACGAAGAGATAGCGCCCCCTTAGGAGCCTACGGAGATCAACTTTACCGATGCATAACTAACGTAGATAAACACTCTACTACGTAACCTACTAGCGGATAAGCAATTCGCCGCCCGCCTCCGCGGCCCGAGAGGTCCGGAAGGCCCCCAAGGCGAGCCCAGACGCTTAGTAGCTACCGATACTACTTAGAAGGCGTCCGACGTCGGGTTTTTCGACCCCTCGATAGCGGACGAAGACGGTAACGGCGTAGTGATATTAGGTCATACCACATATTATACCGACGTCGACATATTCATCGATCGGCTACGAGACCTAACAGTCCTTAAGTCCGAGGACATAGTACGAGCGAACGTATACTCCTGCCTAAAGGGTAAGGCCATCCAATAGTACACCTATAAACTAGCGCGCGATACCAAAGAAATCATACAATTAAGCTCCTTAGAGGCCGGGTAGTATAAGCTTATAGCTAAGCAATTCCGCCTAAGTCGCACCGAGGCGCTCCGCCAACTAGAAACTACTAAGTTTAGGTAGCGCGATATTCGTGTCGGACGTATACTAAGCTAGTACGCCTAAACTATACTCCGTCTCCTCAAGAACACGGGCACGACTAGCACGTACGACTAGATCCTTAAGATCGTAGACAATCTCGACGCCTTATTAGCTCGTAACTTCGGTCAAATCCCGGAAGACATATCAATAACGGACTTCATATCCAAGCTAGATTTCTATTTTAAGAACTAGCGACGCTAAGTTGATTAGAAACATACGTTTACTACTACCCGTCGTCCCTAGGACCAACGACGCGGTATATAGCCCCCCTAAACCCAATATCAATCATAGTCATAGTCATAGCGCTTACCCACGTTTCAGGCTAGAAACCAAGCACGGCCCCAAGAACCCTATCGGTCGTAGTCACAATAGCCGTATTAATAGCCGTATCAACCTCGCCCTTAGAATTAGACATCTTACTAGTTCCAATCGTAGACGCCTTGGGTAGAGCCTCGCCTAGCCTAGCCGGATTAGCGCTAAGCGTAGTACTAGCCTTACCAATAGCTATACCAACCGCAGAGACGCCTACTATAGTTTACATAGCAATAGGGTCAGTAGAAGGCTATCGCTAATACCCCTTACAATTTATCGAACTTCTCTCAACCGGCGGCGCCCGCTAACCAATAGGGGCGTCAGCAACGCGGTCGACCTTAGCGCGCTTTCCACGCTAACATAGGAAGCGACCACCCCGACTCCTAGTTCGAACCCCAAGCCGGAGACGACGCTAGTCACTAAGGCAATTACGCCTAAGGTTATATAGCTAACTACGAAGAGGATTTAGACGCCCCGCCGATAGGCGATAAACAACCTTACGATAACGAGGTAATTAACGAATATACCAATCAAGCCCCGATAGCCTAGACAGCCGTTCCGGAGCTAACCGTTACTTATCTCTACTACCGTAAGCACTTTACGTCGATAAACAAGCTCTATACGTACTTACTCGGCTACGCGCCTCTTATAGCGGTACCGGTACTAAGCGAAGTAGTCGCCAACTTCGCCAATACTTCAATCCCTATCATCGAGTCGAATCGTAAGCCTAATTCGGCGCTAAGCTTCGCCTTTCGATCGTGGAGGTACGCAACCGCTACCGTCGGATTGCTAGACCGAAACCAAATCGTTACTTACTGCCTCGATTCTAGCTACGTAATAACCCTTATCGATTCCAAGCTCGCCCGCTCCCTTAACACCAAGCTCCTAACTAACGACCCAATCCCGGTTAAAGGAATCGGTTCATACTATATATCAAGCTATTACGTCTATATCCTAGTATTCTTTACCGCGTCGAGCGCGATCGCTAAGATTATTATCGAAGCTTATCTAGTCGACGAGCTAAACGCGTAGCTACTAATCGGAACCGACGTTATAGGAACCGAAGGCTTCGTCCTTGACTTCGCTACTTACAAGGCAACTATTTAGTCGTACGACAATATTACGTTTCCTATCGCCTTAAGGGCTAAGCCCAACCATATTAGCCGGCGCCCGGTATACGTTACGTAGAAGACTACTATATAGCCGAATACCTCTAAAATAATTCCAATTAAGATTAAGACCAAGCTACCTAGGGAACGCGACTTTATCTTCGAACCCGACACTAAGTTTGACGCCGACATCCTAGTGTAGTTAGTAGACGCAAGTTTCGTAGCGGTCCTAGCGCGAAATACCTATCTCCAACCGGTTACCGTTTAGCGTTATATACGTATCGGTACGATTATCGAAGTAGATTACACAATAGCCTTCTACGTCGTACCGGAGGCTACGTAAGACATTGCTAAGCTCTACTACCTAAACCGGGAGGATCTAAGGCCTAAGCTAGTCGTCTTAGAAGAACAAGCACCCAAACCGGATAGCCCGCGTAGTAGGCCTCGACGTATAATACGTAAGAACGGCATACATATCTACGGCGACGACGACGTAATCGCTAAGCTAAGCGATATCGCCGACGCGTACGACATTTAGCTTCGCCCCGGAAAGTAGCCGGGAGTAGTAGATATTCCCTAGGAGCTATAGATACGACTCCCTTTGCTTCCCGACGCCAAGCTTCCTTATACCCAACGGTACCGTATCGGCCCTAAATCCGAGAAGCTAATAGATAACGTATTTAAGGACTTACACAACTAGGGCAAAATAGTATACTCTACCTAGCATACCTATAGCGCTTTAGCGTCCTTTGTCGCCTATAGGACAGTTTGGAAGGACGGCAAGCCCTAAGCAGTTAGGCGCCCCGTAATCGACTATAGACCCCTTAACAAGTCCCTAGTCCTAGACCGCTATCTACTACCATATTAGGATAACATCGTCAACCTAACAAGGGGGAAGAAGTTTATTACAATCGTCGACGTAGTTAAGTTTTTCTATCAATAGCGAGTCTACCCCGACGACATTAATCTCTAAGCAGTAGTTACGTACCGCAGATAAGAGCTACTACTCGTCGTTGTCATAGGAAACGCGAATTCGGTAGCATACGTCTAGCGCATAATAGACAACATCTTACGCGCTTTCCGAGCTTAGGATCGTACCTACGTCGACGACGTCGTAGCCGTTTCCGACACGCTCGACGAACATATTGCTTACCTCTAAGCCCTTTTTTCTACCCTCGCTAAGTTCAATATCTACTTAGACCTAAAGAAAGCTAGAATAGGCTTCCTATCTCTTATACTACTAGGGAAAGAGATTGATAGCCTAGGCATAACTACTAAGGCCGACAAGCTCAAAGCTATTACGTTACTAGATTTTCCTCGTACGTATAAGTAGCTCGAAACTTACCTCGGCATAATAGGCGAGTTTCGACACTATATCTATCACTATACCTAGAAAGCCGCCCCCTTACAAGACCGCAAGAAGGCGCTTCTCTAAGGCAGTCCTATTAAGGGAGCGCTAAGGCGCGTATAGTCGGCGAAGTTACTACTAACGGAGCCTATATAGGCTAAAATCGCCGCTTTTAGCACCTTATAGCGAGAGTTTAAGGAGCCTAAGTAGCTAGTATATTATAATCGAGACAAGTAGCTATATATTACTCTCGATAGTTCTAAAGATCAAGGGCATAGGGCGATAGTCTACTACGTAGACCCCGACTACATATATACTAACGTCGCTATTACACCCCTAAGCACTAGGGTATAGCCGATTCTCTTCCTTAGCCGACTACTTAGCACCGCTAAAAAGAACTATTGGCCGACGGAGCTAGAGGTCTCCGCGCTAGTCTAGGTAATCCGAAAAGTACGGCATATAGTCGAGGCTTGCCTACCAAACAAACTAGCCATTGTCTACACGGATTATAGCAGTACCGTAGGCATCGCTAAGGTAGCTACTCTAGCGTCGACGTTAGTAGATCGGATCAATCTACGCCTTATACGTACGTCTCAATACCTTCAGTAGTTCCGCCTACGCCTATTTCATCGCCTAGGCAAAGAAAACAAGGTAGTAGATGCCCTCTCGCGTCTCTAAGCCAATATACCTACTCTACCGAGCGAAGTAGACGATCTAGACTTAATCGACGTACCGTATATACTCGTTACGTTAGCTATCGAACTTTCGCCAAGCTTTAAAGCAAAAATACGACAAGGCTATCAAGTAGACACGCGCTTAGCGGCGCTAATTAGGACCCTTACTACCGCGGAGGGCAATACTAACCCTATTAAGCCGAAGTTGCCCTACCGTTTAGCCGACGGATTCTTATACTTAACCAACAACGTAGGCGAGGAGTCCCTAGTGCTCCTATAGGCGATATTAGTTGACGTTTTCAAGCTTATCTATAATAAGCAAGGACACTAAGGTTTCGACGCGGCTTAGTAGAAGCTACAAGGTTTCGTATTCTACAAGGGAGCTAAGCTCCTAAAGTAATACATCTAGCACTACCCGGTCTATACGGACAATACGGTATATAGGCATCGCCCTTACGGCTCGCTTTAACCGATCTTATCCCCCCCAATCCTATTCCACACGGTAACAATAGACTTCGTTACGGCCTTACCCTTAGCTAAGTACGGCTTAGACTACGTATTAACGATAACTAATAAGTTCACGAAGCTCATCGGCCTACTAGTAGGCAAGGAGACATAGTTAGGCGCGGACTAGGCTAAGGTAGTCGTAGATTATATCTAGGCCACGAACTAAGGTATTCCAATAGTTATTATCTCTAATCGGGACCCAAAGTTCGTCTAGGGGTTCTAGAAGGCGTTCTTCTCTAAGCTTAGTATAGACATATTCTACTCCGCCGTATACTACCCCTAGTCTAACGGCTAGTCCGAACGAACTAATTAGACTATCGAGATTATACTCCGGCATTAGGTCGCTACTCATCCCGCGGAGAATTGGCTAAGTACGCTACCTACCCTCCAAATAGCCACCAATTCATCGATCAAATCAACTACCGGATACTCCCTATACTACTTACTATACGGCATAGAGCTTCCCCAACCCTAGGACTTATTGAGATAAGCTACTCCTCGCGATGCTAAGTTTATCGCCCGTATAGATATAGAATCATCGATCGTATTTGCATCGATAGGCATAAAGCGTCACTACGACGCTAAGCACAAGCCCATCTACTTCAATATAGGCGACTTCGTCTACCTTCGTTTAGGTTACGGCTACGATACTCCCTACAACAAACTCCTACCGGCTAAGCTCGCTTAGCGATACGTCGGGCGCTTCTAAGTACTTAAGCGCATCGGCCGATTGGCATATAAGCTAGACCTTCCGGAGTCGTAGAGAATCCACCTAGTCATTAGTATCGCTTACCTTAAGCCAGCGCTACCTAGTAACGACCCCTAGAGTCGCTAATCTTATACGGTATATACTCCGACTAAGGACTATCGCTTCCCCAGTGAAACTAGGTATAATATCGAAGCTATCCTCGCTAAGCGAGTTCGCCCGGCCCGCGGTCGCGCCCTAGCCAACGGCCCTAGGAAGATAATTACTTAGTACCTAATTAGATAGGCCGGCTAGTCCGCCAAAGAAGACCGCTAGATCCCTACCGCTAACGCCGTCGGCTATAAGGAGCTTATCTAGGAGTTCGAGGAGCGCTACGCTTCTCTTTAACTTACATCCTTTATTCTATTTTACTTCGTATTATCACTATTAATTACTCTATACCAACCTATTATTATATAACTCGTTATTCCAAGCGCTTTATATCTAAAATTATCTACCTTATATACTATATCCTTTAACGTATTATCTTGATTCGTCTTTCTAAGTCCTTTGTATTCTCTATCCTTTAAACTACCCTATCTTAATTTAAACGTCGAGTCTTTCTCTTACTTTATACTCGCCTTAGTCTTACGATCTACTACTCCGTCTTTCTCCTTGCTACTCTTACTTTCTATATTCTTCTTGCTATCTCTTACTCGCGATTATACCGCCTAACCTAGACGCCGACGCTACGACGATAATATTTCGCCCTAACGAGAAGCACGAGTTCCTAACTAGGTAGGAACACGATAAGCAAGACTATAGACGGGCTATCGGCAACGAGGAAGTCCTAAATCGTCCTCTTTAGACCCTAGACTATCGCCTAGGACCCTTCCCTACTAAATAGGAACGCTAAGCCTACATAAACCTATTCCGACGTTATCCTTTCTACGATAAGGTTTAGTTCAACGCAGACGGAATATTTAAGCTACCACCTATCTACACTACGCTTTCTAATAAGCTAGTATTTATAGTCGCTAAGACCGTAAGTTAGCACGACCGAGGCCGTAAGTAGCCGGCTAATTTTACGCATAGCGGGGACATCCGCATTAAGCGAACTCCTAAGGACCTAGCCCCCTACGTCGATACCTATAGGCTCCCGACGGCACTAGTCTTCAAAGGTTACTATATACTTCTCGGGCATAGCGCCGCGAAAGCTACCGGAAGCTAGAAGCTCGCAAGCAAGACCAATAAGTAGCTAAAGAGGGGCTCCAACTAGTCTAACTAGACCGTCGGCTCCGTCGTTCTCGCTACTAACTTTACCACAATACCCCGTTCGATCACTTACTAGGCCCACGACTCCTCTAGCTCTATTATCGACCTTACCGCGCTTAGGCACGGCAGCGCCTACTCTAGAGACACAGTCGCTACCGATCACGACCACCATTGTATACTCCTTACTAAGAAAGGGCCTAAGTAGCCATTGATTTAGTAGGTCAACGGATACTATATTAAATACTCTGCCTATATATAAGCATCGGTCATCTCGCGAGATTATTTCGCCGATGCCCTATTCGACTACAATACGGCTAAGCAGAGAGTTTACACTACCAACCTAAGCCCTACTTAGGACAACTCTTTCGAAGCAGCAACTACGCGCCCTACTCGCAACGCAAGCACCACGAGCGCCGAGCTACGGACTACTACCGAAGGCGAAGATAAGTCGAGCGCTTCCTCTAGCGAAGACGAGGATAACCCAAACCAAGCGGACGAACAGGCTATAGCCAGGACCGGATACCTTAAGCGTTCGCTTATCCACACCGAATACCCGACTAGCAGGAAGAGACCCCTAGTTATCGATAGTACCACGAAGACCCTTTACAAAGTCTTCAAAAAGCATTTCCGCCGCTTAGTCAACGAGATTAAATCGCTATCGGTACTACGGGACAAGATCGAGGACGCCGATAACACGCTTAGTAGCCCTCTCGCCAAGGAGATCATCCTTCTACACAATACTATCGAAGAGATACGCGCCCAATTCAACAGCACGGCCGATAAGATCAAGTAGGACATTATAGCCAACATCTCCGACGAGGAGCTACGCCCTCGAGCCTTAAAGCTACTATACTTAGTAGCCCCCGGCACCGAGCACTAACCTAAGGACTAACCTAACCGACACGAGTCGGAGGCCAATCTTCAAGGTCTCGAGCAGTAGGCAGCCCATCAAGAACCTATCGAACTTTAGCCAACTAAGCCAATCCATAACCTTGCCAGCGACGACGAGGTCGAGCATAAGCCTATAGAACTTAACCCAACCGACGAAAGCCCCACTAGCGACAGTCACCCTCAGGAGTCGGTACCGACTCACCAAGCTACTCCGCAACTCACCATCCCAGGGCTTAATCTCCTACACCACGGCTTCACTGCCGTCAACGCCCAGCACGAAGGCGAAAACGCTAAGCAGGACGACTATCCGCCGAGTTCAGACCGTTTTCGCGTTTAGTTCTTCATTTTACATTCTCTTTCACATTGCTTACTTATGTCATTACACCAAGCACCCTGCCGCCTTCCCTTTCTCGTTATGCGATGCGGACATCGCTTTTGATGGCCCCGGCAGATGTCACGTGCTTGCCCTTACTTAGCTAGTTCTAGATAGGAGAGAATAAGATCACCCTTACATCTCCCATCAGATTGATGCTTACATGGACTCACGTTATCAACAGATCGTATCCAGGCTTATCAAGCATAAAATGCACATGCCCCGGACGATTCGGATGGCGCCCAAGTCGCCGAAGCATCCCTCCTACCGGCCCATCCATGGGAATAGGGTAGGGGACTGGTACAATGGCCTTGAAAAAGAAACGACCCTCCTTGTCAGAATGCAATACCCCTCGTCCATCGGGTCCTGTGCGGTTTGGATCCTGCACATCGTAGAATCCTTTCGAGTCTCCTTCCCAGACATCAATTTTGACATCTGAGATGGGATCCCCTTCTGTATCTTTAACCGAGCAAATAACGAGTAATGGCGTTGCATCGGGATCGCTATGCAGAACAGCCCCGTTATCCTTTTCCTTTGCATCGTGGGTATGGAACGAACCCAGGACCGTGCCCTCGGTTGCGGGTTCACGTCGTGGATGGTTGATCGAGTCGACTAGTAGACTCACTCCCAATGTATCAGAAAGGAGGATCATCTCATGTCGTAGATCGTCGCTGATTTGACCAATTTCAGTTAGGAATTGGATGCCTGCTTGCCATTCTTCTGTTGAAAGGCGTGTCTCGCGACAAAAGTCATGTAGGTGGGTAACGATGCGCTCGTGGAGGTAGCGTAGACGGGGATCGCGGCATTGCGAGTTGACGATGTGTACGTTTTCGGTGATATTCTCGGTTGTTAGGTCTTTCATTGGCGGGATGGCCGTTGCTAGGGGATCGCAGCGACTCATTTTGAGGATGTGATTGAATGTTAGATGAAGAGGCTACTGAGGAGGTGAGATTAAGACTTAATATTGAGGAAGATAGAAACCCCACAAGTACTCAGCTCAAATAACAATGTTGATGTGGGGATTCATGGGGCCATCTTTAACCATCTTTAACCCCACATTGCGGAGGGTGAAGAACTTTTAATTGATACTTGGCTTATATCTTGGTTTATTCTATTAGACTGTGATCTATTCCAAATAACGTCGATCGATGATCCTCGGTGGATCCGCGATTGTCATGAGTTCCCTGGTTGCTCTTCGCATTCTACATTATTCGTTCTTCTGTTCTTTTGCCTCCATGTGGCCAAGATAGCCCATTTGATTCGGTGTAAATCTTGTCGATAATGAACCTTCTGGTATCTAGGTTCGCCACGTCACCCAAAATAATATGCTTCAAGCTGTCAGTTGGGAAATTCTTTTCATACACGGCTTGACAGGTCTGAGAACACCAAGGTCCGGCCTCAGGTCCCGCCCCAGCCTTTCTCTTGACCATACTAACGAATAGAACCCCAGGTGCAATGCTCCCCTCAAGGAGGTTAATTCTGTCTCCATCCAGACCTTCCTTAAAGTTTCGCACCTCCTCGCTTGACAGTGACGGTAATTCATCGTCTTCGCTGTCGTCACTTTTCTCTGCTTCTTCTTCCTTATCCGGCTTCTTTGGATCTAGCTTTCCTCGGTAGATAGTCTCCCATCGGTCGGATCCATTGCTGAAGCATCATACCCCGAAACTGGTAGACCTTGTACTTGAGGGAATCGATGTTGAGAGTATCCATGGTGAAGAAGTGAATTGTCAAAGTATTCTGTCACTTGCTCCAGTGAAACTGGATTTGATATGGATAGAATCTTGATGGACAGTCGCCGGGTTAAAGGAATTGTAATCAAACATCACCTGAGGTCTCTGATGCCCCACTGGCGCCGTGTCTTCATCAATGGATTGGAGCTCTCTAGAAGAACTCGATAAATCCCACAATGCCACAGAGTACAATGAGAACTTGACAATGCCAGAAAAGGCTTAAAGGGTTGATATTGAATGTCAATTATGCCGAATACCTTGTTCCTGGCTGCTTGTGTTTGAGCTTTCTTTGTTGGTCGATGGAAAATAGACCTAGTTTGCAATAAAAGAACAATACCAGTTTTACCCTTTCTTGCACCAAATAAGTCGTATCGGCGCTCGTGGACAAATATGCAAAGTCTAGTTTAAAAGACCCAAGTATGGGGTTTAGAAGACCTCAAAATTGCAAATCCGGATTAGGATCGCGCATAGAAGTTGAAAACGAAAACAGGCCAGCCAGCGAATTTGCCGTAGATTCTCATGCATCAGCCAGCGCCCTCTTTACAATGTCGACTTCCTCAGCTGTTCCGCAGACCAAACCTGCTGTCTCATCACAATTCTCTAATGGCCGACTCAGAATATCCTCCCCCTTAGCGGGATCAATGGCCTTTCCTCCAGCGCATTCCACCACTAGCGCAATAGGAAACAGCTCATACAAGCGACGCAGCTTCGCCGCGCTCTTTCCCGTCACTGGGGACAGATACACGCCGTGACCCTTCACCAGCGCATGCACCACGTCTGGTACTAATCCACCACTGTAGCGCAATGTATATTTATTCTCAATATACTGCGTAATAAGGCGCATATAGGCCTCACTCTCTGCTGCTGCACGGAGATTGGCCGGGGCAAAGTAACGTGTCTTGAATGGCGGGCCCGCGAGTCGCACGTTGGACCGAATAACCTGATGGTCCTGTGCCCCAGGGCCTCCGATCCCGATCTCAAGACAACATGGCTCGCCACCGGGAACCCTCAGGGCAATAATAGCCGTGGTACGCGGCCCATAGATGCCTAGGACGGCGGCAATTTGTTTCTCAGAGGGCTGTTGGTGGATCGCCGACGCGCCGTCCCAGATGCCTATAATAGTGCCCACAGTCCAATTGGGCGCAATAATTGAGCTCCCATCTAGGGGGTCGAAGGCGACTGTGTACTTTTCTGATGTGGGATGCACATCCGCGGCTTGACCATCGCTAGCAGGCCGCTCCACGGGCTCCTCTTCGCTGCTCGCAGTCACTACAGAGGGGCACTTTGCAAGCGCTGCCCGAATAAGGTTCTCTGCGGCAATATCGACATTCAACTGGCCATCACCAAATGCGTTTGTGGTGCCCGCGAGGGAGACGTGTTGTGACTGGTGTAGCGACTCTGCGATGCTGGAGATACAGTCCAGAAGTGCCGGTAGCACCGAATTGCACAGCTCTGTGCGGGCATGGGGCAGTAAGAGGCTTTTGAGATGGCTGGCCATATCGAGCTGAGGGGAAGATTTCACTCAATCAGTTCGATAAGGTTGTTTCGGGGCTGCACGACCGCGGAGGAGGGGTAGTGATTGCTGCCGGCAAGACATAAATTTTTTGATTTAGAAAAAAAAAGATAAGATAACTGAAGGTGAACCAAAAAGCAGAACATACAACAGCAGGGATTCGCTGGTGGTCACCCACCCAACTACTAACCTGCCGGCGTGTGGCTTAAGTACGGCTGAGCGGACGGGAAGCCCTGTTCTCC
>JGI24509J20081_1000339_pt1 | contig 25572 bp, 10 predicted proteins | sample LinPmetageLP29_FD_20081 | JGI IMG/M metagenome (IMG submission 20081) | reverse complement strand
TAGGGGCTAAGGATCAAAAGGGCACCTAGAAGGCGGTGACCGTGGCAGAAAACTAGGTAACGTGACCGTAAGGGTGCGTACACAAGGTTCCAGGATCATAGCGCTAGCAATAGAACTTCTCGTATATTTAGTTTACGTTCTATAGGAAATATTAACGAAACCTAGCCGAATTATAGCCTTATTACTTACGGAGACCTTCTTCGCCGTCTTAGAATCGCTAAGAGAATAGGCGCTATAATAAGCCTTTACGAAAGTATCGAAGACGCCGATAAGGGTAGCCTACGTAAAAGCTACCTAAATCTAGTAAGATTCGGTCTATCCTAGCGATATATTTTTAGTATCCTCCTACTAGAACTCTTTAGTAGTCTAATATAGGAGCTTACGGTAACGATATCGTAGAGATCCCCTAGGATCCCTATTAGGGCCTACGCTATATTAGTATAAAAGGGAGCTAAGATAAAGGTAGCGAAATATACTAGAAAGTATTTATCCTATCTCTCGGAATACTACTAGTATAGGATAGATTTAATAGCGTCTAGAACGTATTAGACCTTAAAAGGTAGACCTACGGTAGGGTTAAAATTAGCCGTAGTTAAATAGATATAAGCTATATACTAGAAGTATATATAAGCTAGCGGATTTATATAGTAGGGATAGTAACCCTTTAGCGAAACAACCCTAATTACCTTAGGGACCTTATTATTATTAGGGGCTCTAGGGGATACAGAACCCTTATCTTCGACCCTCTCCTCGTACTTCTTAACCTTACTAAGTAAGACCGTAACTTCTTTAGCCTCTAGGTCTATTATAACTAGGCGAATCGATAGTAATTAATAATAGATACGAGATAGAAAGATTAGAGAAATAGTAATAATACGTAGGCAAAAAGTTTAATATTATAGTAGTTAAAAGAAGAATCGAGGGGAGAAATAAAAAAAATACGTTTTATACCTACTAATTTTAGGGTATATATTTTGATTTCTTTATTTACAAAAATATTATATAACCTATAACGCCTAGGGTTAGGCGTTAGGAAGAGGAAGTATAATTATTATGAGATAGGCTTCTTTAAAGCTATTCCCGGATTCTTCGTTATACGTACCGGACTAGTAGCGATTCGCTACCGCTACGCCCTAGCTTCGCTTATAATTCCTTCCCTACCGCATAAATATTATATTAGCCCCTTCTATAAGAAGAGGCGTCCTATCTTTTAGCTATAATTCTCTTTAAGAATTAGTCTCTATTCTTATTACAATATACTACTCCCGCCTCCCCTTAAGAGTTATCTCCGTCCTTAAGACAGTTGTGCCTTACCTGATCGATAGGCTTACTGTCCTGCCAACTAGTTCGTAACATACGACCCCTGGGTCTTATAAGGTCGGCTCCTAAAGACTCCGTGTACAGTTTGTATGCGGTAAATTCATCTGGATTCTGGCGCTGACACGAGCTGACACTATCTTTGACGCCCTCGAAGCCCTCAAGCATCTTCCTTTACAGAAATGTCCTCCTGGTATCTTGGAATCTTCTCACCCGCTCGCCACTTGAACTGGGATCCATAATGGTCTTCAGGCAAGCGTTTCTCTCCTATAAACACCTCACGCGCTGTAGCCCCTTCTTTTTCCACGTTGGTCCGGAAAAGGCCTCTGGCGCGCAGTTCCGGCAAAAGAAGCTCAATCACATCTTCGAATGTGCCTGGATTGTGGATGTGAGCGATATTGAAGCCATCGACCCCGGCGATGTCCACCCATCTCTCCAGTTCATCGGCGACGGCTGTGGGGCTTCCAATAGCCTTCGCTCCCAGTCCGCCCAACGATATAAACTCCGCAATCCTCGCCTTCGTCCAGGGGAGATTATCCGTTCCAGGAACCGTATCTGACCAGCGCCTTACAATCGATTGGATGCGGGGGGATTCGGTACATCGGAAATCCTCATCGTTGGAATAACTTGATAAGTCGACGCCCGTCCAGCCACCGAACAGGGCCAGAGCCCCCTCGAGGTCGGCATATTCCAGGTACTCTTGTTTCTTGCGCTGTGCGGCTTCATCTGTGGCCGCGACAATAATTCCGATTCCCAGAATGACCTTAATGTGGTTTGTGTCACGACCTTCGAGTCTAGCAACCTCGCGGATCGAATCTACCACTTTACGGGCGACTTCTGGTGTCTGTCCGCCAATGAAGATCGCTTCTCCATGTCTTCCTCCAAATGCATTGCCTGCCTCGGAGACTCCCGCTTGGAAGAGAAATGGCGTTCGCTGGCTTGAAGGCTCGCAAAAATGGGGCCCTGGGACCTCGAAATACTTGCCCTTGTGGTTGATTTCGCGCACAGTGTTCTCCTCGATATAGATGCCCTTTTCGTGATCGGCAATCACTGCGTCATCTCGAAAGCTACCTTCCCAGAGCTTATAGAGGACCTCCATGTATTCGTCAGCCCTGGCATATCTCTTATCGTGGGGGATCTGTTCTTTCAGTCCGTGGTTTCTGGCTGCTGAGTCGAGATACGAGGTGACAATATTCCAGGCCAGTCGGCCCTCGCTCAGGTGGTCAACCGTGGATAATCTCCGAGCCAATACATAGGGTTTCTCATAGGTCAGGCTCGCTGTTACCCCAAATATCAAGTTCTTCGTTGCGGCTGCCATCGCGGGAACAAGGTATAGGGGGTCATTCACTGGAAATTGAGCTCCGGAGGCCAACGCAGGTTGAACATTAGCGGGGCCCTTGTATACATCATACGGACCAAGCGTGTCCGCGATGAACATCGCGTGGAAGCCCGCCTCGTCTAGAAGACGGGCAATATCAACCCAAAAGGACAGTTTCTTATAATTTTCGGTCTTATTCCGGGGATGCCTCCACTGGCCAGGCGCCAAATGGCCTGGAGTATTCATCACAAACGCATTCAAGATGATCTGCTTCTTTGCCATACTGGGGTTTCCGGGCGACAGGGTTAGTTGGGATAGAAACGCAGCAAGTCCAGGTCGCTGGTGAGCATCTTAAATCCAATATGAGCCTTTTCGTATATCTCGTCATTATTTGCGACGATTACGTCCTTTTTATCGGCCGATTCCCCGATATCAACAATTTATCCTCGTGGTGGATTTCCAGGAGAATTTATCATTAGCCGGGCATCGCGTGCTATGACACAAGAACAGTCGCAGATCCCCTCATGTATTTTGCGCCTCAATGAGCTTTTTCCTATTCGTGAAAAGCCGTTTAACTAGTTACCTTGAAAAATGACAAAGAAAGCTTTCCGACTGCCGATTCTAGGGCGAATGGTCTTTCGCCTTCATAGCGCAATAGCGGATAAACGCAGGGTGATCTCAAGATAGAACGAAACGCGTTCCATGAGAAGCACCTCAATTCCCACCTATTTCCAAATCCTCCGAGCTTCCTCTGGTACTTCTTCTGAAATGATTCTGCCAGTTTTCTGCAACGTCTAGCTCCAGTTCCAGTATCGGCAACCATGTCCAACGCCGCTGAAACGGCCAATTCGCCCCTGATTCCCCAGGGAGCTGCCTATGGCCTGTTGATTGGGCTAAGCATCGTCTTTTGCGGGATAATTCTCTTATCTATCAAGATTCAGAAGGATTACCTCGCTGAAGACTCTGGACAAAGTGAAATGTTCATGGTAAGCGCCCCTCTTCACCCTCAAGATTCAGCTTCTAAGTCGGTTTCAGGTCGCCAATCGATCAGTGGGAACAGGACTTACTGCCTCAGCAGTGACAAGTAGCTGGGTATGGCTGAACGAAAGCGTTTTAGCCGCTGCAATGTGTTACAATTACGGAATAGCGCTACCTATAGTAGGTTTTTCGTCCCTTGACAATGTCCGAGCTCCAGCTAACCAGTCCAGTGGTGGGGATCTGGTCTTTGTTTCCAGGTAGCTCTCATGGCTGTTCTCGGCGTCATCTCTAAGATACGGGTGCCTTTTGCACATACGAGTCTAGAGATTGTTCGCCAGCGGTACAGAAATGTCGGGCATGTGGTCTACATTGTACTCAATCTCGTGAACAATGTCTTCGGATGCGCCTCGATGATAATGACAGGGTCGCAATTGATTAATGGCGTCTCGGGAATGCATTTCGTCGCAGCTACCGTTCTCATTCCACTGGGAGGTACGTCAGTCCATTCTCAGGCTTGTCCCTTGTTGGGTTGCTAACCTTTTTCAAGTCGTTCTGTATACCGCTGTTGGCGGACTGAAAGCAACATTCCTCACCGACTTCCTCCATACTACGATTGTATTGATCCTCATCATTTACTTTACAATCACAGTTTTGGTCCATCCTGAGGTCGGGGGAGTCTATGGGCTATACGACAAATTGGTGGCCACGTCGAGCGAGAACTATATCTCTGGGAACTACAAAGGCAGTGTCCTTACTTTCAAGTCAAAGGGAGCAATTATCTGGGGGCTGATTCTCAAATTTGGAAATCTGGCATTGGTCGTCATGGTGTGTCGCGATCCAATGATATCCAACTCCGAGTACTAACTCAATCCAGGACACAGCATTTTGGCAAAAATCATTCGCGACCGAGGTGAAAGCCACTGTTCCTGGGTATAATATCGCAGCGGTCGCGGTATTTGGTATACCTTGGGGCATAGGAACGGTGATAGGCTTAACCGCGAGAGCTCTGCATAACACGCCCATTTTCCCGACTCATCCACTGACACAAACTGAGATTAATATGGGTAAGTCCGGACTTCTGTTCCACGTCCACATACAAAAGAAAAACTAAATTAGCATCAGGAATGGTGATGCCCTATACCTTAAAGGCTCTGATCGGAGACCGAGGACTCATAGCGTTTTTCTTCCTGGTATTCATGACATTGACCAGCACGATCTCCTCGTCTATGATCGCTGTCAGCAGTATCCTGAGCTATGATATCTACAAGACGTACCTCAATTCCCGCGTGACCGACAAAGGCCTCGTTCGTGTCAGCCATATCAGTGTTGTGCTCCACGGGGTTTTCATCACAGTGATTGCCATCATCCTTCAATACGGGGGTGCTAATATGACGTGGATTAACTATCTACGGCCCATCATATCTTGCCCTGGAATCATCCCTCTGATTTTAACTCTTTTCTGGTCTCGCCAGACTCGCCTGGCAGCGATCCTTTCGCCTATTCTGGGATTCTTCTCAGGTCTTGCCGTTTGGCTTGCTACAACCAAGTCCATGTATGGCTCAATATCGATCACCACCACAAGCAACGAATATCCGGCTCTGTATGCTGCCATTGCGTCCTTTTTTTCGCCCGCTCTTTACTCTGTCATCATATCACTTTACAAACCCTACAAGTTCGACTGGAGGGAATTCTTGCGGATAGAGTTAGCTGATGAGAATCAGCTCCATGAACATGTCTCTGGCTCCACTACGCCTAGTGAGGTGGTACCATCTTCCGAGCGGGGAGACCCAGAAAACATCAAGGACCTGCGTGAAAAGGGCCCGCAAGCGGAGGTTTCGCCATTGCCAGCAAGGCCAATGTCCCTGGATGACGTCCAGCATCCGTTCGACGATACGACTCTCAAGGAGCTCTATAGGTGGCTCAAAATTGCCGTGGTCACATTTGTTGTCCTTGTACTGGTAACATTTATTCTTTGGCCAATGTCATTGTATCGAGATTATGTCTTCACCAAGTCATTCTTTTCTGGGTGGATTACTGTCGCGATCATATACCAGTTCCTCGCATTTTTCGCAGTTGTGGTCTTCCCTCTTTATGATGGACGTCATGAAATTGCTCGTGGGGCCACTGGGGCGTGGAAATCCTCGAAGGGATATTTTGACCGCAAAAGCTCTTGAGTGATTGGCTGGACGAGATGGGTTGAGGAGCTTGGTAATCAGATGGGTTCATTATACTAGAATATTACAGTATTTCGCAGTCCTTTTGGGTTGAAAATGTTATGTCCCGTGGAATATTTCCACATCATAGAATTAGAACCATCTTTAACACCGGCGCTGCTCGCGACAGACCCTAACTCTATTCCCGACATGGCCCTGGGGTGGTGCCCTTTTAGTATGGGTTCTGATTGGCCGAGGGTGGGTAGGAAAAAGCGGAGCGGGGACCTAGGTCTAAAAGGTTTTCTAGTAGTCGGATTGGGCTGATCTTTTAGTATGTTATATGCCCGATAGTAAATTTTGATCTGTTAAATTTGAGCGAGATCGGACAACTAGAAGTGCTAGAAATTAAGCCTTACAAAAAGGGGTGTTTTTTTTTGATGGGGGATGCTAAGACCGCTAGCTACGGAGGGCCTATGCCCTTTAGGGTAAGTTTGGGGCCTTATCTATAAGGCTCTGATAAAGCCTTACCTATGACTTACCTATGAAGCTCCGAAATTCTCTATGTCGGTTTCGATTTTTTAGGATTACTTACGTTCTACGTAAGATATTAAGATCGGGTAAGTTGCTAAAAATATGCCTACGATTAGCCTACTATATAGAGGTAATTTTAGCATAATAGTAGTACTAGATCGTATATAACTAATAAAAAAGAATAGGGGGAATATTTTTTATTCGGTATAGATATAAGTTTATATTTATCGGATAGAGCGCGTTGTGAGGATTATAATGATTATAGTAAGATAACGAGACCCCCTTTTCGGTTATTTACGGGTCGTATTTATGCCCGGACAATCCCTTTCTTTCCCTTTAGCCCCTAAATACGTCCTTTTCTGCCCTTTTTGCTCCTGTTTTTACCGCCTGTATATACTATAATACTACGTACCTATATATGTAATCCAAAATATACTTGTTTCCCTCTAGGATTATAACAGTATCGACCTAATTGGATAATTGGTAGAGTGGTAATTGTATAATCTAGTCCTTGATAATAGTATAAAGGTTCGACTTAAAGAAATATATATCTTAAGTAGTAAGAGTAAAATACAGTATAGAATTTTTGAGTAGGTTAAGGGTAGTTTTATAGGTTCTTTTTTGAGTAATAAGGTAGTTTTATAGGCAAATAATTAGCTATGGTAGCGTAGAGATTATGCGGTAGGGTAGGGCGTAGTTTTAGTAGGCTAAGGGTAGTTTTGTAGGTCTTTTTAGGTAAGAAGGCAGTTTTATAGGTAAATAATTAGCGGTAGTATCTATATAGCAAATATAGGCGAATAAGTTACATAAAAATCTTAGGTTTCTATTTATTTTTTATCTTTTCAAAATACGTCTATATCTAATATTATCAAATCTTTAACCTAATTATTTTTATCTATTTTATTCGATTTGTTATAGGCGTTTGAATTTTGTTAACCTTAGGTAGACTATATAAATATTCCCTTTTCGGAATTTTAGTCGATAGTATTTTCTACGACCTCTAGGCCCTATATATTAGGTAAATATAAGGTACTAGAGAAAGCTACTACTATAGAATTTTATATTTTTTTTGATACTACTAGGAAGCTAAGAGTCTAAGGATTATAAATATATTCTTAAATAAATTATTAAAGTACTATATATAGTATAATAAGCCTCTAAAGTTAGCTAGTTTTAGTATAGTACTTAGGGTAGAGACTATGTACGCTAACCTAATCCGAATAAACGTTATATCTACTAACCGTATTTAAATAAACGTTATATATCTTTTTTTACTTAATATATTATCTATTATCTTTAAAATTTAGGATATACTTTAGTTTACTTCTCGTAAACTATATTATTTTTACGGGATTATTATAAGTAATATAAAGGCTATAGGGGGAGTTATTATTCTAACGCCTTTTACTATAGCGACTCTATACCGCCTAAGTACGTACCTTAAGTAAGTACCTACCTCGAGTAAGTACCTATATTAAGCTATTATTTAGTTAGTCCTATATCCTATATTATATAATATAAGTAAGTACCTACCTTGAGCGAGTACCTACCTTAAGCAAATATTTACCTTAAGTAATTACCTACCCTAAGCGATTACCTACCCTAAGCAATTAAATACTTTAAGTAATTACCTATATTTAGTAATTCCCTATATTAACTTATTATCTTCCTTAAGCGATTACCTACCTTAAACGAATATTTACCTTAAGTAATTATATACCTTTAGCGATTACCTACTTTAGGTAATTACCTATAGTAGGGTATAATAAATAAAAAATACTACTATCGTCCCTAAGCTTAAATCTATATATAAGCCTTAACTTTATATATAGATATATAGAGTACTTCTCTATCTTTACTCGTAACTTAATAATAATCTAATCTTAATTTAGTTTTTACTTTACTCGTAGCTATATTATATATATATTTTATAGTAATAATTAAGGCTTTAGCCTTAATTTAGTTAATATATTATAAATAAACTCGCTACGAAGCTAGTTACTAGCGACTTATATTATCGGTATTTAGCTCTATAAATTTAATTACGTAATCGAGTAATAGTTAAGAAGATATTATAGAGTATACTATTAAGATACCGATATTCCTATATACCTATAAGTTATAAGTTACCCCTATATCTTTTATTCCGCCTAGATTATATCTTCTTTTAACTTACTTATTTCTAAATTATAGCCTCCTAATCGCGATTATAAGTAATCGAGAACTACCGCTTATAAGTTAGTTATTAAAGTCGGTCTATAAGATTTTTTTATTGTAAAGACAACTTTTTATAGCATTCTACGCATACGCGAAATAGACTAATAGAACGGATAAACTCTATACACGGTATGGACCAAAAGGAGGGGTTTTGTGTCAAAGCGCTTTTTTAGAGAGCAGTTCCTTGGTATTTATACCCAGGTGCTTACAAAGATACGTAGACAACGAGGTCAAATGCCTCATTATAGCCTATTATAGACTGCTGCAAGCGTATATCTCTGCTATGTCTCGTTGTAGCAGAGGCTCTTTAAGTAAAAGATTTCATTGATCGCAGCAACCCTAAAAGAGATAACTAAGTAAAATCTGAAATAGGAATGGAAGATACCAAAAGTGAAGATGCCTGCGGAATTGAAATCCAGCTAGAGTAATCTCAACATACATGATCAATCCATGACAGGTACGTTGTAGAAACCCTTCAGGTTCCAAAACTTGACAAATTGCCGTACCATATTCCCATCTAGTGAACGATATGCAATATCCGGTCGTCCCCGCAGAGCCTCGACAGCTTGATCCGCTCGATACCACGGGGTATATTGGCTGGCTGTCCAGCGTGTGAGTGGCCCCCGAACTGGCTCCCGGAACATTGGCATCAGCGGTGCCAATGGTCCATCTGGTTCTTGCTCTTCAGCAACCTGCGCCACCCAGTCATCATAGTCCACTAGGCGCACCGGATACCCAGCATCGTTGAGCACCCGACAGGTATCTTCAACCGTGACTGAATGAGCTTGATCCGGTGAAACAAGGCAATACGATCGACCGAGATTAGCGTTATCCGAAGCGATATGCAGCATCCCGTTGACTACATAGTCAAGCGTCACATATTCCAGTCGTTGGACCAGGCTAGGCCATGTCCCCATCTGAATGCATCCTACCAGAAGTCGTGACATAAAGTCTGATGGATTACTACAACCTGTATTTGGGTCTCCGATCACAAACCCAGGTCTGTAAATTGTGATCGGTAATCCGCGGTCTCGCATGCGTCGCACCATAGACTCCGCGGTCCACTGGCTTTGCGAGTAGCCTAGGTCAAAGCGGACACCTTGAACATGGGGGAGGAGCGGCCCGTCTTCTTCTACGGCTTCCGTTCCAAGCGTATACCCCGTTGTACCCCATACATCGATTGTGGACATATAGTGGAACCCCTTCCGGCGACCGGCGGCAGCCAGCCGGAGCATATTGCAGGTACCGAGGACGTTGGATGAACGGTGTTCGCGATATGATTCGCAGAAGTTGATTTTTGCTCCGAGATGAAAAATAACCGACGCCCAGTTCGCAAACCACTCGAACTTCTCCTTCCCAACACCAAGGGTCCGATCAGAGAGATCACCTTCAACAAACATCAACTTCTCCCGCGCCTCCACTGAGTCAGGCCACAAGTCATATTTCTCAAGAGAACGTTGCACACGCATCGCTGCGGACACTCCTTCTTGACCACGAACCAGGCATGCGATTTGCTTGACCATGGGACGGATCATTAGATCGTGCAGGACACGTCCGCCCACAAAGCCTGTGGCCCCTGTGAGAAATACCCTTCCTTCGTCTGGAGCATCCCACTGCGGCACCATTTCAATGTCATCAACGAGGTCGATGTCGCCAATCCAGACCTTGCTGTCGTCGGAGGCGTTCTGACGCCTGTGACTTTCTGCGGCTTCTGTTTTGGAAGTAATGACATCACACAGGTCTGAGAGTCGGGAGTTCCGGTTGAGTTGTTCCATTGTAATGATACAGTCTAAAATTCTTTGGATGTGGCCGATCAGCGCCGCGGCCTGGAGCGAGGTTCCGCCGAGGGCAAAGAAGTCATCGTCGTCTTGGATATGTCGCTTGTTTAACATCTCAGTCCAGATCTTCCGAACCTCTGCCTTGATACGTTCATTCTCATCCGACCCCCAGTCTTTCGGATCCACCTTGCTTGTAGCAGTGTGGGATAGTTTACCGGTATCTTCTTTGAGTGACTGAAGCTGTTGCTGAAGCAGCTGGTTGCGGTCCACTTTACCTGTCTTGGTGAGTGGGAGCTTGCTGACAAATTCCACGGTGTTTGGGACCATGTAGGCTGACAGCCGATCTTTCATCAAGCCAAAAAGGTCCTCTTCGCTTGGGGAAGGTGATGTACCATCTACCACAACAAAAGCTACAAGTGCTTCTGTGCCCTTTGTAGAAAGAGGCGGCTGCTGAATGACAGCGGCACTTTTGATCCCATCAACCAACTGGAGAATGCGCTCGATTTCACCCAACTCAATCCTAAACCCATTGTGCTTGACCTGATTATCCTTGCGGCCGATGAAGTCAAGAATGTCGGAGTCAGGTCGCCATTCGGCTAGGTCGCCTGTTCGATAAAGTCGGACAGTGCCGCTCTGGTTCTCATTCAGCCCCTTTGAGGACCGCGGGTTGATCAGATGTTCTCGAGGAAAATCGACGAAGGATGTCATGTTTTCTTTCTCTCGCTTCCAATATCCCAGCGACTGCTGCGGACCTGCAATGCAGATTTCGCCCTGTTCCCCTGGCTCGTAAATGACACGATCCTCCTCAAGTAGGTAGACCTCCATGTCGCCCACGGCTCGGCCAATGCTGATTCGATCTCCTCTTGTCTCTGGCGCGGTTACTTCATACATAGTGGCCAGAGTAGTACACTCCGTTGGGCCGTAAGTATTCCACAGATGTTGTGGGGGGCCGTCACTCTCTAGAACTCTCCTCATTGCTTGCACATTTGCTATATCACCAGCAGTGAGCACATGACGGAGTGACCGGTAGGCATCCGGGGATGCGAACACCGTGACTTCGAATAATGCCGCCATCAGAATCGTAATAGTTATGTGATTGTCTCTCAGAAAACTATGGAAGGCTTTCGGGTCTGTGGCGATATGTCGGGGAACAGTCACGATCGTAGCACCGGCGATGAGAGTTGCCCATATTTCAAACAAGCTAAGATCAAAGCCAGGATTGTTGAACTCAGTAACACGATCAGTCTCTTCCAGTGGTGTAATAGGTGTCCGGGTTGCCAGGTGCAAAATTCCCGATGCTCGGATCTGCACTGCTTTTGGCTTGCCCGTCGAGCCTGATGTAAAAAGGATGTGACTCCGGTCTGGAGGGGAGTCCTGCTGCAAGAGCTCTGCCACAGACACCAATGGTTCGTCCGAACCAAGAGAGATGGGAATCAGCTTGAATCCCGAATCAATCAGCGATTGACGCCATATCTCAGTGGTATTGTTGGCGTCAACTATCAAGCGTTCAACTTCGACATCATGAAGCATGTCAAACATGCGCTTCTCTGGCAAAGAGGGCGAAGGCTCCATTGGAACGCATGTTCCACCGGCAAAGCGTACTGCGAGCTGAGCCACCACTTGGTCGATACCGGGGCCGAGTAAAATTCCGATAGGCTCTTCTGTGGAGGAATTGGTATTCTTTTCGAGCAGTGAGTGCGCTAGGTAGCTTGATTCACTGACAAGCTCAGCGTAAGTCAATGACTTGGATTCATCGAGGATGGCCAGGGCGTTGGGGATACGCTGAGCGTGGGTAAGAATGATATTTTCCATGGTACCTCGAGCAACGGTGAGTTTGGATCAGGATTGGTTGTTTTGGTGCGCTAGTGCTCTGGTGTTCTGGTGTTAGCACAATGGGGAAAGTGCAAATAGGAATTTGAATAATGAAACCAGAGCTGACAAAATGCCGCCTTTTTAAACGATTTCCTCGGCACGCGGCGCATATGATGATATGAAGTTCTGTACAGCAGCATAACGTTAATGATATCATATACAAAGCGATTTTGCCCGAAGTATGTCTTGTTTTTGCAAAGCACCAAGGGCATCCTCCGTGGAAAAACTAATCATTTGTTGGAAGAACTTGTCGTGAACAGGTATAACACAAAGATGACGTAGTCAATAATCGTGGCAACTCGTGATAAAGCCTTAGGTACACAATTTGAGGCTTTAATGACGTGCAACAGGCGCCTAGGCTTCCAGTGTAGTGCTCGTGCGCAGTGTGCATTTCTTGATTTATCCACCTCCAAGTACAAAGATCGACAGTCAGAACTCGCAGGAAATCCACGTGTGACCTGAAATAACAGACATTCAACATTTGTGAATCGAACAAAGTAAAACAATGCTACGCTTTGTCCGCTAGGAATATAATTCCAGCATAAATATAATTGGCGGGTAGACTAAGCGAGCTAGATGGCATGGACAATCAGAAAAAATTTGAAAGTGGCGCGATTTCGCACAACTGGACATATACATATGCAAGAGCATCTGAAGTTGGTATGAACTCCGGACCCCAGAGAACATCAGGGCTGGTTCTGCACGGAAGTTGTCGGCGGAAAGTCTAAATTGCATGGCGGCATTTAACGGCTATTTCAGATTCTTCACCTCAAGGCCGCCTATTTACCCTCTTTGACTTGTTTCTACTTAGGATGTCATATTACTGCTTTGTTTGATGATTTAGATCAAATGATTCCCTTGTTATTCATCGCTTCTCTTCTAATGCTGAATTCCTGGCTTTCTGAAAATATTAGATGATATACTAAGTCCTGAAACCTACATAGGAGCACAACTGGCCTATAATCACAACCCTCAGACAAAAGTCAGATAATGATCTCCTCCAGACAAAGTCCAGAATCGCAGGCTCTATCAATGAATTAGCATGACTAGCCTCTATCGTGATGATGTAACCTATCCAAACATTGGCATTCTTTATAGAGCGAATGAAACTCACATCAAGTGAACGATTACCAACTCTCGAAATGAGCCATCAGATTAGCAAAGATTTGCCACTCAACCCTAAATCCAAGTTTTGAGGTAGCGTCCTCATTCGGATTGATGCATATGACCGCCAAAAATGGCATCTTGCAGTTTTGAGGTAGCGTCTTCATTCGGATTGATGCATATGACCGCCAAAAATGGCATCTTGCAGTTTTGAGGTAGCGTCTTCATTCGGATTGATGCATCTGACCGCCAAAAATGGCATCTTGCAGTTTTCCGCTGACATATTTGAAGTTTCCTTGATCAAAGTATCCCAACACAAGGATTTATTACGTTGCTCTAATTTGAAGGTAGAGGGCAGAATATAAAACTCCCTAGAGCATATACTGACAAACATTCTATTTCAATATCTTCTCCCGCAAACACAACACGGAATACCAATATTGATCAAGATGGAAATATTATCAGCCAACCTCAACTCCTGCCTGAATAGCCGAAAGGAAGATGGTCGTTTGATGACACCATATGTCATGTCGACACATTCTGAAGGAGCAGACTTCGCCTCGAATGATACCCTCTCGCTGAGCTCCTCGCGTGCCCTCAGCAAAGCCTTCCTGGAGGAGCTAGATCGAAACCCGGGATTCGAAATAGGAAGCGGCTCTTCCCGCTCCCTTAGTGGTACGACTGAATACCTGTCCAACTTGGAGGACACATTGAGAGACTTTCATGGCGCCGAAGAAGGAATTATCTTTAACTCTGGATTCGATGCTAACGTGGCCCTTTGGTCCACGATTCCTCAAATTGGTGACGTTGTTCTCTACGACGAATACGTCCATGCTAGTATCCACGACGGAATGCGTCGTGGGCGTGCTCACACACAACCATTCCGACACAATGACTGTGGGGATTTGAGAAAGCGTTTAACGGAGTTGAAGACCGATGAAGGGGTTGCTGAAGGCCAGAAGGTGGTCTTCATAGCAGTGGAGTCATTCTACAGTATGGATGGAGATGTGGTCCCTCTGGAGGAGATGGTGAAGGTTGCCAAGGAGATGCTGCCGAAGGTGAATACAGTACTGGTAGTCGACGAAGCGCACTCGAATGGTATCGTTGGGCCTAATGGATCGGGTATCGTTTCGCACTTTGGTCTTGAGGGCCAAATTGGGTTGCGAGTCCATACATGTGGGAAGGCGTTGGGGTCCACCGGAGGTAGGAACTACGAATACTCGCCTTTTCTGACGCAACTAACAGTAACAGCTGTTTTGCTCTGCAACAAGGCTGTCAAATCCTATCTTATCAATTACGCTCGCAACGCTATATTTTCCACGGCTCCGACATTCGTGACTCTGGCTGGAATCCGGGCGGGATATAATTTGTTAGCAAGTGAAAATGGCCACCAGGTATGTTGTTATTGTACCATCATGTGAGGATGAGAGGTTAACTATAGGTACTAAGCGCCGCCATAAACTCGAAAGAAATGTCCAACTCTTCCATCGACTTCTCCAAGAGCACCCGACATGGCAGGAGGGTTCTAAGCAGGATATCTTGTCGATTGCTGACGGAGCGACACGGTTATCTGGGCCTTTCTATTGCCCTATCATTGCGATGGTAACCCGCCCCGGAGAATCTGACAATCTAGCTGATGCAATTCGTGGTGCGGGATATTCGATTAATCCTGTGAAGTATCCACTTGTTCCAAAAAACCTAGAACGAGTGCGTATAATGTTACATGCTGATAACACGGACGGGCAGCTTCTAGATCTGGTCCAAGTTATCGCGGGCTGGTTGAAGGAGAGAATAGAGTGAGGGTTAGCCTAGATTGAGATTCTGCGTATGTAAGAGAGAATGTTATTGATTTTGTTGGAAAGCGGTGAGGCCCTATGTCGGGCACTATCTCACCGCTTCCCACCTTCTACAGCTTCCATACATCGTAGCCGATGGTCCAGTTGGATGCCTGAAAGTTGTGTATAGTATGCCCTCTTAGATACGCCGCTAAAATGAAGAACAGAAGAGCCAACACTTCGCGCTCTTGATCCACAGAGCCACCTTCAATGAGGTAGAATTCGTGCCGTGCTCAAAGATCGGGAACTCTGGTTCAAGAGCAATTAGAACAACCAAACGGTCTTGAGGCTCAACCCAAGCCGCAGAAGGCTTCTTCAGACAAGATGGCCCGTCAACTGCGAATGAACGTGCGTCCCACCGCAACCGTGTCCCCTCGTACCCGCTTAGGATTGAGGTACTTTGGAAGACAACGCCAGCAAAGTCGACCAACTGGTAGTAGACTATTAAGTTCAATTCAAAATAAGGTTTTATAATATCCATTGTATACTATTCAACTTTTACCCAAAATTAGGTTGATCTGCTAGCATATTTAATCGCAAATTGCCTTCCGTTCCCTAATATGGTTCTGTGGCAAATTGTGCTAAGCTTCTATGGTACTTAACCAACCGTTGTTTATGATACTAAGCTTATAATTCTTAGTAAAGATATACATCCGATCAATATTCCAATAGAAGTTATATGCTCTATATATAAGGAAGGATAGAGTAATGCCCGCGCGTAGTAGAGAGTAAGAAAAATAAGGTTTTTTACTTAGGTTGAGTCTAAATACATCTATTAACCAAGATTATAAGGGTTTTTCCCTAGAATTGATGCTTAGTTATGAACTATAGTCAGATCGTAGAATTGCCACAGAAACCTAAGTGCGGATAGGAAGATTTTCTACAGTAAAACATGCCCTCAGCTAATAGTAATTTTCGATTAAATTGGAAGAGATATATAACACTAGTATCTATTATATCATTAAATACTCGTTTACGATAATTTAACGCCATTATGTTGCCCTTCTTTAACGTATCTTCTAAAGTATTCTTACTACGAGCGGTAAAGGCGGGAAGCGGTTGCGGAGGGATACCCGTTAGTAAATCCCCTCTGTTTTTGTCATATACGTCATGAAACTTCCAAGGCTACCTTGACTTATAATCCTTCAATATTCGCAATGTTAGATCGACTCGTAATCTACATCTCCGTTGAAATAGTCACGTAATACACGCGGGCCCTGATTCAAGAGATCCCGCGAGCCTACAATAGTTGGTATAATATTCCCGAGAGCCCGAAACCAAATATAAGTTTCTATAGCAATCTTGCTTGCTAGGTCTAGGTTAGATAGCCTTTCCTAAGAGCGACATAATTCCGTTGTAAAGGGACAGTAAACAACTAGAATTTATGCTATAGCTTATGGGTAAAAGTATAGCTAGTTAGTATTTAGCCCTCAAAATATCAACGATAGATATATCAGAGCTATATAGACATAAATGGTGATACGAAGGTAGTAGCGCTCGGCCAGAGGCTCCGTAGAATAAGATCTTACGCAAGATCCTACTAGGCTTAGATTCAAACAATTATAAATCCAGTATATACGACGATCTAAATTTGGCCCTCATATTGCTAGAAGAGTACTCTATAGGGAATTCACTTAAGTAGAACAAACACCATAGGCGCGGATAGATAATTCTACGGCCTACTCGCGTTATAGAGCCGTAGTTCTTCCATTTCACGTCTATACAAACAATTATCTAAGTAGTAATATTTTACTATTCTATATTTCGAAAAGCTCCGTTCTAGATCAGGCTAGCATTTCTGGCTTGTCTTCATTACACTTTGCCTTAGGTAATACAGAAGGCAACTCTCCTCTTATTCGCTTACGAGATAGTCCCGTTACTCTTTGAAAGATTTAGCCTATATTGGCCAAGCCAATAAGAGGGTAACATCAAATTCTGCGGCTATCGTTAGTTACAATCACGAGAATCCCTTAAACCCGCTTTTTGCTATTCTCATACGGATAGGGGGGATAAGTTTCTTATATTGACCTATATCAGTATTATGACTACATATTAGATAGCTTCATATATATAGAAAATTGTATATAGAGTCTTAGAATTTGTTCTACTTTTCTGCTAACAAGTAATAACAAATAACAACCAATATAGCATTCGGCCTACTAGCCTAGTTTAGTAATCATAAACGCCTTAGATAATATTTGCAAGTACTACAAATTATTATTGCTCTAGTTCTCATGCCGTTGAAAGTAGACAAACAGCAGTCTAATAAAGAACTAATAAGGAAGGGGGTAAACGTTCGTAGGATCTGGCAGCTTAGCCCCTTCTACGTTTAGAGTAGAAGGGCAGCGGTAGAGCGGACTCGTAAATTGCTACGGTAAACAAGTCTATTCGATTAAGCGTCTATAGCGGCAGAGCATTCAAGAAGCATTTTTGATAGACACATCTAAGTAAATCGCTTACGGTAATGATACCGCGTACGTAACGGTTGAATAGAGGAAGGTCTTGAAGCCGCAAACTTAGAAGCATTAGGAATTTGATTATATAAGGTTGCCTCGAAATGAAAGAGAATAGATCTAGGAGTAGAATTAGTATAGGAACCGCTAGCATAAGACATAGATATAGTGAAATAGAGAAATATAGAGCAAAATCTTTACTCTAGTAAGGCTACTCTAAGGCTATAACGGCACGTTAGTTCTATCGAGCGAGGAAATTTTGATAAATCTTAGGATTAATCTCGAACATAGGCCGTCGATATAAACCGGATATATAGACTATAATATATTATAAACATAGTACGTCCTAAACCTAGTGCAACCACTTACTCCCTTTGACTAGTTCTCCGGCTAAAGCGCTAAGACCGGCTAGTTTATACTAGTTGTGCTACGGCTTATACTCTAAAAAATACGGAATCCGGTGTAGGAATACTAATATTCCGGATCCATCCGGAATTTAGACTAGCTTATCTTATTGTTGTGGCCGCAAGAACATTTAAAGAGTATAAATAGTTGCACCGGTTTCGGGACGAGTCCTATCAATATAGGGCTATAGACCCTATACATTATATCTATTAGAGCGCGGCTAACTAAATAAGTAGGCCTTTTAAGACTTAAATAGTAAAGCGTTTTGCTACCGCTTGTCTACCGCTCGACTAATCTTCCTACCTAGTATTGGTCTTTTTAGAGCTTAAATCGCTTACTATAAGTCGCCGCGTCTCTTCCTCCGCGCATATTTAGTAAATATTCAGCAGCGCTTAAGTGTCTCCCTTTTCGAATTTGCGAAAGGAATCACAATCAGCGTATACGTATACTTCTTAGCTACTAGGTGCCAGCTCCGATAGTATTCAAATTTAGCGCGTATACTAAGATACAAGTAAACTATACGTTACTTATAGAGCGACTAGTACTATAGTTAGACACCGAGGGCCTATTAAAGCAGAGGACTTACCACACGTTGGCATCGTTAGTAATAATAAAAGGCACTCTATCTATAGCGCTTCTATACTTGCTCTCTCCGCCTCTCTCCTCACGGGCTTTCGCGGCCCCAATTCGGTCTCTAGGAAGCATTGGTGTTCTAAATAACTATAAGATTCCAGTCTACATAAAAGTCACAAGGTAGGCGGACTCTGCAATTTCCGTCCTAGAACCGGGTAAGACATATCGAGAGAAGTATTATCTTCTCGCGCAAGGCGGGACTTCTATCAAAATAGCAAAAGATACTTATAATTTGTAGAGCGGAAAGAACCAAGTCTAAGGCGAATATACTTATACTAATCAATACTATATAGACATATCACTAATTAACGATAACGATAGGTTTCCTAGAAACAATACTACCTTAGCTTTAAGACCTAGCGATCTTAGCTATAATATACTAATCTATATTGTAGGAGATTCTACGTACAAAGACGCTTACTTTAAGCCGACGGACAATCAAGCCGTTCGCGCTTACTCCTTAGAAGCTAATTAGACGCTTACGCTTTACGCGAACCCCTCGGCTTAATAGCTCCTCGCCGTATGCTTTCTACGGAGCGTAGAGGGGCAAGAAAGGTTATCGTAAATAATTCCCTTTCGTTATTATATATGTTCAAGAGAAGTATTACCGTCCCTAACTTACGCGAAGAGCTTTAGATCCGTATCGATATTATATAGGGAGGGAGGCGGACATCTTATTATATCTATTATATATATATACGAAAAGCTTAAGTTATAATTTAGATTCTAGATACTACGATCCTTATATTTAACTAACTAATTAAGATAATTAGCAAAGAACTAGCTATTGCAACCTCGTAGTATATCCGTTATATAGGCTTCGTATACTACTAGATCTCCCTATACTCTCTAGTTAAACTCTCTACCTTATTAGTACCTATCTACCGAAGCCTTATATATTACTTATAGACTATAATACAAAAACGTTAGATATACGGTATAAAGAATAAATTCTTCCCTTCGCTTTTTCTCTATAGCTTCCCTAGTACCGTACTAGAGTCTCGATACTAAACTAGATAGTCTATACGCCTGCCTTATATCTACTAGCGTTTTATAGAGAGATAACGGAGATAGACTAGTTTCTTGATTTATAATTATACCGATAGATTCCTTTCCCTTTAGTATTAGCATATATAAGGCCTACGCGTCGGAGTAGAATAGCTATAGTACTTACTTACGGCGCCTAACTATAGCTCCTAGACATAGGTCCTACTATATCCTTAAAATAGTAAACTATATATACGGTATTACTATTCTAAGACTAGACAAAATTAGAAGTTACTAAAATAGAACGCCTATTTTAAATACCCTCTAGCACTAATATAGTACGTAGGCTTCGGTATCTAGATTCGAATAAGACAATTCTTAAATATAGGGAAAGTAGCTCGTAAGATTATAAAAATTGTTAATACTAGAGATAGGAAAATTACCTTTAAAAAGAGACACGATAGTATAATAAAGAAAATATACGAGTTAGGAGTACTATATAACTAAGATACTTTTTTTTTGTGCGAGATCGTATAACGTAATAGGTACGAATATTCTTATTATCTAATAAAAAGTTTATACTACGATATATATCTATTAAACAAGAAGACCGTAGAGGTCCTAGTAACATAGAACGTTATTACAATAAGACAATAAAACCTACGGTACCGGATACTACTATACCCTTACCGTTAAGTAGTAAACCCTAGTATAATTTAGATATATTTAAAGCTTTGCTTAAATAAGCCTTAGCTTATTATAGAAAACTATAGTCTATAATATCCTTTCGATCCTAACGGCGGTCGATCGAGTACCTACCCCCCTATTATCGTCTTTAGGGCTCTAATTATATAAGCCTCGGTCTTAAGGGTATTAGTTTCGGTAGATAGAATAGATACCGCTATATATAATATAGGAGAGATAAAATATCTATAATCTATTCTTATTATATACTAGTACTAGTACTATATACGTAAATATAACTCCTCTTCTTTAGTTAGAAATAAATAGGGTCTTATTACGTAGTCTATAAATACTTATATTAGTACTTTCTATACCCCGTAAATTAGCTAAGTTTATTATCAACGTTATCCTTACTAAATCAAATATAGCTAGGTTAAGGTCTAATCTAGCTAGTCGAGTATAGTTAATAATTTCGGTGTTTAGGAACTTAAGACTAGAGGGGCTCGAAATCTTTAACCGATGTCGAAGATCTTATAGTCTTTAGTCCTCTAGCATACTCTTTGGTACGATTCTTCTAGGACTAATACTAAGTATCTTTAGCGTAGATCCCGTATATAGAGAAATAATAGGCAAAAGTAGTACTACCTATAATAATATAGCTACTACCTTATAGCTATTATAGGCTAGTATAGTACGTTAGGCCTATAATTAGATAATATCTATAGATAGTACGCTTCCCTTAGATATCGAATATATTCCTATGCTAAAGGAGGCGAGCTTCGAAGGCTAGTAAATATCGGTTAAGCGAGCCCTCGCTATTGGTAGTAACTATATCCTTAGATTCAATAAGCCTAATAAGTTATCCTAGGTAGATCTAAGTCCTTCCGAAGCCGCTGATTACTTCAAATAGTATATAACGCCGTTTCAAAGCCGAGCTAAACTAGTTAGTCCTACGGTTACCTCCTCCACCGAGACCGGTAGGGGTCTTAAATGGCTAGATGCGTTTATAAAAGCGTGCTTATCCTACGAGATCTCTGCTATAGCTATGCACTAGTATAGAGATACCTTCCAAGACTTCTAGTCTTTCGTAAGGGATACGATCACATAAGCCGAGCAGTCCTATAGTTTGTCTAAGGTCTGGATCACCGAATTTGCCCTAAATACGGATATCAATGGCGTAACCCAAGGAGCTAAAGCCTTTATTCTAGATGCTGCGTCCTAGCTTGACTTATAGTCTACTATGACCCAATATTTGTACTTTATGTATGCTAAAGGCTATCTTCTCTCTAATAGCTCTCTTAATAATACTAGCCACGTATATATCAAAGCTAACTCTACTAGCCTATCTATATCTTCGACCCTATCTACATCTTTAGGCTCGTTTGCTTTATCGAATACGACTTCTATATCTGCTTCGAGCTTATCTATAATACGGAACCAAGCTACCTCTTCGGTTTTCTATAACGGGGCTACATAACTTTAGAGTACACGAGACGTACCGTATCATAATAGCCTATAGCGCAAGACGACCTCTAAGACAATACAAGATCAATCAAGCGACTTCTTTACGTAGTCTAATACTACTTTGATAGTACCGTTTGGGTATGCGACAAAACGGGAGAATAGCATATCTATACTGCTAGCTTTTCCCGTTATAGTATCTTATGGTAGTTTATTGTGTCTCCTATAGAGTAATTGTCCGCTTACTGCCTCGCTCTAATTATACATAGTACCGTGGATCAACGTAGTTGAGGTACCTTTTCGTTAGCCTACCCCCGGCTCGTAAGGGAAGAAGGCGGATACGTAGGCAACGCTCGACTCTTATTTTCCTATATAGGTAAGATAGACGATAACACTAGGATCGAACGATATAGCGGTTTCCCTATCATAGTTAGGACTATATCATAGCCATAGGATGCTATATAGAACGCTTACCCAAGGGCGCTAGAAGCTATAAGTATAGTCGGGCGGAAAGGTAACCGTTATAGCTAGATAGACTAGTAGTAGGGCTGCTTAGTATATTAGAACCTCGGCGCGGGCCTCCTACATCTCCACAAAGTAGTTTATAACTCTTCTATAGCGTCTTCACGACGCCTTGTAGCACTTTATAGTACTCTTCCGATCGGTCCACGCGGGATTAGAGTTGTACCTTTTCCGCTTTTGTTCGCTAGAGCTCCTACTCTACGCTTTGTTGCTTTTCTCGTGCCTCTTCGAGCTCTAGGCTTCTTGCTTCTAATATATCTTGCTGCTCCTCCTTTTTCTTTTTTTGGTTCGCGCGAAACTTTCTTTGGGTATCCTAGGACGATTTTCTAGCTTTTATGATCTTTGCCCTCGGATCCTTCCGTAAGGCAACCTAAACATACGTTAGCGGGATGCCAAAACAGTATAGGGCGATAGCTAACAGTATATTCCTCGACACCGTCGCTATAAGCTCCGTCTCGTAACGGTCTCGGGTATATTTCGTTAGAATTTATCTCTATAGTTGTAGGGTCTCTAGGTATAAGGTAATTCATTGGGCAATAGCGCGGGGCTAGTAGTCAGAACTAAGAGACTTTTCCGGCAGTAAAAGATTCTACTAGTATTGACAATAATACGTTAAGCTTTATATGTCGTAGGGCCTAACGTAGTCTATGCTATCTATTTAGTATAACGTAAAAAGACTCGCTACCTTGACATCTACCCTTATTGGTAGCGAGAGAAAGTGTAGCTTAGTGGTATAGTACGGTTAATAGGTAGGTCTATTTGACATCCTACTAGACAAAGATATAAACCAAAAGAATAAAAGGAGCGAAAATAAAAAGAAAAAGAAAAAGAAAAAGAAAAAGAAAAAGAAAAAGAAAAGGGACAAACAAAAACAAGAATAAAACGAAGATTAAACAAAGTAAAAATTGATATTTTCCTTCCAGGTCGGGAATAGCGTCTTGACTCGTTTACGTTAGATAGAAGATAGAAGCTACTTGTTAGAACCTAGAGATACTGACTCACGTTGCGGTTTTGCGAAGGACTTTTGTATAGAGTACTTGACTTGAAAAGCGAAGGTTGGCGCCTCTGTCGGCGCGGCATATTTACGGCAAAGCTAAAAGACCGAGAAATAGTTCGAGCGGAAATGCTACAAGCCCTCCGGATCCGTTGGACATAATAGCCTTGTCAAACTTCGACTAGGTAGATTTGTACATCTTTGGTTTGTTTCTATGCGTATTACATAAGAAAAACCTAAGTAGTCAATTGATTTTATTTAGTTGTGCTTTATGATCCTATGCAATATAAACTCCTCGACGCTATTCGTATAGCTATCCGGTCTTCCTAGTCTTATACTATTGACCGGCTTTAGCCGGTGAAAAGTGAACTTAATTTAGTCCTACTGTCCTTGGGCTACTGTCAGTGACATAGAATTCGTCGACGACAGTAACGTATAGTTGATAGTAAGCAAGCTAAGTAAAGGTATTCGGATAAGAGGAAGGCTAACTTAGTATAGAAAACTCAACGATTTGTTATTGTTTGTTATGACGTCAACGGAAGCCCGTTACTTATCATATGCCTATGAAAATATTCCACACGTGACACGACACAGAATTTGTGATTTCCCTAGATGACAATAGGAAACCAAATAGACACCTATATAGAACCCTTTAGATCAAACTAAGTAGCCGCTTAGTAAGTCTTATTAGAACGAACTATTTTCTCCCTTCTTCTAGTTGTCGGGTTCTATAAGCAGCTACATAGTCTTCTAGATACTTTCTTATAGCCACAATAAAAGACATATTAGGTAGTGTCCCGTGATTACCGTTAAGAACTAGCCTTTCCACACCGTTGGTAGTCTAATTTAGGTTCTCTATTCTACCAACAACATTTTCTCTAAATGCCATAGCAAGTAGAGACGTTTGTCCGGTCTTTAGAATTGTGGTAAAGTTTGAGGTCAATCTAGTAAAAATAGGTCCGTTATATTCTTCTAACGTTAATCACTACCGGACCGATCATACTACCGAGCCGATCACCCAACGATTTTTCTACGCGTTCATCTCGCGTCATCTTTTTTAACCATCCACCATGCCATCACCTCGGGCCCAAACCGGCCGAAATTTGGTCGAACAAGAGGGGCGCATCCTATTAGCCATCTAGGCTATAGAAAAGGGGGATGTGCCATCGATTCGCAGAGCAGCGCATCATTTTAACGTCCCATATACTACGCTTCATTAGCGGTTACGTGGGACCACAAATCGCGTCGATATTCGCGCAAATAGTCATAAATTGACCCAAATCGAAGAGGAATCACTTATTAAGTGGATTATCTCTATGGATGATCGCGGAGGGGCCCTCCGACCATCGATGGTACGAGAAATGGCCAATTTATTGCTCTCGAAGCGCGGTTCGACCCCTATCCATACGGTCGGCCATAATTGGGTCAGAAAATTTATCCAACGGCACCCCGACCGGCTTAGATCACGCTTTTCCCGTCGCTATAGCTATGAACGCGCGAAACAGGAGGATCCGAAGGTGATTCGGGAGTGGTTCGATACCGTGAAAGCGACGATTCAGCGATACGGGATTCTAGATAAAGATATTTACAACTTCGACGAAACTGGGTTCGCGATGGGCCTTACGGCCAATGCGAAAGTGATTATATGGGCTAAATATTATGGTCGGAGGGCTATTTTATAGCCCGGGAATCGCGAATAGGTTACTGCTATCGAAACTATGAATACGGCCGGATGGGCCCTCCCGCCTACTATTGTTTTCAAGGCCAAAACATATGATTTTGTATGGTTTTAGGACCTCCTAAATGACTAGCGTTTCGAAGTAAGCCTAAATAGATAGACGACCGATGAAATTGGCCTACGATGGCTACAAAAACAGTTTATTCCGACGACTAATAGTCGTAAGGTTGGGCGGTATCGGCTTCTGATTCTCGACGGACATAGTAGTTATTTAACCCCCCAATTCGACTAGATTTGTGCTAAACACGATATTATACCAATCTGTATGCTAGCGTATTCATCGCACCTATTATAGCCCCTCGATGTAGGCTATTTTGCGCTATTAAAGCATAAATACGGTTTGATAGTCGATCAAAAAATGCGGATACGTATCAATCATATCGACAAGATTGATTTCGTTATGCTATACGCAAACGCACGAAACTAGGCCTATAAATCGATCGGATACTATCAAAAATAGCTTCGCAGCTACCGGTTTAGTCCCAATTGATGCCGATCGGGTGCTTTCGAAGCTCAATATCACTTTCGAAGCTCAATATCACTATCGAAACACCCCCCCCCCCCCACCCAAGCCGACCGTCTAGTTAGGGCA
>JGI24509J20081_1000333_pt1 | contig 26169 bp, 10 predicted proteins | sample LinPmetageLP29_FD_20081 | JGI IMG/M metagenome (IMG submission 20081) | reverse complement strand
GTACTATATATAGTGCTTTAGAAATTTATTTAAAAATATATTTGCAATCCTTAGACTCTCGGCTTTCTAATAGTATTAAAAAAGAAATAACAATCTATGGTGGTAGCTTTCTCTAGTACCTATTATTTGCCTAATATACTGACTGCTATAATAGATGTTCCTCCCGTACCCGGTCTACTATCTACCGGGACCCCTCGACGGGCCACGGCGTGCGCTTATCCTATAAAAAAACTCTACCCGGCCTTAGGCTAGTTGAAATCGTCGGCCATACGATCCTATAGGATCGCGGGAATTTGATCGGGTCGGTACCGCAAAATTTGGTTGACTATTAACTGCTGTGCGCTAGCCGTCAACCTATAGATAAACCCGCGGAATACCCCTATAGTAAACCGTGTCGTTTTATATAACAACTTATCCTCGTTGCCCTAACCGATGTGCCCGGCGGCCGGCGTATTATAATAGATCTTCAACCTATATCGGCGCAACCTATATCGGCGTAAATCTATTATCTATTCCATCGGACTAGCGGTACTATACACTATGAACTTAGTAACCATAATATGAATCTATTTACGCTATGTCTTGGTACCCTCCCCCGCCTGCTAGGTAAATACAATAGGTAGTAGGGGGCTACTAGACAAACTATTAAATACGGATAAACTAGACGGAGAATCCGGTGTGGCGGCCCGTCGTAGGGTTTAGGGCGAATTGCGGCCATCCCGCTAATGCGAAAATATATAATCGACCGGGCTAGGGTCATCCTACTCCCCTATTAACTTTCTCTCCCCGATCTATAACAACTCGCGCGTATCCGGGTCTAACAAAAACGACTAGTATACGACCACGAATCGGGATACCTTAATTACACTAGACAAAATCTAGGGGTAACTATAGGGATCCTTCTATAGCCGACCGGCGTTATGGTCACTTATACCTAACACGGCCAATACACAAACCAACGCTAACTCGTACTCGCTCGATCGGATGCGCTAATTCAATAATTCGATCATAAATTCTATGCAATCGGCTTCCATAGGGTGTAATATATCTAGGTTCGGGTCGGTACTATCGGTAGGGATCGGCTCGGGCCGGTCCTTATGACACTCGGCGGAATGCCATAATACGTCCCATAACGTAACCGGTAAGCGAGCTGCGTACCCCAAAACACCATAATAAACTCGATATTTTATAACCTTGTATCTCAACAACCAATGATTGTTATTACTTCATCTTTCTAATACTACCGTTTTATGGCATAGGAAGTACTATATTCTAATTTTGAGCTAGCACAATAAATATTTCATTATGTTACCGTAAAATACACTGTAATTTAGCAATCTAAGCTGCAAATATATATTTCTGATTAATTTTCTTTCTAAATCCCCCTAGATTCTATAGATAGGTTAGGTATATTATGGCGAATACAGTACTATAAGAAAACTTTATAACAATATATTGTTGTTGAGATATAAAGCTATGAAATATCGAGTTTATTATAGTGTTTTGGGGTACGTAGCTCGCTTATATGCGTAGCTCGCTTACCGGTTACGTTATAAAAAAAAAGCTGACTAAACTGTAATGCGCCTCATTATAGTTCCCCCCATGGGATAGGCCATTCTCGGCCCGTAGGCTTGACCAATGAAGAATCTGATGAACGGTGAGTGTCGATCCAAAAGGGTAAGATTTCGCTAAGAACCACCCCGGGCCGCGTGATCGTCGTGTATGCTACCCTAGCGAGCGGATACGTGAAATTTGGCCCGCCTACCAAGGTAAGGTAGCGTAGAATGCAATTGCGCAACTTGGGTCCCTTGAGACTAAGGGAGATCGATACATATAATTGTCTTAACTTTATGTACTGCTGACGTAACCGGGGTGGCTAAGTAGGCAGCTACTTCTATACGTGATCTAGGATCCAACTTTGGCGAGGGGCTAGGGTTAATAAGATCTCTAGTGTAGTGTCTGGTATGGTTCCTAGCTAGTTCCTACATACGTCTACGCGATAGACCTAACTTAGATCATCTACAATAGTTTATTATTGGGCATGTTTAGGATATAGCCTTTCTTGAAATCGTCTTGACAGATACACACTTGACAATTGTTGCCTAGCCCTATCGCTAAGGCTTTAGCGTAGAGCAATTATTGGGCTAGCCGCATTAAAATGAGGGACAAAGAAAAGCTTCCCAAACGATATTTTGCAATGTACCTCAATTAAATGCGGCACCCTCAACGATTAAGTCGCGCTAAAGACTTGGCGGTGGGGCTAGGCAACAATTGTTAAGTGTGTATCTGTCAAGCCGATTTCGAGAATGACTATACGTTGGCCTACTTGGTTACGCGGCAATGCGGTATATACGTCATATTTAGCTAGCCCTAGTCGCTAGAGAATATGTGGGGAAAAGGGCGATCATAAAGATCTCTTAGCCGGGGTGAGACCGACAATTGATCTATAAAATCCTAGCATTTCACTTACTAGTTCTTGCATTAGTTTTGTCTACCAGGATTTTTCCGTTACAGCAACGTTTTCCTACATTCTATTCCCTACTACCTACCGAGTATAATTTTGGCACGACGTCATCAGTATGAAGCTTTTTACCGCTATTATGAGCTTGCTCGCTAGAGCCGCTATTGCGGTGCCTATCGACCAATTTACGCTTACCGAGGCACCCGCTATCATACCCGTTAGCCTATCTATGCGTGCGTGCTGGAAGGCATGCTTCTTAGAAGAGCCAAAGTGCCCTAATACTATGGTATAGATGCACGAATCCTATAAGCCTTTCTCTGACATAAATATAGTCTCCCGAAAAACTGGTATTGAACCCTATCACCTACATAACATTGTTTAGCTAAACCTAGTTCTTAATTATATAGGGCTAGTGTTGGACCTGCTATCAGTATCAATAAGGGCCGGCAATAGGCTACTACCGCGATGCCGGTCATTTTTGGGGAAGCTATGGACTAGACATCTTCGAGAATTAAGGTATATGTTAGTTATTACTATATAGAGGCCGAGATCCTAATTTCTTCATCGAGAAATTAATCATAATAGGTATCGCTCGACGTTTCGTAGAGGATATTAAGAAGTAGGCTAAGAAAGTAAAGAAAGCGATCACTATTCTTAAAAGTCTTTAGTCTATACAAGTTTCATTAGGTTGCTATGGCGTTATACTACAGTAGGCTTGAACCTTAGTCATGTAAACAAAGAGTTACCTTATTGTTCTCGTAAAGATTCTATCGTGTTTTGATTTTCAAATTTGTAGTTATAGTATATATAGTGGTATAACATAAGTATTTGACCTCGAGTACTTCGGCCTAGGACCTACTTTTTAATACTGCCTGGCAGAAACCTTCGAAATTCAACTAGACCTATCTATCCTCCTTTTTCTGCTTCAACTCTTGTCGTACTCATAAATTCTTCATTCTACTTCTCTTGGAGATAGAAAGATCGCGAAAGCCGAGGATATCATCTCGTATCGATTCACCGACCGGCTTGAAATTCGGCGAGCGTTATAGCTAGTAGATAGTATCCATCGGGATGAGAACAAGGATCTCGCTCTACTTAGTGATACTCTTATTAAGTTAATTCTTGTCATAGAGGGTCTTCGTCGACATACGGCCCGTGGTAAGTAATGACATCTTACTAGCTAGGGTGATTTGAGACTGATTAATTTTATGTTTCTCTTTTAGGCCAGATAAACAACGTTATATTAGAGAAATCTTCGAATGCCTACCTTACGTAGCGAGGTTTTTCCATAGGTCTAGTAGAATGTCTATAGCAATCGATCCTAAGGTAACACAATCTACCCGGGCCCTATGGCCTCTACTGTGGAGGCTATCGTTGGAGCTGTTTTCAATGATAGCGGAGAGAAGATGACGGCTGTCAAAAGTGTTATGGAGGCTTTGGGCGTTTCTTGGCCGGAGTGATCTCTTTATATAGGTAATGTTGCTTTTGCCCCTTTTTGAAAAATGTTAAGTTCGGAGCGACTGCTCGTGTTAATAGGACTCTTGTTGTGATATAAGGCTGGTATAGATTGGGAACCAAGCCGAACTATCGGAATTAATCCCGAAGTATCTATACGAAGAACTAAGTTGATTTCCAATCAACTTGATCTTCTCGTTGTATATATAGCCTTATGTTTCCCTCTGAATAACATAACGAATACCTCTGAACTACAATACATCTCCCTACGGGAGCCGAAGTAGATCTGCTCGCAATGCTCCACGAACCCGGTGTGCCGCTATATGCCCTCTCGCTGAAGATAGGCTGCACTGCGAGCGTTATGCCTAACCTCTCAATCGAAAAAGGCCTCGTGAAGAATGTGAGGGTGTAGGTAGTGGCCTTGCTATCCAATGTGGTGTAGGTACAACTACTATAGCTATTATTGGTTGAACTAGACTCTACCTTCTATCTACCCCGCATTACCTTTGACTTCAAGCCACAACGCGCAAATTGGACCGTCTAGCGTCGCTAGTTTCCTTTACGCCTAGCGTATGCTATCACCTTCAATAGCTGCTAAGGCCTTACCTTAGACCGTGTACTACTAGACCTAACTATGCTAGTCTTTGCATACGGCTAGCTCTATACTAGCCTATCTCGTGTTCGAACTGCTACGGACATTTGTATCCTACGAGACCTAGATAAGATAGGTCACTCGACGCTAAACGTGGTATACTATAATCTGCTATTGCCTATCTAAAGTAGGTATAGTCTCTCCTATAGGGTGATCGATGTGATATATTCTTGCATTTTCCTTACTTACCTCTATATTTGCTTCTATGCGTGGAGAGGCAATTAATTTACTTACTGTTTTTAGGTTCATCGTCCGTCTCCTATTGAATATAAACCCGTATCTACTTATGCTACGGAATGCTATAATCAACTATATCCACTTCCGCTATCTCGACTACGTACAATGGCCTCCCACAGGTTCCCGGCTATTCTTTATGTGCGAGACTTTATTGATCACGTCGGCCTAGACCCAAAACGTGCCCAGCAGTCATCGGCTCTGCTGATCCGGTCGGCTGTCAATATTCCCTACGAACAAGACACGCTATCGACTAATGTTCAATGTGGAGCTATTCCGATCTTAATTCATTTCTACGCTACACCGGCGCTTCTGCATCTCTACGAGCCAGATTCTTTCTTCTATGCATAGGGCCCTTTTAGCACCTATATTAGCCCTGATGACGGCCTAGAGATAGTCTTGTATGCCTACGAGGTTCACCGGTATAATCCGGCTTCTTGAATTTCGTCGATGCGTTCTCCCCAACCAGGCTAAGGCTAACTATATGGACCGACTTCTCTTAGGCATCCTGGTGATGTGGCTGTTAACTTATTTCAAACCTACTGCCTAGAGGCCGCGTATCCTACCGTTCTGCTTATGGGTACTATCGAATATGCTATAGGTCGTATCAATAGTGGACTATCGTTGATGCACTATGATCTTCATTCTACGGTCTATAATGCCTCCACAAAGGGTTCTATAAGCTTCACAGTGGCTGCGTTCTTCAGAAATAGACCCCGATGGGCCAACTTCCCTCCCCTGAAACTCCACACATATATTATGATTGCCGTACGTATTATTGGCATCACAACTACCGGTCCCCGGTTGGCATTAGTGGTTGATGATGTCTATCTCCTCCCTACCCTCCGCTATGCCCTAGACACCCCTAACAGCGGCACCGCTGGGCAAACCGCGCCGGGCCGTTGACCCCTGCCAAGAAAAGTCGCTTTGACGATACCTTCTTGGACGGTTACTATAACACTGACATTATTTTTTTAGTTGGAGTTCAATGTCGTAACTTTTGACCCTATTAGTACATCTCCCCAGTCAACTAACACCGCTGCACTAGAGCTATCAGATGTTAATGATGTTTACTCCCCGACACCGACTCCGTCCAGCTAGGATATCCGCACGCGGTCCGGACGAAAACGTTGACTCTTTTAGATGCGCTCCGCTATTTCGTATATTGAATATTTGACTTGGATTTTTCTCTTATTAAGAACAATACCCCCTAGCCTCTCTATACGTTTCTGTTTAGTACACGTAGTAGCGGCTTTCGGCCGCTGCCAATGCAACTCGTATAAATATAAGAGAAAAGATGAGAATACATGAGATGCTCTACCATCCTCCTTATCACGGCTGCCCGTTTCAGGACTAGGCGACTTGTGATTAGATCCCTTTGATAATCTTTAATAGGGTCCTAAGAGTTACTTCCTTCTCATCGCAATGAATTCTTGCCTTCCGACTAGACCAAAAAGCTGTATAGTGTACCTTCCTAATTCGTGATTTCATGGTCGCCGCTCGATAATCTCCTATTAGCCCATGGAGGGATACTTTACCGCTAATCAGTAGTCATATTGATGATCACAATTTCTATGTTCTTGTATGTAATTCTGCTTACTCATAGACTCGAGTATAGCAACCGCCGAGTATCGGTCGTACGCACTAACAATCCCGTACGAACCGCCAAGCCTACCCGTAAGGGTAAGGGGACTACATTCAACCGTAGTCTCCTAAGGATAATCAATCAATCATTTCAATCCACATTATATTGATTCCGCTTGACCTTATTGGTCTTCCTAGCATACTAGGCTATACGAATATAGCCTATGTAGACAATATATCTGTCTACTAGACTACTTATATCCAACACACAACATATACTACAACAGATAATTAACTCCCCTTAATAAGAAGAACACCGAAGCATTACTTATCAATCAACACCGCCCGCGGTAGGTTACCCGTGGGCGGGTAAAGAAATTGAAAACCCAACCTAAACCCGCGTTTGGCGAGGTCTAGATCAGAGATCCGAATTTGATTACGTGTGTCTCCTAAATAGGAAATGATTACTTATCTGCAATCGGAGATTAAGTGCGGGATTTTAGAATTCAGTATGATAGAAAAACCTTCTTTAGCCCCCTAATGATCTTTCTTCCTCTTTATACAACTATTTACTATGGATCACGACATGACCGCAAAGGGATAGGTATATGTCTGCATCTAAAGAGTATATAGCCGACATCGGTTGGGATTATTACAACTCTATCACGTTTTAGCGTGTTATAGGTCTCTTCCGCATCGCGGGGGGACGTTGGGAGTAGTGCCTGGCTTGGGGATGAAAAAACGGGGAGCTATCGAAGGTTGATAGAGACTAGTGATTGTATGCTAGTCAAAGTAGGAATATATATAGCTAAGAAAATACGACTACGTCATGACGACATCGAAATTCCTAGTCAGCAAAGCCACTCTTCATATTCTGCTGCTGAGTAGGTATGCACAAACCGCCGCCCATCTAGGTTTGGGCATTTAAGCTAGTATCAATATTTACGTGCCCTAACCCTTTCTTAATTAAACTAGCTTACTCTGCTAGTCTAGCTAACGCGGTGACCGTACTATATGGTTTATACTACTAGGTTGTAGTTCTGGCCGTGTATCTAGCCGGGAGCAAAAACTAGTGATACATAGAAACTAGGTACGCCGGAACCGGCATCTTTGGTTGACGTATTGTTGATAGTATAAAGGCGCCAGACTCGACCGGGGTTCTGGCTTTGATTTCCTATCGGTGACATAGTTTAGCATTGGGTTGCGTCATAGACTCTATACAATCTTGGGCGTACCGGCATTTGATATCTATTCGAACTTCGGCTTTTCTCCCTTTATGGATGTTATCTCTCAACCCCTACGAGTCCCGTATAATAGCCGCTTCCCTAGGAAATCATATCAATATCATCTAAATTATCTAGCAAGGGTGCAAGCCAAGACGAGCGGGTATAGTCATAGATTGTCGGTGGCAAATTCCGAGGAGAGACGGAGGGATAGGCTACGCATATCTCTAATACTAGAGGAGAGGCCAAAGAAGTCTACTTTGACTTCCCTCCAACTGCTACCAAGTTGCGACATATGGAGGATACTAAACTAGAAGTTTTCGAATTGACTTTCCTTGACGTTGACCCCGCGAATCCGTTCAACTGGCCTGTTGCTAAAAAAACATTTATCTCGCTACTTCTCTGCCTTATGACACTATTTGTTGGTCTTGCTACAACCGCCTATAGCTTAGGTATTAATAGCATAACAATAGGCCTAGGCGTGTTAGTCGAGCTTAGGAAACTAGGGTTATTCACGTTTAACTTTGTATGTGCGCTTGCGCCGCTCTTCTTAGCACCCTTCTGCGAGTTAGTCGGGAGGCGTGTTATTTATGTTGGTATATTTATCCTATTTTCTGTTATGTTTATTGGGTTGGCTCTAGGAAAGAATATCGCAACAATTCTAGTTTGCCGCGCGCTCTTAGGCCTATTCGGCTCTATTAGGACTATTCTTGTTGGCGGTACATTCAATGACCTATATATACCTAATAAACGGGCTATTCCTATGGCAAGTTTCTCTTATACTGCTATCCTCGGCACCGTGGTAGCTCCTATTTATGCCGGCTTTATTGACGAAACTATCGGCTAGCGCTAGATCGAAGGTATCCAAGGCCTAGCAAATATTCCCCTTATCATTGTCGTCGCCACCTATCCTCAAGAAACCCGCGGGGGTGCAATTATCCAACAACGAGCAAAGCTCTTCCGGCAAGAAACCGGCGATAATCGGTACATAGCGGAAAGTAAACTTGAAGCTTCAACTCTAAAGTAGGCCCTATATAACTCCTCTATAAAGGCAGTACGCATACTCGTTACCGAGCCCGCGGTCTTAGCCTTCGGCCTCTAGATTGGTTTTGCTTGGTTCGTGACCTTCCTGTTTCTATTAGTCATCCCGATTACCTTTAGCGAAAAGCGTGGTTGGGACGAGGGTATCTTAAGCCTTCCCTATATCTCCCTTTGTATCGGAACGACAATTGGCTTTGCGACAAACTTCTTCTAGATTCACAAGTATAATGCTATATCCGCCGCACGGGATCGGCGTATTGTCCCCGAATCTTGTCTATACGAGGCTATGTTTGGCGCGATCTAGCTCCCTATAGGTCTCTTTGTTTATTCTTTTACGCAATACGGCTATCTATACTGGTCTAGGCCGGTAATAGCTCTAGCACCAATTGCCGTTGGGATTTTCTATGTTTCTGAGTCAATATATAGCTTTACCTCTAATTGCTATAGGGAGAACTTATCCTCCGCAATTGTAGGTCAAGGTTTTCTGCGGAATACACTGGGTAGGGTGGCGCTATTGTTTGTATCGCAATTTTTCCATAATGTCGGGAGCCAATATGCAGGCCTTATTCTAGCTAGGCTACGGAAGAACCGCAAAGACCTTAAAAAACAAAAACCAAAACCGCAAATTTGCGGTTTTGGTCTTCACTTTGCTAACCGCAACCGTAGTGCGGGTGGGTGGTATTGGTTTCTAAGTCAAGACCGCAATACGGTTTGCGGTTAATCGCGGTATTGTAAACATTACAAACATGCCTAGGCTCGTGACTTCGTCGGGACTGCATAGATTATGTAGCTTTGCTCGTAATTTTTAGGTATTTAGCACGTAATTGGTTATATATTGATTCCATGATCTTGTCTCGAACGCTTTAGGTTGTACTCCTTGGTCTTAGACTCTTATTTATTCGTATACTTCTTTGTCTAACTATTTAATATTAGAACTTATTAATCTCAAATCCCTCTAGCAACTTCGGTTTCTTCCGAATCCTCCTAGACCGCGCCTATAGACTCTCTTCAATTGGCACTCTAGGAAGTAGGAGACCATTACCTATATTATCTAGTGCCTCGGAGGTCCTACTTCTAGGCCGCTTTCGCTACGCTCGCGTACTTTGCATTGGAATTTGATATTGTATAAAAGATACTTTATTCTCCTAATCAATTTCTACACTATTATCTAAATTATTATCTAATTCAACCTCCTCTTGATTACCCTACTCTTTATTATCACTAATCGGATCAAAGTTAGTTAGTAGACCTTGTGGAATAGACTTTCTTGCTTGGTCAACTATCGCAACCTCTCTAATAGAGACATAAGTTATAGAGAAGGAGGAAGTATAGAGGAGTACTATTATGACTAGAACGAGTATATTCATGGTAATAAATTAGGGATAAGTTAGCGACATAAAAGTCAAGCGGTAGGCCATAAATGGTTAAAGAAGCGAGAGTTATGCTAGTGCGGGTTTTGAGTAGTAAACCCGCGGTTATATTGCGGTTAACCGCAAATGTGCGGGCTTGGTTCTGGTTTTCAAAGTAGAAACCGAAAACCGCTATTGCGGTTTTGCCGCAGCCTACTTTATGTATATCCCTAACAGGATTCCTAGCTCCGATTTTGTCGTTAACAGAAACATTAACTAAGGTCCGGGGGCTAGTCTTACCGCAACAAGAATAATCTGCTAGGGCTAGAGTCTACACGCGAATCTAAAGTGTGCTAGTCCTAGAGGTACCCCACTCGAATCCCTAGAAGCAAAAGCCTGGCCCTAGAATCTTGAACGAGGGCTCTAGGAGCGCGATAGCTCCTAGGAACGGTCCTAACGGTCCCGACACCGAGTACGCCGTAGATAGGAGTAGAAGTCGCAGCTCTAGGAGCAGTTTCCACTAGTACATATACGATATATTGTATAAGATACCGCAATTAGTATAGGTATAAACGTTTACCCGTATCTATCGACCTATTCCTTGCATCAAAGCTCCGCCTTGATGAAGAAGATATAGTATTATGCCTTTAATGTATACGTCTACTAGTGTGTCGGATAGAAGAATAAGCCTCGGTAGACCCTAGGAGGACAATAAATATGTCCGAGGGCTTTGAATAGGGATATAGGATTTTTAACCCGTGGTGCTTATACTCGGTCTACGTTTTGTATTCCAAAATCTATCCCGTGCGCAAGGTCACTGGCCGGGGGGAGGGTATTTAGGCGGCGAGTAGTACTTTGATCGATTGATTTAGAAAAACGTTACGTAGGTTAAGGAAGGGCTTTTGCGACGCGACGCGCCGGCTTAGCCTGCTGCTCGAACGTTTCGATACCAAAGATGGTATGCTTATGCATTAGCGCTGCTTTAGACAATAATTCGTATGCTTGTTGACATCTGACCCCGCGAGGTAGCGACGCTTCTTAGTAACGTGTATTTAGTCTTGGCATTCGTGCGGTTGCTGGACTAGGCATATACGCCGTTTATGCCGATACTATAGCTTATTGGCATCTCGTAAGCGGCGCGACGGTGTCTATAATCGTTCGAACTAGCGAGGTCGATAATGCTCAACTAGTTCTTCCCTTCAATTCCCTCGTTACGGCCCCTTCTCGATATCTCTTCCTTATACGAAACGCTAGGTACCAACCCTCGAAATTATGCAATCCTCCGAACGGTATTCAATACCCGAAGGCGAAATATATGTCTCTGACTACTCCGTTCTGCCGCCTTGTGGGCTGTTCTAACTATTGAATCTATCTTGAACATATTAGTTAGTTTTGCTAGGGGTATAACCGGCTAGTTCTAAAGAAGGTATCTATTGGGCTTATACAATAGCATAAGGAACTTAGTTCCCTAGAGGTTGCTACCTACGATGTTAGATATGCCTAGGCCTTATAAGTTATGCCTTTAATTAAATCCGGTTAGCAAATACGGACTACGGCTTGGATGCTAGTCGGCTATGTAGTGCGGGTTGCTCTACCCTTAGACCTTGACTAATTAATTAGTTATCCGCGGGAACGCTATTAGGGCCTCCTAAACAAGGCCAACAAGATTAATAAGACTAACAACTAAGTCGAGCAAAGAAAGTGGTTTGTCTTACTCTAATCACTAAGCAGACCTCGCACGACTATTCTTTCAATGGATGATCTTTCTAAAGTAGGTCTTATCAAAGAAGATATACTAGGCAAGTGGCATCTATAGGAAGGCCGAGGCTACGGCCTACGTAGTCTGCCTAAGCTTCTACGCGATATAGCCTAGTTTATGCGTATAGCGCTATTTACTTTGCGGCGCCTCTGTTTCTATCTTAGACAATTTCTATTTCCGAACGTAGAATTCAACCGTCTTCAATCGTAATAGGACTTATTGGAGGCATACTTGCATTAGTCGGCCTTAGCCCTTCCAATAAGCTATCAATCCGAGGAAATGCCGAGTTAGTTAAACCCTTTCCCCGATTCGCCGGCATAAGACGGACTGACAAGCCCTTGTATATAACTAGATCCAAAGAGGCGTCAAAAATTAGAATTATGACAAAGGTCTACGGGATTACTCGCTCCGTTAGGATCAATCAAAGACCCTCCCTATATTCCAACCTCTAGAGTAACCATCCGTGACCTATATCGGTAGGATCGGTATATAAACACGCGAAGAATATATAGCATCATAATTTTCCTACTAAATTTCCGCTTACCTTAGCCTAATAGAGAGAGCTTGCTTAGCCTTATTAAGGAGGTATGGCCCTTGGTGGATAGGTAGATTTTTCTTGTAGCGAACGACTACTATCATGATTTTATCTAAGAGTAAAGATGCTAGTCTACGGAAATTGAACTTTAGTATAGCTTTTATGCTAGCTACTTCGGCTACTTCCGGGTATAATGCTAGTTAGATTAATAGTCTTCTTATTCTTCTAGAGTATGGTTTCCCTCTATGATATAGTAGCTTCTGAGTTGCATAAACGACTAATAGGAAATAGTCAATATATTCTTAAGTAGACTTAATTAGAACGCTAAAGGTCTTATCATTGCTACCGTCTCTCTTGGCTCTTTCCTAGTCTTTATCCCTACTTCATATATTGCCGATAACTTCGGCCGACGTCTTTCCGTTGCCATCGGTTCTACACTAGTCATAACCGTAGCTATAATCTAAGTAGTTGCTTAGCAGTACTAGGTGTTTTTTGAAGCACGAGTAGTGACTAGATTCGGTGTAGGATTCTTACAAACGGCTACACTATTGCTTATTGTAGAGACTGCTTATCTACGGTAGCGAAAGACGTTGACTGGTCTGTATAACGCGGTATAGTTCTATAGATCTATTATAGCTACGGGTATGGCCTTCTCTATACTGTCGATCTATAATAGCTGGTTATAGCGGGGCCCCTATATGTTGTAGGTCTTTGATCCGCTCTTTCAACTAGCGGGGCTCTTTTTTGTTCCTAAAAGCCCGAGATGGTTGGTTGCCAAGGATCGCAAAGGGGAGGTACTTGTTATGCTTACTTAGTACCACGCAAATAGCGACCCGGCCGATAAGTTGGTTCGCGATGAATATAAGCAAATTTGTAGAAGTATTAGCGCTAAGGCGGATATAGGCTCTACTAGTCGCTAGCTCGCTTTCTTTAGGTCTAAGGGCGATCTATATCGCCTATCTATTTGTATTCTACTAGGCGTTATGCAAGAGTAGACTAGAAATAGTATGATTTGTATACGCCTAATTGATCGAAAATAGGCCTCTAACAGATTTCTTAGGCGTCATATCCTACTACCTCCCCCCTATCCTCGCATCCGTCGGTATCAAAGATTCTATCTACTAAGTAGCAGTAGACATTAGTCTCTAAGTATGGAATTTGGTATTTGCCGTTGCTGGAGCAAGTACATCCGACAAATACGGTCGACGTACCCTCTGGCTCTACGCTACAACTTTGATGTTGATGTTCTTTTCGATATCCGAGATTATGGTAGGGACCTTCGTGGAGATAGGGATTTTGGCCGCCGAAATCGTAGTCGTGCCAATGTTGTTCCTCTTCTGTAGGGCCTATACTTTTGCATATATACCCCTATTCATCGCCTACCCTGCCGAAATCCTACCCTTTCAACTTCGCGCTAAGGGTCTTGCTATCACGCTAACGACGGACTCTCTGGCTTGTTTCTTCAACCAACATGTCAACCCTATTGCGTTTAGTGCCCTTTACTAGAGATACTTTTCTATCTATGTCGGTTGTCTGGTAGTCGTGCTAGCGCTTGTCTATTTCTTCTTCCCCGAGACTAAATATAAGTTTCTAGAAGAAGTTTCTTAGGTTTTTGAGAAGAAGGATGATAGGTAGCGAGAAGAGTCCCACGGTCTCGAGGGGTCGTAGAGTTTTACGTTATGAAGTCTGAGCTGTAGTTTATAGGTATAGCAGGACCTATAGAGATTGGTTTCTAGTAGAGGGGATCTAGGTTGAAAGAGGTTGCTTTTTGACTATTTAGAAACAGTATTTATATACGTACGTACGTTGCAGACTATATCTAGGTAATTCGATATTCAAATTTGTATTCGTTAGCATTTACGTCTCACAGTTATTTCACGTATATATTCGTGGATAGATCCTAGTTCTCTATATATAATCGTTTGACTACCATTATTTGATACCCTTTATAAATTGGCACCAGACTTAGTATGCTCCTCGATATGCTTCTCAATTTGGTCGGTATATTGACTACGATAGAAACCTAGTCGGATAGGGTAACTACGCGACGCGGAAATACTACCCGTAATACCACTACTCTCGAAGATATAATCAACATCCTTGAGCCCTATTCCCTTAGTTCCGGAGAACTTAGTAGAGGTTTTGATCTGCCGACGGAGCTATATAACCTTGGGTGTTGCCTCATTGGCTAGCTAATCGAGTTATAGTCGGGCTACAATCGAGGCAGTTTCGATGTTTTGATCCTACTCGCAAAGCCAGCGAGGGGTATCAGGAAGAGGGAGCATCTATAGGACGAGGCAAACGGCGAAGAAGCCCTAGAAGTTGATCGGGAAGCGCTATTGCACGGGCGATTTGACGAAGCTTAATCCGTAATCGATCCAGTATGCAATACAGAGTCTCACGATCGTTAACATGCCTTGGGCGGAGAGAAGTCTTCTATGGAGCTCGGGTTAGGCTATTCTTGATGAGAGAATTAGCGATCTCGATCGATCTAGGGAACCGTTTGTCGGCACTATGCTCCTACTGATTTCAATTCCAAAGCAAGTTACAACTCTGCCGACCAAAAGTCGTGCGGTGTTATATAAAGAGCCTAGGATGATCGTGCCAATAACCATGCGCTTACGGCTAACTCGATGTCCGATGATAAAGCTAAGAAGATATCCGACGGTATAGCCGATATCCTAAACAGAGGTTACTGGTAAATAGTGGATAGAACTGCCGAGATCGTGGATATAAGCGCCGGTGGTAGCCCTTAGCGCATAGAGAAGATCGCTAGCAATAGTGTCGATATCTCTCCATATGCTATTGTCGTGCTTACCGAAGTGTAAGTGAATAGATAGGCACGTCAACAGCTCTATAGGAGTAGTATAGATTAGAATAAGAAATCAAATACTATTATTGAATCGTATATATTTATTTATTGTTGATCCTCAAGCATTGGCAAAACCCCATAAGTAAGCGAATCACTACACATTGTTGTGATACGAGGCTAGTACAGATCAGGAACAAAGCCGCACCATCGAAAATAATTCTCGAGGTATCTATACGAAGAATCAAGATTAGTTTTCAATTAAATTGATCTTCTCGTTGTATATATAGCCTTACGTATTCGCTATAAACTACTAAACAATTAATCTTCCTTTGAACTACAACAAAGGTCTTCGTTCTCGTTGGTTCCGTCTCTAGGTCAATTGCGACCTACCGGAGGGGGTAAGAGGGGTCCGCCTCCCGCTGCCCGTCCGATGTAAGTAAGTAAGTAATTTTTATTCGCGGATCTGTTAGGCAGTAGAGCCGGATCTGTTAGGCAGTAGAGCCGGATTTGCCGGCAGAGCACTACGTCGACTATTTGTCTTTCAACCTCGTAATTCCCTGTCGCTAGGCGTGCAGTCATATAAAAACAACCGAACATCAAAGTACTTATCATAGGACAATGTTAACCGAAGAAGCGTTTAGAGTAACGTTACCTATTTGTCGCGTTTTCCGCGGACGGTTGCGGGTCTTGGCGAGGTCTAGCCCCCACTAAAACCGGCGTAGTCTCTATAGCGGGAGTACACATATCCAACCGTTCGGCCCGATAAGAGCTTCGTATCACTTCGTTCCTTCGTTCAACTTACTCTCGCTTTTGTAGGAGGACTCACAAAGTTTTTTTTTGGTTCGTTCCTAAGCCTTAAGTAGCGCAATTGCCTAGCAGTAGGCTCCTACTAGATATTGAGTATATACGAAGATATAGTTCTTAGCGCTTCTTATACTATCGTTTCTAAGCGTCTACGTCTTATGTTAGCCCTATACCGAGCAACTCGTCGAGTATAATCTAAACGACAACAAATCCGCTAAAGCCCTAATCGATTATTAGGGAGCATAGCCGGACCATAAATATCATCCGTTACTAGACAACTAGCGTTTCCCTATCTATACGATCTTTTTGGATCGCATCTCTAACGGCGACCCTATAAATAATGATATCAATAGAACTGCTTTCGAGTATATAGTAAACTCTAATTAGATGCGTCATAGCGGGGACCTAGATAGCTTACTAGACATACTAGACTATATCCACGGAATAGGGTTTAAGGTAGGTTGGTCCGACATAAAAATGGTTCTATAACTAATCAAGATAGGCTATTTACTTCGCCGGGACATATTTAGTTAATCTACCTTAGGCGTACGATAGCTACTCGCCGATTGATACTACCCTTCTCGACATATATTACGGCACTCTAGAGGACTAGAGACGGACTATCACGGAGATTCACAAATAGGATATATATATGCTAGTGGATAATACGCTATCAACGTAAGTCAATGCTTTAGTATAGCTTTAGATCTTTCGGGTGCCTAGGAGTTTATCTTAGAATATAGACTTAGCAACCTTATCGGGTTCAAAGACTACCTAAACGATTCGGCCGATTTTAAGGCAAGTAAATATAACGTTGAATAGGTTATAGATAGGAAATATGCCGATTTTCAATTTAGGAACGAATAGAATAAAACATGCAACTATCCTAAATTCTAGAACGAGATAGGGTACCCGTTGACAACTAGTGGAGTCGAAGGACTAAATAGCTACTACAATAGCGACTTCGATTAGTACGGAGAACTCGAGGCATTCGGTAACTTCCCCGACTAGTAGCATTAGCTTACGAAATTCGCCTCGGTATAGGATCGTCTACGTAAATAGCACAAGCTAGTCCGCGATATTATTACTCGATATTCCTACTTTCAAATCGCGAGTCTAGATATCGACGGTTTCCGCTTTGATAAGGCTATTTAAGCCACCCTCGAGCCCCTAAGCGAAATAACCGCTATCTACCGTCAATATACGAAGAAATTTAGCAAGAACAATTCCTTCCTCCCCGGAGAGATTACGTCTAGAGATACCTTTAGTAGTCTCTACCTTAGCCGTGGCCGTTAGCTAGATATACGTCTAGCGTCTTTAGGAGATAGTATTAGACTTATAAATATCTCTAAGGGGGTTTTTATAAGAGAGGATAGGCTATAAGCATTAGATACTTTAGCATTTTACTATACGATCTACTGTTTAATAACCCGTTTTCTAGGTATAGACGGTAACTTAGTTGCAGGATTTGACTTACCTACGGATTTTATTAAAGCCTAGAATAAGATGCTTATTACTAACGACTTTCTTAATATATTTATAGGTAAGATAGATCCCCGGCATATATACGGTATCTCGAACTAAGACAATTTCCGCTAGCCAACAATCAAGAATAGTACGTCGAAATATCTTTTGGGTCTAAACGTAGTTACCTTCGTACTTCCGGGAATTCCTCTTATCCTATAGGGTAAAGAGTAGGCAATATATATATTCGATGCTACCGCTTCTAACTATCTCTACGGTCGGTAGCCCTTATTATCCTAGACCGTATAGTAGACAAATAGCTGCTTCAATCTAAATACCACAAAATTCTACGATTTCCCGATTAAGAAAGGGAGTAATAGCTATAACGATATTACTATTACTTATAATTGACGTAATCCCGCTTATCTACTCCGCAACATAATAAAGCGAATATTTGGAATTCGGAATTATTTTCCTATCGCAAATGATAGCTTGTTCCTTCAAACGATTTCTCAACTTACTAAGGACATCTACTTCCCTAGTTTATCTACTACTCCTACGGTTACCGGTCTTTGGTCGGTCTTGCGAGCCTACTTCCCTACGGTCTAGGCAAATATAATCTTGGCTAATAAAACCGTATAGCTCGTTTATCAAAATAGAAACAAGACGAAAACATTTGGTAGAAGTTGTAGCAATAGTAGTGCTGCCTTGTTGTCTCTATATAAGTCGGGAAAAAAATTGAAGAACCTCTTCTACCCCTACGATAAGCTTACTATGGATAATAGTCCCTCGAACTCTATATATAGATGCATCAAGGGTAGTATAGAGCTACTTCCATAGGAATACCGAGCCTATATAGAGACCGACATGTTTGTGGAGCCCGGCCCTACGGTTACTAAGTTTGTCCCTAGCCATGATTCTCGGTTGCTATCTCCAGAAGACACGGCTAAGACTATTCCTATTTAGCTTAGATATTCCGTAGAAATAGACTATGACATTATTACTAACGCAATTACCCTAAACTCTACGACGGAGAAGGGCATCGTCGCCTCTCTTGATACCTCTAGTGCTAGCTATACTAATGTCACTACTAGGACGACTAGTAACAACTATATTAGAGAGATCCCGACCGTTTGGATATAGTCCGCAAACCTAACCAATGTTTATCACGGAATTTACTAACTAACCGTTGCTAATGTTTCTACGTCCGATACGTCGGAAGTTTATACCAATACGACCGATAGCTTTTTGATCCGCGTTAGCGTTTATATAAACCCCCTAATTACCCCGCTATCCAACTACTCTACTAGCCTAGTGCACAAATCTAACGACGGGTTCTACGTTAAGCACAACGCTACGGGAGCTAACAAGTTCCGTTACTTAGCTAATTTCGGGAGTACTTGGTCTAAATAGATAGTATAAAAGGGCGGCAACACGAGGGTTACTATCCCGACTTTCACCGGAACATCTAAGCAGGCGTAGAAAGGAACTTATATCCGCGTATAATACTTTTCAAGGCTTACTAGGAGTAGTAACTATATCTAGGAGGGTAATTACAATTGGGATAAAAACTTAGCCCGAAGATTCCCTTACCTATGGTTCAACGGGCTATTTAATCAGTACGGTTACGACGTGGGAGTCGACAACAGACTATAGTTCGACTCTAAGACTTTACGCTAGAACTATGATTTTGTCTACGAATAGCTAGCCGTAGGATAGCTAAATGCCTAGGGTATCGATCCTTCGGGTATTCCGGACAATACTAAGGTCTACGGTAATATAGGCAAGTTATCTATAATTCTGAAGCTTCCCCTATCATATCTATCGTCAAACGTAATCAACATTACCGACAAGCCTCTATTCCCATATCTTGGCTAGAGGATATCCCTTAACGATAGTAATTTACGGTATAAAAAAATCCCTATCGGATCCGGATAGGCCTAGCTCGTTCTCTTTATTCTTTTGTGGATTAGTCCGATCATTATAGGTCTAGTTGGTGTCTCTATTTTTATCCGAATATTCTACTAAGTCAAGCTCAACAAAGACGGCAATGTTCTTAAGGTAGAGAAGTTTCCTATCCTATTCTAGCGCAAAGTCAAAGATAAGCTTGCTAGGAACGGTAACTCGGAAAAGGCAATCTTAGAAAAGGTTGCACCAACAGTCATTGCCTTAGGAAGAGTAGTCGACCAACGACGTATAGTTCTGATCACTATAATAGAGTATAGCATCTAAGACTAGGAACTAAAGGTTAAGATTAGTAGTTTAGGAGTTATGGCCTAGCTTATGTCCTTAAACCTAAAGTACCAAAATCTTATCTAGGTAGTTCCGTATGTTAGTGATATTGATTACCCTATAGACATACTAGTAGAACTATACGTCGTAACGATCCTAGATAGATACTACTTAGTCAAAGTACAATACTACATCGTAGAGAATATTACCTATATCCTACTTAATGCGCCGGTTTTCCGGCAGCAGACTAAAGCGGAGCCTTATCTACCCCGTATAGACGACCTTAAAAGTACGGTCTATTATTCGGCTTAGAATTAGTATATCGTAGAAACAATTAAGCGAATACCCTCTATCGATTTCTACCATATCAACGATTTCTATAGATGCGTTGCGCCTTTATACTTATTGCCGCGAACTATTCCGGTTTGTCTATCCTTACATAATACCGAATTCCAAGGTTTATGGCCGCTAAGAACCTAGAAAGAAAAGAGAGAAGTCTGCTCTATATTTAATCTCTTAGTTGATATAGCGACTAAATACTGCCAATTCGGAAACGTTTTCAACCTACTCTATACCGGTGCTAGCTACCTACGATTCTATTAGCGTAGCTTCGGTATAGTTGGCGTGTCTAAGAAATACGGAAAGCGCTTATAGGCCTAGTATCTAATTTCCTAGAGTCTTAGCAACATTGGTAACCTTCCGAATCTAGACCCCTCCGACACTAACTCTATGGTTAAAGACGGAGAATTGCCGGTCACGATTTAGTCGGGCGCTAGACTCGTTTATAATAAGCTCTAGGCGTAGAAATAGGCCGGCCTAAACGAGGACCTAAATACTGACCTACTCGTATTCGTGGGTCGGTGGGTAAAGCAGAAGGGTATGGACTTAATTGCGGATATTATTCTAGCAATCCTATCTACTAGACCTCTTATGCAATTGATCGTGATCGGACCCCTCGTTGACTTATATAGCAAACTAGCTACTATTAAGCTTAAGCTTATTATAGAGATATACCTAGGTCGTATGTTCTCGAGGCCCGAGTTCATGATCCTTCTACCTTATGTGTTTTCCGGTGCCAATTTTGCCTTAATCCTATCTCGAGACGAACTATTCGGATTGGTTGCCGTTGAGTTTAGTCGTAAAGGTGCTTTAGGAATTGGTTCTCGCATTAGAGGTCTTAGACAAATGCCTAGCTGGTGGTATATAGTAGAGTCGGACTCGGCACGTTATCTCTTGCATTAGTTGAGGGCTACTATCGAGTCTGCCTTGGACTTATCCCTAGAAACTAGACAAGAGATACGTACAAACTCCGCAAAGTAGCGATTTCCTGTTCTCGAGTAGGTTTAAAAGCTCGAAAAGTTGCAAGGAACTTCTATTAAGATCTATTATAGCAAGAACACGAATAGCGTGGTTGGTTCTACCCGAGATTCTTAGATAGGTTGGGGTATATAGGGCCTACGACTTACTAAAAGACCCCGACTAGTATCCTATCGGTCTATGTTAGGGGCCTTAGAAGCGACACCACGGACACCGGTTTAGCCCTCTCTCCGGGATCTACAAGTAGCTAAACTCGGAGATATACAAAAAGAAGGCCCTAGGCTTAGCATATTAGGCCGCAAACTTTCTCTTAGTCGAAGATTCGGGCCCGGACGTAGCAGAAAAGTTCTTATTAAGAGGGTAATACGCGAGAGCTAGCTATTTGACGGCGATAAAATAGATACCGACGAAGGTAGTATAAAGATCCCACAAGAGTAGAATATCTCCGCCGAAGAGGCATTCGCGGCTATCAATCGGACTCTCACATCTTAGGATCTTAGCTTATCCTCTTGTGACAATAGACACCCTAATAGCGAATCAACTTCCGACTTATCGCGCTTTGTCTCTCGAGACATTTCTCCTATCAGAGGACATATGCACGCTAGTGGCCTTGATTCTGGTCTTGCAACTCTTACTAACTTACGAGATACTCGTAATCTATCTGTCCTTTTTTTAGTATCTGTCTTTGAGGACCATAACTAGCCTATCTTCAATTTGCAAAAAGTCGACCCTACCTTCACTAATAGCATAGGTTACTTTACTCGCAACTTCGAAAAACTTCTCCCCAACCTTAATAAGAAGAACTCAATAAAAGATTACTATATCGAGGTCTACTTAATAAAGAGTAAGCGGAAATTCTTCGACATATATACCGATGCGTAGTTGAAAAAGCAGCCCAAGGCGGTAGAGCGTCCCCTAACTAGATCTGCCGATATGGAGTATAACGGTAGCTTATCTACCCCTAAGTAGTTGGAATCGAATAGGACAGAGAATAGAGCAGACGACATTAGCTAGTAGCTCTCTCGACTTAGGTATAAGAGGCCATACGCTATCCAAAGATTTATGCGATAGCGTGTCGGAAATTGGCCTATCTACGCTCTATTCCTTGGTTTAGGACAGATCATCGCGACAACCTCGGCACAAATCACCCTTTTAGTTGGCTAGATCGGTAAGACTACTATTAGGCTTTACGTAATTGTAGCAGTCTACTACCTCTCCTCCGTTATTTGGTAGTTCCTATTCTACCGCTTCCCGTCTATGATAGTCCTTACTCTCCCCTAGTTTATATACTCCCTTGCGTTTATTATTATCGGTGTTTCGCCCTTTAGACTCTCGTCGCTCGGTCGAGCATAGGCTCAATCTATTGGAGTAGGTATATACGCCGCTATATCTTCGAGTAGCTCCTTGTTCTTTGCCCTCAACTTTAGTAATTAAGGTACCGTGCTAGTCAAGGATTGGATGTTCCGCGTAAGTCTTATTTAAGGCCTCCAATAGCTTTACACGGTCGCCCTATAGTTCTAGAGCTCGAAAGTTACTATAGTCGAAGTTGTAGGCGTCTCAACGGCTGCCTTAAGCTCCTAGAGACTTATAGCCGTTGTGATACCTATTGCCGTAGTATATTTAATCATCGGTATGCTTCTTGCCCTAGGATTGCCTTACTACTACCGTTAAGCCCCTAGAAAGATTCTCTTCTTCTATACCTCTCTCTTCCGTCGGCGTATTGTTCTCTGGTTCTTCTTCATAGTTATTATCCAAAACTAGTTCCTCTCCGCCGTATTCGGTCGCAATTGGTTATTCCTCTAGAAATCGAATCACGTCAAATCATAGGAAGTTCTCATTTTGGTACTCTTCTTCTTTATCCTTGTTTAGGTTAGTACTTTAGTCATCTTCCGCTATCTATCTAAGGAGCATAGCTAGATATTGCCTATCTTCGGTCTAAGTCTCGGCGTACCGCGCTAGGCTCAAACCTAGTAGGGAACATCCAACATTGGCTACTATCTTCCGTAGGCCGGAGGGTTGACTTCCGGAGCCCTAGTCTCACGATGTCTCTAGCTCTGGCTAGGTATTCTCGATGAAATTTAGCAAGTTGGTCTTAGCATAATTCTCTTGCAAACATTAACAAGAGTTCACGTCGTCTTCGTCCTATTGGCCGCGCAATCTCTAGGATCTATCGCAACAATTTGTGCCCGCGCTTTTGCTCCCAACAAACTCGGCCCAGCCGGCATCTCTCCAGACATTGGCTCGTCGATAGATAAAGTTGGTAATACGTGGTTCTAGACTACACTCTTGTTCTAGCTGCTGGCTAGGTTAGTTATAATTCTCCGTTATAACCTTACACTTTACTTACTATCGTTGTAGCTTTGGTTTCCTAATGTTCTATCGCCGAGAGCAGCTTAATAGGCTATAAGCTTCTTATTTTCTCCAAAACACGACACGAACTACTATCGACTACTATATTAACGGAGGATTTATTAAGGGATATATAAATTGTTTTACAGCGCAACCTATACGAATCTCTACCAGAATACCGACTATAGGACTCGGGATCTTACCTAGGGACCTCTAAAACGTCACGGATGGTCCAATGCCCTACCACTTCTATAAACATAGCGACAAGCAGTGTTTCGAGGTGACTATTGAATATAAGGGACAGCCGTTTTCCTCCTTAAACTACAAAGCCTAGCGCGAATAACTAGCAGAAAGGGAATTACCCTTTCAACGAAGCCTAGATAAGTAATAGCCCTAGTCATATAGTCTATTCCCCTTTCTCAGTTTACGCTTTATATATATATCCATAATAGCAAAATAGACCTATTCTAGAGCCTCTTTCTTCGATCCTATAGACCTCCAAATAACCTAGGATATAGTTCAAGAGCCCCAAGAGCGAGTCGGCCTCCCGGGGCCGGTAGTTGTATTCCTAGCAACAGTTTTGTCGTTATAGTAACAGGAACATTAAGTAAGGACCGAGGACCATTCTTCACACAACAATTATTATCTTCTAGGGCTAGACCTTGCATATAAATACAAAGTACTAGTCCCAATAATACCCCGCTTAGATCCCCAGGGGCAGAAAATCTAACCCTAAGATTTCTAGCGAGGTCTCTAGGAGCGCGACAGCACCTAGGGCCGGCCGATGTGATCCCAACACCGACTATATCGTAGATAGGAATAGGAACTAAAGCACTAGGAGTATAGTACATCACAACTCCTCCTAGATAAATAAAGCGTTAGAAAATCGCGCTATACTCCCTAGGAGCTCAACCGCTCCCAGAAGTAATATGTCCGTTCTTAAGATCAAGTGACTAGTTAGACCTCGGCAGGACCTATCCATAGACAATTCCTTCGGCCCATGAATACATAACTATCCCGATTTGGATATATAATTCGCTAACAAAGTCATATAAAGTACTGTCATTTATTCTTGAAACGGAACATACATATATTTCTCACAGCTTTGAAGCCCTAAGTTATGGAGTTTTACCATTTTTATTGGTGTTTTAAAACATTTTGACATGAGATAAATTCAAATCATTTCAAAAGCTTTGATAAGTCAAGTGCCGTGGTAGGAACCTAGAATAGGTTAAACATATAGCAAATATATTTTTTTAACTCTAGGATAAGGTTTTAGCATGCCGATAACTCTTCTTCAGATCAGAAGGGATTCGAGCTAGACATTTATAGGCCTTACGAACTGTCCATAGATTTCCATGGGCCGTCTATTGACGCCTATGGACCATCCGGTGACCCGACCAATGATACTAGAGAACAAAACTGTTGTGGAGTCTAACTATAAGATACATCAACTATTTGCTTTTCTGAGGAAATTTTCAGATTCCTTATAAAGGCACTTTTTTCTTTCAGTCCCAAGTCGCGCCGCGTAAGTTTCCCTCCATAAGTTCTTGCTAGTTTGAATATGTCCTAGAGCCAGCTCTCTGATGTTTATTTATCATCCCTCTACGAGGGGGACGGATTTGACCCTATTATCTATTGTCCTCAAATTGATCAGCAATTATTAACACCGGATCCGGCCGGAAGCGAGGCACAAGGAAGCCTATGTCGCACCTCTAAGCCAGCCTCAGCTCCCGCATCCCTTGAACGCGTAGGCTACGGTAAACCTAAACTATTCGTGGTCTTCTCCATGGCGGATAAGGATGATTTCCTTCATTGGTGGGTAAATAAATAGTTCGGAGTTGCTAAAAAACGCGATAAAGGGGCCAAGGAGATTAGTTAGGATAGGACCGGATACCCCTCCGATATCTAGGAGCATTTCGCGAAGGTAGCAGATTACATCACTAGAGAGCTGAAGGTAACGTGTCGACTGTGCAGAGCTATCTTGAATCATCCGAATCACACGTCAAACGGTACCAATCCAATACGGAGGCATGTCAAGTTAGGAGCTTGCTAGAGGAGCATAAGCACTACTGCTAAACAATCAAATATTAAGCTCCTTATGAGAAATAAAGTAGGTACTGGAAACTCGGGTGTTGTCTTTGCTAATAATGTTTCATAGGTCAAAGAGAACGCTAGTCACGACGCGATTTTTTTTGAAGAACGCATGGAAAGAAAAGCTACTCCGACTACTCACTATATCAGCTCTTCCTTTTTAGTTTCTCGAGCACCCCGACTTCCGTGAAGTTCTCCAATTGTACCGCGCTACGCCGTCACGGCCCGAAATTCCTTCTGCTCGGACCTCTCGGCTTTGGCTTAAAGACCTTGTAAGACCTTGTTGAAGAGAAGCAACAAGGTATTTTCTAGTCTCTCCCTCCTAATGCGAAGCTTTCGATTACGTTGGACTGCTAGACGTCGCCATTTTAGCAGGCTTCCATAGCCATTACCTAACTTTATTCCCGACATAGCCCCTACTAGGGGCTATCGAATACGGGGTTCTGATTGGGTAAGGGCGGGTAGGAAAAAGCGGGTACGGGACTAGGGGCTATCCCGAATTTGGCCGCTAGTATAAAAGGATTTCTGGTGGTCGGATCGGGCTAGCTTTTTAGTATGTTATATACCTAATAGTAAAATTTTAATCTATTAAATTTTGAGCGATATCGGACGACTAGAAGTCGTAGAAATTAAGTCTTGCAAAAAGGGGTATTTTTTTTTGATAGGGGATACTAAGACCTCTAGCTACGGAGGGCCTATGCCGTTTTAGGTAATTTTAGGGCCTTATGTTTAAGGGTCCGATAAGCCGTATTTACGAGGCTCCGATAAAGTCTTATCTATAAGACTCCGAGATTCTCTATATCG
>JGI24509J20081_1000331_pt1 | contig 26440 bp, 16 predicted proteins | sample LinPmetageLP29_FD_20081 | JGI IMG/M metagenome (IMG submission 20081) | reverse complement strand
AAAAAAAAAAAATTAAATTAAAATCCGACCTGAGATATGCGTACTGCGTACTGTGTGATCTCCAATGTATCCAAGTATTTTATTCGGCATTGTTATCTCTCGATCATCAGACGCAATTCTTATTTAGCGGTTACCCCGTGCCACCTAATCTCTCACGCTTCCCTTTAATTTTTCTTTTTTACCCCCCTTCACCCCTCATCCGCTGTTTGGAGGTTTCATCGGAAACCCTGTGAGTTGGACCTGTCAACTCCGTACACTCCTTTCCCACGAGGTTTGTTGTCCCCCTTACCCTTTACCCTGCACTCAATCCTCAATCGCGCTGACTCCTCACATCAGGCGATACTCCTTCGATCTCAAGGTCGCGGCACAATGTCGATCCTCGGTGGCAGAATCTACTGAGTGTTCCATCTGAGTTCTTCGGACTGGGATCCTAGGTAGAATCTCTTGCTCTCGTCATGGAGAAACTCAACACTGAAGATGGACAACTCTTCATCAAGGTGAGTCGAGGAATATTTTTGATTTTTCACGGCCACCCGACGTAGATGTCGAGTATCCGCGGATCATAGCCAATACTTACTCTTTTGTCTCGCTAGAATTTGGCCAGCTTTGTCCGTACGCACGAAAAAGCGCTTGCGAATGCCCTCCAACTTCGCCGCCAGTCCAAGAATGCCACGACCACACAATCGCCCTCCCCCCTCTCCCCTTCGGCTTCTTTCTCCTCCTCCCTGACGTTGGCGTCTGCTCTGTCCTTGGGGGCATTGAAGTTCACCTCGCAGAATATCAAACCCGCCAAACTCACCCTCACCCCTCACCATCTCTTCTATCTGCTTTCGCGCTTTGAGGATCTGTCCATTGCCGTGGGTCCTATGAACGTCCGGCTGGAGAATATCCACACCGAGGTATCGCAGTCCTACGTTTCTTTCTTGAATAAGCCCCAGCGGTCCAAGGGTGATGGCGCCTCGATCCACTCCGTATCCAGTGTTCGTAGTGTCATGTCTGGCATGAGCGGTCTCTGGTCCACCTTCGGTATAGGATCCAAGGATTCGGCCACTAAGTCCGAGAAGGCCAGACTGGCTCTGGAAGCCGACCTGAAGTATCTCTACTCTGCCTTCACCAAGATCCCATGTCTGCGCCTTGCCCCTGACCACCGAGCTCGTCTGATCCACGGATACGAAGAATTTCCATTCGACACGGCTGTGCCGCTGCATTCATTCAAAAATTTGAGTGCTCTAGAGATCATTGACATAGACTACCGTTCTTTCTATGGGTGGGACCGACTGTCTGAGCAGCTGCGCACCTTGTCCATCAAGCGGGGTCACCTGGATGACCCAGCCGATCTGTTGACGCGCATCGTCCTGGATGATACCGATAAGCGACGACGACGACCGGCCAGGCCTCAGCAGTCTCCGCCGCTGGGCTGGGTCGGCACTGGAGGTTCCCAGTCTGTCCAGGGCCACCACCATTCTTCTCGCTCTGCTCCTGGCTCTCCCGTCGCAGAAACAGAACTTGGAAGCAGCAGCAGTCCCAGGTCGGCGGCGATGGTGCGAGGTGCCTCGGAGGGTGCGAAGATACGCGCAAGGGCTGGAAGCATCTCGCCCACCCGGCCGGTGGCCAGGCACGGCCACCGTCACAGCCGGTCTGCACGGATTCGACGTACTGGCTCGGGCAGTTCGAACTCGAGCGAGACTTCAGGTGGCTATCGCACTGGCAGCTCGTCGACCCTTCTTCCAGGTGTCCTACCACCTTCTAAGTGGCGGTTTCTGCGACACCTAGGTCTTCCGGAGAACTCTCTTACGTCCATCTCTGCCGCAAGCCTTGCTCCCGTGGCGAACACCTTGAACTCGTTGGATCTGTCATCGAACCTTCTCACCGAGGTTCCGGACAGTCTGGCAACTTTGATGGCCCTCCGTGCGCTGAACCTATCATACTGCATGATTGAATCCCTGCGCTCAATCTCGCGCAACCCTCTTCCCGCCATCACGGCGCTCAACCTTCGGGGCAACCGACTTGGTTCCCTGGCCGGCATCGAGCGACTACTCTCTCTAGAACGATTGGATCTTCGCGACAACAACATTATGGACCCGACGGAAATGGCACGGTTAACCAGTCTCCCTGAGATACGGGAGATCTGGGTGTCCGGAAATCCTTTTGTGAAGACCCATTCCGCCTACCGCGTTGTCATCATGAACCTCTTCCGCCGGACCCCCGGGTATGCCGAGGACATCATCATTGATGGTCGTGGCCCTGGTTATACGGAGAGAAAGCAACTGGCGGAGCGTGTCGCCGAGCCTGAGGCTACACCCGTGGTGCGCTCGAGTGCCGCTGATCAATCGGTGATGGTGCAGAAACCCACTGCCGCGCCCCAAGCGAATTACTTGGACAAACCACTTCCGAAGGCACCGGTTGAGGAGCGTCAGTCGCCCAAGAATGCACAGCGCAACGACGTTGAAGGGGGCACTAAAGGTCGCAAGAAGATCCAGCGACGCAGAGTTGTCGATCTCTCTATCGATAACCCTTTCAACCCAGACGGCCTCGGTACTCCCGAGCCTATAATGACTGCAGTCCTTCCGACTCAACAGCTTCACGCCCCGGTTGACCCAACTGGTGTGGCTCCTTGTGAACACCAATGGAAGCTGGAGAGCAGCACCCATTCCGGTTCTTCCAGCATCCAGAGCCCACTGAAGCAGCCGAATTCCCCTAGTCCGCCTCCACTGCAGCCTACCATGGTGCCATCGGCCCCAGGCAGAGATTGGGGGTTGGATGAGCAGCTGTGTCGTCAGCAGCTCGAGGTTCTTCAGCAAAAAGTGGGCCACAACTGGCTTAATGTCCTGGGTGACCATCCCTGGGACAATTCCCAGAATCTGACTACACATCTGACCGCGACGGGCCTGGATTACTCCGCCCTTCCTACTGCACCTCTTGCGCGGGCCAACACCCATGCCATTCTAAGTGGAGGCCATGCGTTGGGCGGCTAAAGACCGCATTCGGCATGTGTGGACACTCCCCTCCATCGCTCTTCCTTTTATCTTCTTGTGCTCTTCCCTTTCTCATAGAAGAAGCACCACCTTGTGGCTTAGTGCTTTTTCTTTTTGACTAAGCCACCTGAGCTGCTATCTTGCATTTCTTGCGGCGTTTGAATGACTTACGAGATATGGTGGGTTGGATGTATGAACATTTATGGTCTTTTGCGTTCTTATGATTTGCTGTTCCTCCTTCAAAACGCATGTATCTGCGCTTTTTTACGTCATTTTTCTGGGAGGCACTGTGAAAGAATATTCCCTAGAGCGCGTGTATTGTATGATTTTGGTTGGCGTTGGCGTTGGCGGCTTGACTGTTCTATTCCCCTCTTGTTTTGCAGTTACGAGCCTGTCGCTGTGGTTCTGAGCCATAGGTATCTATGAATGTGCATAGCACGATGAGCTCGGAAATACTACCAGCATTGTTTGATACAAGAGCCTCCTTGACGTCTATGGATGTAGTGGGACTAAGTATGTCCAAGAAGAGACAACTAAGCTAGCATAACGCCCGAGTTCATTACTTATAAAGCCAAGGACGCAGTGTGGACATGATATTATAGACATTACTGCAACTAGACTGTTTTTTTGCTAGCGCTCAGTCTTAGTGAGGCACAAAGCGTGAGGGTCTCGACCGGCTCTAAAAGGCGCATTTCTGCAGCCCCTCTTACCACACTACATCGTAATTAACAAAGAAGAGAATAACAATAGCTTCTTGTAGAATGGACAATGTATACATATAGATAGACGTGAATAGACATAAATTATGTTTACATAGAAAACAAAAGACAAGATGGAGTGACAAAAATAGCCAGGCTGATCTATAACGGGAAGCCAAACACCGCAAACACAAACTCTGGACTTCCCGCTTTCTCTCCCTGTGCAAGATTCTCTCCTCTCTTCATCCGTCAAAGGCCCGCTTCATCGCCTTCCCCTGTTGCTTTGGATCCCTCTAACATTCGCCCGTGTGAAAAGACATTTCCCCCCTTGATTGGTCTATATCCCTTTTTCTCTCCTGCTTCTCCGACCCCCCGAAAAACTTCGCTCACCCCTCCCTTCGTCCCCTCGAAGCCCGAAGCCGAAGCCGAATCCTGCTCCCCTCGGTATTTGTCTTCACGACTTGTTCAGGAGCTGTCATCTCTATCTGGACATCTAGTCACCTTCGAAATTTCACTCGGGAGTGTTTTCACATCCACCCCCGTCTGGCATCTCTGCCAGGACCCCCTCAAAAAAAGCCGCGGCCGCAAGGCCCTCGCATCTTAATCTTTGACCTCATTGAAGATCCTCCTCTTTGGTAAGCCTTTATCTCGATCGCTACATCAGCTGTTCTTCTCCATCCCGAGGGTCGCGGGAGGCCGGCGAGGGAAATCCCACGCGGCGAAAATTTCCACACAGGACGCGTCTGTCTTCCCTTCGCCTCTCGCCGCGATCCCAAGATTTGGGAGCTGGACTGGGACCATTGTCAATGTCGAACTCTTTATTAATGATTTCCAATACTTGTAGGACATAACCACCGCGTCATCAATTCTTCGCCGCCCCGGAAGTCGTCATCCCTCTTCCCCGCGCGTGTGTTTTTTGTCTCGTTCTTTTTCTTTTCTCGTTGCCTCCCTTTTCTTAACTCAAAGGCCGCACGTCATGGCAGACCAAGAGGTTGATTTGGACTCGATCATCGACCGGCTCCTGGAGGTGAGGGGTAGCCGCCCTGGCAAGCAGGTGCAGCTGCTCGAGTCAGAGATCCGCTATCTCTGCCACAAGGCCCGCGAGATCTTCATCTCACAGCCTATCCTCCTCGAGCTTGAGGCTCCTATCAAGGTTCGTGGATTTTCCTTCAGCCCCGGCATTCCGCTCGGGACGCGCGTCTAACGGGTTGTGCACTTCGCAGATCTGTGGTGATATCCACGGTCAATACTATGATCTCCTGCGTCTTTTCGAATACGGCGGATTCCCTCCGGAGGCCAACTATCTTTTCCTCGGTGATTATGTCGACCGTGGCAAGCAGTCCCTTGAGACCATTTGCCTGCTTCTCGCCTACAAGATCAAGTACCCTGAGAACTTCTTCATTCTGCGTGGAAACCACGAGTGCGCCTCCATCAACCGTATCTATGGCTTCTACGACGAGTGCAAGCGACGATACAACATCAAGCTGTGGAAGACCTTCACCGACTGCTTCAACTGCCTCCCCATTGCCGCCATCATTGATGAGAAGATTTTCACCATGCACGGAGGTCTGAGCCCCGATCTGAACTCGATGGAGCAGATTCGCCGAGTCATGCGTCCTACCGATGTAAGTACTTTCTTGTTTGATTATGACCCCCTGGCACAAATGGTTGTCTTGGTTTCGACGAAAAAAAGACTTGGCAGAGAAGGAATTGGGGCCAGATCTCCTTCAGCCGAAGGCCATGATCGCTGACTCGACTAGATTCCCGACTGCGGTCTTCTCTGCGATCTGTTGTGGTCCGATCCGGACAAGGATATCACTGGCTGGAGCGAAAACGACCGCGGTGTCTCCTTCACATTCGGCCCCGACGTGGTCTCACGCTTCCTGCAGAAACACGATATGGACTTGATATGCCGTGCGCACCAAGTTGTGGAGGATGGTTATGAATTCTTCTCGAAGCGCCAGCTGGTTACGCTATTCAGCGCACCAAACTACTGCGGTGAATTCGACAATGCGGGTGCGATGATGAGCGTCGACGAGAGCCTGCTCTGCTCCTTCCAGGTGAGTGAATTTAATTATTTTCGCATAATTCGATCCCGAGTCTCTAACCTTTTGTTCTTTGCTTTTAGATACTGAAACCAGCGGAAAAGAAACAAAAGTACGTTTACGGGAGCATGAGCTCCGGCGGGCCCGCCGCAACTCCTCCGCGCAAGCAAAAGAAGAAATAAAGGAATAAATACGAGCTTCCCCATGTGCAGCAGGTTCGGGCGGAGATAAGCCATTTTCCCCCAACAATCCCGAAGTCGTCACGCCAAACAAATCCCGCTATGACATCCAGCTCTTTTCCTCCAATCTCCACGAGTTCCAACCCCAATCAGACCGACGAAGCGATGAACGACCGAGGAATTCCTCCAGCCGGGGCAGCCCACAACCATATCCTCTTCTTGAATATCCCTCACCACCTCCGCTAATCCCATCTTCTCTATCCGGGCTCCCCGTGCGACATGCGACTCCCGCCATCATTTCTTGGCCGACACGCGACATCTGTTAACGTCCGGAGCGGAATTCCCTTTTTCTTCGACTGATTCTTTTTACAACTTCTTTTTTTGTTTCCCTTTTCGCGCCTGACCATTCCTGTTTTGTTTCTTACCATCTGGACGGAATGTTTACTCTCGGGGCATCCTGGAAAGGGGAGGGGAACCTGGTTTTATCTTATCTTTATCTTGTTTCTGCTTATCGGTTGTTCCTTGAATTGAAACGCATGTGTTGTCCACTTGGACTGTTTACATTGGACTTCGTAAGGTGTAATATCTGTTGCTTGTTCCGTATACAAGGAAAGAGGAGCGCGATGTACCCGAGACTGGAAATATCAAATATTCGAGTTAGTACAGCATTATTTACCTTGGGGTATCCAATCAGTCGAGCCCATTGTACTCAGTTTCACGCACAATGTCTTTAACGATGCATTTGGTATGCTGCAGCAACCTCTGAATAGAAACAGCAACCGAATCAAGTCTTGGCTTGTTGCACATAAATTTGATCTACATCTACACCTAGGTTATATACGTTCTCCGGAGGTAACATCAGATAAAAATAAGAGCCAAATTTTAGAACTATAGGATTCAAAAATTCACCGGCTAACAGGCTGCATGTAAAACAATCGACAATTAAGGGGGAATGAAATCAAGACACATGCAAATTGAGGCATGGGAGGGCAGGGAGACATCGAGACGTGAAGGGATGAAAGGTGAGAAAGTAGGATATAGAACAGCAACTCTGTGATAAGAGTAGCAAAGAGGGGAGGGGATGGTAGCAAAGAGGGGAGGGGATGGTAGCAAAGAGGGGAGGGGATGGGAGGGCAAGACTATTTCCAAACTTTGAGGGTCAAGATGAGGAATACCAAAATTTGGGTCTGTGATCGTAAGAACGAACTAAACTGGTATAGCTTAGACGTACTGGGACAGCCAGCGGATACCCTCGCCGTAGCCTGTCAATTATTAGCGAATGCCAGACCATTTGGTAGATGCACGACTCACCCTGTCTCATGACAACACTGCACATGAACAGCTCAATGGGCCGGATACCCTCGAGCGGGACCTTGCCCTTACCAGTAGTCTGGTACAGACCCAGCTGGTGGCGCAGTTCCTCCTCACTGACGGCGTCGGGGTGGTCGATCTTGTTTCCGAGGACGAGGAAGGGGACCTTGGCGAGGTCCTCCATGGCGAGAAGGGCGTCCAGCTCAGCTTTGGACTCGGGGAAGCGCTCGTAGTCCTTGGCATCAACGAGGAAGACGATACCGCTGACTTCGGGGAAGTAGTCTTTCCACAGACGACGGGCTGCGGTATCATTCGTTCAGCTATTTGTTCCTGTTCCTTTAAACGTGCTAATTCCTAGATTGGAACTCACCCTGCTGGTGACCACCCAGATCGAAGGTCGTGAAGCGGTTGTTGCCGATAGCCAGCTCCTCAGAGGTCGGGTGGGCGGTAGGAGAGAGGACAGCGACGCGGTCGTTCTATGCAGATAGCACCCCGTCAGCACACTAATCCAATAAGACACAAGAGCATACTGCGATTGATGCTGCTAGAGGGTACATTCCGGCCATGCAGGGCCCGAACCTCGGTCCGGACCCTGATCACATTGGAAAGCTTGACTGTTCCACTCACCTTCAACATGTGCAGCAGAGTAGTCTTGCCGGCATTATCCAGACCGAGGAAAAGTAGCTTGGCGTGCTTGTTCAGCAGGCCGAGCGAGGCCAGAATATCGTAGACTGTGATGAAGAGATAATTAGTAAACGCAGATTTTCACGTATCCCAGTAGGAAGCCGCAGACCGCGGCATTGGCGCCGGAGGATATTGGGGTGTATCTGCTAGCTAGCGAAGTCACCCCACATAGCCCATGAAGCTTGTAGCAGGTATCACCGAAGTCCAGCGGCCTTATTTTCGCTTGCTTGGGGTGCGGGTGACGGGGCTGGATAGAAGGCCGGGTCGGGCACTTACACCAGTTGATGAGCCACATGGCGGAATCGAGAGCTAGGAGGACGGATAGAAGTCCCGAACAAAGGAAATCGGGTGCCGGAGATCGCGGATGAGAGGGAGGCGACAGAGTGGATGGAGGGGAAAGAGGGCAAGAAGACAGGTTGGATGTTGTTTTCGGGAGTGTTGTGGCCTCAGGCAGCAACGGATCAGCGGTGACGAATTTCATCGAATTCTTCGATTTATAGTCTCAGTATATCAGTAGGTCAGTATACACTATGGGTGTTTTACAGGATTGAGCCGATATGATATCTAGGGTTTGTATCTGATTCAGTTCAGTCAAACTGATCCGCTTTATCGACGATATTTAGCAATTCAGATAAGGGGTATATGCACCGCAACCATGCGAACTCAGAACTCAGAACTCAAGGAGGGATAGCTTCCTCACGGAGGAAACATAGGCAGAAAAATACAAGTTTCCCCCGGGGATTAATAAAGGTAGCGATATGAAAAACCAAGTGGATGTCACAAAGTTGGCTAAGTATGTAAAAGCGAATGGTAACCCGGCGGGCCAAAGAAGGGAAAGAGAAAATAAATATGTACAGAATAAGACTCCCAGGGGGGATTATCGGACATCAAATGGTCCATGGGTAAACCTAAACAGATAGGACGAGCTGGGCATCTTGACCGACACCGTAAGCTCTGCACCTCTCAGCAACTTCGAGGCCAAGCTCCTTCATCCGTTCGGCTCCCTTGCCGGGAATCGGCCGCCGCACCGCTTGCTCTTTGGCAGCTTTGCGACAATGTTGACGCCAGAACTTTTCCTTTCGTTTCTGGCGCTTCTTTTCGAGGCCCTCCACAATATCGACGGGTCCTCTTGTATGGAGTGGTTCACGTGTACGCGAGCGTTCACGTTCCGGTGATTCGTTAAGGGGTGGGATGTTCTGCCAGTGATGGGACTTTTGCATGCCACTGAAGAAAGGGTTCGGCTTGCGAGGCAGCGATCTGGTACGGCTTAGTGCCGGCCGTTGAACCAGATGGCTTATGTTGAGGCCATGTGGCGACTCGATAACAGGCATGTCCTCCGCCAGTGTCCGTTTTACTGGGGAAGGGGACTTGGCCCTGACTCGAGGAGGCGGAGATTTGAGACGCTTCGGGGAGGCTTTACGACCTGCTCGGCGAGGCGGTGCCGGAGACATGATGCGCCTGGGCGAGTGCTTTGGAGAAGCCTTGCCGGTCTGTCCGTCGACCCGGCCACGATTGGGCTCGAGCACAACAGAGCCCACCTGATCAGAAACGTCTTCCAGGTCTCCTTCGTCCTCCGGGTCGCTTGTCGGGAAGCTAGGATCGATGTCTTGCGGGATGAGGACGTGCTTCTCGAGACGTCGTTGCTCCATACAGGACTTGTACGCAGCCTCGAGAGGACGGTCCTCATCTAGGGTTCCACAGACAAAGTCGGTACTATCCGGCAGGTTGGGGGTCCCCGGACGCATGCGCATGGCCTTGAAAGGCCGACGGCCAGACATCCGTTGAACGGGCGCGGGCAACCACTTTTGGTGGTCATCGGTCATAGAGTCGAAGGAGGTGTTGGAGGCACGACGTTCCATTGGCCGAGGAAATGCATCGATCGAGGGGGCACTCGTTTCTGGCACGGTGATCGAGGGGGCCCAGAACTCGTAGTCTGAGCCATCGCCGTCACTTTCGTCCGAGTCCGCGAAGCCAGCCTCGTTATCAGACTCGTTGCCATCATCCGAGGAGAAATCGTGAACGGTCGAGCCGTCGTCAGCCAGGTATTCGATGTCGTCGTCCTCATCTTCCTCCTCCTGGGCCTCCTCCTCGGCCTCTTCAGCGAGCTTTCGAATGGCGTTCTCCTTCTTCATGCAATCGTTCAAGGTAATCTTCTCAGGGTACTCGGTTGACTTGGTCACCCACTCATCATCCTCACCGACGGAGCTAGCAAACTCGTGGAACCGAGTTGCCTCCGATTCCTCGAACTTGCCCAAGCCACTGGTAGGGATACCTTTGGGGGCAGTAATCGCAGCCATCTCCTTCTGCTTGGAGCTCTCGGCGTGATCAGAAGATAACTTGCGAGCAACGGGGGCGGGAGAGCCACGGCACTTTGACCGGAATGTAACCTTGCGAGCCGGAGAACACTCTCTTGAAATAGCGGCCTGGCGTCCAGGGCAGACGAAAGTAAGAGTGGATTTGCGCTTCAGGGGTTCAGGAGCGGCTTTGATTGTCGGAGGGCTTGGTTGGCGAGCCGGTGGCGCAGCGGGCTTTTGTTCGTTCGAGTCGGCCTTGGGGCGACAGGCGAAGCTGATACAGCGCTTACGGCCAAGGTTGGCTTCGACGGAGGTTTCGTTGGAGTCCACGACCTTGACCTTTGGTGTAGTTTCCTTCTTTCCGGTCATGGAAGTGGGCGCCTTGCCCATGATTTGAGGGGGGAGTGGCGGGCTCGGAGAGTTGGCAATGGACGGACTGGTCATGCCACCGTCACTAGTCAGCTCAGCCGTGGAGATGCCACTGATGTTGCTGTGAGGGTAGGAGCGGTAGTTGTAGGTAGAGTCGTGGAGGGCGGAATGAGAATCGGTAGGGGACATTTCGGGGCTGCTCTTGAGGGCGCGGGTGAGCAGGGATTCTTTGCGGTCGATGGAGGGTCGGGAGAAGGTGAAGGCATTCGCAGAATGCATTGGAGAGGCGTGGAATATGTGATGATCGGGAGGTTCGTCCAAGTCCTCTGCGAGCTCGGCGTCGTCGTGAGCCGGCTGCGTGGACGAGTTGGGCGAAAGCAGCATTTTCAAGAGTTTATGAAACGAGAATGGTCGATCTCCGCCATGGGATTGTGCCATGTTTCCAAGCAAAGAGGTTGGAAGAGATCAAAAAGTGACGAAGATCACGATGCGGTTATACTTCGCCGGTCTCTCGAATATCGATCACGAGCGACCCAGAGGGCACAACATAGTCCCGCAAAGGACGCTTGTCATGATATAAAGCGCATGACTGGGGAAAAGGGACCAAAATAGAAGAACGAGGAGAGGGAATCGCCAAGAGAAATAGTTGTAAATGGCCGAAGGTCTACACGCAGAATACCTCTAGGCTTAGCGCCAAGGAGTCTGTGCTGTAGAGTGGAGAGTGAAGAGTGGAGAGCAGAGAGTATAGAAAAGGAATGTTTCAAATCATGAGAGATATGAGGGAGGGAAAAGACGGAGAGGAAGAAGATCACAGTATAAACCCGCTTCACGAGGGGGGGGGAAAAGAGGGAAAGGCGTGAGTGACGATACGCGGGAGGACGGCACCGTTGCTTTAGGTTTAGTGTGGGCGGTTTTTTTTTTTTTTTCTTGAATTTTTGAATTTTGAATTTTCTCTTCATTTCCCGCCACAACCAGACAAACCACACAACCACAACTCTTCCACGCTTGTTCCAAGGACCCACCTGCAGCTTACAGTACGGAGGTTAATGTTAGGTTCCTGCGCCTCGGATAAATGAAACTATTTTTTCTTTCATATTATATAGTTCTTCTCCTTTGTCTCGTCAATAGCTAGTGTTAACAGATAATGAAAACTCACTTGTTATTGATGTATACAAAGAGATCATCGCTTTCGCTGAATCCGGTGGAGTGCGATGACCATTGTGTGTCGAGTTGGTGGCCCGTTATATTATGAGGCATTTTGTGTCGACTAAGCCGTTTCAGGCCAACCCCGGCTACACATTTATATGTTGGAGTACAATGCTCGATTGTTTCTTTGTCGTCTATGATGTGGTTAGATAGGTTGTAGATGCCATCATATCTAACATACCGCCTTGATCACCGTAGAATTCTCCGTCTGGATCTTTTTTCCGCATTCCAACCCTCGACGAAATCGACGATTGCAGCGCCACGAGGCCGGGTATGGTAACGGTACTGTCATACCACTCTACCACGCTCGATCAGTAAGCTGAATCAGCGTAATGCAGCGTAACGGGATCCGAAAGCGGCCTGTTCCTGTGCCTGAACACTGTTCCACTAGAACTAACCGAGTCGATACTAGTACGGTAATGACTAGACTCCAACTTGGTAAAATATACCCTGTAATATCCCCCTTCTTGTCGCGCTGTGCGCGCTTCCTATGTTTCTCCTCATGCTCTCAGTCTGACGCTGGAATGCTTTGGTATCCAATGGTCCCAATCTTCCCTTGCTTTGATGTACTCCGTAAATCTCCCCATATACCGATTGGGCCTTTCCGAGTGGAGAGCATCTGTTCTTGCTCTGTACTAAGTACTAAACGCATCTTCCCTCCTAGGCTGTTCTTGGCTACCTGTCCGGTAGATCAGTAGTATACCAAACCCATGCGCCCCTATGCAGCTCAAACGGCCTATAGGTATGCCAAGCCAAAGACAGGACCTTTCGGTATGGTGCCAAGGTCAGTACACTAGGCGCCTCCTTTATCTTCCTATTGACCTTCGTCATGTCCGTGGCGAAGTACATCGCAAAGTAAATCGTAGCGGCGCGGATCTGAAAAGTTGGGCATACCACGCTGTGCTCCTGCAGTGAAACGTGTAAACCTGCCGACTCCACCGCGACTTCGGGCACATTGCAGTTTTCTACTGAATGGAATGATCTCACAAGCATCGATCGCCTCAGGGCGCTGACGAGGACTACGGAGTAGAGAAGCGGTCAGTCGCGATCCGAATGAGACGGGATCGGACCTGGAACGAGTGCTGTGTACAGTGTACAGTGTACATAGCGGTATACACGGGAAGTTATGGAGTACAGAGTACCCAAAGAGACTTGGAGAGACTTGGGTTAATTTGTACGCGGAGCATGATCAATGCAATCATCCAATCCGCTCGGTACAGCCTTAGGGCCCTACGACCTCGACAAGCTTCGCAAATCCACAGTCACCCCACACTTCATCTGCTTGAGCATGGCCCCTGCTCTGTTGGGCGCCTAGTGTTCCACCTCATTCCGCCCACGAACCGGTCAGATGCCGCTGAACTCAAAAAGCGTTATTCAAGAAAGTTTTCAAAATTCTGCATCTCCGAGGGATTTCGCCGGAGGGGGAGCGTGGGGCACGAGATCCCGTCGATCGACTGGATAAGTACTCGTACTTCCTGGGTATAGTTACAAAATATGAGACTCGCAGTAATCTCGTGTACATATCTAGTCATGGTCGGAAAAAAGATAGAAATAGAAACTTTCAAAGGGCATCCACTCTAGCGATACCATCGGGGATCGTGGTGAACCCGAACTAAAAAGAACCCGCTTCCCGAGAACTTCTCCAATCTTCAAAGAAAATCACCAGACTAAGCGCTGCGCTGGCACCAAAGAGCGTTGTTCTGTGGGGTTCAACACGGTATAAGTATGGAGTATAAGGTGTGACCTGTGCAGGCAGGTGGAGTCTCAGTTAGGGCAGAGATGCAAAGAGTTGACCGGAACATCAACCGGGGAAGTAGAGTATCAAAGTTATGCAGCTTGGGTGAAACGCGGGAAGAATTGGGTTTAAGAGTGCGCAGTAGCGGAATTGGTTCGAGTCGATTGTATGAGGCATTTTACCTCTCTCCACTCTGCGACTGCGACCAGAAACAGTTAAGCTGCGACACTTCATCGCTTTGCGCCTGTCTCGCTTGACACTTGGCAAGTTATTCGTTACGAGTCATCAAATGAAAAGGTACCCTAACTAACTAAGATAGGGTTAAAGTTCCTATGTCAATAGCTACTCAACTCGGTGCACTAAAACTATGAAATCTTTTCATACATCGGAAGCTCCCGGCATTGTCTGTATTCTAGCACAATGCATGCCGTGTCTACCGTCGATGTTGCAGTGAGACTCGCACATTCACACAGGAACCTTGGGACACCCAAGCCACCTTTCTCCCAATGCTGCGACAGCAGGGAGTATTTCTGTTTCACGTCTCGAGTGCCCTATTTGGTGCAAAGGGCCAAGTCCCATTCGCAATTCTACAATGCTCCGTGCTGACTCCAGCCCTCGAGACATCTCGCTCGGCCTATATGACCGAGCCGAGAACCGGGCCGACCGAATCTAGATTAGAAGACATCGCTCCTGCTCTCATCCAGCGAATACTACCATACCACTTGCTTCGATCGGGTCGACGACACGAGGTTACTAACGGACTCGGATCCGAATGCCCTCGCCAAGAATTGCCTCTGAAAGTTACCCCCTACCCCCCTATCCCTGCACACAGTCTTCGCCAGGTCGTGAGCACATAAGGAGAAGGCCAGTCTGCCGGCGACACGAGTCCAGTCCATTCCGCTGCGGTGCTTGGCGACAACGCCCGATATTTCAGCCTGCCAAGAGCCCGGGCGTATCTTCAGAATGCGACCGGTGTCACTCTTGACCTGAGAAGCATGAGCTGAAGCTATTCATTACCAGGGAGACTCCACTCTCCCCAGAGTGGAGCAGAACTCCAGATCCCCCTATGCTCGAGATCTAGGCTCGGGAAGTTCCAATACATACCCAGGGGCTGATACTCCGTAGTCTCGGCGCCAAGTCTCAATAGTCGCACAGTGGACAAGATCATCGGTGCGTTTGCAAATGAACTGCGCCAAGGGCGATCATGGCGATCATGTCGCCCACAGTGCATCAAGGAGGTGTCTTGGCGAGTATCTGCAGAGAAACCAGAAATCAGGCTATTGTTTCGCGCCAAGTCGTGCAACCAATATAGTCCATGTCCATGACCTTGTACGGAGTAGTGGCAGTGCCAGATACGCTACAGGCTAGGCTTCTTTTGATCGGTCCAACCTGGGATTGCTTTCTTTAGTTATCGTGCTCAGATTGCGGAGTGTCTCTACGGATATCTCACATTTGGGGCACTGTGCTGCGACCCCTCACAGCCCAATCCCTCGCCCACCCCTGACCTAACCCCCTCGACCCAACGCCAATGTTCAAAACATAGAATGAATCTTCCTACAGTGCAAATATAGAAATCTGACACCATTCATATGCTAGCACTAAGACCCCAATGAGGATCCAAGCCTTAGTTCGACTTTCCAAAAACATCCGCAGTTTGGCCGCCGTAGGCTACCAGGATCCCATAGATTACATAGCACTAGCACCTTGAATCGCCTCACAGGATTAACATCCAACCTGTGCGGCGGTAGCGAAAAATATGTCTAGGGGACTGAAAACTGTATACAGAGACGGACAAGGGAGAGATCGCGGTCCGTCGGAACTTCGGCTTGCTACACCGCTTGGTAAGGAGCAGTCGGCTGTAGGTTCGAGGGTACATCGGGCATAGATTGCGCCGACGAAACGGATACTGTCAAGTGCGCAGGTGAGTGCGATCAGGTCACCTGTCCATTTCAGCCGTGGACATGTAGAATGCGCGGCCATCATAAAGGGGGATATCGTCCAGAATGTTCGATGACAACCAGCCGTGTGCTTGGTAGGAGTAATAGTCATAGTTCGATGTAACAGCCTCAAAGTTTCTGTCCACAAATAACCTGTAGGTCTCTTTCCTTGATGTCTCCCTCATTTTCACTTTGCGGCGACTGACGCATGAGAAGTTCAAAGTTGAGGGTTAAGGGGGCACCCTCCAAGCTACCCCCAACAAACGATGCCTTCTGCGTGTGACGAAGGATTGTGGCTGGATGGTTGCGTATTGGGGTCGAGACACTGGTTATCAACCTCAGTTCAAATCTCGAAATCGACGTTCTTAGGGTCCGCTGGATTTGAATGGAGTACCACAAGCTTGGTGCCTGGTGGCACCTGGCATCCGAACGTAGGTGTTTAGCGGACTCCGAGTATCCGACCTCTAGGACGAGGGACGGATACCCTAGTCCGAAGCCGTCAAAGATGGTCGAGCGTAGGTCACTAGGTCATACTCGAGAGTCGCATCGCCAATAAGGTAGTGAACCTCCGCACGTCCCAAATATACTAAGCACAGACGTGGTTTCTCTACCATACTTTTGCCCTATGGTAGGCAAGTAAGAGCAAAGTAAAGATAAAACAAGGGCAAAATAAGAGATAGAGAAGTGAATATTAATTAGCTCTAACCTTCATAGTTACTAGAAATAAATAGAAAGTAGCACGTTAATCCTTCTTGTTCGATCCGGGCAAGGAGATCACCAGTCACTTCTGTGTGGTTGTAGTCGTTCAGAAGTGATGCCGAGGTTTGCTAGCAGCGAATAGCTAAACTCTATGAACTCGCAATCCACACCACCATGGACCATCCCCGATGATCATCTTCATCTAAACCGACCTAATACATCTCATCACCCCGAGCCACTAATAGGTTTGCCTTAACCCATAACCTATATTTTCTTACATCAACACTCGCTAACTCTTGAACCTTTGTTTAGGACAGCTTGTTGCTCAAATGCGCACGTGTCTGTCTACCTTTTCTAACTATAGCGAGAATAATTATGTTACTTTGCTCTGTATCGCCTACTATATCTTTCCTAATTGATTCCGATGCAATATCATCTGCTAAGAGCGCGTGCCTTGGTATTAACTCTCAACTCTTACCTCTTATTTTACGCCGTTATCATCAGCTTAGGCCGGGGCACGAGGTGTCATTCCACGATGGAGCCGACCTTACACATGATAAGGCGTGGCTTGGGCTTCAACGAAAATAGAAAATGTGGATGCTATGATATCATCCATAAGACGCTGAAACGCCCGCCACTGGCACTCTATACAGTAGATGAATCCTACTGTATAATCCGTAGACGAGTACATAAAGTACACGTGGTAAAATATCGTGGCGATGACTCCGAGAGTCCTATCACACTCCTCTTCGTGCTTCTCTTTTCATGCGCCCGGTCCATCCCTGTACACAGACCACAGTTGATTTGGGTGAGGGATGACGAATACCTAGCTATTCGAGTGGTGAGCTATTTTAAGTTGCTGGGCTCGGACGTTTAAGCGGTCTGAGGTGGCGCTGACCGTTGCAGGTGGCCGTTTATTAATATACGATGCAGGATTCATCATCGGTGATGTCATATCCGGGGACACCTATAGTTACAGTATACCGAGTCTATGTAAATGTATTTCGCTTTCACTGGTAGTGTTCTATGACACGGGCTTGAAGTGAGACTGTGCCGTGTTGATTTTGGTATGTAGCAGAAGCCTACCTTATCTCGAGGGTCGTCCGAAAGGAAGCTCTATAAACTGTGGTCCCTTTCGCCTACTTATGTATACGCTCTGCGATATCTTCCAAGTGCCATCGAGTGAACTGCATTTGGTATACTAACTAAGGTCAGCTCTCTCACCACTTGCCTCGCCATTATGGTCAGAGTGCCTAGGTGTAGAGCAGAAACAGTTAATTTGTTCGCATTTGGATGATATGGCGAGAAGCCCTGCATTAGTGGAATAGCACAGCATAAGATTGAATACATTTCCTCATGAAAAGTTACACTGAATGTACATATAGATATATATATTCGAACAAAATATACAGCCCGTCGCGTGTCATGCCCCAGGGATCTAATCTTCAGCTTCAACAACAACCGCCGTTGAGCTGTCAGTCTCCTTATATTTGGACCACGGTGTTCCCTGCAAAACACTGGCCAGCCCAAGGCCAGTATTCTCGAGTGCGGCGAAGACTTCTTGACACCACTGGTACTGGTCATGCAGTCCGTTGATATGGAACAACTGAGAGGCCATACTCACTGGGAAGAGCAAGTTATGACCGCCAAGAATATGCATGTGTGGTTGAAGAAAGTAGCCCACGCCGAGGCAGATCTGGGTGGCGTAGTACTGCGCTCCTTTCAGGAAGATTTCCGCTTCTTCTTTGTCCGCAGTGTAGCCCGGGGGAAGAGTCTCTTTCTGCGCCTCCAGTCTATGGAATAGAGAGTACATTATGAGCATTGCAGCCCAACAGAGCATATGTGACTCTGCGATTTCGAGGGCTGGAAACTCATATCTCTCCGGCAAGATGTTTCTGCTGGATAGACACCGAGGGATGTTGGTTTCATCCGGGACCCTGGTGTAGAGAGGTTTCCCGTGGATCGACTCGAGCTTATTGTACCATAGCGTGGTTTGTATGTTGAGATCCCAACACTGTTGCATTAATTGATCAGCGTCATGTGTAGACCGCACGTTGCTCAACTGTTCAAGGAGACCGGTGCAGGCCATGAGAATATCGATGATTTCGTCGACGGGGTCATCCGAGTCCTTGGGCGATAAAAATCGCCACATTGGGAAGAAAGCGAGGGCTGATTTAGATTTCCCTACGGCATGAAAGATCTGTTCGAATCAGCTGGTATTCTAACAGATCGAAATAGCAGCTATCCCACATTTGATAGTCTCAGTTGGCGAAGTAACATCATGGATAACTGGTCCCTTTCCAGGAATTGTTGGTGTCGAGCGAGCACGGCATTGGCACCTTCCATGTGCGCTCTCCATCCGGCGAATCCGGAGGTGCAATTTATGAGCTGAATGTATTAGACATACCCAGGAGACCTGCCCAGAGATTGACGTACCTCGTATAATTGGAATACGATATTCGCACAGAGAACCTCTTGAACGGGTAGCCCCCGTCGCAGTATGAGACGTGCAAAGACTCGAATGGCATTATTGTATAGTTCGACTCCATGATGAATCAACTGCTCATCGTCGATTTTGTTGCCCACAAAGACAGCGGCAAGCGCGGATATGGCCCGATCCAGCAATTGGCTATTCTTGCCATTCATGAGGGTCGGGAATACCTCGACCAAATTCGAAGCTTGCTGACATCGGAAGTTTATGTGACCCTGCGGACGAGATGGAATGTAGGAGTCGATGAATAAGGAAAAGAGCTGGGATCGGATCTGCGTATTGACGTTGATTGTCGAGAAGCGTGCATCTTCTTTGCGGGGGTGTCGCTTTGTCACAGGAAGGTTCTTTGAAGTAGTCTTGGGTTCAGAAAAGGCATGGACGAATTTCCGAGATCGGTCGTATCCTCCACAGTTATAGCCACCTCGTAGACATCGAGCGCAGTGGGGTTGTTCTCCGTCGCACTGGGGAAGCGGTTAAATATTGCCGGGAGATGGCGGGGTTTGCATACCTTGACCTTGCGTCTCCTGCAGGTGTTGCACCCGTGGGATCTCCAAGGAGCCCCGGGCATGGTGTCACCTGTGTCACCTGCAGTCTTAGTACTCGAAATCGCAGAGAAAAAGAGCTGATGTCGAACTTGAGGATCATTCCCGTGTTTGGTTTACCCCAGAACCAGTGATCGTCCCGTTCTAGAGAATACTCCGCAAGTACGAGATTTACTGCTCGAGGTCTACAGTGGCAAATCCAGACTCTAATGACTACGCATCATCATGGTGGGAAAGGTTGATTCCTATGGGATACTGTTCAGTATTTTGACCATGCTCAATGACACGGCAAACACTGTAACAATAGGGGATGTCGATAAAAATAAAAGAATGAGTCGCTTTCGTAATCGTTAATATGCCACCAGTCTTGGTGATAGCATTTCCCCCAAAGAACGACAATGTCCGTCGGTAAAGTAAAGTGTGTCTTTCAAAGACGACGACCAAACGGTCTTACACACGGGGACGGTCAAAAATGCGCAAGTTTGGTGCCTTACGCTGCCGGCGAGCCTTGTGCTGTCTCCAATGACGAGTAATCACACCCTTAGCCCACAGGATCTGATCCCGTGTTTGAACAACAGCTGCGCAGTGGGTGGCGAGATTCTTGGCAACGGTGCGACGAAAGTCGTCTTGAATGGCGAGGCGAGCTCGCCAAGCGCGCTGCAGCACTGTGGCTGCCCGGGCACGCTTCGACGCCGAGAGCAGTCGAGAACAGAGGAAAGCGAGAGCGCCGAGTGTGAAATCGCGGTCGAGGATATGCGAAGATAATGCACCAGGGGAGACGAGATGTGCTGTTCATAGATTATTAACATATGTCTGATTTTGATGGGTAGACGTTAACTATGTTGCAGGATACTTACCAAACTGGGCACTGCATCCTAACCGTCGCAGGCGTGTTTCCAATGACAGACCGGATTGCGTGATCATCTCCAGGCCTCCATGCCCGAGGTTGCTGATGATGTATGGCTCGTATTCATCAACGATGCTCTCGTAGACCTTTCCATCCGAAAAACTAGTCGTCATGTTGTTGATGGAAAGGCCTTTTAAAGTCGCTAAGATTGTAGCCCACTGCTGAAGCAGATGGGCATGTTCATCATCCCCTCCGAGTTTGCTGTTAGTGTGCCAATACTCATCTTGGACGCTCTCGCGGCCAAACTGAAAAATGGCCTTTTGCTTCAGTCGCACAATCTCCTTTCTAACGTCGTCCCAGTCAACCAGACCAGCCAAGCCCCATTTGCTCACGAGAGCCCAAAGAAGTGCGATGGTCTTCTCGCGATAACCGTCCACGATGTCTTCAGCTCGTAGGTCTTGAACGATCGCACCAGATCCTCGCACCGAGCCCAATGCAGAGAGAGCAATTTGTACATTGCAGATCTTGGCGGCACGACTGACGCATGGATACCTCAAGTGCTTGGACAGGGGAAGATCCGTTTCGTCACCCAGCAACGAAAGAGCCTCCCCGGTCGACCAGATGACCTCCGTCTGGTCTTGAACATCAGACCGTACATGACCTGACGTGAAGAAGAGCACTTCGACCATGCGGGTCAGCCGTACGCCATCTCTCAGATCTACCGCGATGTTGTCCATCCGGTAGCTGTACTCCTGGAGTTGGTGCTGCTTGTAGGATACATGGCAGCCAAGATGGCTCAGCGGCTTCATAATATCACCGCAAGAAGGAAGAAGCAAACGTGCCAAGGCCTGGAGTACTTCAGCAGAAGACTTGAAAGGTGAAGATGCTACAAACAGGCGACGTGGGAGACCGGCTCCAAGACACTGTCGTCCCTGGTCCAGGAGAACAACCAACATGAAACTCCGAAGCACTGTCCGACGATAAGCCTTTGCCTGCACCTCTGCCGGAATGTCCTTGATTCCAGGTACAGACAGATCAATGTCGTCGTTGTGCAGCAAAAATGCTTCAAAGAAGCCTTCCAGTTTACGGACTATCGTTTTCCGGTGCTTTGCAGTACTTTCGTAAAAAGCTTCAGGATTTGTCTCGAACAAGTCTGCATCGCTTGAGACCTTTCGGCCAACAACAGTCTCCAGGGCTGCTGTCAGAGCGCGGAGATCATATGATTGAACCCAAATGTCAAGATACCTGCGTCGAAGACCAAGATCGTACTTGAGGCGACTGCTGTGAGCAAGGGTGTCCTTGGGAATGCTCAAGTTTCCACATGACAAGGACGCTTGCAGCCGAGTATAGAGCTGGCCGAAGTAATCGGTGTGGTAGAGTCCAAGCAACTCCAAGCGAAGGGCATTCGGGTCATAGGTATCCAAATCACCATTGGTGCACTCGAACAACGCATTCACCAGCTGCGTGATCACGGTTTCTTGATGAGAGAGCCAATTCTCTTCATAAAGCGCAGGTCTCGAGATGTTGTCGGCGAGCATGGGATATTGGTGGTTCAGCTCCTTCAGCTTTGACATGCTTCCAATTCTCGAAGAGTGATTTGATGTTGAATGTCCAAAGCGGTCCGACAAAGCAGATGCCCTTGTATTGAGCGATGCCGAAGCTATGAATGGGGCTTTCGATTCCCTATAGATGCTTGGTTCTTGTTTGACGCGAGAGGGCTGGTATCTTGCATTGTTTTGCTTTTCTCCCAGCGCGCCCCGCTTCGTTCCTTCGTTCTTGAGTGCTGGAATAGCAGGCTCTGCTGCCTTTGGCTTCGATGCTTGGTTTGCAATGTTGCGACGAACGGGCTTAGCTGTCGATACGGTGCTGATACGCTTGGGTTTTGATGATGGAATAGGCTTCATGGTGCTCTTCTTTTCCATGTCAACAAGTGCACCAGGGGGAATGTTTTCCTTGCCACCATTTTTACCGGCGACATCCACCCTTGAGGTGGCTTCCTGTGCTATCTTCGCGCTTGGCTGCAGAGGAGTCTTGCGAGCAGATACTGCCAATGACCTTCTCGCGTGGCGCTTTGCGATTCGGGCCTCAAGAGTATGGACCTGTGTATCCTCCGCAAACTCCGGTATGGCCTCTCCATTTGGCTTCTTCAGTGGACTGAACAGCCCCATGAAAACACTAGCCACAGTAGTGTCATCCGGCGGGATATACACCGTATTGCGGCGCACGTGCTTCTTCAGCCCATCTTCATTTCCAGCTCGGCATGTTTCTCTGTCGCTTGGGTGTATCTCGGGTAAGGTCTCTTCAGCGGCCTTTTTTCCAAGTCCTCGAGGCTTCGGTCGAGTCTCGGTTTCGCGTTTCACAAGTCGGGATGGCGGACTCGGGGCAAAGTTGACTTTCGAGCGAAATCGCTGGGCCGGTTGCGCGAGTAAGGATGATTTGCGGTCTGATGGGAGACTGGTCCCTGCATTTGGTCTTTTTCGTTTCTCTGCTGGGCCAGTCGGCTTCTCCATCACATCCTCGAGGATCTGGAAGGCGGAACCAGTTCGATTGGCTCGTCGAGGTCGTACTCCAGTGAATGTCGGTGCTCGTACTTCGGTGGTAAATTCGACCTGTCCAGTGGGTTCATAGTTTGAGTCTCCATCCAGCAAACTGTCCCACTCGCTGCCGCTGTGTTCGCCCATGCCCGAGGATCCCGACCTCGGCGGGCAAGGGGTGACAGCTTCGTTCAGGATTCCAGACATGCTGCCTAGTCATCTGAATTGTAGGTTGGTAATTTATGGAGACATGGATGAGTCAAATGGATAAGTCGAAATGGAGATTCGAGGTTGTATTGTCGATAGAGTTGATTGACCCTTGCAGGTTATTGATCTCAAAGAAGCGGTGAGACCGCTGGGTGGTAGGATGGTTCAAACACGCGGCGTGGGAGTTGAGAATGAGAAAGAAGAGTTAAATATACAAGACACGTCCACTCGATCAGCAGACCACGCGCATCTCCCGCGTGTCAACGATATAGTGTACTTTGGAGGGCTGTTGACACGCGCGTTGTCCAGGGCAACTGTGCTTATCTAAGACTTTGTGGGGCTACTCACGTGACACTTTATGACCGCAAATAGAATTTCTTTTTTTTTTTATGATGCCCGCATTTTTGAAACTCCTCTCTAGAGAAAGAGAAAATTTCTATGGGAGGTGTGATTCTCATCTAGAACTAGCTAAGTAACCCCAATCGTGACATCTGCCCGGGGGCAGCAAAAGCGATGTCCGCATCGCATAACAAGAAAAAGAAATTGGCAGAAGGGTGCTTAAGTTTGCTCTCGCCTTCATGCTATCGGTTGGCATTAACGGCGGTGAAGCCGGGTTGTAGGAGACCAAGCCCTGGGATGGTGGGCTGCGGCGTAGCTTGGTGAGCCTGAGGTTAGTGATTGGGTACGGACTCCTGCGGCTCTCCGCCGCTGGTAGGGTCTTCGTCGGTTGGCTCAAGTTCGATAGCCTGAAGTCCTTGATTCGGTCGTGTTTAACGATGTCGATGACGATGAAGATGCCTCGGTCTCTTAGGATGGTAAAGCGCGAGTAGACAAAGCTATGCGACTGACTATCGAGATACTGAAGAAGGCTGCTAAGGATATAGATCTGAATAATTTATCTACTAAGAATCCTATAACTCAATCTATAGCGTCGTTGTTGCGTAAGAACGATGTTGGTTACTTTCTCGGTTATTACCTCCGCGGGTTCCCGCTAAAGGTTCTAGTACTCTTCGAGAAAGAGAAAGACACTTAGTCGCTCGATAACCTACTTAATCTGCCGCTTAGCGAGATAGAGGGCAGAACCGGTATATACCTAATCGTTGCTCGCCGTATTATAGGGGCATTAGTAGGATATATTAGGTTAGCTACCGGTAGGCTCGGGATCGCTACTCGGTACAAGGGCAATAAAATGCCTAATAGCCTCTTATACTCTTTCCTTCGTCGGTATAAGGTTAAGTAGAGCTTACGCGTTCTTACTCGCTTTGCTCTACCTCTACCGGACACACGATACCTGCTTCTTCTCGAGGGTATCATGACTATCTGGTTCTCGACTCTTTATCCGCCAAAGCGTGACGGTGATTTCGTCTCGTTAGCTAGCTAGAAGTTGAGTCAAGAGATTAGGGGTGTTATCGATATACCCTCGGCTCCGCAATGGGAAGCCCTGAACAAGGCTTTTCAGCTCAACCAGGGAATTATACGCATCACCATCCACGCAAGAGTTCGAGTGTGTGCAAACCCTAACTGTGGAATGACAGAAAGAGATACAACGATAAAGTTTATTCGTGGGAGATCAGACTGGAATGCGTTGATCCGGAATACGTGGATTTGTAATAGCTGTTATCAATATGCGAGGCGCAGCTATGGAGAGCTGCGTGTCCCGAAGGAATTGCCAGCGAAGGTACAAGCCTCGCTAAGGGAAAAAGTGAGCACCTAAATTGTCTTTCAGCTTACTTTATCATTAGATTGTGATCCGTTTACGATCACTTTGATTTCAATTTCACCATCATTATGTAGTGTATCGATTAATGATTCAGGCTCTCGTCCTGAACTGGTATGTATATCATATATTATATACTTACAACAGCGAATCGTCTGGGCCACTGTGGCGCTGTTGACCAGTATCCCTCCCCCTGGGGGAAGCTAACACAGACAGATTTATTGACACCCGGCTCTCATCCACATATGCAGTACACAGTCGCAACGACGTTGAATTGCGCTCTGCAGTGGAAACTATGAACCGGAGTTTGACTCGACGAGTGCTTTGAGGAACGATCATCTTGGATCACCTAGCGGGCACTCGCAGATGCAGTACCACAGTCGTCACAAAACCGACTGGATTCGGCGTCTGAGTCGAGGGAGCAGTCGGGGATTCTGAGGTCGATCATGCGGCCGCCTCGTTCACCTCGGATTACCTCGGGGCCATGTTTTCGCCCTTAGGAGCAGTACCGCGGTCGATATGAAGTGTTCTGCGAAGGGACTGAGAACGGGTGGTGTTTATCTTTAAGGTGAGATGAACCTACCCCTAGGCTAACAATTCGTAGGAGTGTGGAGATGGGTTTCGGAGGGGTTTGGTAAGCATCTCAAATCACATTCCCACACTCATCACTATTGATCAAAGACCACAAGCTAATACCTCATAGCCGAAATGTGACTATTGTAATGGCCGCCACGCAACACAAAACTGCTCGCAGGCAGTTGTTGCCCGGGCTGTACCCAGGCCGCCATCGACAGTTTCCGGATGGGCGGTGGAGCTAGAAGCGCTCCCGGCGATGCTAATGCCCCGCGGGCACCAAGCGTATGCGTGATACCGAGAAGAAGTCCAGTGATGAGGATGATAAGAAGTCCCGCGGTACGTTTATATCACGAGGATGGTTTAATTAAGCATACGCTAATAGGTGACTAGGTCCGCCGCCTCCCCCTAAGCGGGCTAAGCCCGTGAATGAGATGACGATAGATGAGCGCCGCTCCGAGGCCGAGATCGTGGGCCGAAAGGCCGAAGCCGCGAAGAAGAAGATGGAGCATCTGCTCGCCCGGCAGCGGGAGCTGCTCGGGGAGGCTGTAGACAAGGAGATGGGTAAGTTATTCTTCGTCTCTGTCACTTGCCTGTCCCGTCATTTAGCTCGTTTCCCCTTACCACCATATGCTATCCGCTTTGTCGAAGGAATACTAAGAGTTTAGTAGAACAGGCACCATCCCAGCAGAATCAGGGCGAAGACGACATTGATATTGACGCGAATGCTTAGTCGATGAACCCCCTCTACCGTGTATCTTAATATCTCTATATCGGAACCTTCCATATCTTACCTTTTCATCAACCTTCAACCGATATCTTTCCTTCTAAAGATCTTCATTGTTTCCAATCTTTTACACACCAAACAATCTCTTACATCAACATCATCTAGTACTAACATATCTTCGAGAATGTATCACTTCCCCGTCGATCCTCCCTCTTCGGAGCAGTACCAGCGGCAGCTGAGTAACTTCACCAACAAGCCTCTAGAGGAGCTGCTATAGCAGTCTGACTGGCCGATTGGCAACCTGGCTAATCGACGCGAGCCTAATCGTTACGGAGTTGCTCGAATTGACAACGTAACCTATGATCCTCAATTACATACTGTGCTAACCAAATTGTTGACATGCATCACATATTCCGTACACTATCACCCGCCAGGAGGTGGTCCAGCTGTTCGGCAGATCTGCGAAGCTGCTTCATCACCCCCTATGCCCTATCCACATCATCATGGAGCGATCGCTTCTACGTGCATTGAGAGTGGCTTTCGGGGAATCGAGCCTACATCATCCTAGGTGGGTTTGAGAAACCGAGCCTATATTATCAACCAGAGTAGCTTTTGAGCCTACATCCGGATAGTTTCGACATCCATACACACACACACACACACACACACA
>JGI24509J20081_1000330_pt1 | contig 26495 bp, 25 predicted proteins | sample LinPmetageLP29_FD_20081 | JGI IMG/M metagenome (IMG submission 20081) | reverse complement strand
CCCCCCCCCCCCCCAAATCTCTTTTTTCAAGGGCGGGAAATCGTCCTTCCTTCCACCCCTCTTTCCGAAATGGCACGCCATACGTCCCGCCTGTCTGCGTCCGCGACTCCCGCGCTCGCTGACGTCCCTGCACACGAGACAACCGACGACATGAGCATCGACGTCCCTGAACAGCTCCTCACGCCCGAGGCCAGCCGCTCCGAAACATCTAGCAACAATGAAAACGCGTCAACAGAGGAAAAATCCGTCACCCGGCGCCGTTCAACACGAATAGCACGCGTATCGTTGCAAGCTGACGCCCTGGATAACGCAGCTGCCGAGGAAGATGAGCCCACCACTTCCTCCAGTCAGGCTTATGTCGACAGCCTCGTCAAAGCGAAGCGCACGCGCTCTTCGCTACGCCATAGCATTGCCGTGATGGAATCGTCACTGTTTACGGGAACCGCGGATGATACTATGACCGACGACCACCCAATGGCTCCCGACACACCCAGTTCGAAGTCCTCGCAGGAAGAGCCACTGGGGGATATGGCTACCACGCTTCAGCAACACAATCTACGAAAGCGCGTGGAGAAAGCACTAGTTCAAGATGAAGTTCCGAAGACCAAGGCGACGCCTAAGAGTAATTCTAGCAGTTCTGTACGACGATCAACTCGTCTAAGTATCGTGGATAAAGCGAGCGATCTTCTGGACCGAGCAAACAGTGTTCTGGGGAAACGCACGAGGGGCTTGGCTGAAAAGGGAAAGGAACTGGGTCGGCGAGCCAGTCTTCGGCCTCGAATTGTTGCGCCAGAGAAGGAGGAGGCTGCTCCTGCACCTACTGAGCCCGCATCGAAGAAACGCCGGGTATCTGAGAGTGATCTATCTAGGCTGCAAGCTCAGGAAGCCAGCCCCTCAGAGGAACCGACTGCTCCGCCCGTACAGCGATATAAACCTAAGCGCTGGCTGTCGCACGGATTATACGTTGGCCAAGAACCATCTGATTCACCTCCGAAGCAACGTCGAAGCAAGACCTCCGCCAATGCTAGCGGCATACCCCGGCAGCGGAAAATCATGCCTATGCCTATGTTTGCTGGCTCGCGCCTGGTGCAGAACGGCAGGGATTACCAGCTTCCATTTGATATTTTCTCGCCTCTCCCACCTGGTCAACCCAAGCCGGATGAGTGGCGCAAGACTAACAAGAGTAAGTTTGTACAATTATCAGATGGAAATGAAGTTGGGACTAACCAAAGGCCTAGATGTTTTCATTGGCGACGCTTCCAGTGAATGGAAAGCCAACAAGAAGTTGGAGCTGTCTACATGCATGTGCGAAGAAGAAACAGGCTGCGACGAAGACTGTCAGAATCGCTATATGTTCTACGAATGTGACAGCGGCAATTGCAGACTGGGCCCGGAGTGCGGTAACCGCAACTTTCATGAGCTCAAACACCGAACCAAGGCCGGCGGTAAGTACAATGTTGGAGTCGAGGTGATCAAGACTGCGGATCGAGGATACGGTGTCCGAAGCAACCGCACATTCGAGCCGAACCAGATCATTGTGGAGTATACCGGTGAGATCATCACACAGTCTGAGTGTGAGAGGAGGATGAGAACGGTCTATAAGAACAATGAGGTTAGTCGTTCTGCACGCATTGCTTCGGGTGATTGTTGACTCTGTGTTAGTGCTACTATCTGATGTACTTTGATCAAAACATGATTATTGATGCCACTCGAGGATCCATTGCTCGCTTCGTGAATCATTCATGCGAGCCTAACTGCCGAATGGAGAAGTGGACTGTTGCTGGGAAGCCGCGAATGGCCCTTTTTGCCGGAGAGAATGGGATCATGACTGGACAGGAGCTGAGCTATGACTACAACTTCAAGTCAGTTTCCTTTACGCGCCTGTTACCTCTGGATGATACTGACCACCCGAATAGCCCGTATTCTAGCAAGAACGTCCAGCAATGTCGCTGTGGAGCAGAGAACTGTCGAGGAATCCTTGGCCCTCGACCAAAGGATAAGGATCAACGACATAAGGGGGACGAGAAGAAAATGACCAAGAAGCTGGCCGGCACGAAGCGAAAGCTCGCAGATGCGGATGAAGACACAACCATACGCGGAGGCCAAAAGCGCAAGAAGATCACGCCCAAGTCCCTCAAGGCCAGCGTTAAGAAAGCCATGACCAAGGCCACCACTGCACGCGGAAAGGCGGCCGTGAAGAAGACAGCGATCAGCAGCCGAGGCAAGACCGCAACCAAGAAGGGCGTCAAGTTGCCGACGGTGACAACAGCAGCCAGAGTCAAGGCCGCTGTTCGAAAACCCCGAAAGACATACACTGCAAAGGCTGCATCAGCTTCCCCTGCCAAAAAGACATCGCCCCTCAAGCGGCCATCTGCTGAAACGAAGAAGCGAATTCTTGCTGCTGCTACCAAGGGATCCAAGGCAAAAGCTCAGAAGTCGCCTGCCAAATCTGTTGCTAAATCTCCTGCTAAGTCACCCGGCAAGCCTGGTCGCAAACCCGGTCCTAAGCCTGGCCCACGGAAAGCACCCACCAAGAGCCCTATCAAGGCTCGGATGCCTGCTTCCAAGGCCAAGAGCACTGCCGCGGCGTCAAGTCCCGTTAAGGTGAAGGCTACCAAGGGCAAGGCTCTTGGTGCGAGTGTACGAAATACGGCGCGGAACATGGTGCGCAGCGTTAAGGGAACGAAGACATGAAAAGCAAAAAAACCCTCTGTCGAGTCTACTTGAATGAGTTGTGAGGTGCCTTGTTCAACAGCAGATTCCACATGATTGAAAGCCAATCTTTCAACAATCCAGCCCGGCACATCAGCCCACAGCGCAAACAGAACATTATTTTCCTTTGGCTATGCCGTCACTCTTCTATTTCTGTTGGACATCAGATCCGACTCATTACTTGAGAAGTTCCTGTTTTTGTTCTGTCATGTTATGCAACGACTGTGAAGCAACCACAACCCAAGACAACTATACCTGTTTCACCCCTTTAATATCCCAATCCAATTATTGACCGACTTCACCCCCTTCAGCTCGGTTCCTGCGAGCATGAAGCCCCATGGCTTAATCCTTTGTTAATTCAATTCCCCTGGCGTCGAATGTGCCTGCACTGCCTGTTTTACTCTTCTACTCGGCACACTTGGTGGTGTCTCAATGCCCTTTTACTCTTCAGCTTGTCTGTTGACTTGATGTCTTTAACCTGCATTTTCTTTCCATTCCGTCCCCTTTGCTACTTCTCTATTTCTACTGGATTATATGCGCCATGGTCACGAATGGAATTTGCTCGGGGTTTGGTTCGGCTGGTTAGGTGCTGTGTCTGCTGGTTTGTGTAGCTGGAACAAAATATCAAATTCAACATATTTGAGCTGATGGGTCTTATTAAACTCGAGCTAATGCTTGATCAGGGCGCTAACTAAATAGTTGCAGCAGCCAATAACTACCGAGGTAGACAGGCTAGTAAGATATGTTCAGCACTCTAATTTATTGGGCAGTTGAGATATCTCTACACCAAGAAGAGCATCTGGGCAAATGATATTGCACCCGAGTAGGGCTTCAACTCAGATCCATTTCACTTCAGGAGTTCATATGAAAGACAACCATTATCGACTCCAGCCTATACTCCGGCAAACCAGTGATCACGCATACATCATGTAAGAAAAGAAAGGATGGCTAGGGATATTTGCCATTCATGTACAAGGAGCTGCAGATAGATATCCACTGAGGATGATTATGCAGATTCCGTGGGAGGAGCCTCGGCTTGATCCTTCTCGGGTGCGGACTCTGCCTCTGTAGGCTTAGGGGAAGGCGCTGCTTCATGGCTATGCTCGGCAGAGGGTGGCGGTGCTTTTCTCTCCGTCTCTGGAGCGAGTGATGCCTCTTCAGTGCTGGGCGCACTGGGCTGGGGTTCAGAGGCCGGCGCTGTAGGGGATGCTGACTTGATTGGAGATTGAGCTGCCGTGGACTCGGCTTGCGGTTGTGCCTCCGGTGCATCGCCCATTTCCACATCTTCTTTGGCTTCAGAGGCGCCAACTTCCGTCTCGGAAGGACCTGCTTCCTTCCTCTCAGTACCCTCTGGAGCAGGGGCATTCTCGGGGTTTTGCGCCTCAGCTGGCCGCTGGACCTGCACTTCAACATCAGGCCTAGTTTTTGTTGTCTGTGCTGACGCTTCTCCCGACTGCACAGGCTCGGACTCCTTGGCAGGCTCTGACGCTTCATCGACGGACTTCTCGAATTGGGCCTCAGCCTTGACTTCGCTGGCTGGGGGCTGAGATGCCTCTTGAGCGGTGTTCTCATCTGCGATAGGTGCCGTCGCGCTGGCCGTGGCGGAAAGAGAGGGTTGCTCAGGAGCTTCGGATTCTTCTTTAGGCACTATCTCACCTGTATTCTCGGTACGAGCTGGCACCGGCTCTTCGGCAGAGGCCTCCTCACTTTTCTCCGTAGGCAAACCAGGTGTTACAGAAGCAGAAGCAGAGACATCCGCATCGATCTGAAGAGATTCTGAAGGGGCTGCCGAGGGGTGCGAAAGAGGTTCCTGACCAGCTGCAGCAGGGGGTTCTGAAACAGAAGGCTGTGCTTCAGGAGCCGCGTCTCTCATATCGATGGCTTTTGATTCGGTCGGGGTACCGGCTGGAGGTTGAGGTGTAGACTCGGCACCAGATTGGGCCCCGGGAGTTTCTGGGGTTTTTGCGTCTCCCTCGTCGCTTTCGTCGCCATCCTCGCCGTCGTCCTCGTCATCGTCTTGACCGGAATGGTCAATCGACATACGAGAACCGTCCTGTTGTTCTTGGGAACCAGCAGCGCCACCCTCGGTGCCAGGGGCGACGTTGTGCACTGTAGCTGCATCGGCGCCTTCTCCTGGGGCAAACATAACCTTCTTCTTCCGGCCCTTGCCAATGCCTTTGCTCTTTCGCTTGGGAGGAGGAGGTCGTCGCTTAGATGGTTCCATCACAGCAGCTGAACCAGGCTCTGCAACCACGACGCCTTCCGAATTGACTATCCCAACGCCCTCCACGACGGTCCCGGGAGCGGGCGTTTCGGGCTTCACAGGAACTGAACTCTGCTCAGCAATGCTTTGAACATCTCCAGTAACTTCTCCTTCAATGCGATGCCCTTCAGGCACCCATGCTTCGTAGATAGAGATGTTGCCAGTCGCCGGGTCAACCTTTTTGAATTTAGTTCTTCTCATAGGCAGAGATCCCGAGCTACCATCGACCGCGGAAGCGCCGCCGTATAATGACGGCAGCCCGGGACGTCTTTTAGCGAGGAATTCCACCTCTGGCGGCTCCATATGCCTGGGAAGAGTCAGCCACTTGCGACTGGTGAAGCTGCGATCAGCCATTTGGACAGAACCCGCGGCCTGATCGTCGGGTTTGTTGGTGTCATTTTCTTCCTTATCGGCGGCTGTGGTATTCTGGCGAATGTAGATGCATCCCGCACGCGCAGCGCGCAGTAATGATTTGCTGACCGCAGACAAGAGGTCACTGTCGCGCGGCATAGGTAGCTCTGGGAGAACTGGGCCCCCGGGGCCCTGAGCTCCGATGTCCGAGTCGTCAACGGCTTTGGGAGTCTGGGAGTAGGTGTATGGTTGTTTCGACCAGCGACGGACGGGCAATCCTTCGAAGACATCGTGGTCAATTTGGCCGTTTCGGGTGCGGTTAGGGCCATCGAGGTGTCTTCCCGAGCGCGAAGACCTGAACTGTAAAGGATGTCAGTATTAGGACTCCTCGATTCATGGTTCACATTCCCCCATTGTCCGCGGGCTGGGTGGTAGCTGATCTATTCCGGGACAGGACGCGCGGTCGTCGCGGGTGCAAGGTAAAACGTACAGTCGAGGGCATGGTGAGTAGCCTACGATCCCTTTCCCCCAGAGAGACCAAATATTATGCGCTCAACGTAACCAGAGGGACGAAAGCGAAAGCTGGGGGGAGTGGGGAGCTGGAGTGGATGGGCGGAGCGTAGCGTTGCTTCCGTCGCGCAGGATCGTAGGGGGAGTCACGTGATCTACAAACGCATTGAACAGTAACATCGATAGTCATGTACTTGCGATCCCTGAAAGAGTGGAGAGAGGGTTTCTATTCTGATACTCGGGAAAAAAGATGGAATTGCCCGTGGCTGCGCTCGCATTATAATACAGAAGAAAAGAATCCAGTGCCAATCGTGCCGGTCACAACAGGCTCATCGAGAACTCGTTCAACGGGATGAAGTAATTGCAGTCCTTTCCATTCGAGACATTCAAATCATTTAGTCCCATCTGCGACAAGTTAGCGAGTGCCCAGAACCAGGATATGGGATCTTATGAGATCATAGCCGATACGTACCCGGTATCTTTCTGGCGAACGATGCCACCGTGATCGCCTGTCTCCTTTCCCTGCAATGAAAACGTTAGTCGAACAGTTCGAGATCTCTGAGCGACTTGGGATCCCTTACCGTCTTCTGGCCTTCGACTACCAGCTTGTCCAGCTGATAGAACTGGCTGATGACCGTTTGCCTCTGCAAAGATTGTTAGCTTGATGATCTAACGTGTCCGGGTGGTTCTTTGGAGAATCCGAGTCGTGGTTGAAGATGGCTTCCTTGTATGTCCCAGGGTAGTACAGGCCATGGTGATCAGTTCCATTTACCCCCATCCAAGGAAGTGCATCTCAAGCTCGCCTAGAATGGCACGGGTGATTTACCTTCAACAGACGCAGATCCTGCAGTCCTCCCTGGATCAACTCCTGTATCCGTCGCTCCTCCGACTCGTTTTGGTGCTCGCGGAAGGAGTCTCTCGTCTTGCGACGGGCATATTCACGGAAGTTGTAGTTGGAAAACTGGGACGATTGCCGCAGCAGGGACCGGAACTGAACAAAATAAATGTTAGCAAATCCTGACAAGAACAAAGGACGATCTGGGAGTCGCTAAACCCAGATATCTCGGTGCCGGAGAAGACTTACCAGAGACCGGGCCTGGAAGGCGGTATCGCGCTGCAAAGACGCAACAGACATGATGAAATAGCGAGTAAGATGAAGAGAAATAAGAATCAATCAAATGTACTATCCGAGAAACAAAGAAACCGCTGTGTTTGGCAAGGCGTGTCGCGCAACTGCGGAGATATACGCCGTGGACGGAGGTGGCGGTTCCGGCTTCTACTCAGTCACAGGGCGATCTGAGGAAACGATGGATGCCGAATCACACTGAAGATGTCAGGGATGATTCCGGCCGCAGATATAGGGCGATTATCAACAGGAGATGATTCGAAGTGGTGAATAGCGGGAAAGTTGAGATTCCACAGGGAGGGAAATTCTTTTGAGTTCGGAGGCGCCAATGACGGAGTTACCGGGGCCGAGCTCCTGCGCTCCACCGTTCCCCGTCTTGCAGAACCCCCCGCAACATTGGCATTTTCCCATCGGTTATATCAGCTTTCGTTGTTTGTCTGCAGTTATGCCTCAGATTCCTACACCACCAGCGTCGCGACCGAACTCGGGGGCCCCCGAGGCCGAGCTGAAGCCCACGGAAGCTTCCTCGGAGTTGCTTGCTTCATTGGACACGCTACTTGAGCAGTATCTACACCTACTTGATCGGCAGCAGAAGCTACAGTCAGGACTTTCAAAGCAGCTGGCTTCGGTATGACTCTCCTTTCCAGTGTCATTGTGTCCTGGTATTGCAAGATGCTGATTCTCGGAGTAGGGATTTCTTGCTCTGGCCCATGCAAACTACAGCTGTCCTCCCGGCCGCCGATATGGCTGTGACTATTATGACGAGCGGATGAAGACGAACAAGAAGATGTACATGACCACAGATGACAATGCTGTTTGTGGAGTTTTGTTAACGTGTCCCGATCAACAGCTCCATCCAAGCGGGACAAGACGTGGACGAGGCCGAGCACACAAATGTCTCCCAAGATGAAGCAGAGACACCTGGCTCGAGCGATTTCGAATACACCTTCCACTTGGGATCAGCCTCCAACCTCGACGCACAGAAGACCGACGAAAAGGACGATGCGAAAAAGCCACCCGTCAAAGATACACAGACCAAAGCACCATCGCAACAAGAGGAGACCCCTACAAAAGGAACGAGTGATACAACTTTATCAGCCGCTGAGGATTCCAGTGCCACCGTTGGCACCGACGAATCAACCGAAGAGCTCAAGAAGCCTCGCAAGAAGTTCCGTTCGGATGATCCCATCCATTGGTACGGCATCCTGGTACCGCCATCACTACGCAACGCACAAAAGTGCTTTACCGCAGGCATCCAGAACGAAGTACCTAAATTGGCCGAGACAATAGTTGAAATGCGCGCTCTGGAACAAAAGATCACCCACCTACGAGCAAAGCTTAGGATCTGCCCTGCCGAGTCTGATCCCCAACGAGGCTAACTGCATACTCGCAGTGGGCACCTGGGCAACTTATCTATATATAGACACATAATCTGACCCTTACCCCTGGAGATGATTAATGCAATTCATTTTATGGCGTATTTGGTGATCTTAGTCCGTAGTGTGACCCGCCGAGATCGTTGCCGAGGTGCGTAGACCGTGTGTTCCAGGGATTCACGAACGGTGGGCGATGGAGTCGGATGAGCAGCACGATTGCTTCCATGCGTCATGGCTATGTTTATGTATATCCATTCTAGCCCCCGGCCTTGCCATAGATTGAAAGTCCGTGCTTGTCGGGAATATTATCCGTAGAGTTGATTAGTATGTTTCAGCAGTCTCTTGCCCTAAATAACCCCATCAAGATGCAATGAAACCTACCAACGACCCAGAAACGGAAAAAACGGAATATGATTGATCCATATATGGTTCTAAGATTATCATTTGCAATATAAGCCATATTAATGAAAATATCGGCGACCTTGGAAACCAACAAATTCTTCAAAGTACTAAGCGAAACCCCTCCATGTGAGACGTAGCGTAGGAAACTAACCTATACCGCACCCCACTCGCGCTGATGACACTCGAGATCTGTCAAAGCCATTCGTGCGCCGGGTTCCGGAATCTACGTCTGATTCGCCTTTTTGTCCAGGGTCTTAAGCCAGTCTGGGCCTTTTCGTCTGGTGTAGCAACCTGAAACCCCCTGCCTTTCTGCTAGATTGATACGGCGCAATCAGGGGCTTGGAATCGCACCCATCACAGTCACGCAGCACAGTCAGAGCCGTTGTTCCGGTTCACATTGGATACCGGTCATACTGGTCGATTCTCACATTATTTGCTGATCAGATGGCTTTTGTCAGGGGTTCTTTTAGTGATATTCGAACTGATGGGAAGATTGCAGGAGGATGGGTCGGAGATGGGGAGGGAGAACGGGAAACAGTACGGAGTAATTAATACGTCTAGCTAATATCCAGTACTCCGTAGCTTCGACCGTTAGCATGCGCTCCACTTAGCTTCCTTGTGCACGGGACTGAAATGTGAGGTTTTAATCTATTTCCGGGCTGGGAATGTGTCAGGCCTTTATCGTATCGGGTCCTCTCTCCTTTTTCCTTTCTTTCTTTGTCGTGATTCTCTCTTTTTCGCTTGAGCTTGAGGCTCTTTCTCTCCTTTCCCTGCGCTGGCGCTTGGTGTAAGTCACTATTTGACTTACTTGCAATCCGGCCTGCCTAGTCGGTTGGACCGGTTGTGTTGGCAACTGCAATCTATTTGGCCTAGGATGCTAATATGCACTTCCAGGCTCCTATTTTTGAAGCAGCGCTGGCTTGACGCTGCCTGTTCTTCCCTCGTTGCTCCGGTATAGAGATTATTCAACTGTTGTATGTATCCATGAATAATGGACCGCCGATCTATTGCTTGACATTGACCTGCCAACAGAGGCATTGTATGCCCTTTCATTCTTTTTGATCTTTATTTGCTTGAACCCTGGCTCGACACTTCGCTCGGCGCAGCCCAGATTCGATTCGCCATTTACCTGCGGAATATCCCGACTGTGAGCTTCGGCATCGTTCTCTCATTAACCCTACACGTTCTTTTTTTGACTCGATCCGGTTATCGAGTGTTTGACTTTCACCTCTTCATTCGCCATTCATACGCCAGGGAGCTTCAGCCTCCTTGGATCCCACTGCATATCTACTGCTTTTGGATGTCGCCAGCCCGAGCTTTGCAAAGCCGATATACTTACAGCCGCCCGGTTTCAAAAGTATCAGGTTAAACAGGCCAAGAATCAATGAGTTCCACACAAACAGTCATCCCAGGCTTCGGGCCCAGCCCGTCTGGGCCCGAGACGAACAGGAAAGGGTCTGTCAAACGAGCCAGAGAGCTGCTAGAGTCAGGTGTGGGGTCAACACGAGCAACATCACCAGTCCCCAGGCCTCCGGCGCTTAAGATCGCCGCACACCAGACTCAGTGGCCTCTTCCAGCTTCAGGTCTCCCGCCACGCCATCTCAACCCTCATCCACACCCTCAACAACATCCTAAGTTCCGGCACCCTCGCGGTCCTCCGCCGGCCAGGCCTCCACGCCCAAGCGAGGTCCCTGCTCAACTGCCTTCGCCATCCATTTACTCTACCAGAAGCGGACAGAGCTCGGAGGCTAGTTCGAACTGTTTACCTCGACCAGCTCGCTCGTTTTCCCATCCTAAACAACCACAATCGCTGCCGCCACCTCGACCACGCCCCGAAGCAAAGGATGACTCCTATGTGAGCCCTACCGGGACAAATGATATGACTCCCCGGACATTAATCGCAACGGATGATCCGTTCAGACAACCGTCCGCTTCATCCACAGTTTCTGTCCAGATGCCCATGCCAGAGGCACCCGTGCCCTCAGTGAATCCTCGAGTTCGGACCGCAGGCCTTACAACACCAAATGCCCGGAGCTCTCAAGCTCGTAGATCGTCCGTTTCTCCCATCCCGGTGTCCGAGGGATTCGTGAATCCTCGTCAGACTTTGGAGTCCCTAGCTTCAAGTCGTGCTATTCCCTCCAGCTGGGGATCCGGTCCAGCAGAGTCCGAGATTCTGGGCACTTGTCTAGATAACGAGTCGGACGAAGATGAACACACCGTGGAAACCGGCCAGAATCAAGCTGAAACGCTAGTCAGAACCGCCAGTTGGGGAAAGAGGCAGAAGCCGACTATGCGCACGATCATGACATTGAACCTGAACTCCAAAACATCAATCCCCGATGTGCCATCATCCAACCCTCGGGACGAGTGGAACAAGAATGCGGCTGCTGAATCTCATAATGTGGGAGCTGCTTTCAGTCAAGCACTTCATGTACCCAGTGTTCTCCGGCGGGGCTCTACTTCTACGACGGAATCCTCCGTGGACCCGGAGAAGCCTCGTTTTGCCGATATTGTACACAATCCTGCCGCGGCGAAAGGACTCGTGGAGCCCTTGCCCAACTTTCCTCAGAATGCCCCCACGATGAGTGCCAAGCGGCCTGGTGGACGTAAGCCTTCGCATCTCGACATGGCTGCTGTGCGAGATGCAGAGACCCGCGGAAGTCTCTCGAGCTTGAGTGACCTGATTCGACGTGCTACTAAACTCGCCTCTAACCTCGATCGCGGAAGAACTGCCAGTCGCGCAGACCTCGCGGCAGACCCAGAACACAAGGTTATCATGGGTGAGTTGCTGGAAATGAACATGTTCGAAAGGTCGATCAGCTGACGATATGTAGGCCGCAGCACGGGTTCTCTTTCTGATATCTTGGCCTCCTTCCCTAGTCCCGGATTGGCGACACCAGACAATCGCAGCTCCTGGCCCGTTTTTTTCGGACGCTCCAATCTGCACAACGTCGAGCCTCTTGGCTCCAATGATGAAGTGCTTAATGAGAAGCGTCCTTTCCAGCGACGATGCTGTGGAATGCCGCGAAAGTGGTTCATAATCCTCTGCATCATTATTTTCATCGTTGTCGTGCTTGCAATCCTTCTGCCCGTCTTCCTCATAGCTGTTCCCGCTCAAAAGGTCAGCAGCACCGAGTTATGCGCCAAGACGAATCCTTGCCAGAACGGCGGATTGACCGTGTCGAGTGGATCCGAATGCTCGTGCGTGTGCTCCAACGGCCATACTGGCTCGCAGTGTATCGTCAGGGGCGATTCAAGCTGTGTCACGTCCGAGGTTGAAAATGGCACACTTAGAAAGAACGCAACAATGGGCAGCTCTCTTCCGAGCTTATTTGATAACGCGCAGAGCAAGTTTGGAATTGAGCTGGACTCAATTACGATCATGGCCCTCTTCAGCTTAAGCAATGTTTCCTGCAAGACTGAGAACTCACTGGTCTCCTTCAGCGACGTCGAACGCAGTAGCAAGACCCGCCGCTCCATTGTGTCACTAGATCAGCCATTGGCCGACGGCGAGAACATTCTTTCTCCCTCTATCGTACCTACCGTCACGGTCCCTGGGATTGCCGCCCGAGCTATGGCCACATCGAACGGCATTTTATACGACGACCCGAGCTCCAAAGGCCCTAATACACAGGAAATGGCAAGCCCAAAGGACTCAAGCACGGCAACTGCAACACAGATCAGCCCATCCGCAACCATGACCATCGCGGCGAAATCCCCGACGGACGTGCCGGACAAGGTAATCGAGTTCTCGCAGGTAGCGGTGCTGTACATCCTACAGAAGACGGGCTCGTTAAACTCAGCGCTATTCTCCGAGTCAATGATGAGCTCATATCTGACGGATTCCTACAGCAACGCGACCCACCCGCAGATGCAGTTGCTGGGGGCCTTCAAACTGGACTTTGAGCGAATGAGAATTAGTGTGGAGAACGGCACGCAGAGTTGAGTTGTCGAGTTGAGTTGAACGTGTAGTGTGATACCCCTGGAATCCGATACATAGGGACATAGTTATTGTTTATTGTCGGTATAATTCAAATCGGGTCTACTCCGCGTTATGTACACGATCCACTCTAGGCAATGCCAAGCCCGCCTTTCCCGATTCGGACACGTCAATCACGACATTTGCAGCGGAGGTTGCGTGCTGGTCACGTGCCGAACTGCCGGTGAATAGTTAGAACCTTCCAAGAACTGTACTCTGTACGCTATTATGAAGATATAAAAGAGATGATACTCCATAGTATCGGAAATGGATTGGAGTACTCCGTAGTCTCCATGCGTTGCAGGGAGTAAATCCCGCCCCCTGAAAATCATCTATAATGGCCCTGAAGATCTCCGTCATAAACGAGTACGGAGTCCCCGAGTCAGCGGAGCTGGCTTCAACCAGGAAAATGTGCGTAGTGGTACATACCAGACCTTAGGTACATAGCGTGTATCTAAGACTGTATTCCCATTCGAAACCATGGATCCATCTACAGGGTAAATCCGAAACGTGTTCGGGGAATTGGATGAATTGATATCCATCGGATCTCGAGCGGGCCACGCTTCAACTCGAATTCTGGCTGGATGAATCGATCAGGCCAAGACTTCAGCGTCTCCACCACTGACGACGTCCAAGGCCCCTGGCTACGATGATTGACCTGTTTTCTTGCCTTGCATGGAGACGTCTGGCTCATGTGCGTCGTAGACGGATGCCTGGAATTGGTGGAAGCTTGGTACTCCGTAGATGATAGAAACTTGATAAGCATTCTTTTTTTCTTCACCTTCCCCTTCCCCACTCCTTTCTTCTTTCCCTCTCATTTCTTCCTTTTTGTTACATTAATCAATTCCTTGGGGTTCATACCAAAAAGTATATACACACAATGGCCAACGCTCCTCACGGTGGTGTCCTTAAGGACTTGCTCGCCCGCGATGCTCCCCGCCAGGCCGAGCTCGCCGCTGAGGCCGAGAAACTCCCCGCCGTCGTGCTCTCTGAGCGCCAGCTATGCGATCTCGAGTTGATCATGAACGGTGGTTTCTCTCCTCTTGAGGGTGAGTTCAACTGACTGTGCTCTAACTGTTCACTCGCCCTCAATTCCACTCAAATGGGAGTCGATATTTTTTTTTGCCTTAGGAGAGGCGGGTGGACATGGATTGGAGGGGTAATTACTAACGCCGATGTCGCTCGCAGGTTTCATGAACCAGGCCGACTATGACCGGTATGTCCTATACGATGCGGTTGGAATTGAGATGCATAAATACTGATGGCGTGTGCATAGCGTCTGCGAGGACTGCCGCCTTGCCGATGGCAACGTTTTCTCCATGCCGATTACCCTCGACGCCAGCCAACAGACCATCAGCGACAACAAGCTCAAGGCTGGTTCGCGCATCACCCTGCGTGACTTCCGTGATGACCGCAACCTGGCCATCCTGACCATTGACGACATCTATCGTCCCGACAAGTGAGTGCGCGGCAATTGATTTTTGTGAAACTGCCCCTCCGGACTACGGACTACGGACTGCGACACTGCATACTGTCGATCCACGCACCTATTTCGCCATCCTTACGAATTGCCCTTCCCAATTGCGTTCTTGGCACGCTTTTTGAATCTTAGCACATATGCGCATCTTTTACCGCTCCTTTCACTCCCGGATCATTATGGTGGCGTTCGCGCTGAACGCTAGGACGCGGCTCGAGCTTTTTTGTGGATATTTGCTGACGTAGACCCTTTCCCTCCAATCTAGGGAGAAGGAGGGCAAGCTCGTCTTCGGCGGTGACCCCGAGCACCCGGCCATCAAGTTCCTGAACGAGTCTGTCCACGAGTTCTACATTGGTGGCAAGATCGAGGCTGTGAACAAGCTGAACCACTACGACTATGTCGCTCTGCGCTGTATGCCACTCTTTCCCGAGCGTGATCGATACAATCCCAAGCTAATTGATCGTTCCAAGACACTCCCGCTGAATTGCGCGTCCACTTCGACAAGCTGGGCTGGTCCCGCGTTGTCGCTTTCCAGACCCGTAACCCCATGCACCGTGCTCACCGTGAGCTGACCGTCCGCGCGGCCCGCTCTCGCCAGGCCAATGTCCTGATCCATCCCGTCGTCGGTCTTACCAAGCCCGGTGATATCGACCACTTCACCCGTGTCCGTGCCTACCAGGCTCTCCTTCCCCGTTACCCCAACGGCATGGCCGTCCTCGGTCTGCTGGGTCTGGCCATGCGTATGGGTGGTCCCCGTGAGGCCATCTGGCACGCCATTATCCGTAAGAACCACGGTGCCACCCACTTCATTGTGGGCCGTGACCACGCCGGTCCTGGTTCCAACTCCAAGGGTGAGGACTTCTACGGCCCCTACGATGCCCAGCACGCCGTCGAGAAGTACAAGGATGAGCTTGGTATCGAGGTCGTCGAGTTCCAGATGGTCACCTACCTGCCCGACACCGACGAGTACCGCCCCATCGACCAGGTCCCCGCTGGCGTCAAGACCCTGAATATCTCCGGTACCGAGCTGCGCCGTCGTCTGCGTACCGGCGCTCACATCCCCGAGTGGTTCTCCTACCCCGAGGTTGTCAAGATCCTGCGCGAGTCCAACCCCCCTCGCGCCACCCAGGGTTTCACCATCTTCCTGACCGGTTACATGAACTCCGGCAAGGATGCCATTGCCCGTGCTCTGCAGGTGACCCTCAACCAGCAGGGTGGCCGCTCCGTCTCCCTGCTGCTGGGTGACACCGTCCGCCACGAGCTCTCCTCCGAGCTGGGTTTCACCCGCGAGGACCGCCACACCAACATCCAGCGCATTGCCTTTGTCGCCTCCGAGCTGACCCGCGCCGGCGCCGCCGTCATCGCTGCCCCCATCGCCCCCTACGAGGCCTCGCGCAAGTACGCCCGCGACGCCGTTTCCCAGAACGGGTCCTTCTTCCTCGTCCACGTCGCTACTCCCCTCGAGTACTGCGAGAAGACCGACAAGCGCGGCATCTACGCGCGCGCCCGCCGTGGTGAGATCAAGGGCTTCACTGGTGTCGATGACCCCTATGAGGCTCCCGAGAAGGCTGACCTCGTCGTTGACGCCTCCAAGTCGACTGTCCGCTCCATTGTTCACGAGATCATTCTCATTCTCGAGAGCCAAGGTTTCCTTGAGCGTCAGTAAATGTGCTGTTGTGATTAGATTTTTTTGGTTGTTTTGAGGCTATCTTACCCATAGAACGTTTAATTGCTTTTATTTGCAATTGGATTCCCTATTCCCCGAACTTAGATTCGCAATTCAAATCTTCTTGTACAAAATTTATCAGGTCTCACTCAGCGCTGGAGGAGCCAGGTCTGAACTATACACCTAAGCCTACTTCTGGTATGAATCAATGCTTTGGGGTGTCACAAACAGCGCGTTTGTGGTCAACGTTTGTTCTGCTACCAGCCATTAATAGTACTTTGACCCAAATATTTCGACACGGGGCGCTCATTTGCTATTGAAAGGCTATTTGACTTGGAAAGCTCGCAATAAAAGATTCTAGGGCTACTGCATACCGGCGACTATAAATGTAGGATCACGTGAGGGTAAGGTGCAAACACCACAAACGCCGTCAAGTCTCAGGCTTCACTCACGAACCTCGTCTCCGTCAAGCAATGCAAGCATGCTGCCTCAACGGAATGCCATCGGCCGAATACCGGTGCGAAGTCGACCGGTGTATCTGCTCCGGACCACTGGTCTAACCGCCGTTCACCTGCGACCGTTCACCAATCGCACCCGACTACTCCTACTCTCACAGCCGTCAGGCCGCCCGCAACTACCATTCCTATCACCATTAGCACCGACACGTCCACTTCCCCCTCTATCAAGACATTTGCGTCAGCACTTCGCGCGACTCGTCTCCACAGAAAGCCAGTCACACTTTAAGAAACGCTTCTCCCACGTTTCCAAGCTCTCCATAACCTTCTTGGCCATCATCGTCCTGTACCAAGTCATCCAGGTCGGCATTTACCAAGAAGACATCGAGCACCAATGGCCTACACCCCCAGAATGGACATTGAAATCCCGCTGGTGTCTGCGCACAGCGCAGGCTTTGCAGCACCCTGAATACATCGGCAAGCTGATTACCGATTGGCCCCTGGTTCATGGGTTCCTGAAAGAGCTGGTGACACGTCTGGAGGATACGGAGGGTGAGGGCAAGGGGATTGTAGAGCAAGACGAAGGCGGCATTCTGGTCGAGGGTATCGGCCGCACTGGACTCGATGTCTCGATGAAGAGCGAACCATGGCGCCGTGGTTACTTCCAAGCTCTCATGGGCCTTGGTAAGGCTGCTGAAAACCTGGACGGTTGGTTGACCGACCGGAAACAGAGAATCTCTGCCCCAGCGGAGTATGTCGTTGGACCGTCGAACCCCCGGCCCAAGCCTATCCCCGCGGGGGCGGAGGCACCGCGGGAAGAGGACTGTGAACAGGCATCTCCGCCTCCTGAGACCTTCTATATGAAGATTTTGACGACCAAGGGCTTTGACACCCGGCAGAAGCTGGATGCTGCTCTTGCGTATGCCGATTGGCTCGATTCCAAGGGATTGGGTCTTACCGCCGGTGATATGTACGCCTGGGCACTGGACATTGCCGCTGGTGGATTCGAAGGCGATGTCGGAAAGACCATTGATCTCAAGACTGGGGTGTTGAAGAATGGCCCGGAATTGCCGTCTGAAAATCTCATGCGTGTCTCGACCGCTCTTGCTGTGCACAACGCTAAGCAGGGCAATCTCCCAACTGCCCTTTCCATCTTCACATCTGTCCTGAAGGCCCGGCGCAGTCTACCCATTTCACCGAATTCTCATATTTCTTCACCTTCCCCGTCTTCCAAGTCCAACGACATCTTCTCTTCCTTTTTCAAAACCCTCAAGACCGTCCTCGTGCCTGTGCAATACCCTGAGCCTCTCCCTTCAGGCGATGCCCCTCCTCTCCGCGCAGCCAGCTCTGCATGCGACGAGGCAGGGCTGATGACCTACATCGGCGAAATCATCTACGCCTCATCATCCCGCGAACAGGGCCTCGCTTGGACGCGCGACGCAGTCGAGATGGCTGAGACAACAATGCTAGATCGCAGCAACTCTGAAGACCAGGATGCCCGTACACGCTGCGCGCAGTGCCTCAAGGTCAGTCTTGAGAACTGGAAGGTCATGGTGTCTACCCTTGTGAAACGTGCGCAAAGAGAGGAACAAGATAGTCTGGAAAGGGCCAAGAAAGCCTGGTATGGTGGCCAGAGTGCTGCTAAAGCCAAGACTGCTGAACTGCAGCGCTGGCAGGCCGAAGAGGCCCTTCTTGCGGACCGGATCCGCAGACTCTTCCCTCTGCTTGAGGGTGAGTCAGGGTTGGATAACCTCGCTCCGAATAGTTCTCTGTTCGTGTAAATTATTTGCATATAGCTAGATAGCCTTGGGGAGGATCATGGTGTCCTAGGTATGGAGTCAGTTTTTTGTTCTTTTAGGGATCTGTCTAGCATTGTATAGATGATATTTGACATGAATGTACCGATGATTTTTAATCAAGTACGTCGTTACGCTTCCAAGGTTCTTTAATTAAGCCTCTTTTTATCTCGGTGGCCCATCTGTAAACTAGACGATGTCATTCCCTGTTAATCGCTTTGCAGCTAACCAGAATCGGCTGATAAACACTATATCAACCACGGTTGATGTGAAGGGCTTAGCCGCAATCATAATCGAATAGACGTTGCAACTATGCCTCAAACGCTGACATTGCGGGGCTTAACAGACGTGTCTACTCTGCGATCACTCTGTGCTAATTCCTGGTTTCTTTGTGTAGCATTCACGTCGCTTTCTACTATATTCAGTGGAGAGATTTCGAGAGACCTTACAGTGAGAAATATCTTAGTTCAGACAACCTTGGGTTTGCTTTGCTTTTCGAATCGACCATTACCACTCCTTCTCTTCCTCCTTCCTCAACGACTTCTTCATTTGCGTATCTTCATTGCCCTGTCTCCCTTTTCTTGCTCAACTTTTCTGCCAACTGACCCCGTCTTATTCTGTCATCGTTCAAAGATTCTGCCTCCATCTCAGTCTCAGTCTGACCGCTATGTCAACTAAAGACTTTCAGAGAGACCTCGGCCAGGTCAAGCTCCCAGGTAAATTCGAATACCTGAGCAAGGTGAAGGCCGGTGATATTGACGGCTCGGTCTGCTTCACCTTTACTTCTCCCGATGCGTCATTTTCTATTGATTTCCAAGTTGTCACTCGTGAGTCGATACCCCCAATATATTGTCTTCGATTTACTGACCGGCCCGCAGAGGCTCATAGTTACCCCAAAAGCCACGAATATCTCGTGTACTCCACATCTGATGACTCTCCGGCCGCAGTCACTGACGCCGTTGAGACTGTCGTGGCCTTGTTCCCTCGCATTTCCATTCATGGCCTCCTTACTGTTCTCCAAAGTGGAATTTGTTCGGCGCTCCAGGGCTCAAAGTTCGAGCCACCTGAGCAATATCAGGGCTATGACCCAGTGAAGGTCGACGACTACTCTGATCACTCTGATCATTTTGATCACTCTGATGCCGGCGAGCCCCCTGATTTCGATCACGACGGCGATTTCTCTCCTGTCGCCAAACAAGATCCATCCTCCCTGCAACAGAAGATCCGCCAGGATCTCCGAGAAGTCAAGAAACACGGTTTCAAGGGCGGGTACTTGGGCGAAATCTCTGGAAGTATTATTATTTCGGTGGCCAGCCGCATTGATGAACTGGGTATACCGGAAGAAGCCATGAATATTTGGAAAGTGCGCCCCCACGAGTACTTCGTTCTTCTCCTTCGTTACCCACGAGGATATCTGGACATGAAGGATCTTTTTGATACCGGAGACTCAAGGTCCCCATTTATTCAGATGTGCCTTGGACTCTGTGACTCCTATAAGCCATCGGCCGCAGCAGCTGTGATGGCCTTTCAGGGCAGCACATCGACCAGGAAGGATATCTTAGACCAGCAGGGGACGGAGAAGAACAAGCTCAGGCCCCTGTTTATAGGCACTCAGTTCAACAGACTTTTGAACGAGCGGTTCATGGGAATTGTGAGGCTTCGCCTCCGATTCGGATTTTCTTGGACGGGCGCAGAGCTCTTTTTCCAGGCCAACCAGGGAAAGCGTCTGGACCAGGAAGATGCATCGTCACCCGAGTATCTCGTGCCAGATGAATGGGCAACGCCGCCTCCACAATCGCTTACGACCGATCACATGGCCGATACGGGCCTGGCGCTGTCCGCAATGTCCTTCCCTCTACTCGCAATGCAATTTACCCTTCGTCACTTTGTCAGATGCACCGAGTTCTGCCTCGTGTGCTTCTGTAAGAAGAAAGATGATTTTGAGGCACTGAAGCCCTACGTCTGCTCGAATGGGCTTTGTCTCTACCAGTACATCACCTACGGCATGGGCGAAAGCCTGGAACACGAAATCAAATCCCAACCAAACGTCGTCGATATGCTGGTCTCTCTGGCGTATACAAGGGCAAAGGCCGGAGCGCTTACCGATTTCCCTACAGGCCTTGGAATTCGGGTTCCGAACGTAAAGGCAGCCGACCCGGAACGTGTGAAAAATGGCACCTCTACGGCCACCTGGAATACAAACGCCTACCCTGCCGCGAAAGCTGGCACCTCTACGACCGCCTGGAGGGCGGACGAATATTATTCTGCAATACTCGACCCCGCGAAAGTTATCGTTTCTCATCAAGACATGCCTAGGCTTTCGATGAAGCTTTGCCGAAAACGCGAACCTCAGATTACGGAGAGCCATTGGATCGTTATTGTCAGTCCTGAAGGGACAAATGGACCCTCATGGCACTGTCGGGTTCATCAAGTCGGCTCTGAACATGTTGAACTCTCATTGCCCCTTTGCGGGAGCAAGCAGTTGACAGAGGCAGACGTGCAGCATGTGGCCAAAGGCTGGAAAGAGCCCCAGGAGGTGAAATTCACGATTTACGAGAAACTGTTTGACAGATTGAACAACTCACAAAAGCAAATCAGCATAGTCATGCTTCTGGACATCCTTCCCGAGATTGATGAAATGATCAAGTACCTGGCAGGCCAAGGGCCAGACGGGGTTCTCTCGTCTTGGCATAACAGGATTCCACCCGCCGCGTTAGATATGCTGCGGTGGATTGTCGCCTCAAATCGGTCATGCATTGTTCAAGATGATAGTGACCCTGAGCACTTGGTGAACGATATGCAAGGCTACATTCAATTTCGCCTGGTTCAGGGGGCCCCAGACAAAGAGCAGCGCTTCCTCAGAGCAGTGGATAAGCACTCGGCCACGGCGAATCACCCGACTCTTTTTGCGTGGCATGGTAGTGCGCTGCAGAACTGGCACAGTATTCTGCGGGAAGGACTTCATTTTGACCAAATTGCGCATGGACGTGCCTGCGGAAATGGCGTTTACATGTCTTCTGAGTTCGCAGTCTCGATAGCCTACTGTACGGGCTGGGGCTACAATGTCAACACATACAACACACAGTGGCCCCAAAGCAAACTCAACATGACCTCAGCCATATCCTTGAATGAGGTTGTCAATGCACCAAATGAATTTGTGTGCTCCAAAGGGTGTTATGTCGTGGCAGAACTGGACTGGATCCAGCCCAGATACCTTTTTGTCGGGGTCGGGAACGGGACTGCCCCCCCCACGAACCAGGTTGTAGATCGTTCCGTGATTCTAGTTAAACACGAAAAAGCAAAGGCATCTGCCTCTGTTATTTACGAACAGGACCCCAAATGGCATGCCCATGGACCTAAGGGAAATGCCCTAAAGATCCCGATCTCGGCGATTAACGTCAAGAGACGAGAAGGGCTGGGCCTGTCTGCCCCTACCCCTTCCCCTACCCCGAAAACATCTGTCAAGAAAATGGCAAAACGGATCAGCAAGCGCATGGCTTCTCTCTCTCAAAGCACTGGTGACCGTGACGAGCAGATGGACGCACAAGATCTCAAGATTCTTCTCTCAGATTCAGATGTGGAAAAGGTCGAGACACCTCAAAAGAGAATCAATACAAGGAAGAGGACCGAGAGGACCGCAGACAAGGTCACTCCAAATAAAGGGAAAAAGGGAAAGAAAGCTGCCAAAGATGATTGTCCGGCCACCGACTTCGTCCCAGGGGCTCTCAAGAAAAGCACCTTGCCCGTTCTAGCTCCACCCCGATACGCGACTAGCTTTGCAACAAAGGTCCTTCAAAAACAGTTCCAATCAACCGTGAAAATCCAACAAGAAGAAAAACTACACGAACTCGGCTGGTACGTCGACCCCGACCTGATCTCTGGAAACCTCTACCAGTGGATCGTGGAGCTCCACAGCTTTGATAGTGAACTACCTCTCGCCAAAGACCTAAAGGCAGCAAAACAGAAAAGCGTCGTCCTTGAGCTCCGCTTTCCACCCAATTACCCGATGGACCCTCCCTTCGTCCGCGTCATTAGGCCACAATTCGTGCCCTTCCACGCCGGTGGGGGTGGTCATGTCACTCTAGGAGGCGCCTTGTGCATGGAACTACTAACCACCTCCGGATGGACGGCTGTCACCTCCATAGAGAGCTTACTATTGCAGGTCCGCCTAGCCATTACCAGCACCGACCCTCAACCCGCTCGTCTCGAGAAGGGCCGTGGGAGTTATGGTGTTGGAGCGGCGATCGAGTCCTACAAGCGAGCTTGCATGGTGCATGGATGGGAGATTCCGAAGGATATGGAGTTGATGCACTGGTGATTTGATTTTGCTTTTTTTGAGACCTCGGGGGATGAATTCCAGATACTCTTTGCTTTTCTTTACACTAATTTGCTATGGATGAGGCTAGAAAGCATAATGAATTGAAGCCCACGTGGGCGTCGCTTACGAATGTTGCAGCGATTTCCTTCCTAGATGTGCTATGGAGTTTACAATGACTCGTTGGACAATGCATTCTATACCCAGATACGGCCACCTAGGCAATGCACTACAGTCAACTCCCGCTTATGTGGCGCCTACCTAGATACGGCCTGAAAGAGAGACTTGGAAGTCATCGTAGTATAGTCGACTTCCACTTTTGACACGCCTACTGTATATATTGCACACATCCACCTATAACAATAGACTTCCAGTGACGGACCCACTTTTCTCAGCTTCGGCTTTCCCATTTAAAGCTACCAGTTTTGACACGCTCAGTCTTTGCATATTCTCTTCCCAATTCACCTTAGTCATAGGATATAGGTTTCCTAAAAGAAAATAAGGGCTTAGGGCTAGCTATAAATATCATGTCATCATCCAGCTTTGACTCGACTGTACTAGGTGGCGTAGATGGGGACTGAAAACGGACAGGATGTTTCAAAATGTTACAGCCGGGCGGGAATCGTATGCCGACGATTGGGCGGTGGTGGAATAGCGCGGGAACACCCATGCACCGGGACGATCTCGGCACTCTCTCCTCTCCCATCATTGGTAAACTTCACTCCACTACCGCCTGAACTAAGCCTCGAACGTGATCCTAATGCAAGATGTGCGTCGCTTGCACAGTTCCAGGCTCATGACGTTCTACCCGCCACCCTCCCAGTGGGGATCAAAAGTCCACAGGCCAACCATAGACCTAATGTGATAGCCCAACCAATTGCGCGCCCCTCTAATCATCCAAGCAGCCTAAGCTGGCGCCGGCTTGACTCAGGAGACCCTCCAAATTATTTTCAATGCAGTTATCCAAGCTTCCTACCCGAGGCCGGGGATCTCGACCGGTGAGCTTCTTTCTACTTCCACTCTGATACAAAAGTCTCCATGAGTGGTTAGACTCTTCGCTGCTTCTACATCGCTCAGCGAAATTTGCTCTGGAGACTTTGTTGGGTGCTCGCGCCCTCGGCCTTCCTTTCTGGACCTCGAAATGCTCTGCCCGTCTTGCTAGCCGTACAGCAGCACCACCATCCAGCATGGCTTTGTCCACTACCCAGCTGCGCTGGGGACGATTGCTGCTTGTCCTCCTTGGGGCGCTCGCGCTTATTTATCGCTTCTGGCCGGCTCCACCTAATCCCATCAATATCACTCAACCCCAGCAGGCCTGGGCCTGGGACGATTTGGTCACTATCAAAAATCAAACATTGGGTGTGAGTCTTGCTTCAATCCCAAACAGACGGTTCCAGCTGACCGCAATAAAGTTCGGAAAGGTCTTTGCCATCAATTTGCCCGATCGCCCGGACAAGCGAGATAGCATTGTCCTGGGTTCATCGATCTGCAATTTCCAAGTAGAATTTGTCAACGGTGTAACTCCGGAAGAGATCCAGCGTAAGACATATCCATATGTATGATACGAAGAAAAGCCCTCTCACGAATTAGCCGCTGATCGTCGTCTAGAATTGGAATCCCGACCACAGCCAGGGCGAATACACTGCCCGCCGGGCACATTTAAATGCGATACGACTGTACGCATCACATCTCTGCTCTATTACCCCAACTCAGAAATCTAATGCTAAATAGTATCGTGGAGGAAGGACTAGACAATGGAGTTATTCTTGAAGATGACGCTGACTGGGACGTAAACATTAAATCCCAACTCCAGAGCTTCGCCCTTGCAGTCCGAGCCCTCCAAGGCACAGCCGAAACAAAAACATCATCACCATACGGCGACGACTGGGACATCCTCTGGCTCGGACACTGCGGTCTAGAATGCAAAACCGATATTCCATATCATCAAAGTGCAGACGATGTTACTGTCCCTGAACCCCGTCATTTCCTTCCATATTGGCGCGAACCACCTCCAATCGACCGACCTGATCATTCCCGAATGACTTGTACCGTCCAAGACGCCGTTTGTTCAGGCTTCTATGCCGTGAGCTTTGTCGGCGCACAAAAGCTCCTAGCTGCATTGTCAGTAAACCCATCCGGTCTCGCGGAAGAAATTGATACCGACGCGCAATTCGACGTAGCGCTAGGGCGTATGTGCGGTCAGGGATATTTACGGTGCTTTGCGCCTTATCCGGCCATCACTGGAGGTTTCCGTTCGGCTGGGGCGTCGGAGAAAGGGTCAGACATTCACCAAGAAGGTGGTGGTACAGTTGGGTTTGCTAGCTGGGGGACGCTGTATAGCACTATGTTGAACGTGCAGCGTATCCTAAGGGGAAAACCTGTGAAAGCGACATGGGACGATGTTGAAAATCCGTTGATGGTTCCTGATGAGGTTGGAATTCGAGACGGGAATCTCTACACGAAGGGCGAGAATGGGTCCTATGTGATTGATTCTGTGCATGTGGATGAACAGTATCGAAGTCACAAGGCCAGAATTGTGCATACTTAGAAATAGAGACACTTATTCATGGATAATCCTATGTTTCATGTCCGGAAGCTATTTATAATTAGCATGACGTGGCCACGTTATAATAATCCAGATTTAGGCTCATGAGTGTAGCCGCGCACAGGAATCCTAAGGAGCCGCAACAAGCCAGCTGGAGTCCGAAGAAGGGCCTATCTTGCTCATGGCCCAAAAACCACTTGAGAAGAATCATTCCGTTCTAGGGTGCTAAAGTGGGTCTTGGTCCTGTCATGACAACCATGGAGGCTCGCTTTGAGCAATATGTGAACCTTTGTGCATTAGCTCAAGAGGCCAAAACATAATACCCCGGCCAGGCGCTTTGGCACTCTCTAGCGTGGCCTACCTACTGGGGCAATTCCAATACTGCACGTAGATCTTTGGCAATCTGCTCAAAGATCCAAATGACCATAGCTTCGTTTATATTCATTGCCCATGAACATAGGGAATAGACAGCAGAGAAAGGGAATGGGTACATTAACATGAAAATCTTCTATTGATCTTCATGTAACAAACCTTATTCGGACGGCTGTCGGACAATTGGGAAGCAAAAATGAGGCACACTAAAACCATCTAGCCCCGGCACCCCCTGATTCTTTAGCGCCTACTATAAGCCATATACGATGGCTCAGCTGCAATCTCTCCACTGTTCCCTCTTCTTCATTGCCCAAATTTTGCCAAAGATGTACCTGGGCTGCAATTTCTGGCAACGTACATGATCCAATTTGCCTTAGAGGCTCTGTATGGCGGTTAACAAGAGGATGAAACAGCCTGCGCTGGGAAACATGACTCGAAGTCGTGCTCTGTTGTTTATGGCGGTAAAAATAGGGCTGCCCGGCCATCTTCCTCATCTTGAGCCCTTATTCCATTAAATTAAACATACGACCTATTGTCTCTTAGCTCTCAACATTATCACCAGGGAATCCTCCGTCATGCATTTGCCACAATCCCTAATCTATATCTTCGGATTTATTCTTGTCGCTGCTGGCAATAACAACAACTACTTCACCAGTCCCGCTTCTAATACTGGTGCTAGACCCGTCTTCGCACTGGGAGACCAACTACTCGTCTCATGGATTACCGAGTTAAGCGAGTTCAATATCACTTTCTGGCAACAGAGTCTCATCCAGCACAGTGCTGCAAGTCAAGGGAATATCTATTGTATGTCTAAAAAGAACATAAGACTCCCAGGAACTCCTGAAACACTAACACCATTCAGCCAAGATCCATGCCAGTGACAAAGTCACGCATTTCACATGGACAGTTCAACTTCTCGACTTTGATTTATTCTACTCGAATGAGTTCTTTCTCTGGGTAAACCCTGACGGGCCTGACGGCTTTGTCTCGACGTACTTCAACATCACGGAACCTACTACGACAACCGCCACCGCTACAGTAGCAAGGTATCCCCGTTCTATGTGCCCTAGGTGCCATCATCTGGATTAAGTTACGACAGTCGAACAACGGCAACGGGAAGGGAACATGAATGACAACAGCCCCCCCCCCC
>JGI24509J20081_1000328_pt1 | contig 26656 bp, 12 predicted proteins | sample LinPmetageLP29_FD_20081 | JGI IMG/M metagenome (IMG submission 20081) | reverse complement strand
AGGGCAAATACTTTTAATAAGTAAGATACTATTCCTTCTCTTAAATTAGTCAACGGCTAACTCGAAATAATTTAATAGCCTCTACGTCCGGTAAAGTACGCGACTAATTACGAGGAATTGTTAGAGAGTATTTGTATTAACGTATATATATAATAGATCTTAAATACTAACTATAGTTTAGATAAAGCTTAACGATAAAGAAAAATTAAATACCTTAGTTAAAAGAGGCTAATTCTATAATAATTCCGAGTAAAGACTTATATAGTTATTCTCGAAATCGCCTTAACTAATATATACTAAGAGACTCTTTCCCGGCCCTACCGCTAAGGCCTTAGCGTAGATCTATTATTAAGCGGGACGCTTTGAATTAAGGGAAGTTGTAAAATTAGCTTAGTAACTTATAGTACTAAGTAATATAATATTACGCTATACCTATAAAAACTACGTAGAATCCTATAGAACCCTATAGAATAGAATCTTATACCTTGCTTCTAGATTTCCTTTATAAATATACTCTCTATTTTAGCCGTACTATAGATATACCTTTGCTAGTTATATAATTACGACTAGAGAAGAAGTTGTTATAGCTCCTAGCGATCGCTAGGCGGTTTCCTTCCCCTAAAATATTGAATAGCTAGCTAAGACTAGCTTAGGAGAAACCCGTAGTACTTTATTACCCTTTAATAAGAGATATTGAATTACTACTAATAATAGTTAGTTAAGATTATAGCGTTAAGTAGAATTTAAGGTTATAAAAAAACCTAAGATTTTGGTAAATATATATAGAGATAAGAACTAGTAATAAGTAGCGATAGTAAAGTATTAGAACTTATCGAAGTAGAGGTGTCTATCGACTTCCGCTATATTAGGTTACGTAACTTTAGGTCGAAAAAAATAAGCTAATATAATAGCTACTTCTTATCGGAATAGAAATTCTGAGTTCCGATGTAAGTATTATTATTAATTTACTAACTATTGCCACTATTAATATTATTAGTCTATGCTCCTCTACCGCTATAGAAAGCTAAGGCTATACGCTCTTCCTTAGGGGTCGAGCTTTTAATAGATTTTATCTCTTTAAGAATATCTTTAAGTTCGATATTTTGCTCCTATGTAGTAGAATTTATTATATTGTCATTAATAATAAATTAGTACTTAACCGACTACTTAATAAAGGTAAAGCTACCCTAAAACGCTATAATAGACTATTTTAATAGCGAAGCTAGGTTATAATAATTACCTAATATATCGATTAGGGCCTATAAATAAGTATTAGAAATAAAGAAAAGACTAAAAATTAATAGCGAAACCTACTAGCTTATATAGAGACTTCCTAGTAGAATACTAGTAGTATAAGATCGAAGCGATAGCCTCGAGGATATAGTCTACCTCGAAAAGTTTAGCGTTAGCTAGCTTAAAATTAGCCGCTACGATATATATATAATATATATACTAAAAGAAATAGATAGCGACTAAAGTCGCGATAAGATCGTAGGTATTATAATAAAAAAATAAGAGGTATAGAGAGATATAGGATAAGAGATCGAGGGGTATTAGTAAAGTTAAGGACGTATTCTTTAAAATAATTTTTCTTCGAATATATAATATATTAATTTTCTTTATTCGTAGCGGTATTATATAATTTTATAAACGCTTAGGGTTAGGCGTTTAGGAGAAAAAGTATAATTATTATAGAATCGGTAGTTTTAAGGTTATTTAGAACTTTTAGAGATTATACGTAATCGGACTGCTTACGATTCTCTATCGGAACCCTACCGAATCGCCTACTTCTTGCTTACTTTTTACTATATATTAGTTATATTAGCTCTCTACGATAAAAAGAAGTATCCTATCTATTCTAATATTAGCTTCTTTAAGAATTAGTCTCTATTATTATTAAATTTATTTAGACTATTCCTATTTAAGTATCGTCTCTTACCTAACCGATAGGCCTACTACCCTATAAGTAGTTAACTATAATACTTAATATTATAATTATAAGGAGTAATTTCTCTTATTTTTATAATTACATAAAAGGATATATATAGCTACGACGGAATTTCCTATACTATAGCTTTCTTATAGAGCTATTATAGGTTTTTTTATAGTAATATATACTAAGGCTAGTAATAGAGATAGTTAGCCTCTATTACTTCGATATTACGACGTAAACTATATAATAACAAATTTTTATTAGTATAAGTATTCTATTTACTATTATTTAAGCTTCCTAGCTATATAAATATAATATGTATAGTCCTATATCGAAGATAATAATCGAGTTTCTTTAGGCTAATATAGGGTTAATACTTACGTTATACGACCTATAATAGAGAATTAGCTTATAATAAGTAAATAGTAAAAGATAATAAAAGGAAATATATTTCGTACCTAGTCTAGAGTTTTCTACTTAACTTAATCTATTACTATTAGTCTAGCTCGCCTAAGCCGTAAGGATTATTTTAAACTATATATTAATATTACTTTCGGTAGAAATATTATTTAGGAGAGCCGATAATAAAGCCCTATAGCCGACTAAGCTACGAATAGATTTTAATTATTTTTAATTGCCTAAACGATTAGAAGATCTAGCTTTAGTAGGACGATACTTTCGTAGAATATAGTATTTCTTTCCCTATAGAGACTTAGCGCTTTAGGCTATATAGTATTATTCGTAATATACGTCTAAATAGGCTTTCTACGATAGCTCCCGATAGGTATCTAGCTAAGAAAGAAGATTCTTCTTCTCCTATTCCGGCTAGCCTAATACGCTACGTAGTAATATAGTAATACTTAGGTAAATAGTAGAAGAGGGAAGAATAGGTAAAGAAAACAATATAAAGTAAACTCGGAGGTATAGGTATATTAAGTTAAAAAATATTCTTATTACTTAGTTAACTAAAGAAGACCCTACTATTTTATTAAAAAAGATTATTGTTTAATTATAAGCTATAGCTTAATCTAGTAAGCTAGTCTTAGATTCTTACTATTCGCTAGTCTAAAAATACCCTTAACTTTTATTATACCTTAGGAAAAAGAGGGCTATTAAGTAGCGACGTTAAAGCGAAAGATACTAGGAGAATATCGTCCTTAACTACCTAAGATAGTTTTATCGCTTCGTTGGATTATATTATTCTAGGCAGAGTTTTCTTTCTTTCGTGCAAAATTCGTTGTCCTTCCTATCCATCGACTAGATGAATCATCTGTCAACGTTGGTTTGATAGACATTGTGCAACTCATGGCAAAATATGAGGGTCTCAACAATGAAAGGTCTAACAGCATTTAGTAAGTGATGGCCTAAGATTTATTCTAAATAAGCCCCGGTTGTGGAAAGTATGGTTGGGAGATAGTTGACCTTGCGCCCCCAATTGTAAGCAAGCAAGTAGTCAATTCCAATTTCACGATACAAATTTCTATTAAAGCCAGTGCAATCCCTCCTTTACTATACACTTCAACCAGAATCGGGGGCACTCGCCGTCTCCTCGTAGCTGAAACGCAAGTATGGGTAGAATTCGAGAAGTGTCGCACACTCATCAACGACAAGACTTACGGAGTAGGTTGCAACGTACATTGTCGTTGTCGTCCTCTGAGTCTGAGAAAACTAGTAGTCCGTCGGCATCTGAGGCAGGCGATACAACAGAGGACGAGGATTTGCAAGACGGAAACGACTGCTCTGACGATCAGGAAAACAGCAACTCAGCCGACGGGAGTGTAGAGGCTCCACGAGAGCGGAGAATGAAGCGTAATCGTGAAGGAGACTTGGAAAAATCCAACCAGACTTAGCTCCATGGAGAAGGCAATGCGGTAGCACTCGAATGTGTGGCGGAGTAAGTATCGACCTTATCACAGAATATTACTTCGGGGGTAGAAAGTATAGCAAAACAAGGGTACATCGTAGGTAGTAATCGAGGCATATTTAGGTATTTCTGCTACTAGAAGATTATAGGGAGGTACTATAGTATAATTAGCCTAAAGGGAGACCTACTATAATCTAGTTCTATATACTGTCAACCTACTATATATAGTAGCGGAAAGATTGGAGTAACCTAGAAGAGCACTTCGCCCTATGCTAGAAACTTATTGCTCTAGAACAATCTAGTGAGAAGAGCGAAGAAAACACAAGGCAAGGCACACAAAGCTAAATTGGCTTTATGCCACGGCCAATCTAAGGGAAATCGATATGAGATAAATAGTCTTCCAAGGCTAAGAACAAGAAAAACGGTCATTAGAACGGACATAATGATATTTTCTGAAATCATGGCCATGATTGATTATAGCCTATGCTTTTTTTGACTAGGCATTGGAAGCTTAAAGACTCTATCAGAGACATAATATATAATTAATACTATATAACTCCTAGGATCTCTTTATCTAATTCTGAAACTTTCTTGATAGATAGTATACTCAATTTCCTGCCCAAACAAAACAGCTAGCCTCAACCTTATAGCGCTAAATACCAATAGAGGACCCTTAGTTGAGGCTTCGCAGCAACAATTTTGCTCTCTATTTATGCGAACTTAAGAACAGACTCCGAATTGAAAGTATGCATTATAACTTCTGATCTAACGTGTATCGTACTTTATCAAGCCGTCAAAAGCAAATGGCCATCCACATTTGGCTTTGCTAGGGATACGGTGCAGCCAGGCAACCTTTCAGAGTGGCTGATCACTGGTGTAGCATCGTTCTCTCCGCCAGATATCGAAGCAATATAGCAAGTTGATGGATATCTGAATACCCAACTCTACCGCTGGAATTCATTGTGATTCTTCCAGGTCTCAGCCTCGAGCCCTCGAAAAATAGTATGAGTAAAATAATGCACCCGGAAGCTCCCCAAGGTTCTGATGAAACAGCATCCCATCTTTGAAGATAGCTGGTCAATGCTATACATTACACGAAGCCTTGAATGAACGCGACCCAAAGAATGACTTCACACAGCATTGATTTGCCTTCAGTTTCAGCAGCCCATGGTTGCATTATCATCCTTGCTCTTTTGACCGAAGCCGTAACTCGCTATTCTGCCGCGTTATCGCTATTTGGGGTTCCAGAAGATATCTATCGGCTTGCAACTGGAACAGCAAAATGCTTTTGCTCAAGTTCCATGTTTAGATTGGCATTCTACCCTTGGCAAAGATCAGTGCACGTCACGTTTTCAAAGGCGTTGTGCTTAGAAAATGCAGAAGCAGGCTTACAAACTCCATTTACCGTAACTAATGGTGCTTTGGGGCCCGTCGCAACACCGTGAAATACGGCAAAATGGATATCTATATCACTCAAGCCTCAAAAGAAAGCAAAAAATGCGCTGCTGATTAAATTTTAAAATTTCCTTGTTCTTACCGACAGGCCAGAGAGCCCCAATGTTGTGTTAGCCGATATATTTTCGTTCCAACAGTGCGAAGTGTCCAAACTCTATGACGGTTTTACAACTATTATCTCTCATCTCCTACATCTCAATAGGTTTCAGGCAGCTGGTTACAGGGTATTATTAATTGTTTTCCTATCTACAGTCTACGATATGCAAATAAGCGTCGATGGACATGACGGAAATGACTCTGCTATCTCAGGTCTGGTTTCAATCTGCGCCGAAAGTAGATTTTCTTAAATTATTCACAGTTTTGCCTGCTTCTAGAATGCATGCAAAACCGCCAAACTAAGAAACAAAGGTAAAGGACATAAGTAAGAAGCAAGAAACAAATCGAAAACAGTATCATCAGCATGGAGCAAAGATCCCCTGTGGGGGTTCAGTCACGCAAGTGAAAGTCAAGGGTTGATCCAAACAGTACCCGGAAATGTCTCTAACATCGGACAAAAGATATAGTGTTTGACGTGGGTTGGTCTTTTCAGTCGAGTTATCGCTCATGGCTGCCCGCAGCTCGCCATCAAAACATGTAAGGAATTGCTACCTGCACGACCGCTTTGGAATACTCCACGAGGCTGTATGTCAAAACCAAGTACATACCGTGGAGACTCGGCTGCCAAGACCGGACTATTCCAATTCTCTCAAGAGGGCGCAAAGCGTAGAGAGCACAGCCGAATAGGTTGATGAGCACCAGTCGGCCGAATGCAGCGGCCAGTGGGGAGGGAGCGTGGAGCGGCTCCGCTAATGCGTGAATGGTTGGCACCAAGGCCAACAGGCCCACTGACGAAAATTGGAGAGACAACCGACCGGGAAACGTCCCAGTATTCACGTCTTTGAGATAAGCGTCTGAAAGGCTTCCAACAGCGATCACGGTGAAAGCCGATGCGTATCCAAGTTGTAGCAATGGTTGGGCCGGAAATAGAAAAGCGATCGTCGGAAGTGCTGCGGTCCATACCAGAAACAGACCTACAGACCATATGGAATCTTGCTCCTTTGCAGCTTCTTCCTTGTGGAATGCATAGAAGCCATTCTGGAAGACAACACACAGATACCACAGAGCAATACCTCTACCAAACGCGATGACTGTTAGAGCGTATGGGATTGACTCTTGAGATGTAGGAAAATGAAAAACCAAGAACATCAATAGGTAAATTGCAAAGTAGGAAAACCCGAGGATGCCTATGATGGCACCGATGGCGTAGTTGCGTAGGTTTCGATAATCGACAGTGTCCATTTTGTGAAGTCAAAGTATATGTACTGGCCGTCTTGGGTAGGATTCTTCGGGCAGGAATCTTCGGGCAAGGGTGTGGTCTTATAGACAAATGTGGAGCTCAGAGCGCACTCATTACTGGGCAACTAGGTGTTGAATATGGCACATGAAGGGTTGAGATAACACTTTGTGCGGTGTTGATCACCAGAAAGTGTTCACCAGAACGGTGAGGCGAGATACCGTCACATTTTAATGACCACTTCAAAGGTTAGAGTAGAGCCTCATAAAAGAGCATGTTTGCGTTGAATTGCGGACGAGTGCTTTTGGTCTCAACGGTTACCAAACTCTCCGACTTCTATTTGTGAGATCGATGTTCCTCATTATGCAAAGGCAGGGCCTGAGAGTCAAATCTGATTCTTCTTTCTCCCTTGCATGGTAGCGCCTCAAGCAAATAGACAAAATGGAAGACATTGTACAGATTGTACGTCAGATCGGTCAACAGCAAGCACAGAATGCTTATTACCGTGATTGTTATGCCCTCTTCAAGCTACTGCAAGACCTCACAGTGCTGTATCCTCCAGTTTGATATTTTAACAATAACTACTAGGTATGTATAGTATAAAAAAGATTGGTTTGGCGGAATAGATAAGTACATCCATCTTTCAGTACAACGCAAGGCCAACGTCACTGTTGTGATTGTTGTGATATGAGGCTGGTGCAGATCAGGAACCAAGCCGCACCGTCGGAATTAGCTCCGAAGTGTCTATACAGACGACCAAGTTGATTTCCAATCAACCTGGCTAATTGTTGTATATATAGGCTCATGTGTCCCTCTCAAATAACAAGTCAATTCATACCTCTGAACAACAACAAGCACTAACAGGGATGCTGTATCATTCGGGCCCTGGTGCGATGTCGATGGTTTACTGTCATTCATTAGCTTGCAGTTTGGCGAGATAATCCACGACTAACGTGTTCTGGTGCGCACTATGGACGATGGGACGCCAAAGAGATGTGGTCCTTACCTTAGTGCATTGTGGTCGAATGTCCTCGGTTTTATTGAACCGTAACTTCCCCATTATTAGTAAAATTCACACAGGTCAGGCTAAGATTCACATACCTATAACGCGGATATTTGCCTATCTCTTGGGAGTACACTCAGTGGCTATACAGTAGATCAGCTGGTCGGCTGCTATGGCGGAGGCATCTGCGTATGGACACCTTGACTATCTAATCCAAAGCTCGTATCTTTAACCGGCTGATGTGAATGGCAGTGCATCTGGTAGGAATTATACCTATATCTCTTATAGGCACTGTCTGGCTTGTAATCCTCGATGTATCCTATAAATGTCAGTATAGCGGAAATTCGGTTCTAGATCAAAAGAGAGAACTTATCAGGTGACTCAGACACAGACCTACTCGACTTTGTAGAGTTAGGTGAAGAAATTGTAGAGCAAATTGCCGGGGGTAGAGAACGTATTTATAGGCTTCTCGGCTCGTCCTTTCGCACAAGTGCGCTGCTTGGTAGAACGCGTTGAGGGACAACTCCCTTAGTTGAGGCTTGTTGAAACCTACGTCTCCTTTCAACCGCAACTATTTGTAGCGACATTTTTAATGCTTTAGATGCTTAGCGAGAGAGACGAGTGAGAGTCGTGCTAAGCAATAGTATACTAAGTTAGTCAAGAAACGTTGGCTGACTGTTGAATCCTTCACGGCCCTCTTAAATTAAGGCACTACTAATCCGCAATGATAGGCTTATATCTCTTGTTCTAATATCTTACCTATAAGTAACTTAGCGTTGAATTACCGAAAAGCGCCTACAATTTTATACTCGAAATCATGGACTTTTTTCCTAGCCTCGCTTTAGTATGGTATTGGTTGTGTTAAGCTATAGGTCTGTCCGATTAGGCTTCGGAAAGCGAGGTTATAGTAGGATATATTCGACTTATTAACCTATTGAAGCTTAGCCCAACGTTGATAATACTTAATTTTCGAACTTATAACTATAAAAATATATTGAATAAAAAAATTTGGTTCTTTCCTAAATTTCTTTGTTTAATAACGATAAGTTCTATAATATTCTACTTATCGGATTTCTAAGGCGTTCAACGAAAGGGAAAGAGGTATCTAATTGAAATATATATCTTCAACAAGCGTTGATCTTTGGCCCTCAAAATCGTAAGGCATAATTAGTTCCCTAACTAATATCCCTATTCCTTGATATACTATTAGTAGCCTACTAAAAAGTAGACCGACTCTAGTAAGAATTTGACTGCTTCGATTGACCGTTGTGGTAGTTATACAACCTAGCCTATAATTTATATACGTATATCTACGTAGTCTATAAGAGACACTAAAGATCGATAGAAATTGTATTTACTAGACCCGTAACTTTTTTCTACGGATAAAATAGATGCCCTAAATAGCTCGCTAAGCTAGGAAAAAGGAGATTAGTAGCTTAGTAAATTGCCTATCCTTAATAAGAAAGACAAATCATAGGAAAATTATAACTATATCCTACTAGTAAATAAAACGATTCGGCTTTAACCGCTTTTGCTAACTATTATAGCCCTCTACTTCGTAGTAGGAAGTAGTAACAAGACATACCCTAGCGACCGAGCTATTTCAACCGACCTTAAAGGTTTTAGTAGACCTCGAGCGCGACGATCCTAAGTTTGCCTTTCTAGCAGTTCGACTTTTCGGACTCTATCGACGCCTATAGGAGTCGTGCGTGTCTAAGTACATCGATGGCGAGAAGCTGGAGTAGGACAACCTTGTTTTGAAGGAGGCCGGTACGCACCTAGGGAAAAGAGAGAGGTGGTCTTTAGGTTCTCTACGACAAGCAGCTATATCGACTGTGCTTTTTTGAGTAGGCTCTGGAACTATCCCGGGAACGACTGGCTAGCGTACTTGATGACTGGAATCACCCTTCCAGACTTAATCTCGCAGAGTTCTTGGATAACGCAAGAGGCGAGTAAGGGATCGGCTACATATATTTGTGGTTATCTTTCCTATTGTTTAAAAGCAGCAATACTACAATAACGTCGAATTGAAGGAGAATCACACCATGAAAAGAAGCTTATATTCCATGTGTCCGGGAACAATCGCCCATCTTATGGACTAGTTTCAATTGTAGTGCATTTTGGTTCAAGTCTCGCCGTCGAAAGCTAGTGGTGAAATACAATGTAGAAAGCAGCAATTCGACGAGGGTTGGGAGGAACAGAATGCCGCAGGGTAAGCAGGTAATTTACTTATCTTGATGACGCAAGTTTATGGCAAATCAGGAGGACTTGATGGCCAGATGCTACCTTGTTGAAACCAAACGCTTGGTCTATGAACAGCCGTTAAACGTTGACAACTCGCCACCAAACCCAACGGAATTTCACCGGCGGTTATATGGGCCTCTAAAAAAGGGATGATATTTGGGATAGAACGCAGTGGATAGGAGAACTATTCAGGTGCCGTTATCGCCCGCGAGCGCTCGACAACGCCGAGATCTCATCACGGCCCATTAACATGGAAGGCTTTGGGATCGCTTGCTTGCAAGGCAGAAACGACGCCGATACAAAGTGCTTGAACTGCTCGCTTTCGTTTCCACAGAAATAATGTCTTCCCGAAATATTTTGAGGCCACTAGCACCTGCTAAAAGCACTTCTCGCGGAAGTCACGTCGATAATCATGTTTCATCGGGTGTCAAAAGGGCGACAACTGCATGCCGTGGATGCCAAAGACGAGGAGCAAAAGTATGTGTGGAGTATTATATCAAGCACAACCAGATCTGACCATTCGGTGGTGCCGTGATGGGGTGCCTTGCGACTTATACATCCGAGAAAATATAGAATGTATCAAGAGCGAGGATCGCGATGGTCGGCGCAAACTTAGCTACAAACGCAAGATAGCTTCATTGGAAAAGGATCGAACTCCCCTTCTTCAACTTGTGGAAGCAATTCGCAAATGTGATGAAAGAGAAGTCAAAAAATTGACAGATCCGATCAAGCGCTGTACGTGGCTAGTTGAAATTGAGCGAATCATAACAGAGCAATTTGGCGTCGATGTATCTCATGCTCCTGAAGAATCACAAGGCATTAATAATGCCACTACTACTGAAGAATCAGGAATTCCTAGGGCACATCTAAAAGTGCGTCGCCCACTGTTGAAATAATGGATTAGTAATGGAAATCAGCTACAAAGAATCATGTCGGATCTTGATTGCACATATAAATCCTAGATAGATAAGTTCAAGCAATTTCGAGAATACCATTCACTAACCACCTGCCCATCAACTGATGATATGCATGGAACCAAACTACAAGAAGTTCACTCTAGGACCACTTTCTAGCTGAAATGGTGTATGTGTATAGATCCGATTCCACCATGGAGACGAACTCATGTGCGCAAATCAAGGCGGTGACCGCCGAACACAAAACTAGCACTCCGTCGTGACAAAACAGGTCGTAAAGGCGGATATGTTGTGCTGCAAGTGATTGCAGCAATGACAATTTAAAGCTCGCCAAAGCATGCCGCCTATGGGCGACCTATGCCTTGCCCACATAAGGGGAGCTCCCATATAGCTAACGGGTAATAGTAGACAAAAGATGTGTCGGAGAAGCGAAGAAAGAAATCGCACTGTGAGTCTTGAGTGTCACGGTGGTCAAAGCTTATGGCGGGGGCTACCAAGAGATTTGTAAATAGAGGAGCCCCACCTTCGGTAAAGCTGTGAACTGAACTTAATATGTATAATCATTTCTTATCACAACAGTTTATGAGCCCGGGATGGCTCACAGCAACTGTGGAGAAAATAACCTTACAGCTAAGCTTCCCTATCAAATGATAGCCTCGATTAATTCACTCAAGAACCTGACCATCTATGCTCTGTAGTTCTGCTTACAATAAGAGGAATTGAGGTGAATGAACCTCGATCTGCTCAAAGTTCACTCGCCACACTATCACATTATCACTCTCGCAGATATCACATATTATGTAAAGCGGAGAGGGGGGATTAAACATCTGTTACCTTACTGTGACATCGGGTCGCTGGTTTAAGGCGTGCTGATTGATCAGTAGAACGCCACAGTCCGGCTGAATATACATTCCGCCGATGAACGCCTTATCGGAGAATTTTAAGCGTGTTGGTTGATTATAAATCGCCATAGCTCGGATCAATATGAATCCCGGCGGTGAATGCATGTCGGAAACTTTTGAGCGTGCTGATCTTTAAGCAAAGGATGATACACCTACCCATCAATCGAACAGTACCATACATGTAACATCGATTAGCTGGAATTTGCATCAAACTCTATTAAGTACCTCCATCTCAGAATCTCTCCGATCAGATTTACAATCCAGATTTTCTGAAATGCTGGTGTCCTAGTTACTAACCCTCTCAATGTGGCTAAGTTCAGAAGAAACCAACTGCATATTAATTTCAGCGCGACCTCAGAAAGCAATGAACAAGCTAAAATTTTACATACGCGCAATCAAATCAAATTCGATTTTTTGTTCAACTTAGTTTTAAACGTCTCATCTCAACGGAGCGACCTATCCTCGTCTGGGGTGGCTCAAGCATGGTGGGTCAGGCCGCTGTGCAGTTTGCTCGCATTGCTGGGTTTAGCCCCATACTCGTCACGGCATCACCGCGAAATCACGAGGCGCTGCACCGGCTCGGTGCCACGCGTTGTTTCGACTATCGAAGTTCCACAGCGGTGGACGAGATCCGCGCGGCTGTGCGTGAGTCTAACAATAAACTATCTGTGGTGTTTGACGCTGTGTCGACCGGACTAGGAGTCTTTGAAGGTCTGACGGAAGACCAGCATCAGGCTATCACTGCACAATTTGGCAAGAGCTCGCCTGCGCTGGCCCGCAGCTGTGTCAACGAAGACGTGCCTGTGGCGGACTTACGACTCTGCGCTTCGCTGCCGGTGGAGCAGGACCCAGCTTGGAAATTCTGCAGTTCGCTTCGCCTGATAGATGGGCAAGAAGGACCGGTTGAGGGAACCGCACGGGGTATCCAATTCATCCTTGAGTCTGTGAAGGGTAAGGGCTACGGAAATCGGATTCTCGCTACTATGGAATGGTTGCTTCGCAACCACGTAGACTCGTGGGTAGCGCCGAAGATCCGAACAGTAAAGGGTGCAGAGGCTGGAATAAGTGCGATTCAGGATGTTTTTGAAGGCAAGGTTAGCGGCGAAAAAGTAGTCATTGAGCATCCTCTGTGAGGAGTTTCATGTGTACAGTCCACCCTGAATACTCCCAAGGTCACCTCTTTCGTCATATCCCAGTAGCTAATATTTTTTACTTTCTTAACTAAAGCCTCACTCCATCATGACATTTATTCAATGTCCTCGTATAGATACCTCGTCGGAAATTATTCCCATTGACATGGCTTTGTTCCTGCTCTGCACCAGCCTCATATCACACAACATTCCCCCCAGGGTCACCTTGCTGGCAAGACGATACTGAATTCGCGCTGAGGAACTAAGTGTTGGTAAAACTACCCAAACCCGCATGAGAAAGAAAAGAAGGGGAAAGAGCGTTTGCGCTATAACGCAATGTGTCTCCAAATCTCGAAATCTTCGGCTCTTAAGAGACCACTGAACTTGACAAAGGCAGATGGCCCTAAAGGCTTGATGAGAATCTGTTAGTATTCCCCCTTGTGTCTGCTCGCCTGGGTTATGAGCTTTCGAATGACGATTTGAAGTTGATGAAGGATTTCTGACGGTACAGTGCAAAAGGGTATTTTAGCCGTGAGTCGGCGATCAACCCGCACCAGAAGTCTAACCGAAGAAAAAGGGGGAAATATTTGGCGAAGAGCTAGAGTAAACTTTGTAGCCCAGGCAAAGACACAGTGAGAAAGAACTGGAATCAGCCCAATGATGTGCTAGCTACCGCGGATCTGTTTCATCAACTAATTTTCAAGATTACTCTCGCCAGGGCACGCAATCGAACTCAAAGCATGACCGACCGTTTATTTTGAGATTGTGCCAATATATGGTGAAATTCTTTCATTATACGGCCCTGACGATCTGTGCCTCTCGTCCCGCTCCTCTCATAAATAAAGTTATGGCGATATGGCGCTAAATGTTGAGAATCATCAATAGTACACCATTCTATGTCGATCGGAACTACCATTATTGATCGGCGTAACTAATTTACTACAAACGCTCTTCAACTACAAATGTGAGAAATCGTCGACCCAAGAACAACCCAAGCCTTCGAGGGCATCGGCGACGAATTTTGGTATATAACCCTTGTCGTGGACTCGTCCTTTTATCACACCAGTATTCCTTACCAAGATTCTACTATTGCAGACGCCCACTTATTTATTTAACATTGTTTTATCGTTCATTTTATTTCACTCTTCAGTTGCGAATCCACAATGAAGTTCATGGAAATTGTGGCCTCCCTCGCTATTGCCGGCACCGTCTCCGCCGTCGCCGTCCCCCAGCCTGAACCTCCGATTTTGGATGCCCTTGATGGCGTCCTGACCAGCCTCACTGATGTCATCGAAGGCCTTGCTGGGAAGGCTGACCTTTCCGGTCTTCTTGACATCGAGAAATGTATGTCATAGTTGCCATCTACACCGAAACGACTCTTTGAGGGCACCATCATTAACATTGCCAGCTCTGGCCGGCATCGTCGACGGTCTTCCCGTTAAACGAGACATTGATGACTACGTCTCAAATTCGGCCTACGACCTTTCCAATCTCAACGCCCGTGACGGTGAATTGATCACTGAACTCGCCAACACTATCTTGAGCAAGCTTCAGGGCGGTGACCTCGACGCGACTGGCCTAGACAAGGCCCTCCACGTCCTTACTTCCAAGGACAGCAGCGGCAACCCTGCCATCGGTGAGCTCATCAAGGAATTGACCCTCAACACTCTGTAAAATGGTGTTGGGACATTCGGTCCCGAATTAATGCTCTGGTTTTTGGTATAATTGAATACAGAGACATCGCAGTTGTTGGATAATTACCGTATGGAAGGCTGAATATATATCTCCAAGTATCTAAAGCAAGAAAGCCAAAAATAGCCTTCGATCAATTATAACAACACCGGATGCTTTGGACCAATCTCAGTTGAAATTACCCAATATATTACGCACAAAAAACCTCGGATCAAGGGATACCCTTGTGGGTAGCGCAACTAGCCAAGGAAGTATCAAGCGACTGAAATATGGTAGGGGTTCCATCCGAGGCCAAAGTAACAGACGGAAGCTAGTGCTTATTGCGCCAATACCATGCCAGGGCATCGTATCTAGCAACTATCCGCGTACCCGACGGAGATTTCACGTGGCCGTCTCAACCCGTAACAGGAAGAACAGATACTCTGCTATACTCTCGCCAGATTCTGGTCAAATCGTACTAGTCGGAACCTTACCTAGTGCACTCCTTTAGGGGGAGCGAAAGCTAACATATAGAGGAACAAGTCGCTAGCTTAAGTAGACATAGATAGAGGATCTAGACTAGTCTACTTGAAGGCCGATAGCTTGTCGTAAGTAGGATAGAAAAGGCATTCGATCAAAGAGGACCCTAAAATCCTATATCTTGTAGGCTCACTCGCACCCGAGAGAATCTGCCGAGAATTTTCGGAGTCGGTGGCGAGATAGGGAGGTAGTATCGGTATGCTAGAGCACTCTTGCTAGATAGCGTAAAGGTCGAGATCCAAGTCATAGTCTACTGATGTTAGCATAAAACAACTATTAAAACGACGGAGACAGACTATTTTTGTTTGATTCGTGTATTTTGGTTCAAAGACTCGCCGTCAAAGGCTGGTAGTAAAATACAAAGTGTAGAAAGTTTCGACGAGGGTTGGGAGGAACAGAATGCCGTAGGCTAAGTAAGAATTTGATTTATCTTCTAACGCTAGTTTATCGTAGACTAGGGAGGCTTTATGACTAGATGCTAAGTTCTCGAAAACCAATGTTTAGTATATCAATAGCCGTAAAACGTTGGCATCCCATCACCAAACCCACCGGAACTTCACCGGCGGTTGTATAGGCCTTTAAACAGAAGGATAATATTTAGGACAGAAGTCAAATAGATAATAGGACTATTCAGATATCGTTATCATCTACGAACGCTTAAGAACACTAAGACCTCATCAAGGCCTATCAATATAATAGGCTTAAGTATCGCTCGCTTACAAGGCTAAGACAATGCCGTTACAAAGTACTCGAACTACTTGCTTTCGATCCCACAGTATCAATTCTTGCTCATTGCAGAGCTATAGAAGAATATCGCTATCGCTTGCTAGCCACTCATTTGACTCTTGAAGCTATCGCTGCTCTTCCTCGAGTCGTATCTTCTCGGCAGATTTCACGACGTAGCATTCCCACAGGCAAAAGTACAGGTCCAGCAGTTTGAGGGATGGTGTAGCCAGGGCGTCATTGTACTGTAGGAGTTTCATGAACTCCGCCGTAAGGGAACCGCGTGTGCGCACGGGAACGTATGCAGTATTAGTATGAAATGCGGCTTGAAAGGTTACTCTCCGGACGAGATCCGCTCTTATATCAGTAGGTCTTCACTTGGCTAATACATTGGGGAAGCACTCGATGAGCCGGAAAACGCGCTATTTCGATGCGCAGATACTGCCCGGGACCTGGACCTGTCTACATTCTGCTTTTTAGGCTGTACTAGGCCTCCAAATGGTGATACTTGTGCTGCTGAGTCTTAGGGTAAATACTGTCTCTTCTCACTCTTCACTCTCTTATCCCACATTCCTAAAACCTATAATACAGATCTCTAGACCGCTGATCCTTGATGGATCATACCCGTGGGTGAAATTGCAGGGTGTTTGGTGATTTTTTTGCGGTATCAAAATAGGTGTCATTCTCACTCAGTGGAAGTTTCCTACATTGTATGTATGCAAATGTGAAGATCCTTTTCTTTTGAATACTGCCTATGTTCAGTAAGTTCATGCCTCGAGTCAATTGGAAGGTGAGTTGCAGCGGCCTGTTCTTATCTGCACTTCATTTTTCGTTACTGTCAATACTTCACGAACCTTTCGCTTAATTCTATATTTAATTCTTGAATCCCCAAGTACAGACCACAACATACACAACCTACACCTTTCACCCTAGAATGAAGCTCGTGGCATTCCATTTCATATTACACTCGTGGCCAGTTCTTTCTACAAGCACTTTAGACTCTTGGTGCAGGTAGGCGAACAACTGAAAACAAACGAAAATAAGATTGCAGCTCCCAAAATAGTGTGATACAACTTTATTCATGATACTGGCTTGGAGATAGTTTGGGCTCTGCTTCCCAATGGAGATATTGATGTCAATATTAAAACCAAGTGGCTCGAGAATCCTTTGATATGGGCAGCCAAGAGCGGACATCTCTCCATCGCTAACGCGCTTGTAGTGGATGGTAGACGGAATGTTGGTAGCTTGAAGAGCTCGCTATATCTTGCAAGGAATAAATGCATCCGAGGGGCCATTCAGGGCATGATAGAAGATCACAACACTCTTCAAACCTCGTAGCATTCCCACAGACAAAAACACAAGTCGAGCAGTTTGGGGGCTGATGTGGCGAGGGTCTCATTTTGGCGCAGAAGCTTCGTGAACTCCGCCATAAGGCCACGGGTGTGACCAGTAGAATCAGTGTAGTGTTAGTGATTTTTTTCTGTTTTCTGTCGGAGAGGGCTTGGCCCAGCTTTGATTCGACATTCATGCCATCTGAAGATTTATGTGGGTGCTTTCGCAACTTAGGATTATTCTCTATGTCTTGGGATGCCCGGCACTGTCTCTTGTCTGGCCGGTCATTTGGGAAAGGTGAAGTGGGATGGTCCATTTTGGCCAAAAGTGGGTGAGAAGTAATGCGCGAGACTTTTATACATAGTCCAACAAAAACCACACCAAGGCTGCTGTAACTCCCACCGATGTTCCACCAGGTCTACAGACGCGCTCGAAATCAGTTTCATGTCTTTACTCTCTTCAATTCTTTCTCAAACTTTATTTTGCGTGACGCCATACCCTTTATGGTGAGCTTACCCCTGACCCATACTCTTGGCAGTATTTTAGTACAGTAATAAACAATGGCATAAAAATAGCTATCGTATCATGGTTGTATGGATCAGGGCCTGTCTATAACCATCCACTTGCAAACAAGCCAAACATACTGGCTGGCAGCAGATTTGGTTGGTTGTCTGGTCACCACACCTCTTACCTCCCTCCCCCCTTTCAATTAACCCCGTTTACACTACTACTCTACTTACACAGTGAACGAGCGAAGAGATACCTAGAAACAATACTGGTGGGATTAAATATTTCTTTACAAACGCCTTGTACGCCCTACCAAATGCTGCATTCCTTTGGTCCCCCTCTGTTCAACCCTGGATGACCAAAATGTGATAAAGTTCGTTTTACAAGAAATTTGAGGACGATGATTAACCACTTCTGTTCCAACGGTGATGAATCCCAAGCCCAGGACCTCGATCCCTCAGACCAGGATTCGCAATACGCTCCAACTCCAGGATATTACGTACACACGCCACCCTCAGAATATGGATTCAGCCCTTCACCGAACCGTTGCCCCTAGGACGGTGCCGAGCCCTTGCTCTCTGCCCAACCAGAAATCAACAAGTTGCTTCAACTCTCCGAATGGGAGGCAAATAGGCCAGATGACGAGCTTTCCGCAAGCTTTATTCGGTATACTATCGAGTGGAAAGTCAAGGTGAATAACCGGTCTGTGTCAGAGGATACGGAACAGGACGTAGCCCTAACCCCAAATGCTTACTGGCCCTTAGTCCTTAGGGAAAAGCTGCATAAGGTAATCGAGGAGAAGGTTGCTCGCAAACGAAGGGTTAGGTCGGACGATACATCCATTGTTGTGTCCGTCAACGATCGCAAACAACGGGACCTAAAAAAGCGGTTTAATGGCCTCAGCATTGACTAGACCACCGTGGAAAAACAATTACTCGCGTAGGGGAAGTTTCATGCTAGCGGCAAGGAGTTGCGGCTAGTGATCATCTTCAACTATATAGAGGACGATCACTCCATTAGGGTTGCAACAGGGAGCAACGAGAAAAAAGGGAGGTTATCGGTCACGAAAAGGATGCTCAACGAGCGGAATCAACAACTTAATGCCGAACAGCATACATCTAGGGAACAATCGATTTAGCGGGCTATCTACAACTTGATGCGTTGTCCATCGCCATCGTGCCATCTTAGTCCGCACTGCTGGCAGGACCTACATAGGAAAAACACTATCAGCTACGGACATATCACCTAAAACACCTAATCGCTTATGTTGAAGGCGGTAGTATTTTGGAGTGTCAAGACGATGTCCCTAACGCTATTCGTAAGGAACTGGTCTTAGAAGAACAGCAGAAGCTAGAAAGTCTACAGTCTAAGAGCAATAAAATGCTCGCTTCAGGAAACTATCCGCCTATTAATATCAACTTCATAGGAGGACAACCTCACCTACAGTCACCGGCGGCCTACTCAATTGCAGCCTCGCACATATTTCCTACGCAAAACGGATAGACAGTAGATCAACTCATAATTGACGGGCCCCGAGATATCGCTATAAGAGAATACAGTGCATGGCAAGAAACAAATGTTGTTGATAACAACTTGAAGGCTCAATTTCGACAGGCATACGACGCAACGCTGGCCAGCGGTCTAGATCTTGAACAGATCTACGAGGACCGTGACCCGGGATTTTTTACTGAAAAAGGAGTTGCGGTAGGGATTGCCCGCCACTTCGTAAGCGACATTGTCAGATGGGCGAGGCACGTAAGAAGCTAACGGCGTAGACTGGCAGCTAAAGTCACTAGCAAGGCGTAACTAAATGAAATTGCTTGTTTATCTGATTTTGACGCGATGTACTTCCTACAATATATTACTAGGCAGAATAAATGCGTATTACATAGATGATCTAGTCAAATTCGATGCCAATAAAATACTCTTGTACGGAACTAACGTTGATCTATCATTAACATTGAGCCTCAATGGTAGTCTTCAACAACAACGCCAGCGTGCCGGAAATAGCCCCTTGCACTTTCTTCTCGCGATCCGACAACATCGATACACCACTCAAGGAAACCTTCAAATCCTTGGTCCGGGCTTTGTTCATATCGCCGCCAATATCGCTTTATAAACGCCTTAAACTCGGAGAAAAACTCCTCGATAGGATTCAAATCGGGCGAATAAGGGGGTAGGTAAACTAATTTTACTCCCGCATTGGCATATATTTCTTTGATTCGCTTAGAATGATGAAAAGATGCATTATCCATGACTATCACGGACTTTGGTTTAGGCCACTTTCCGCAATGTTTGAGAAGGCGCTTAATGAAGTCCTCAAATATAGGTGCGCTCGAAACTAGTTTTACCATTTTATTCTCTTTGGTTCTTTCTTAAGTCTTGGCTAGACCCACCTCAGTCTACATCTAAGCAATCAAGGAGAACAAAATAGTGAAACTGATTTCGAGCGCGTCTGTACGGCTGTATCAGTCGAGCCTTGAAATACTTGAGAAAAAACAACACCACCTTAGGCGTATGTAGGAAGAATCTGATAACGTTGGTCACGATGGAATTTGGATACCTACAAAGGCGTCGCGCCTACCGGAGACTAGCCGGTCCGTCTAAAACCAATTCGTTTGTCGCATCTAGACTCGTCTATATAGACTAGGTAATAGGATCAAAAATCCGATAGATCGTGTAGGTAGAAGTCTCGCAAATCGGCGTTTTGTTCCTTTGCTCTTTGTCGAGCTACCTTTTTCGACCAGCCGATAGATGCAAGAGCCCGCTTAAGACTGGAATTCGTGACCCGAATATGGAATTTATCCTATAAAAAGAGCGCTATCTCATCTATATATAGCCTAGGTTTATCAAGAAGATGATTATATATAGCCTATAGCATTGGAGAGGTGATACTTCGTCGTCGTCCGATACGTGTAGGAGGCGCTCTGATATTTCCAAATTGGTAGAGGTTGTTGCGGAGGTTGATGATTGAACGCTCACTACATTCAGCTGCGTCGGCTATCTGTGATGTGTTTAAGGATTCGCTAAGTATTATGTCGCGGATCATCTCGAGCTTCGAAGGAGGGAGCCTTGGCGCCATTTTCCGTAATGATGGTGGAAGATTTAGGGTATTGGCGGTGGAAACTTCCTCATAAGGGATCGTTAGTCCAACACAGTGAAGTTCATTCCTCTATGCTCACCCCTGCTCACCCCTGCTCACCCTCCTACTCAGTGAGCGGACGAAATAGTTTTGACTGAAGGTCTAGGAACGTAGCAGTAATGGGTAATGCACGTGACCTAACACGACCGTAGGTCTTGGAAACGTGGTTGTCATAGCGGCAGATCTGAAAACTGCGGCCCTTCTCTAGTGCCAGCTACTCTAGATAGAACGGCATGCACGATGTCACGGATGACAGACCACGTTTCTGGTCTCCCGGACGGCTGGATTCTGCTCAGTAAGCCGATGAAATGATATTTGATTGACGGTCGGAGGAATGCTAGGGAATGAGGAGCTACACGTGACCCTAGATCTCGAACTTCCCAGGAGCTTGGTTGCTTCTAGAAGAACGATCTGAAAACTGCGGACTCTCAATTATTTATAGCTAGGGGCAAATTGATGGTAAATACCTTATCAGTAATGGATGCTAAATCCCGTGCTTAGTATTTCTTAGGTGGTTGACTACCTGTTGCCCAAACGTGTTCATGAATTGATCTGCTCAAGTGGATCACGGAGGTAGTTCCGATTTTGGATTATTTATACACTCTCAAGACTTCTTTGTATTACTGTTGAAACATATGACTCTTCAAATGGGGAGGGGGCGGGGCAAAGCTGCTGTCCCCTTTCATATCCTGGTGGAGTGGGACACATTCTAACTCCTAAAAACAACAATCATCAACTTTTCATGCATCAGGGGCAAAGCACTGTTCACCTAACTTATTAAGCAAAAACCCGGGAGAAACCTCTGTTATTGAAACGCGAGAAATATGATACGAGATGACGAACAAGCGATCGCCAAATTCGTTGAAGACATAGCAAAAAGAGAAAAGCTAGTTAGTCGATATTCAGCAGGCAACCAAAGGATATTGACTCCATTATAGCTTATCCAGGAAAATTCATTAATTAAACCGAGCCCGTATTGTTCTAGCAGGGTTGGACCGTGAGGAGTGGACGTGAAGGTATCGGTGAATCCTATATCAAATGTACCAATTGACGTGTATAGATGACCGAGATCGACTTTATCAAATTGAATGAACTTAGGAGAGCTGATAGGGAGGGTTAACGCGCATTGGCCTGTAGCCGGATCCTAGATTCTAACGGTATGATCACGAGACGCTGATGCGAGTCGGCTTCTATCTTGCGCCTAGGAAATCGAGTTAACCTATTCGCTATGCCTCTCGAGGATTAATACGTACTAGCCTATAGCCGGATCCTAGATTCGGACGGTATAATTATATAACACTAATACGAGTCGGCTTCTATTATAGGACTAGGCAATCGAATTAACTCTCTTACTATGCCCCTCGAGGATTAACGCGTACTAGCCGGTAGCCAGATCCTAGATCCTAACGGTATTATTACCTAACCCTAATACGAGCCGGCTTCTATCTCGTGACTAGGAAATCGACTAGACTAAACCGCTATACCCCTCGAGGGTTAACGCGTACTAGCCGGTAGCCGGATCCTAGATTCTAACGGTGTTATCATAAGGCACTAATGCGAGTTGGCTTCTATCTTACGACCAGGCAATCGACTCAACCGATTCGCTATGCCCCTCGAGGGTCTAAAAACATAGACTCCAATCTTTGTCTACCAACGGCTTATTCAAAACCTAATCCGGTCTCTCCTTTTGATAATATCTTCTCGTAAGGCTCAACATAGGGCTAAATACTAGAGGTAAACTATATACTTAAAGGGGGCAATTTTTAATTGCTAGCCTATGATATCGAATAAATCGGACGCGTCTTAAACTCAATATAAAAGGGTAGCTAGTGTGATTCTAGAGGGAAACGAGTATGTTCTGGATTGCATATACGGGTACGTAGTATTATAGTATATGCGGGCGGTAAAAACAAGAGCGAAAAGGGCAGAAAAGGGCGTATTTAGGGGCTAAAGGGAAGGAAAGGGATTGTCCGGGCATGAATACGACCCGTAAATAACCGAAAAGGGGGTCTCGTTATCTTATCCTCCCCTACTATCTCTAAACTCGTCCTCGAGTTTAATAAAACAAGGATATTAGGGGGTAGATAGGACCGAGAGGTCGCGAAAATAGGCGAAAATCAGCGGGCAAGTATAAATAATATCTAGACGCGATAGAAGTAAACGCGCGAGTATTGACAATATTGCATATAAACGGGGAAACGATAGAAAGTATATCAACAACGTATAACGCGTAAATTAGGAAATACCCTAACGGGGGAAATACCCGAAACTTCGTAGGAGGGCGAAAATAGCTTCGGTAATAATTATTAGGATTAAAAAGTAAATAAGTAGAGGAGTATAGGTCTAGAAATATAGGGGGTACAAAATATATAAATATATAGGGGTTAAAGCGCGCGTATAGAAGACGCGTAGGAATAGCGATTAATAATATTCGGGATAGGCTAATTAGGTTCGAGGATCGAAATAGCCTAAAGATTAAGCAAATAAAGAACTATATAAGCGAGATTTAGGGACGAATCAGAAAGTAGGATTAGGCGGGGTCGTGATCTAGTACGGATAAAGAAATCGGGAGGTTAATTTAGGGCCCCTCTCTATAGCATAAAGAAAGGGTACGTCCTTTAGAAATCTCCCTTTTTTACCTACTTATCTTCGTTTAGTTGGTATACTTTACGCTACCTAACCTCTATTTCTATATCGCGGTAGCTTACTACTATCTACTATATATAAGTACTATCCCTATCGTATATATATAGCTTACGTTATACGCGTATTAAACCTATCGCGTATATCTATTATTATGTTAACACGCGTTTGTTGTTATAGTTATGTATTTTTGTCAACGGTTACGTATTAATTAGGGCTAATAGATATTGTTATATAGTACTAAGGACTCGCTTCGGCGGGACGCCTCGAAAGGCGCCGTCGACGCCGTCCGCGGCTTAAATACCCTATAGGAAACCGCGTATACCTTGTTCGGCCTAGCGTAAGGGCCCTCGCGCGCCCTCGGAGAGGGAGGCTACCGCGGATTCGGTCCTAGTAGAGGCCGAATCCGTACGTACGCCGCCCTCTAGGATAAGCGTCGCTACGCCCGAGGCTAGTAAGTTGTTCTCGTAGTCGTTTTCGGTACTTTTCGGATACTAATGCTCGAAATAGGTACCTTATCGACTATACCGTTCGGTCTCGATACTAACGGTAATCTCCTACTCGACTTATTTACGACCGACCTCGAGTAAACAATGCTATACGCGCCGGTTCTACGCGATATAGACTAGCGGAATAGGGTAGCGAAAACCTATCGGTCTACTACTAATCGTCGGGCTACGTACGTTTAGTAGTCTAGTCTAGTCGCGCCTAAGGGCTAGGCGTATAAGTAGTATAGGCGGTTAGCTAGCCCTTTTTCGAGCTATACTATATTAGCGGTCGACGGTTTGCTCGTTGCCGATAGTTCGTACAGTTGCTACTAGTTTAATAGCGATAGAGGGAAGTATTCGTTCCGTAAGTTTGCCTAGTTTTGGTCTATTTCGGACAGTTTCGGACGTTCGAATTATTGCTAATAGATACGGTAGGTCGCTCGCTTCCGGACTTCGTACGCTTGGTTCTAGAGGAGTAGAATCCGGACTATCCGGCCCTTCGGGCGGATTCGGAGGAGGAACCCGTTACGCGCTCGAAAAAGCGTAAGGTTGAGTCTATCCGGTATACCGACGAGGGGGCGTCCGGCGCCGCGCGTAAGCCGAAATCGATCTTACGTAGTAGTTCGCGTACCTGTAGTCGCTCGAAATCGCCTATACGCGCTAAATCGTCCGCCCGTAAGGCTAAGGGCGGGAAGAATCTAGGCTAAGCGAAGGGGAAGGGGGTAGGCTGTTACGAACTAGTTAGTAGGATAGTAAGCCTGTCGATTAGGTAAGGTACGACTGTCTTAAGGACGGGGGTGACTCCTGAGAGGAGGTAGGAGCAATATATTGTAATAAGAATAGAGACTGATTCTCAAAGAGCCCCCTAGCCAAAGGATAGGACGTCTCTTCTTATAGAAGGGGCTAACATAATGTTTATGCGGTAGGGATTGAATTATAAGCGAAACGAGGGCGGGGCGGTAACGAATCGCTACTAGTCCGATACGTATAACGAGGAATCCGGGAATAGCTTTAAAGAAGCCTATCCCGTAATAATTATGCTTCTTCTCTCTATCGCCTAACCCTAGGCGTTATAGGTTATATAATACTTTTGCAAACAAAGAAATCAAAACGTATACCCTAAAATTAGTAGGTATAAGACGCGTTCTTTTACTTCTCCCCTCGATTCTTTTTCTAACTATTACAATATTGAACTTTTTTACCTACATATTATTACTATTTCTCTAACCTTTCTATTTCGTATCTATTATTAATCGCTATCGATTCGCCTAGTTATAATAGACCTAGAGGCTAAAGAAGTTACGGTCTTACTTAGTAAGGCCGAGGAGTACGAGGAGGGGGTCGAAGATAAGGGTTCTATATCCCCTAAAGCCCCCGATAACGATAAGGTTCCTAAGGTAATCGGGGTTGTTTCGCTAAAGGGTCGCCGTCCCTACTATACGAATCCGCTAGCTTATATTTACTTCTAGTATATAGCCTATATCTATTCGACTATAGCTAGTTTTGACCCTAGCTTAGGTCTACCTTTTAAGGTCTAATACGTCCTAGACACCGTTAAATCTATCTTATACTAGTAGTATTCCGAGAGACGTAATAAATACTTTGTAGTATATTTCGCTACCCTTTTCTTTGCTCTTTTTTATACTAATATAGTATAGGCCCTAACTAAGATCCTAGGGGATCTCTACGATATCGGTAAGCTCCTACGTTAGACTACTAAGGAGTTTTGGTAGGAGGATACTAAGAATATATCGCTAGGATAGGTCGAATCCTACTAGATTTAGGTAGCTTCCGCGTAGGCTACCTTTATCGGCGCTTTCGATACTTTCGTAAAGGCTTATTATAGCGCCTATTCTTTTAGCGATTCTAAGACGGCGAAGAAGGTCTCCGTAAGTAATAAGGCTATAATTTAGTTAGGTTTCGTTGATATTTCTTATAGAATACGAATTAGATATATAAGGAATTTTGTTCTTAGCGCTATCGTAAGCTATCTAGCCTCGTTATACCTCCGATCTAGGACCGTTCTAAGGCCTAGGACGACTACCGTAGTAATCGCCTACTACGTATATTACCTAGGGACCCTAGTTAGTAGTCGTAGGCTAGTACTAAGTACGTTTTTATAGCCTCTATTAAGGCAATTATCTTAGGTCGTACGGCTAGGTATACTTAGTCGGGGGAGATAGTTATAGAGGATATAATTATACCGCTAGATAGTATTATATAGGCTATATTAGAGGAGGTTATAGATAATACTCCTATCGGTCTTATTAAGCGTATTTAAATACGTAGTTTTAAGGGTAAATTAGGGGTATATCGGTAGTTAATTTTAGTTTATATACTTAATTTAGATATTTTTCCTTATCCTAAGATATTATATACTATTAAACGTATTTCTATCTCGTACGATATATCCTACGATATCGTCTATAATTATAGGGATATCGCCCGAAAAAAACTATCTCTAATAAGGGTCTATATACTTAGATATAACGCTTAATATTTAAGGTTAGACTTTTAAATACTAAGATTCTTACTTATCTTCGTACGAAGAGTACTATAACTTTAACCCCTATCTCTAAGTATACGCTTTATAGTATATAGAGTAAGCTTAAGATTTAATTTAGATATCTTAAGTGAGTGTAGCTATAAGTTCTTTGACTTTATTTCCTTTTCTAAGTCTATAAATAACTTTGCGTATCTTTTCTCCTATATATCCTTCTTACTAGGTATGACTATCTTAAATATTTCTCTTAATTTCTAAGCCTTTTTATTATAAGCGTCTAGGATCTTCTCTAGAGCCTTATATATATCTTAGGGTATAGAGTCTTTGCC